>Ga0209181_10002784_pt1 | contig 28145 bp, 18 predicted proteins | sample MAT05_FD_187208 | JGI IMG/M metagenome (GOLD analysis project Ga0209181, IMG submission 187208) | Freshwater microbial communities from Lake Fryxell liftoff mats and glacier meltwater in Antarctica - MAT-05 (SPAdes) (version 2) | ecosystem: Environmental > Aquatic > Freshwater > Ice > Liftoff...
CGGCGTCGGCGCGTGGTTGCCCGCCCGTGATGACGGCCGGGAGCCTCCCACCCTCTCCCCCCCGGGGGAGAGGGTCGCGGCGAAGCACGCGGGGTGAGGGGGCGAGCCACCTCCGGGGAAGCCCGAAGGGCGCGCCGCGCCGCAATCAACCGACGGGTCGGTAGTCACCCAACGCTTGTTGAAGTTGAACCAGCAGCCCGGGCGACACGTCCGCCGGTCCCGACCCAGCAACCGCGGTCACCGCCTCCGGGAGTGGCCGGCCCTCGGCGAGAGCGATACCGGCCGCCGCCAGGCACACCGACCGGCTCATGCCGGCGGAGCAGCACACCAGCACCGGCGTGCCGGCCCGCAACAGCGCCGCGACGGACGCGGCGGCGAGCCGCAGCAGCCAGGGCGGGTTGTCCCCGCCGTCGGACAGCGGGAACCGGCACCGGACCAAATCCCGGGGAAGAACGGCGAACGGCTCGCTGTCGGCCAACTCGACGACGGCCTCGACACCGGCGGCCAGGACCGCGCGGGCGTCGCGGAGGTCGCCGGCGTTGCCGAGCCACAGCGGTCGCCCGCCGACCTGCCGCATCCGCGCCTCCTAGCCCCCTTACCCGCCGCCTTACGGCGGTCGGCTCGCCGGGGTGTTCGGCCTACTTCCGCGCCTCCAGCTTCATGTGGCAGTTCTTGTACTTCTTGCCGCTGCCGCACGTACACGGGTCGTTCCGCCCCACCTTCGTCCCCAGGTTGCGGATCGGCTCCGCCTTCTTCCCCTCACTCCCCGTGCTCTGCCCCTGCGCGTCCGTCTCCGCCGCCCGCGACTGCGCCGCCGAGATCGCCGCCGACTGCGTCGCCCGGGCGCCCGCCCACAGGGCCATCTGCGCGTCCTCGTCGCCCATCTCCTCCATGCGGAACACCGCCTCCGTCACCCGGTCGCGCACCCCCGCCCACATCGTGTCGAACTCGCGCATGCCCTCGCGCTTGTAGATGATCTTCGGGTCTTCCTGGGCGTAGCCGCGCAGGCCCACGCCGCTCCGCAGGCTGTCCATCGTCAGCAGGTGGCTCTTCCACGCGCTGTCCAGCTGCTCCAGCACCAGGCCGCGCTCCACCGAGTGCATCTCCGGCCGGTACTTCGCGTCGTAGGCGTTCAGGAGCGACTGCCGGGCCGCTTCGCGGGTCATCCCCGTCAGCGCCGCGGGGTCGAGCACCAGACCCAGTTCCGTCCGCGCCCAGTCGGCCAGCTCCTTCGCGTCGTCGGCTTCGGCCACGCGGGCGCCGCTGAAGGCGTCGTCCAGCCGGGCGTCGATCTCGGGCAGGTCCGCGGCCGGCATCGCCTTCGCGGCCATCTCCAGCAGCTTCTCGCGCAGCTTGCTCCGCGGCTCGGTGCGGGCGAACTCCTCCGTGAAGCCCTCCCCCTCGATGGCGGCGCGGGCCACGGCGAAGAACCCGGCGTCGCCCTGGGTGATGTCGGTCTTGCCGTCCATCGACGCCAGCGCCACCCCGAGCCGGCCGTGCGCCCAGTTGAACAGCCCGTCGCGGTCGTACTTCTGGCCGCCGGCGTGCGGCTTGTCCGCCATGTGGTGCTGCATCGCCACCTGCACCGGGAACTCGCGGTCCTTCCGCCGGTAGCCGTCCCGGATCGCCGCCTCCAGGAACGGCACCAGCTCCGCCTCACTCTTCACCGCGATGTCCTCGACCGACAGCTTCACGCCGAACTTCTGCCGCGCCCAGTCGGACAGCGACTCGGCCCCGTAGGCGCGCGTCAGGAAGCGGGCGCCTTCCGAGAGGTCCACGCCGCGGACTGCCGCCTGCCCCTGGCCGACGAACCGCTCGGTCATCTCGTCGGGCGGAATCTTCTTCAGGTCCTTCTCGGACGTCTTGATGCCGAACCGCGCCCCGAGCGCCCGCACCATCTCGTTCCACTTCCAGTCCTTCGGCTCCTCGTCGGCGTTGAAGTTCTCCTCCATCATCTCCTGGACGATCGTCGGCACCGCGTTCATCGCCTTGTCGAGCGCCACCGTCTTGGCGTCCTCGAAGCTGGCGCCGCGGAAGTCGCGGGCCTCGAACTCCACCGCCAGCCGGTTCGACGCGAACTCGGCGAAGCTCGCGGCCCCGTAGTCGTCGGCGAGGAACCGCGTGACGGCGGAGCGGACCTGCTCGTCGATCATCTCCAGGATCATGGCCCGGGGGTTCTTGCCGTCGAGGATTTCCTGGCGGCCGCCGTACACGCGCTTCCGCTGGTAGTCCATCACCTCGTCGTATTCGAGCAGGTTCTTCCGCTGGTCGAAGTGGTACTCCTCGACCTTCTTCTGGGCCTTCTCGATGCGGCGGGTGACCATGCCGCTCTCGATCGCCTCGCCCTCCTGCATGCCGAGCCGGGTGAGGACGTTGCTGACCCACTCGCCGGCGAACATCCGCATCAGGTCGTCCTGGAGCGACAGGTAGAACCGGCTCGAACCCGGGTCGCCCTGCCGGCCGGCGCGGCCGCGGAGCTGGTTGTCGATGCGGCGGCTCTCGTGCCGCTCGGTGCCGACGATGTGGAGGCCGCCCATCTCGGCGACCCGCCGCCCCTCCTCCTTCATCTTCTCCTTCGCCTCGATGTCGGCGACGGTCGCCGTCCACACGTCGTTGGGGATTTCGAGCCGCGTCGGGTACGTGGGCCGGCCGTCCTCGTTCTTGAGCTGCTTCAGCCGCGCCCACGCCATCGTTTCCGGGTTGCCGCCGAGGATGATGTCGGTGCCGCGGCCGGCCATGTTGGTCGAAATCGTGACGCCGTTGAGCCGCCCGGCCTGGGCGACGATCTCGGCCTCGCGGGCCACGTTCTCGGGCTTGGCGTTGAGCAACTCGTGCTTGATGCCGCGACGCTTCAAGAGCCCGGACAGCTTCTCGCTCTTGGCGACGTCGGTGGTGCCGATGAGGATCGGCCGCTGCGTCTTGTGGACGTCCTCGATCTCGCCCACGACGGCGTTCCACTTCTCGCCGTCGGTGCGGTACACGAGGTCTTTCGCGTTCACGCGCCGCAGCGGCATGTTGGTCGGGATGGCGACCACGTCGAGCTTGTAGATCTTCCAGAACTCGGTGGCCTCGGTCATGGCCGTGCCGGTCATGCCGCCGAGCTTCTTGTACAGGCGGAAGTAGTTCTGCAACGTGACCGTCGCGAGCGTCTGCGTCTCCTGCTTGATCTGCACGCCGTCCTTCTGGTGCTTGGCCTCGACGGCCTGGTGGAGCCCGTCGGACCACTGCCGGCCGAACATGGCGCGGCCGGTGTTCTGGTCGATGATGATGATGCCGAGCTGGTTGTCCTCGCGCGGGTCGGGCGCGATCATGTAGTCGCGGTCGAGCTTGTACAAGTGGTGGGCCTTGAGCGAGTTGTCCATCATGTGCGGCCAGTCCATGTTGCCGGCCGTGTAGAAGCTCTCGACGCCGGCCAGCCGCTCCGCCTCGCGGACGCCCACGTCCGTGAGGTGGCAGGTCTTCTCCTTCTCCTTGATCTCGAAATAAACGCCCTTCGGCGGCGGGTTGGCGGGGTCCACCTTCGACGCGTCCGGGGGGGCGAGCAGCGGCAGGCCGTCGCCCTCGGTGCCGGTGACGACCACGGTGCCGTCGGCCTTCAACTCGGCGCGGGCCTTCCGCTCCATGTCGGTGAGGGCGCGGGCGACCTTGTCGGCCTCGGCGAACCGCTTGGCGTCGGAGAACGCCGGGCCGCTGATGATGAGCGGCGTCCGGGCCTCGTCGATGAGGATGTTGTCCACCTCGTCGATGACGGCGTAGTTGAGCGGCGTCCGCTGCACCTGGCGGTAGTACGGGTGGAAGCCCTGGTCGTCGTGCCGGGCCAGCTTCATGTTATCGCGGAGGTAGTCGAACCCGAACTCGCTGGCGGTGCCGTAGGTGATGTCGCACTCGTACGCGGCGCGGCGCGGCTCGGGCTCCATGTCCGACTGGATGTACGCCGCGCTCACCCCGAGGGCGTTGTAGATGGGGAGCATCCACTCGCAGTCGCGGCGGGCCAGGTAGTCGTTCACGGTGATGACGTGGACGCCCTTCGCCTCCAGCGCGTTCAGGTACACCGACAGGGTGGCCACGAGCGTCTTGCCTTCGCCGGTGATCATCTCGGCGATGGCCCCGAGGCCGGTCTTGTAGCCGTGGAGCACGGCCCCGCCGACGATCTGTACGTCGTAGTGGCGCATCCCCTTGGTGCGGCGGGCGGCCTCGCGGCAGGCGGCGAACGCCTCGGGGAGGAGGTCGTCGAGGGTGGCCCCGTCCTTGAGGCGCTGGCGGTACTTGTCGGACAGCCCCTTGAGGTCGGCGTCCGACAGCGCCTTCATCTCGTCTTCGAGGGCGTTGGTACGGCCGAGCACCGACCCGGCGGTGACGCTGTGCGTTTCGGCGTGCTTGTAGCGGTAGTAGCCGAGCGACTTGGTGACGCGCTCGCTGGACGACCCGCCGATGAGGCGGGTGATGGCGCCGACGACCCCCTCCGTGAGGCTGGTGAACTTCTCGCCGAGCTTTTCGAGGAAGCTCGGTTCCAGGTTCGCGGTCTGCGTCGCCATCGTGGCTCACCTCGGGTCGGGCGGCGGGCGGCCGCGCCGAAATCAAGTGTTCACTTTAAGTAGGGGCAAAATGGGGGTCAATCCCGACCGCTACGACCGGCACGACCCGCCGACTCCGCCCGCTCCCAGCAAACGGACGCGCCGCGGGGCGAATCTCGCGGGTGCAGAAAGGGGCAAAGCCCACCGGTTGCAACCGGTGGGCTTTCGGGCGCCTGAAAGCCCGGGGACGGCCGTCCCCGGGCTTCGCGCGTGGTTACGCCTTCGCGGCGGCCGGTTGCGGCGTCGGCAGCTTCTCGCGGGCCATGCCGACGAGCTGGTCGAACGCGGCCGGGTCGTGGATGGCGATCTCGGACAGCGACTTGCGGTCCAGCGCCACCATCGCCAGCTGGAGGCCGTGGATGAACTCGCTGTACCGCATCCCGCGCATCCGGCAGGCGGCGTTGATGCGGATGATCCACAGCCGGCGGAAGTCGCGCTTGCGGACCTTGCGGTCGCGGTACGAGAACGCGCGGGCGCGGATGAGAGTGACGATCGCCTGCCGGTACAGGTTGTGGCGGGCGAGGCGGAAGCCCTTCGTCAGCTTGCGGGTGCGCTTCTTGCGGCGCGCGGTGGGGGCTTTACTGCGGGCGCGAACCATGGCGTCTGCTCCTCAAAGCCCGGGGACGGCCGTCCCCGGGCTTTCGGGTCAAGGTGTGTGGGGGGGTGGGGGGGTTAGCTGATGCCCAGGGCCAGCTTGTACTTCTTCAGCACGCTCGGGCGGCCCTCGATGATGCCGGCCTTGCGGAGCCCGCGCTTCCGCTTGGTGGTCATGTGGGCGTTCAGGTGCCGCCGGCCGACCTTGGCGTACTTCAGCTTCCCGCCACCCGTCACCTTGATCCGTTTCTTGACGCTTCGGTTCGTCTTGTTCTTCGTGGCCATTGCGGCGCTCCGGTCCGTGCGGGGGGGCGGGGGCCGGGGGACAGGAGTCAGGAGACAGGGGACAGAAAGACGTACAAGATGGTCTTTCTGTCCCCTGTCTCCTGACTCCTGTCCCCCGGCCCCCGGCTTATGGGCCGCCCCGTCACCTTGTGGTCCCCCGTCGCCGGGGGTGGAACGCGAAACGCCCGAAACCCAGGTGCGTGACCCGGGTTCCGAGCGGCGTTCAGTCGTCGGGAGGATTCTACGGCGCCGGCCCGCGGGCGGCTACGCCTTCGGCTTCTCGGCCGTCACCGGGGCGGGTGCGGGCTTCGGCGCGGCCGGCTTCGGCGCGGCCGGCTTCGCCGCGGCCGGCTTCGCCGCGGCCGGCTTCGCCGCGGCCGCGACTCCGGCTTCGACTGCCGGCTTCGCGTCGGTGGCCGGCTTCGCGTCGGCGGCCGGCTTCGCGTCGGCGGCCGGCTTCGCCTCGGCGGCCGGCTTCGCCTCGGCGGCCGGCTTCGCGTCGGCGGCCGCGACCGGGATCGGCGCCCCGTCCGTACCCGTTGCCGCCGGCGCCGCGGGGGGCGGCTTGGGGACCTTGGGCACGACGGGCTTCGGCTTGGTGGAGCCCGGGAGCCTCGGCTTGCCGGCCTTGGTCAGCAGCGGCTTCGGCGCCAGCAGCGCCACCATCCGCTTCCCTTCCATCCGGGCCGGGCTCTCGACCTTGCAGATGTCCACGAGGGCGGTCAGCACCTCGTTCATGACCCGCTGCCCCTCCTCGATGTGCTGCATCTCGCGGCCGCGGAACAGCACGTTCACCTGCACCTTGTCGTGCTCCTCCAGGAACTGCCGGGCCTGGACCACCTTGGTGTGGATGTCGTGTTCCCCGGTCTTCGGGCGGACGCGGATCTCCTTCAGCTTCTGCTGGTGCGTCTTCTGGTGGCTCTTCTTCGACTGGTCGTACTTGAACTTCCCGTAGTCCATGATCTTGCAGACGGGCGGGCGCTCCTTGTCCGCCACCTCGACGAGGTCCATGCCGAGCTCGCGGGCCATCTCCTGGGCCTGCGCGGTGGGGACGATGCCGTGCTGCTCGCCTTCGGCGCCGATGAGGCGGATGGGGCTGATGCGGATCTGGTCGTTCATCCGGGGGCCGGCCGGGCCGCGGGGGGGGGCGTTTCGGTCGAACGGTGGGATGGCCGTATCTCCTGAGGGTCGGGGAAGGGATCGACCGGGCCGGGCGGTGCGACCGGTGTTCCGGGAAGATTCCTTAACTTCTTATCGTTACCTCTCCGTCGTCGGCTCGTCAACAGGTTTTTCGGGCCGTTTCCTGGCACGCAGGGCGGCGAGCCGCTCCCGCAGTTGCGCCTCGAACCCGCGGTCGCTCGGGCGGTAGTACTCGGCGGCGGTCGGTACGTACTCCTGTTCCACCCACCCGCCGGCGTGGTCGTGCGGGTACGCGTACCCCGCCCCGCGGTTCGCCTCGCCCCCGGACATCGACCGCTTGTCGCGCAGGTGCGTCGGCACCGGCAGCGTGCGGCCCTCGCGCACGTCCTTCATCGCCTCCTCGACGGCGACGTAACTGGCGTTCGACTTCGGGGCGCAGGCCAGGTAGCAGACGGCCTGCGCCAGGTTGATGCGGCACTCCGGCAGGCCGACGCGCTCGACCGCGTCCCACGCGGCGTTGGCGACCAGCACCCCGCGCGGGTCGGCATTCCCCACGTCCTCGGCGGCGAAGATGACGAGCCGGCGGGCGACGAACCGCGGGTCCTCGCCGCCCTCCAGCATCCGCGCCAGCCAGTACACCGCGGCGTCCGGGTCGGACCCGCGCAGGCTCTTGATGAACGCACTCGCCACGTCGTAGTGCGTGTCGCCGGTGGGGTCGAAGTCGATCACCTTCCGCTGGATGGAGTCGGTCGCCAGCGCCAGGTCGAACACGATCGGTGCGCCGCGCCCGCCGCCATTCTCGGGCGCCTGCGCCGACCGCACGCCGATGTCCAGCGCCGTCAGCGCTCGCCGGGCGTCGCCGTCGGACGCTTCGGCCAGGAACGCCAGTGCCTCGTCGGTCACCTTCACGTTCAGGTTGCCGAGGCCGCGCTCGGTGTCGGCGACAGCGCGGCGGACGAGGGTCTTGACGTGCTCGCGGGTGAGCGGCTCGAAGGTGAACACCTGGCTGCGGCTCAGGAGCGGCGAGTTGACGGCGAACATCGGGTTCTGCGTCGTCGCCCCCACGAGAATGACGGTGCCGTCCTCCACGTCCGGCAACAGCACGTCCTGCTGGGTGCGGTTGAAGCGGTGGATTTCGTCGATGAACAGGATGGTGCGCTCGCCGGCGTCTTCGAGGTGGCTGCGGGCCTCGGCCAGCGCCTCGCGCACCTCCTTCGTGCCGGCCGAAACGGCGTTCATCGGCCGGAAGCGGCTCTTCGTGTGGTTGGCGATGACGTGCGCGAGGGCGGTCTTGCCGGTGCCCGGGGGGCCGTAGAAGAGCACCGACGAGAGGCGGTCGGCGAGGAGCGCCCGGCGGAGGAGCTTGCCGGGGCCGAGGACGTGTTCCTGGCCGACGAACTCGTCGAGGGTGCGCGGCCGCATCCGGGCGGCGAGCGGCCGGGCCTTCGCCCGGTTCGCCTCGCGGAGGTCGGAGAACAGGTCCATTGGCGTAGTGGACAGTGGGCAGTGGAAAGTGGACAGTCAGGAGTCCACTTTCGAATTGTACCCGGTGCTCCAACAACGCCGAAAGCCCGGGGACGGCCGTCCCCGGGCTTTCTGACTGTCCACTGTCCACTGACCACTACTTCCCCGGCACCAACTCCACCACCTCCACCGAGCGGAAGTACAGCACGTTCCCCTCGCCGACGCTGTTGTTGTCGATCGTCAGCCGAAGCGGCTGGTCCGCGCGCTGGGCCGACACCGTCGCCGTCCGCCACCCGGACCCGGACCCGGACCCGGGGGCCAGCGGCGTCGAGCCGACGGTCTTGTAATCCGCCGTCTGGATCACCGCGGCCCCGGTCGCGTCGTTCCGCAGCAGGTAGCTCACCTTCACCCGGTACGCCGCGCCCGGACGCAGCATCAGGCCCACCTCGCGCTCCAACTCGAACGAGTACTGGCCGCTCTTGAGGTCGCTGAAGTTCGTCACCCCCAGCGCCGCGGAGCCGTCGGCCTCGTCGCGGCGGAACTCGCCGGTCGCGTCTTTCTTCCAGCAGTTGCCCGACACGCCGTTCGGGAACGGCACCGCCTCGCCGGCGGTCACGGTGCGGCCCTCCTTCGTCGCCTGGAATGGCGGGAGGCTGGCGGCGTCGAAGCGGTAGATCACGGCCCCTTCGGTCCACCCGGTGAACGCCGGCGGCGGGGCGGGCGGCGCCCCGGCAGGCGCGAGCGGCGTCGGGGCAGTACCGGGCGGCGGCTCGGTCACCACCACCGACCGCACCCGCAGCGCCGCGTCGGGGTTGGTGTCGTTGTTGTGGAACTCGAACAGGCCGCCGGTCGCCCCCTTCAGGTCGAGCACGAACTCGGCCGACTTCCACACGCCGGCCGTGGTCGAAGCCAGCTTCGCGGCGTCCCAGGCCCCGCGGTTGTCGTTCGGCTTGAACCGCACGTGCGCCCCGCCGCTCTTGACGGGGGCGCTGTAGTCCACCCGGACGCGGCACAGCCCCGACGGCACCGTCACCCTCGGCGTGAACAGCATCGCCGAGCCGGGGCCGCGGGTGTTACGGATGCCCAGTGCCGGGGTGGCGTCGGCGAAGAACTCCATCTCCGTGTCCTTGTTCCACGCCCGCGCCGTCCACCCGGCCGGGGCCGTGCCGGTGCCGGTCTTCGCCACCTCGCGCGGCTCCTTCGAGCCGTTCGCCTTCACCTCCAGAACGGTGCGGACGGTGAACGCCTTCACGCCGGTCAGGTCGAACCCGGCCAGCATCTTCTCGGGCGGCGCGGGGGCGGCCTTCGGCACGGCGGCCGTTTTCGTCGTGGCCTTCGGGGTCGGCGGCGCCGGCGGTGGAGTCGGGTCGGCCGGCGGCGACGGGGCCACCAGCGGCGGCGGCGGCGGCGGTGCCTGCGTCACCTCGCGGGTCGGCTCGCGGTCGAACAGGCCGAGCGCGAAGGCGATCCCGCCCAGCGACGCGGCCACGGCGACGGTCCCGGCCGCGACCGCGAACCACTTCCGCTTCCCGCCGGCCTCGACCTCGACCGGGCTCGGTGCCGACCGGGCGGTGCGGGAGGAGGCCATGGCGCCGGTCTCGGCGGCGGGGTCGGCGGGGTCCACGACGCCGGAGTCGTTCAGGGCGTCCTCGCTCCGCGGCCGCAGTCGGCCGGTGCCGCCGGCCCCGTCCTGGAGGCGGGCGTGCAGGTCGGCCCCGGCGCCGAGGTTCGTCCGCGACAGCCCCGCCATGACGCGGGAGCTGTTGCCGAGCCACGGGGCCAGCGCCGCGATCACGTCGGCCGGCGTCGCGAACCGGTCCTGCGGCTTCTTTGCCAACATCTTCGCCACCACCCCGGCCAGCCCCTTCGGCAGCGTGGCGTCCATCGTGGAGACGTTCGGCGCCGCCGCCATCTGGTGCTGGAGGAGCTTCTGCGTGGTGTTCCCCGCGAACGGCGGCTTCCCCGTCACCAGCGCGAAGAACGACGCCCCGAGGCTGTAGATGTCGGCCCGGACGTCCACGTTCGGGCTGTTCAGCGCCTGCTCCGGGGCGATGAAGTCGGCGGTGCCGACCACGGCGCCGGCGTCGAGCCGCTCGGTGAGCTTGTCCTCGGAGCTGGCCGACAAGCGGGCGAGGCCCATGTCGAGAATCTTGACGACGCCGGTCTTGTCGCGCATCAGGTTGCCGGGCTTGATGTCGCGGTGGACGAACCCCTTCTCGTGGGCGTGCTGGAGCCCCGCCGCGGCCTGCGCGACGGCGTCGGCCGCGGCGCCGTACTGCAGCGCCCCCTCGCGGTCGAGCACCTGCTGGAGCGTCTCCCCCTCGACGTACTCCATGACGAGGTACGGCGTGTCGCCGTGGCGGGACACGTCGAAGATGCGGACGATGTTCGGGTGGTCGAGGGCGGCGGCGGCGCGGGCCTCGCGGCTGAACCGCTCGGCGGCGAGCTTGGCGTCGTCGTCCTTGCCGACGACGAGCACCTTGACGGCGACCTTGCGGCGGAGCTCCTGGTGCTCGGCGAGGTAGACGACGCCCATGCCGCCGCGGCCGAGCTGTTCGAGGACGACGTAGGCGCCGAGGCGGAACCCCTTGTGCCGCCCCTGGAGGAGCTGCTGGGCCTGGAAGCGGGTGATGACGCCCTGCTTGACGAGGGCGGCGGCGGCCTTGTGCGGCTCGGCCGGGAGGTCGTCGGGGACGGTGACGGCGAGGCCGCTCCTGCGGAGCAGGTCGATGAGGTCCGAGGTCGAGACGGGCGCGACGGGCATGTCCGCTCTCGTGGCTACGGCGGGTCGTGGACGAAGCCGGGGGAGGTGAACCGGCGCAACTGTAGTTCACAAACTGTCAACGGGCGCGAACGGACCGGGCGGACGGGTCAGGAATTGAGGTTAACCGACAATTCGGCTGGAAGAAACGGTGAATCCCGGCGAGCCGACCGCCGTGAGGCGGCGGGTGATGGATGCCTCACCCGCCGCCTCACGGCGGTCGGCTCGCCTCACCCGTCCGCGCCGCCCCATCGCTCGACCAGCCCGTGCTCGACGCCGAGCTGATCGCACACCCGGCCGACCACGAAGTCGACCAGGTCCTGCACCCGCTGCGGCTTCGCGTAGAACCCCGGCATCGCCGGCAGCACCACCGCCCCCGCTTCGGCGACCGCCACCATGTTCCGCAACTGAACTAACCCGAGTGGCGTCTCGCGCGGCACGAGAACGAGCCGGCGGCGTTCCTTCAGGTGAACGTCGGCGGCGCGCTGGATGAGGTTCTCGGACGCCCCGCGGGCCACGGCCGAGAGCGTCCCCATGCTGCACGGGCAGACGGCCATCCCGGCGGTGAGGAACGACCCGCTGGCGATGCCGGCCCGGAAGTCGCGGAAGTGGTGGTAGCGGAGTCGGCCGAGCTCTAGCCCCTTCGCCGCGGGGCCGAGGAACGTCAGCGGGTCGAACTTCGCCGCGTCCAGCGCGAGCTCCCGGCCGAGCTCGGTGGCGACGACCTCGGCGCCCGCCGGGCTGACGGTGAGGTGAACGGTACGGCCCGCCCGCAGCAACACCTCGACGAGGCGGACGCCGTAGGCAGCGCCGCTCGCCCCCGTGACCGCCACCACCAGGTCGTTCGCCGGCATGGTCGCCCTCCTGTGATCATGGTAGGCGGCCGCGGGAAAGCGCTGGCGTTCCGCACCGGCGACGGGTATTGTTTCATGTGACCCACCCGCCGGGCCTTCCCGCCCGCCTCGACTCCCCCGGGGTTCCCGCCATGTCTCGCCGCCTGGCGCTCGCCGCCGTGTTCGCGGCCCTCGCTTCGCCCGTCGCCGCCGCCGACCGCGCCGCCATCGACGCCGAGCTCCGCGCCGCGTGGGGGATGCAGTCGATCACGCCCGCCCCGCGGTCGGCCGACGGCGAGTTCCTCCGCCGCGTCCACCTCGACCTCGTCGGCACCATCCCGACGCACGACGAGGCCGTCGCCTTCCTCGCCGACGCCGACCCGAAGAAGCGCGAGAAGCTGATCGACAAGTTGCTCGCCGACCCGCGTTACGGCGCCGCCCAGGCGACCGTGTGGGATTTGGTGCTGTTCGGCCGCAACCCCGGGAACATCGACGCCACCCGCAAGCGCGACGGCTTCAAGGCGTGGCTCGCGGCGCAGTTCGACGAGAACGCCCCGTACACGCGGATCGTGGCCGACCTGTTGACCGGCGAGAAGGCGGGGTCGGAGCTGTACCACGTCCAGTTCCGCAACGCTCCTGAGGAGGCGGCGGTGCAGGTGTCGCGGGTGTTCCTCGGCACGCAACTGCAGTGCGCCCGCTGCCACGACCACCCCTACGACCGTTGGACGCAGAAGGACTTCTACGGCGTCGCCGGGTTCTTCGTTCGGCTGGTGGTGCAGGAGAGCGGCAGCGGCGCGAACCGCACGTTCACCATCGGCGAGAAGGCGACCGGCGACGTGCTGTTCAGCGGCAACGCGAAGGAGCAGGCGCCCGGCCGCAAGGGCGAGCCGGTGCGGCCGCGCGTCCTCGGCGGCCCCGAGTTGGAGGAGCCGCCGGCGCCGAAGACGAAGGAGCCGACGCCGAAGGCGAACGAGAAGCTGCCGCGACCGGAGTTCTCCCGCAAGGAGAAGTTCGTCGCCTGGATGACGGCGAAGGACAACCCCTACCTGGCGCGGGCGGCGGTGAACCGCGTATGGGCGCAGTACATGGGCCGCGGCCTCGTTCACCCGGTGGACGACTTCCACGCCGACAACGCCCCGTCGCACCCCGAGTTGCTGACCGCGCTGACCGACGGGTTCGTCGCCCACAACTACGATCTGAAGTGGCTGACCCGCGAGGTCGTGAACTCGGACGGCTACCAGCTCGCGCTCGCCGGGCCGACGAAGGCGGCGCTGCCGAAGTGGTTCGAGCGCGCCCGGGTGCGGCCGCTGACCGCCGAGGAGATGCTGACGGCGATGCGGCAGGCGACGCAGTTCGACGCCGGCCGCAAGGCCGGCGAGAAGGCGCCGGACGTGGGCTGGGATTACTTCCTGCGGGCGTTCGGCGAGCCGACGAACGGCCTCGGCGACTTCCAGGGCGGCCTCGGCGAGCACCTGTTCCTGAACAACTCGGAGCACGTCCGCCGCCTCATCACCCGCCGTCCGGGGAACCTGGCGGACGCGATTCTGAAGTCAACGGAGCCGGCCGAGAAGAAGGCGGAACGGCTGTATCTGACGGCACTGAGTCGCCGCCCGACGCCGACCGAGGCCGCGACCGTGGCCGCGTATCTGGGCCAGCCGGAGAAGGCCGAGGCGCTGGTCGAGGACGTCATCTGGGTGCTCCTGAACGGGAGCGAGTTCCGGTTCAATCACTGAACAGGAGGATTGGCCGCAAAAAAGCACAAAAGACACAAAAATAGAACGGAATCAATTAGAACGAGCAATCTGTTTTCTGCTTAATTTTGTGTCTTTTGTGCTTTTTTGCGGCCAATCCTCTTCCGAGGCGCGACATGTTCTCCCACCTGAGCCGCCGGGCGTTCCTGAAGGGCGCCGCCGTCACCGGGTCCGGCCTGATCCTCCCGAACTGGGGCGCGCTGGCCTACGCCCGCAGCGCCGCCGACGCCGCGGCCCGCGCCAAGAAGCGCTGCATACTCCTGTGGATGAACGGCGGCGCCAGCCAGATCGACACCTTCGACATGAAGCCCGGCCGCCCCACTGCTGGGCCTTTCCGCCCGGTACAGTCGAAGGTGACGGGGATGCCGGTGTGCGAGTACCTGCCGCGGATGGGGCAGGTGGCCGACAAGCTGGCGGTCGTGCGGAGCATGCGGACGCAGTCGCCGGACCACCCGGACGGCATTTACCACATGCACACCTGCTACAAGATGAACGAGCGCACGCCGCACCCCGAGATCGGTGCCGTCATCGCCCGCTTCAACGGCGACCCCGCTTCGGACCTGCCGACGTTCGTCCGCATGGGGTCGTGCGGCAACGGCGGCGCCGGCTACCTCGGGCCGGCGCACGAGCCGTTCTCCGTCAGCGGCAACGGGCGGCTGCCGTCGTTCACGACCGCGTACCACCCGGAGCCGGCCGAGCGCCGCCGGGCCGAGCTGTTCCGGCAGCTCGAAGGCGAGTTCACGTCGGGCCGGCCGGCGGAGCCGTTCGACAGCCACCGCACCGGCAAGGAGCGGGCGTGGCGGCTGCTGCGGGCGAAGGGCGTGTTCGACACCGCCGCCGAGTGGCCGCGCGCGAAGGAGCGGTACGGCGACACCGAGTTCGGCCGCAGTTGCCTACTGGCCCGCAAGCTGGTCGAGGCGGGGGTGCCGTTCGTGGAGGTCGGCCAGGAGAACTACGACAGCCACGCCGACAACTTCGTCTGCCACAAGGCGAACATGCAGGTGCTCGACCCTGCCTGGAGCGCGCTGCTCCTCGACCTGGAGGAGCGCGGCCAGCTCCGCGACACGCTGGTGATCTGGATGGGCGAAGTCGGCCGCACGCCGCAGATCAATAACCGGGCCGGCCGCGACCACTTCATCCGGGCGTGGACGGTGGTGCTCGCCGGCGGCGGCATCAAGGGCGGGCAGGTGTACGGCCGCACCGACGCCGACGGCAAGGAGGTGGCCGACAACCCCGTGAGCGAGGGCGACTTGTTCGCCACGATTTATCACACGCTGGGGATTAACCCGAGGGCGCGGCACTACCACGGCGTGCGGCCGGTGTGGCTGACGCCCGAGGGCTCGGCCCCGATCGCGCCATTGGTTTAGAACCAAAGACAGGATGGCCGCAAAAAGGCACAAAAGACACAAAAAGTAAGACCGAGGCAAGACTCGATCTGTTCTTGGATTTGGTTTCCTTTTTGTGCCTTTTTGCGGCCATCCTCCGCTGAGGCCCACCCTCATGCCCGACCTGACGAAACCGGCCCTCGCCTGGACGCTGCCGTGGGACGCCGACTGGGTCACGTCCGTGGCCTGGGTCGGCCGCACGCGCCGACTCGCGGCCGGGAACAACCTCGGCGGCGTCCTCCTGTGGGACATCCCCGACCGCCCCGGCGGCGACGCCCCGAAGCCGACCCGCCGCCTCGACGGCCACACCAACTGCGTCAGCAAGTTGCTCAGCTCGCCCGATGGTTCGGTGCTGCTGTCCGCGAGCTACGACCACACCGTCCGCCTGTGGAACCCGACCGCCGAGCCGACCGGCGCCGCCGAGACACTGATTCTAAACGCCCGCGCCATCGCCGACGCCGAGCGCCGCAAGAGCAACGGCGCCCGCGTGCCGCCGCCGATCCCCGCCTCCTTCGGCGTCGTGCGCGAGAGCCGTGTGTTCAACGGTCACCGCGAATGGGTTGTGAACCTGTCGCTCACGCGCGACGGCCGCACGGCCGTGTCCGGCGACGACGGCGGGCACGTCCTCGTCTGGGACACGGCGACCGCGACGGTCCGTACGCGCTGGCAGGTGAAGGGCTGGGCCTACGGCGTCGGCGTGTCGCCCGACGGCCGGCAGGCGTGCGTCGGCGAGCGGCTGCCGCTGGTATTCGATTCGGGGCGACACGCGGCGCTGAAGCTGTGGGACGCGACCACCGGCGCCGTCGTCCGCGATCTATCCGCCGACTTCCGCGGGCAGCATTTCGCCGCCGCCGCGTACTCGAACGATGGCACGGTGCTCGCGGTCGGCCGCGGCGGTGAATCGGACGGCAGCGGGCCGAACGTGACGCTGCTGGACCCGACGGGGGCGAAGAGGCCGCGGCCGCTGACGCCCGGGCACCTGAACGGCGTCACGGATTTAGCGTTCCACCCGGACGGAAAGCACCTGGCGTCGTGCGGCCGGGACACAGTGGTCCGCGTGTGGGACGTGGAGGCGGGGCGGTTGGTGTCGGAAGTCGGGCGGCCGCGCGGGGGGCAGTTCAAGGACTGGATTCACGCCGTGTCGTGGTCGGCCGACGGCGCCTGGCTCGCGGCCGCGGACATGGCCGGGGCCGTGCAAGTGTGGCACTTCGCGGGTTGAAGAATCGAACCGATTTAACCACAGAGTCACAGAGAGCACAGAGAGGAAACCAAAGACCGAGGGAGAACGAAAAAACAGATTTGGTTCTGCCTCTGCCTTCTGTCTTCCTCTCTGTGCCCTCTGTGACTCTGTGGTTAATCTTCTCCGGAATCAGCCATGCCCCGCGTCTACGCCTTCGCCTTGTCACTCCTCGCCGCCGGCCCGGCCGCCGCGCAGGACTTCACCCTGCTGCCCGCCGGCCCCACGCCGCCGAAGCGGCTGCTGCACGAGCTCCTCCTGGCCGAGTGCCGCGTGAAATTCGCCGCCCGCGCCACCGAGGTCGAAGCGCTGAAGACGCCCGCCGACATCGCCGCACGCCAGAAGCGCCTCCGTACGCAGTTCGTCGCCGCGCTCGGCGGCTTCCCCGAGAAGACGCCGCTGAACGCCCGCACCGTCGGCACCCTGACGCGCGACGGCTACCGCGTCGAGAAGGTGATCTACGAGAGCCGCCCCGAACACCACGTCACCGCGAACCTGTACCTGCCGGACGGCCCCGGCCCGTTCCCGGCGGTGCTGATGCCGATCGGCCACAGCCAGAACGGGAAGGCCGCTGACTACGTGCAGCGCGGCTGCATTCTGCTGGCGAAGAACGGCTTCGTCGTGCTCACCTACGACCCCATCGGCCAGGGCGAGCGCGTGCAGCTGCTCGACAAGCTCGGCCAGCCGGCGATCAAGGGGAGCACCAGCGAACACACCATGACGATGGTCGGCGCGCTGCCGACGGGGTACTGCACCGCGTCGTACCGGGTGTGGGACGGCATCCGCTCCCTCGACTACCTGTGTTCCCGCCCCGAGGTGGACGCGAAGCGAATCGGCTGCACCGGCTGCTCGGGCGGAGGCACGCTCACGTCGTACCTCATGGCGCTCGACGATCGAATCGCCGCGGCCGCGCCGTCGTGCTACCTCACGAGCCTGGACCGGCTTTTCAGCACCATCGGCCCGCAGGACGGCGAGCAGAACATCCCCGGCCAGGTGGCGTTCGGACTCGACCACGCCGACTACGTGACGATGCGGGCGCCGAAGCCGACGCTCATCATCGCGGCGTCGAAAGACTTCTTCGACATCAAGGGGACGTGGGACACCTTCCGCGAGGCGAGCCGGGTGTACGACAAGCTCGGCTTCCCGGAGCGCATCGGGATCGTGGAAACGGACACGACGCACGGCTACCCGAAGAGCCACCGCGAGGCGGCGGTGCGGTTCTTCAACCGCTGGTTGCGCGCCGTGGACGCTCCGGTGACGGAGGGCGACTTCTCCATCGAAAAGGACGCGGCCCTGCTCTGCACGCGCACCGGCAACGTACTCGAAGACCTGAAGGGTCGGTCGGTGTTCGACCTGAACGCCGCCGCGGCCGACGCCGCCCGCAAGCAGCGGAAGGCGCTCCAACCCGCGGCGCTGCGGGCCGCGGTGGCGAAGCAGATCGGGCTACCCGAAGCGCCGCCGCGAACGACGGTCGAGAAGGTCGGCGAGGAGCGGCACGACGGGTACACGGTGCTGAAGCTGATCTACCGCACGGAGGGCGGGCTGCCGCTGCCGGCGGTGGCGTTCGTGCCGGCGAAGGAGAAGCGCGACGGGCCGCGGGCGGTGCTCGTCCACGACGGCGGGAAGGCGGCCGCTCTCGCCGAGGCCGAGGCGCTGGCGAAGGCCGGGCGGTACGCGCTGGCGATCGACCTGAGCGGCTGGGGTGAGACGGCCCCCGGCGTGCCGGCGGCGGGTCGTCCGAACTACTTCGGCGTCGAGTCGCGCGAGACGTTCCTCTCCTTGCACCTGAACCGTCCTCTGCTCGGCCGGCGGGTGCAGGACCTGATGGGCGTCGTGCGCCACCTCCGCAGCCCGGCCGACAAGGAGATCGAGTTGATCGGGAACGAGGCCGCGGCGCCGGTGGCGCTGCACGCGGCGGCCTTGCTGCCGGACGACGTCGCGGCGGTGAGGCTCGTCGGGGGCGTCGTGTCGTGGGACGACGTGGCCCGCACGGCGGTGAGCGAGACCCAGTTCGCCGGCGTCGTGCCCGGGGCGCTGGCGGTGTACGATCTGCCGGATTTGGCCGCGAGTCTGTCACCGCGGCCGCTGGTGATTCGTCGGCCGAAGGACGCCGCGGGGAACGCGGCACCGGCGGCGCTGGTGGAGCGGACGTTCGCGCCGGTGCGGGCGGCCTACGCGCGGGACGGCGCCGACGGGCGGTTCACGACGACGCGGTAACACCTGATTTGCCGCTTGCGGCTTAGCGCTGCCCAGCGCTAAGCCGCAAGCGGATTCACCCCGAACGTCCCACCACCCATCATGCGCACCCTCCTCGCCGTCGCCGCGCTGACCCTCGTCGCCGCCGACCTGCCCGACGTGGACCCGGCCGTCTTCCCGCCCGACGACCCGCGCGCGAAAGCCCTCTCGAAGATGGTCTGGGCCGACGCCCGCAAGCGCCTCGCCGACGCCGGCGAGCGCGAAGCGAAAGCCTTCGCCGCGGTGCAGACGCGCGCCGACTGGGAGGCGTTCCGCAACCCACGGCTCGCGGCGCTCAAGGAGTCGCTCGGCCACTGGCCCGAGCCGCCGGCGCGGGTCCGCGTCGAGGTGCTGAAGTCGATCCCCGGCGACGGCTTCGTCGTGGACAACCTCGTCTACGAATCGCGGCCCGGTCTGTGGGTCACGGCGAACCGCTACCGCCCCGCCGCGCCGCCGGCGAAGATGCCGGGCTTCCTTCTGTCGCACAGCCATCACACCGGCCGCACGCAGGGCGAGCTTCAGGACATGGGCATGACGTGGGCCCGCGCCGGCGGCGTCGTGCTGGTCCCCGACCACCTCGGCCACGGCGAACGCCGACAGCACCCGTTCCGCACCGAGAAGGACTACCCACAGCCGTTCAAGGCCGGCCGGCAGGACTACTACCACCGCTACGTCACGAACCTGCAGCTGTCCGCCGTCGGCGACTCGCTCATGGGCTGGATGGCGTGGGACCTCATGCGCGGCGTCGACGTGTTGCTCCAGCACTCGGGCGTCGACCCGACGCGCATCATCCTGTTGGGGGCCGTCGCCGGCGGCGGCGACCCGGCGGGCGTGACCGCGGCGCTCGACCGGCGCATCTCCTGCGTGGTGCCGTTCAACTTCGGCGGCTGGCAGCCCGAATCGAGCGTCACGGCGAACCCGGACCGCGAGTTCGCGTGGTTCGGCGACGGTTATTGGGAGAGCACCCGCGGCCTCCGCAACGGCGCCCGCGACGGCTTCGCCCACTGGGTGATCGTGGGAAGCGTCGCCCCGCGGCCGGTGGTGTATGCCCACGAGTTCGCGTGGAACCCGGCGATCGACCCGGCGTGGCCTCGGCTGCAGAAGGTGTTCGGCTTCTACGGCGCCGCCGACAAGCTCGGCTTCGCCCACGGCGGCGGCAGCGTGAAGGGTCAGCCGCCGGAGAGTACCCACTGCACGCACGTCGGCGCGGTCCACCGCAAGATGGTGTACCCGTACCTGGCGAAGTGGTTCGACCTGCCGCCGCCCGCGGAGTACGGCAAGCGGCTACCGTCGGAGCAGCTCACGTGCTGGACCGACCCCGCGGACGTGGGTCGATTGCAGCCGCTACAGTGGAATCTCGTTCTCCACGGGATCGGGCTGGAGCAGACGGCGGCGGTGCGCCGGCGGCTGGACGCGGTTCGACCGGCAGAACGCCCGACCGTGCTGCGGAAGGAGTGGGCGGCCCGGCTCGGGGACGTGGACCCGCGGCCGGACCCGGCCGTGTTCGAGGGGCGTGCGGAACCCGTTCCCGGCGGCACCTTGTCCCGCTTCGCGCTGGAGACGGAACCCGGGATCACGCTGCCGCTACTGCTGCTGCGACCTGTCGCACCCGGCCCCCGGCCGGTGGTGGTGATGGTGTCGCAGCCGGGGCGGGTGGCGTTCCTGAAGCAGCGGACCGAATCGATCGAGGCGCTTCTCAAGGCAGGCGTCGCGGTCTGCCTCGTGGACGTGCGCGGTACGGGCGAGACGCAGCCCGGCACCTCTCCGGACCGGACCGGCAGCCGCACTTCACTCTCGCAAACGGAGTTGATCCTGGGGCGAACCGTCCTCGGGAATCAGCTGCGCGACCTCCGCACGGTTCTGGGGTGGCTTCGCAAGCAACCCGCCTGTGACGCCGGCCGGGTGTTCGTGTGGGGCGAGTCGTTCGCGGAGCCTTACGAGGGCGTCAGCCCGCGGCGCGTCCCGCTCGACCTCGAACAGCCGCGGCACGCCGAACCCGGCGCGCCCACCCTGGCACTCCTGGCGGGTCTGTTCGAGGAATCGGTGTACGGCGTCGTGTCCCGGCGGGGTCTCCAGGGGTATCAGGAGTTGGACAAGCCGTTCGTCCTGTTGCCACTCGACGCGGTCGTGCCCGGGGGACTCGCGGCTGGCGATCTGGGGTTGTTGGTCACCCAGCGCATCATCGTGTCCGAGCCGGTGACCGGGACGAACGAGGTGAACCGGTTTCGACCGCGGCGGCTGGTCGCGGACGACGTGGCCGCCGTCCTCGACTGGGTGGCTGGGCGTTGACGTCTGATATTCGATCATGTTGATCCGTAGCCGGCCCGGGGCGTTGCCCCGGGCTATGTTATCCCACCCCTTCGGGGTGAAGACGGGCACCCGGTTTTCAGGCCAACGGCCTGGGATAACATAGCCCGGGGCAACGCCCCGGGCCGGGCGATACGGAACAACCGGATGGCGTATTACACCTCCCACCCCGCCCGGTACGCGCGCCGCACCAGCGCCTGCGCCTCCGGCAAATCCGCCGTCAGCTTCTCCACGTCCCAGGTGATCTTCTTCCCGACCCCGACGTTGCTCGCCAGCACGCCCGTCAGCACGAACTCGGTGAACGGCCCCGCGTAGTCGAAGCTGCTCGACGGCGCCGGGCCGCCCTTCAGCGCCGCGATCAGGTCGCCCTTCACCCCGCCGCGGGAGCGCGGGATCGTCGGCGGCGGCGGCGCGAAGGCGTCGTGCGCCCGCTTCGGCACGATCCGCGGGTTGTCGCCGTACGTGCCGGTCGCCATGACCCCGCGGGTGCCGACGTAGATGGTGCCGCCGCCGAACTTCTCGCCGTGCTCCTGCTCCAGGTCGCGGACCCGCTGCGGCCAGGTGTTGTCGTAACTGTTCACGGTCACGGCCGGCATCGGGCCGCGGGCGCCGAACGTCCAGCGGAGGTGGTTCTCCCGCGCGAACTGCTCGGCGCTCCCCGGCTGCTGGCTCACGCACTCGATCGTGAACGTCTTCGCCTCGCCGAGCTTCAGCGCCCAGAACGTGCCGTCGAGGATGTGGCAGCCCATGTCGCCGAGGGTGCCGGTGCCGAACTCCTTCCAACTGCGCCACCCGAAGGCGTGGAGGCCGCCGTGGTAGTCGCGCGCCCGCGCCGGCCCGAGCCACTCGTCCCAGTGGAGCCCGGCCGGCACCGGCTCGCTCTTCGGCCGGCCGCCGGTGCCGCCGAAGTTGCGCGTCATCAGGCTGTGCGTCTCGGTCACGTCGCCGATCGCCCCGGCCCAGATGTACTCGCACAGCCGGCGGTAGCCGTCGCCGGCGTGCCCCTGGTTCCCCATCGACGTGTGAACCTTCATCCGCTTCGCCTCGGTGGCGAGGGTGCGGGCCTCGTGCAGCGTGTACGTCAGCGGCTTCTCGCAGAACACGCCCTTGCCGAGGCGGATGGCACGGACGGCGGCCGGGGCGTGGTGGTGGTCCGGCGTGGCGATGAACACGGCGTCCAGGTCGCGGGCGTGGGCGTCGTACATGCGGCGGTAGTCGTGGAACACCGGCGGGTTGTTGGCCTTCGCCCCGAGGTTCTTGATCGCCTCGGCGATCTTGCGGTCGTCCACGTCCACGAGCGCGACGAGCCGCTCGTTGGCGGCGATGCCGTTGTTGCCGCCGCCCTGCCCGCCGACGCCGATGACGGCGATGCCGAGCTTGGAGTTGGCGTTGCGGTCCTGGGCGAACATCGGGGCGGCGAACGTCGGGCTGGCGAGGGCGCCGGCGGTCTTCAGGAAGGCGCGGCGGGAGGGTCGGCGGGGCATGGGGCACCTCGGGAGGGTGAGGACGGGTGGAGCATAACCGGGGCGGGCGGCGTGTGCCAGTAGCCCGGGCGAGCCGAGCCCCGTAAGGGGCCGGGTGACGTTCCCATCACCCGGCCCCTTACGGGGCTCGGCTCGCCGGCTATGATGGCGCCCGTCGTACCCACGAGGTTCCCCATGCGCCTCCTCGCGCTCCTCGCCGCGCTCGCGTCGCCGCAACTGGCGCACGCCGCCCTTACCGCCGGCGCCGCCGTGGCGGACATCACCCCCCCGCGCGGCTGCCCGATGGCCGGGTACTACTCCGCCCGCGGCGCCGAAGGCACCCACGACCCGCTCCACGCGAAGGCGCTCGTCCTCGAACAGGACGGCACCCGCGTCGCCCTTGTCGCCCTCGACCTCATCGGCACCCCGCGAGAACTCGTCGAAGCGACGAGGGCCGCGGTCGAGAAGGCGACCGGCATCCCCGCCGCGAACGTGATGCTCTCCGCGACGCACTCGCACACCGGCCCCGTGCTGTCCGCGCGCAGCGCGTTCGCGGAGGGCGTTCCCGGCGGGCAGCAAATCCTCCGCGACTACCTGGCGGAACTCCCCGCCCGCATCGCCGCCGCCGTCAAGGCCGCGGACGACAAGCGCCGCCCGGCGCGCGTCAGCACCGCGACCGGCCGCGAGGACGGGCTGGCGTTCAACCGGCGGTTCTTCATGCTCGACGGCACCGTCGGCTGGAACCCCGGCAAGCGCAACCCGCGGATCGTCCGCCCGGCCGGGCCGACCGACCCGGCGGTGCCGGTCGTGTGCGTGGACGGCCTCGACGGCAAGCCGATCGCCACCTACGTGAACTTCGCCATGCACCTCGACACGGTCGGCGGCATGTACTATTCCGCCGACTACCCGTACCAGCTCGCCCGCTGCCTCGCCGCCGTCCGCGGCGACGACATGGTGACGGTCTTCACCACCGGCTGCTGCGGCGACATCAACCACATCAACGTGTCGAGCGCCGCCCCGCAGAAGGGCGACGGCGAGGCCGCCCGCATCGGCACGCGCCTCGCCGCCGAAGTGCTGCGTGCCTTCGACCGCCTCGAACCCATCGCGGTCGGCCCGCTGCGCGTCAGTACCACGATTGTGGAGTTGGAGCTACCCGCAGTGACGGCCGAGGACGTGGCGAAGGGGAAGGCCGTCATCGCGGCGCTGTCGGCCGGTGCGAAGCCGGCGCCGGCGTTCCTGGAGCAGGTGAAGGCGTTCCAGGCGGTCGAGGTCGCGGGTCGGCTCGGCAAGGCGTTCCCGGTCGAGGTGCAGGTCATCTCCCTCGGCGACGACCTGGCGTGGGTCAGCCTGCCGGGCGAAATCTTCGTCGAGCTCGGGCTCACCATCAAGGCCGGGTCGCCGTTCAAGCAGACGATCTGCGCCGAGCTGGCGAACGGGAGCATCGGCTACATCCCGAACCGCGTCGCCTACTCGCAGGGGAATTACGAGGTGGTTTCTGCACGGGTGGCGGCGGGTAGCGGCGAGAAGTTGGTGGACGAGGCGCTGCGGCAGTTGCGGGCGCAGTGGCGAAAGTGAGCGCAGTTCGGAGCCCCGAAGGGGCGGCAGGTAATAGCCCAGGGCGTAAGCCCTGGGAAGCCTGGGGCGGATGTCGTACCGCGTCACCCCCCGTGACGCCGCCCAGGTCTCCCAGGGCTTACGCCCTGGGCTATTACCTGCCGCCCCTTCGGGGCTCCGAACCCGCGCTCGCCGGACGACCGCCGACCCGCTACCGTGACCTCGCCTCTCCACCCGAGGCCCACCGATGACCCGACTCGTACCCCTCCTGCTCCTACCGCTCCTGGCCGCCGCCGACTGGCCGCAGTGGCGCGGCCCGGCCCGCAACGGCCACGCCCCCGACTACAAGCTCCCCGTGACGTGGCCGAAGGAGGCTCCCGCCCCGCGCTGGAAGGTGCCCGCCGGCCACGGCTACGCCGGCCTGTGCGTCGCCGCGGGCAAGGTGTTCGTCCACGACCGCGTCGGCGACAAGGAGCGCGTCCGCGCCCTCGAAGCCGCGACCGGCAACGCGCTATGGTCGATCGACTACGCCGAGGCGTTCGCCCCGCCCGACGCGACCGCCGGCAAGGGGCCGGGTGCCACACCGGCGTTCGACCGCGACCGCGTCTACACGTTCGGCCTCGGCGGCGTCCTCCTCGCGCTCGACGCCGCTACCGGCAAGCAACTGTGGAAGCACGACTGTAAGACGGAATTCTGGGGCCAGAAGAAGGGACCGCTCGGCGACGACATGGCCTTCCCCCCGTGCGGCGCCTGCGCCTCGCCGCTCGTGGACGGCAACACCGTCGTCGTGAACGTCGGCGGTCCGAAGGCGGGCACGTTCGTCGCGTTCGACCGCGTCACCGGCAAGGTCGTGTGGAAGGCGCTGGAGGACCGCAGCAGCTACGCCTCGCCGCAGCTCGCGTCCCCGGGCGGCGTCAAGCAGTTGGTCGGCTTCACCGGCACGCGGATGGTCGGGGTGAAGTACGACGACAAGTCGCTGCTGTGGGGCGTGCCGTTCAAGGCGCTCTACGACCAGACCATCATCACGCCGGTGGTGTGGAAGGACCGCGTGGTCGTCGCCGGCGAGGGCCGGCCGACGTTCGCCGTCGCCGTGCCCGCGTCGCCGGGCGACGAGCCGAAGACGGCGTGGAAGAGCGACGACCTGAAGAGCTACATGACGACGCCGGTCGTGTTCGGCGACCACCTGGTCGGGTTCGATCACCGCACGGTCCGGCTGGTGTGTCTGAGCCTCGACAAGGGCGAGACGGCGTGGACCTCGCCGCGCGTCCCGGGGAAGTATCACTCGCTTGCGGCGGCCGGCGGGGCGGGCTTCTGCCTGACGTCGGAGGGGGAACTGGTGGTGTTCCGCCTGAACGCCGCCGAGTGGACCGAGCTCGGCCGGTGGAAGGTGTGCGAGAAGGGGAGTTGGTCGCACCTGGCGATCGCCGACGGCCGGCTGTACGTCAAGGACGCGGGGTTCGTGTACGCGATCGACTTGCCGGGGTGACGAAACGCTCGTGCCCCCGGAGCCGGCCCCGTAAGGGGTCGGAGCGTGCCGCGCGCCGGAGGCTCCGACCCCTTACGGGGCCGGCTCCGGGGGCACGAGCGTTCGTGTGAAACCCACCCGCGCCGCCGGCGTCTTCCCCGTACCCACCCCACGAGGCGCGACGCGGATGCCCCGCTGGCTCAAACGTACCCTCTTCGGCGCCGCCGTCACCGTCGGCGTCCTCGTCCTCGTCGTCGTCATCGCCCGCGCGTCGCTCCGCCGCATGGGCACGAAGGAACTCGAGCGCGTCACCGCCCGGCTCGACAAGGACGACCCCGGGTGGCGGCTCGACGACGTGCTCGCGGCCCGCGCGAAGACCGCCCCGCCGCCGGACCGGAACCCGGCCGAGGTCGCCCGCCGACTCCGCGAAGGCTTCACCCCCGAGTGGCAGGCGTTCCGCGGCACCCGCGACTTCGGCAGCGGCCACGTCACCAACGAGTTGCCCGGGTTCTGGGCGACCGTGTGGTTCCTGCAGGCGCGGCCGGTCAGCGCCGAGGCCCGCGACGCGGCCCGCACCGCCTTCCTCCGCCCCGAGGTCGCCGACGGCGGGCCGGGGTTCGTCGCCCTCGCCGTCCCCGACAACCCGTTCATGACCCTGCTGCCGCACGTCCAGAACACCCGCGAGGTGTTCGAGATTCTGGAAGTCGACGCGAAGCTCGCCGCCCTCGAGGGGCAGCCGGACCGCGGGGTCGCGTCCGCCCGCGCGGGGCTGGTCGCCGCCCGGGCGATCGGCGACGAGCCGTTCCTGATCTCGCAGCTGGTCCGCATCTCGGGCGCTCACGTCGCAGCGAACGCCGGGATGCAGGCGATCGCGTGGGGCGAGCCGAAGGACGACCGGGGGCTGGCGGCGTTCCAGGCGGCGCTGCGGGCCGAGGCCGACCACCCGTACCTCCTCACCGGCCTCCGCGGCGAGCGGGCGTCGCTCGACCGGGTGTTCGACGGGCTGGAGAACGGCACCATCCCGCCGAACGACGTGCTCGGGATGGTGGCCGGCGCGGGGAGCAAGAACCCGCTCGTCGCCCCCGGGTTCGCCCTGTACAAGGGGCTCCTCCCCGGCGACCGGGCGATGGCGCTGAAGCTGTATACCGAGATGATCGAGGCGGCGAAGAAGCCGCCGCACGAGCAGAAGCGGGCGCTGGCCGACATCAAGATGCCGTTCGGGGACGGCGGCCACTACCGGTACGTCGTCACCAAGCTGACGATCCCCGCCGCGCACAAGGTGGGCGAGGCGGCGACCCGCGCCCGGGCCTCGCTGCTGACGGCGAGCGCCGCAGTGGCGTGCGAGCGGTTCCGGCTGGCCCGCGGCCGGTGGCCCGAGTCGCTGGCGGAAATCCCCGCCGACGTGCTGCCGCCGCTCCCGCCCGACCCGTACACCGGCGGCGCGATCCGCTACCGCACGGACGCCGACGGCACCGCCCTGGTGTGGACAGCCTCCGACGACCTCCAGCAACAACGCACGGTCAACGGCGAGCCGGACGAGGACCCGTTGAAGGGCGCCGGCCGCGGCTGGAAGCTGTGGCCGCCCGCCTTGCGCGGGGCGACGCGGCCGGCGCCGGTGCGGGAGTTCCAGATCGAGCCGGACGGGAACGAGCCGTGAGCCGGCGCACGGTCGTTCTCGTCGAGCGCCGCACCCGGGGCGTCCGCCTCCGCCCGGCCGACGCCGCGTTCCTGCGGCTGCACTTCCCCGGCGTCGTCGAGGTGAACCCCAGCGGCCGACCCGACCACTACCGGCTCACCGCCCGCGGCGTCGTCGGCACCATCGACGCGCCGCACGTCCGCCTCACGATCCGTCCCAAACTTCCGTGGCCGAACCTCCGACTGCTCCTCGGCCTCGAACCCCTCGCCGCTTGCGGCGTTGCAGCGCCCGCGGCCGACCTCCTCGCCGTGATCGCGGCCGAATTCGCCGACCGGCTGCGCGAACTCGCGGCGGTCGGGCTCGTGCGGGGCTACCGCGACGCGGACCACGCCGCACCGTACCTCCGCGGCCGGCTCCGCACCGCCGACCAGCTCCGCGACGCCGCCGCCCGCGCCTTCCCGACGACGTTCCATGTCACCGAGTCGGCGTTCGACCTGGACGCGCCGTGGAACCAGATCCCTCAGGCGATCGCGGAGGCGCTGGCGAACCACCCGTCCCTTCCGGCGACGGTTCGTGACGACGTGCGGGCCGCGGCCGCGCTGCTGGCCGGCGTGACCGCCGCGCCGCCGACCGACGCGCGCTTCGCGGACGCCGAACGGGAGCCGCGGGCGGGTGCGTACAATTCGTTGCTCGCGCTGTGCCGCACCCTCCGCGACGGGCTCTCGACTGCCGACGCGGCGCCCGGCGGCGGGGCGTTCCTGATCGACCTCGGTCGGGCGTTCGAGCGGCACCTGTCGGCCGGGCTCGCGGCCCGGCTACCCGGCGGGTGGACGGTCGAGGCGCACCCCGGCTTCGCGGTCGGCGACACGGTGCTGCGGCCGGACGTGCTGGTGAAGCGGCGCGGGGAAGCCCGCTGGGTGCTGGACGCGAAGTGGAAGCGGCCCGGCCCCGACGCGGCGGACCTGCATCAGGTGCTGGCCTACGCCGCGGTGTGCGGCGCGCCGCGGGCCGCGCTGGTCTACCCGGGGCGCCGCTGGGGGCGGCGCGTGCTTCGCGCCGGGTCGGTAACAGTGGAGCTGGTGCGGTTACCGGTGGTGGGGTCGGTCGATGAGGTGTCCGCGGGACTCGGGCGGCTGGCGCGGGTGGTGGGGCGCTGAGGGTCCGCCGCTCGCGGCGGTGCAACCGACGCACCGCCGCGAGCGGCGGAAGTCCCCGTAGCCTGGAGTTCACCCGGTGTGGGTCGGGGTGTGGCTCCCGGAGGTCGGCCCGGACCCGTTCCTGCTGGTCGTCGGGTGGCGGGTGCCGAACAGCGCGAGGCCGCTCGTCCTGCTGGTCAGCCCGGCGGGCCGGGCGGAACGGCGGGTGGTACGTCCCGGCGTACCACAAGCGGTGGGGGGTCGAGGACGCCAATCGCGGGATCGAGCAGCGGTTCGGGGTGGAGGGTTTCCTGGTCCGGTCGTG
>Ga0209181_10002785_pt1 | contig 28134 bp, 23 predicted proteins | sample MAT05_FD_187208 | JGI IMG/M metagenome (GOLD analysis project Ga0209181, IMG submission 187208) | Freshwater microbial communities from Lake Fryxell liftoff mats and glacier meltwater in Antarctica - MAT-05 (SPAdes) (version 2) | ecosystem: Environmental > Aquatic > Freshwater > Ice > Liftoff...
CTCGCGGATTCGCGTGCTCGTGCGCGTCGATGACACCGCGCTGCTCGTCGAGGTCGAGGACGACGGAGTCGGTCTCGCCGCTACGCCGGCATCGGTCGACGGCAGCGGATTGCGCGGCATGCGTGAGCGGGCTGAGCTCGCGGGTGGCTCGCTCAGCATCGTCGGGGCGAGCGTTCGGGGGACGCTAGTCCGCCTAGTTCTGCCGCACGGTGCGCCGCCGCACGGCGCGCGGCCGATTGCATCGCCGAGCGCGCCGCCGATTGCGTAGACTGCAGCGCCATGGACAAGCTCCGCACGCCGATTCGTGTACTGCTCGTGGACGACCACACCATCGTGCGGCAAGGACTTCGCGCGCTGCTCGCAGGAAGTGAAGAGATCGAGGTCGTCGGCGAAGCGGAGGATGGCCGCGAGGGACTGCGCGAGGCCCAGCGGCTCACGCCCGATGTCGTCGTGATCGACGCCGCCATGCCGGGACTGAACGGCATCGACGCGACCCAGCGCATCCTCGAGGCCGTGCCGAGCGCGCGTGTGCTGATGCTGTCGATGCATGCCGGCGAGGAGTACGTGCGTCCCGCGATTCGCGCGGGCGCGAGTGGCTATCTGCTGAAGGGCTCTGGGCTCTCCGATCTCGTCGCCGCGATCCACGCAGTGGCGGCCGGTGACGCCTTCGTGAGTCCGTCGATCGCGAAGCTGCTGGTGCAGGACGCGCGCCGCGACGGCGGCGGCGAGCGCACCACGGGCGGTGATGCGCTCACGGTGCGCGAGCGCGAGGTGCTCCAGCTCGTCGCGGAGGGACATTCGACGCAGGCCATCGCGCAGCTGCTGCATCTGAGCCCAAAGACCGTCGAGGGGCATCGCGGGCACCTGATGCAGAAGCTCGGCGTGCCAAACGTGGCCGGCCTCGTCCGCCACGCAGTGCGGCTCGGCCTAGTCTCCGGGATGTGACGCTGCTCGAGCGTAGCTTCCCCCTCCGCTCACCCCGGCGGGGCGTTGAGATCCAGGGGTATTCCCCTGCACATCGCGGGATTTACCGCGTTGTGCATCAGGCGGTCGTCGGGTGTGATCGACAGCCAGTGCAGGTGCGTCGCACGACTCTCGGGCGCGCGCTCCGCTTCGTCACACTTGGGCTGCTCTCCGGGCTCGCCGTCGCAACCATGACCGTCGCCCCGCTCGCACTCGCACAGTCACGCTCGACGCCCGCTTTCGGCGCACGCGCGCGCGCACCGCAGCGACCGACGCTCGCGCAGCGCGGCCGTAGCACCAGCGTAGTGACGCGCCGCGATCGTGAAGAGCGACTGCCCCGCTCGGCGCCAGATGCGCTGCGCTACGAGCCGGGCGTCACCATCCAACAGACCGCACACGGTCAAGCGAGCCCCTACGTGCGTGGCCTGACGGGGCAGCAAGTGTTGCTGGTGTTCGACGGGATCCGTCTCAACAACGGCATCTATCGACAGGGGCCGAACCAATATTTCTTCACCGTCGACGAGCGCACGCTGGAGCGCATCGAGGTGCTGCGTGGCAGTGCGTCGACGCGCTACGGATCGGACGCGCTCGGTGGCGTCATCTTGGCGACGCCCATCGCGCCGCGCCTCGATGCGGACGTCACGACGTTGCGTGTGAGGCCGCGCGGCTTCTCGCGCGTGGCGAGCGCAGACGGCGAATGGGGTGGCCGCGCGCAAGCCGATGTTCAGCTCGGCAAGAACATCGGGCTGATCGGCGGCTTCGGCTATCGCAACGTCGGCCTGCTCGAGTCTGGCGGTCTCGTGTCGAATCCGGGGGAGCTGGCGCCGGTGGTGCCGCGCTTCGACACCGACGGACGCACGCAGCTCGGGACAGGCTTTCGCGAAGGTACCTTCGACGCTCGGCTCACGGCGCGGATCACCCGCCGATTGCAGGCAGTCGCTGCCGTCTACGGTTACCGACAATACGACGCGCCGCGCACCGACAAGTGCCCACCGCCCGAGCAGCGCATCGGCGCGTGCCTCACCATCGCGGAGCAATTCCGCACGCTCGCGTATCTCGCGCTGCGCGGCGACGCCGGCCCGGAGCTGCGCGACGTCTCGCTGACCGTCTCGTATCAGCGCTATCACGAGCGCCGGATCAACGACTTCCCCGCGGCGTTTACCCGGACTTCTGGGCGCGACGACGTCGACACGATCGGCCTCGCTTTTCACGCGTCGACGCGTCGCTTCGCGCTCGGACGCGCGAGCGAAGGTGCGGAGTTTCAGCCGGGCCTCACGCTGCGCTATGGCGCGGATGCGTACCGCGACACCGTCGCGTCGACCGCGCTGTTCACCTTCACCGATGTCGGGATCACGCTGCCTGAAGCGCGTGGCCAATACGTCGATGGTTCGTGGTTCGCGCAAGGGGGCGTGTTCGCCGAGGCGGAGCTCGAGCCGGTCTCCTGGCTGACGGTGCGCACCGGGCTGCGCTTCGGCGGTGCGGGCGCACACGCGGCTCCCGATGCGCGCTCTGGGACGCGCGCGGTCGATGTCCACACAGCTGCCGTGGTCGCCCGCGGCGGCGTCGAGGTCGCGCTCGGACGAGACGTCAGCGTGCTCGCCAACGTCGACCAAGGGTTTCGCTCGCCGAACCTCGACGACCTCACCGCGCGATCGATCACCGGGCCCGGCTATCAGTTCGAGAATCCATCGCTCCGAGCGGAACGATCGCTCGGTGGTGAGCTCGGCGTTCGCGTGGAGCATCCGGTCGTCTCGTTCGAGACGTGGGCATTCGCGACGAGCCTCGACGACGCCATCACGCGTGTGGCGCGCCCGGGCACCGAGTGTCCCGCCGGCGACACCGCGTGTACGGCGTCGCGCGTGCGCTTTCAGCTGGTCAATGCGCCGCGTCCAGTGCGCATCGGCGGCGGCGAGGCGCTGCTGCGCCTGAGGCTGCCGTGGGGCTTCACCGTGCGCACCGGCGTCGCCCTCGCCATCGGCGATCAACCGAATCCCGAGCCACGACCGGCGGCAGCGGCGGCGCCTTATCCAGAGCGCGTCCCGCTCTCGCGCGTTCCGCCGCTCAACGGCACGGCCGAGCTGCGCTGGCGTCATCGCGGCACCGGCGTCTATCTCGGCAGTGGCTTCCGCTGGGCGCTCGCGCAGACGCGGCTCGCGCCGCAGGACCTCTCGGACGCGCGCATTCCGCTCGGCGGCACGCCGGGGTATGCGGTGCTCGATCTGCGCGCGGGGTTGCGCTGGCGCGAGGCGCTGGTGATCGCGCTCGTGGTCGAGAACGTCTTCGATGCGGCCTACCGCGTGCACGGCTCGAGCGTGAACGGCGCTGGGCGCGGTGTGATCCTATCCGTCAGTGGTGGTCTGTGAGGCCTTCGATGAACGTTCGTGTCCGCTCAAACAATCCTGCTTCCTTTGCTGCGCTCGTGCTCGCCGCGCTTGCGCTCTCCGCGTGTGAGTCGGATGACCCGCCGATCACTCCGCTCGACGCTGCGACCCCGGACGCCGGCAACGTCGACTCAGGCACCGCGGACGCAGGTCCCGAGGACGGCGGAGCACCTGCGTGCGAACGGGCTGCCGACGACTACTTCCCGGCCGTCAGCATGCGCGACCTGACCGCATGGCCGGCGTGCATCTCCGATGAGGGGATCTACCGTCCGTTCTCGTCGGGCACGATTGGCGGCGTGACGCGCGCCGGGCAATACCAGCGGATCATCGAGCTGCTGTTCGACGCCGCGCGCGACCCGAGCGTCGCCGACTTTTTGGCGGCGCGCATGCTCTACGTGAACACCGCGGATCCGAACGCAGGTATCGCGATTCGCATCGGACGGCGCGCGGACTTTCACTACGTAGCTGACGTGCCCGCGGGTACGGACTGCACTGCGCCCGGCATCGCGGCGTTGTATCCGGCGTTCTGCGTCGGCCCAGCGACGCTCGAGCCGCTAGTCAACACCGCCTTCACCGCGGGCTCGACTGCGGGGACGGCTGATACGCGCATCGAAGCCGCGAAGGTCGAGGCCGGCCTGCTCTGGTTCAACTACTTGTCGCCGCTCTCGGAGGTTCGGGGATGCACGACGACGAAGTCGAACTGCGACTCGGCGTATGCGTATTACACCGGCGGTGCAGCACCGCGCGGCGGCATCGGACTCGCAGCGTACGTGCTCGCAGCGGACCCACTCGCGCATGATCGCGCCTGGGACGCGGTGCTCGGCGTCCGTTGCTGGCGCGACCTCGACTCGGCCGACCCCGCGACGAACCTCGCGCTCCGCGATCGCGTGAGTGCGCAGCTCGACCGAGCGATGCTCGACGGGCTCGCAGCAATCGTGCGCGCCCGCGCGCTGCGGATCGCGGTGACGACCGGCAGCGAGCAGGCAGCACACTGGGCCTTCGTCCGCACGCTCGGCGGCTTCCTCGATCGCGCAGTCCGCGCCGAGGATGTCGGCGCGGCCGACGCGCTCGCGACCGAAGTGGCGAAGATCGACGTCATGACCGCCGACGTGGCGATGATCACCGCTGCGCTCGACAGCGTCTTCGTCTGCCCGTAGCCGCTTCTCGCAGAGCGGGGCTCAGCGCTCGCCGAACGACGCCGCGCGTGCGATCAGCGCCGCGTCGGCGATGCGGCTCGCGACGCGCGTGCGCACCTCGCGGCCGACGCGCCGCCACTCGTCGCGCTGCGCATTGGTCGTCGTGACGAGCTCGATGCCGCGTGCGACCAGCGTGTTCGTCGCGTCGCGCTCAGCAGCGCGCGAGTTGCGCCGACCGAGCGCGTGGAACTGCACGCCGGTCTCCGTCAGCACGAGGCGCTCTTGCTCGCTCAGCGTCTGCCAAGCGCGGTCGCCGATCACGGTGCCGCCGATGACGATGGCCATCGGGATGTCCGTCATCGTCCGCGCATGACTCGCCCACTGAAGCATGCCGGCGACCACCGGCGGCGCCAAAAACGTGTCGATTCTGCGCGTCTGCAGTCCGCCGAGCACCTCGGGCAGGGCGAGCGTCACCGGAGTTGTGCGCACGACCTCGAAGAACGCGGGGATGATGAGATCGTCGGCGCGCTTCCAAAAGCGCTTGCCGGTGAGATCACGCGGCGATCGAATCGGCGTCGACGAAAAGATGTGTGCCTGTCCAATGTCGGCCCAGCCGAGCATGTGAAAGCCAGCGTTGACGATGCCAGCGTCGATGGTCGGCGCGAGCGCGGTGCGCGCGGCATCGAGCTGCTCGTAGCGGAGGAAGGTGCCCGGCAGCTGCAGCACGAGCGCAGGCCGGTAGATCTGCGAGAGCCCGAGCGACGTCACGGTGCAGCCATCGAGTCGACCGCCGCGGATCTTGCGCAGCATCTCCGGCTCGTCGCCCTGCACGCCGCCTGCGTAGAAGCGGAACTGCAGCGACTGGTTCGTGCGGCGACGCACCTCGCGATTCCACGCCTCGAAGCCGCGCATGAGCGTCGAGCCCGGCGGTGCGACGGTGGCGATCGCGATGGTCTTGATCGCCGGCGTCTGCGCGGTCGTGCGTCCCTCGAGCGGCAGTGTCGAGAGCCAGAGTACAGCTGCGAGGAGAGCGACCGGGCCGATGCGCTTCATGTCCGGACCGTAGCAGGATGTCGCAGGCGCTGTGTCGTCGTGCGTTCTGCGCCCCGGTGACTTGCTTTGACGGGTACACGCCCGCAGATCCGCGGGGCCATGACGATACGCAAGCATGTGGTCATCGTCGGCGGCGGCTTCGGTGGGCTGTCGGCAGCGAAGGCTCTCGCGAAGGCGGCGGTGCGGGTCACGCTCGTCGACCGATCCAACCACCATTTGTTTCAACCACTGCTCTATCAGGTGGCGATGGCTGGCCTCTCTCCCGCAGAGATCGCCGCACCGCTCCGCGAGATTCTGCGCCGTCAGGAGAACGTCACCGTCTTGCTCGACGAGGTTGTCGGCATCGACGTCGCGGGCAAGCGGCTCTCACTGCGCGAGGGTTCTGGACTCGAGTACGACTACCTGATCGTCGGCAGCGGGGCGCGCACGAACTACTTCGGCCACGACGATTGGGCGACGCACGCGCCGGGACTCAAAGATCTCGACGACGCAGTGGAAATTCGCCGCCGCGTCTTGCTCGCGTTCGAGGCGGCCGAGCGTGAGGACGATGAGCTGCGGCGCCGCGAGCTGCTGACTTTCATCGTCATCGGCGGTGGTCCGACGGGCGTTGAGCTCGCGGGCGCGATCGCGGAGCTCGCGGCCTTCGTGCTCAATCGGGACTTTCGGCGCATTCGCTCGGATATGACGCGCGTGCTGCTGCTCGAGGGCGGGCCACGCATCCTCGCGAGCTTCGATGCCTCGCTGTCGGAGGAGGCGGAGCGCGCGCTGCGCAAGATGGGCGTCGAGGTGCGCACGGGAGCGCTCGTCACGTCGATCGACGCGCGTGGACTCGTCATCGGTGAGCAGGACGATGTGCCGAGTGAGCGCGTCGCCGCGTCGACGGTGCTGTGGGGAGCGGGCGTGCGTGCGAGCGCGCTCGTCGCCGCGCTCGGCGTGACGTGCGATCGCATGGGCCGCGCGATCGTCGCGCAGGACTGCAGCCTGCCGGGCCACGCGGAGGTGTTCGTGATCGGCGACGCTGCGTGTTTCATTCCGGCAGGCAAAGACCAGCCGCTGCCTGGCGTGAGCCCGACGGCGATGCAGCAAGGGCGCTTCGTCGCGCGGCAGATCGTACGCAGCGTCGATGGTCAGCCGCGCGAGGAGTTCGCCTACGTCGACAAGGGCTCGATGGCGACGATCGGACGCAAGCGCGCGGTCGTCGAGGTCGGCAAGCTGCGGCTCACCGGGCTGCTGGCGTGGATCATCTGGCTCGCGGTTCACATCTTCTACTTGATCGACTTCCGCAATCGCCTCGCGGTGATGCTCCAGTGGGCATGGTCGTACGTCACGTACAAGCGCGGGGCGCGGCTGATCACCGGCGGGCGCCTCGAGCCCGGTGCACCAGCGACCACGCTCGACGTGCCCCCAACCTGAACCGCGCGAGCGCGCGATGCGGTGAGCGCGCTACGCTCCGGCGGTGAGCGTGATTCCAGAGAAGCGGAGCGGGATCCGGCCCCAGGTATTCGTCGCGGGGCTGGCGATCGCAGGTGTGATCGCCGCGGTCGCGGTCGCCGTGTGGATCAACGGGCGCGACGCTGGCGATGAGCCAACCGCGCTCGAAGATGCGCACGGTACGGGCGAGGACGATGACGACTTCTTCGACTTCTCGGGCGCAGCGTCCGGAGATCGTGCGGGCGGCACCAGCACCGGGTCGGCGGGTATGTCCGCCGACGGAGCGCCGCTTGTGCGGCTGCCCGAGCAACTCCGCGCGCGGATTCAGCTCGCGCCGCTCGGTGCACGCGAGCCGACGCTGACGCCCGAGCAGCTGGTGGCGACGCTGCAGCAACATCGCGGCGAGCTACGCGAGTGCGTGCGGCAGGCCGGCGGATTTCGCGCGATACGCGCAGGTGCACCCGCGGGCTCTGACTCGCCGGCTGGCACGGCGGCACCCGCTGGAGTGGAGGGCGCTCGCGCAGGCGGTCCGCGGGTGCGACCGCAGATGCGCTTCGACGTCGGGCCGGATGGACGCGTCGTCGCGGGCACAGTGTCGATCGAGCCTGCCGTTCCCGCGGCGTTCTCTTCGTGCGTCGCCGAGACGCTCGGCGCGATCTCGTTTCCACCGCCCGGCGGGGATGGCGCACACGCCGAGCTGCCGCTCGGACTCGGACGTGGTGGCGGACGCCGAGTTCCCGATGGTGGCGTTGGGCGCATCGATCCTGCAGCGCGCCCAGCGCGTCGGCCGGACGGCGAGGGCCGCGCTTCCGGTGGGGCGACTGTGCCGGCGCTCGCGCCACCGTCGGTACCTTCGGCGACACCGGCGCCGTAGTCACGCTCCTGCGCTGGCGTAGTCGGTGACGGCTGCGCTGCGTACCAGTCGCTCGGCTCCGCGCGTTGCGGCCCTCAGCGCAGACGCAGCGCGCCTTGGTATATCGTCGTCGCGTCGAGCGCTGGCGGATCGGGAAGCGCACCCTCGATACAGCGCTCGAAGCGCGCTGCGCCGCGGCCCGCACCTGGCCGCACCCGCGCGACGACGCGAACGACTCCGCGCTGGCGGCGGACGAGCACATCGAGCTCACCGGTGGTCTCGCGCGCATCGACGACGAGCGCATCACCGTGACAGCGATTTGCCTGCCGCTGTAGCCACTGCGCCACGGTCTCGCGCGCGACCGCCGTGTCTGCGCCGAACAGCGCAGCTGCCGCACGCGCTGCTGTGCTATCCGGCGCGCGCGCGACGGCGGCGCGGAGTGCCATCTCCGCCCAGCTCGGCTCTGCGATGGCACGCGCTGCGTCGCTCGCCGCGACCAGCGTGCGAATCGCGCGATCCGCTGAGATCGTCGCCGGCAGCGAAGTGCCCGATGGGTCGCCGGTGCGCACGAGCAGCTCGCCGACGATCAACGCGGTGCGCTCCGCGGTCGCGTCGTCTCCGTCGGCGAGGATTGCGATCCCGGAGTCGCGCGCGGCGATAGGATCGCGGAAGCGCTCTGCGAGCATCGACGCGAAGCGGATGTAAGCGCGCAGCGGTGCGTCGGCGCCTTCCGCGGCGGCGCGCGCGAGCAGTCGCGGATCGTCCGAAAGCTCCGCTTGCAGCGCGAGCGCGGTCGCGCGCAGGGTGCTGGATGGCGCGTTGGCGATCACCACCGCGAGCGCGCTGCGAGCAGTCGCCGAGTCCTCCGCCAGCATCGCGAGCTCGCTCTCGCCGTATCGCGCCCACAGCCCGGTCGTGCTCGTTCCCCCGAGCGCGGCGGCTTGGATGTAGGCAGTGCGCGCGCCGCTGAACTCCGCGGGCGTCGGCGTGCTCTGCGCGTTCGTGTAGCGGTCGTACGCCTCCGCGCGCCGGAGGTCGCCGAGGAGCAGCCAGCCCGCTGCGCCGAGCGTCGCCGCGCCTTGCTCGAGAACACGACGCAGGCGCGAACGCGCGACGCTCTCGCGCGCGATGATCGCGCGGAGCGTCGGGCCCTCCGCGGTGCGCGCGACGCCACGCGCCACCATCGCGCGCTGAATCTGCAAGCGCTCCGCTTCGGCTGCACGCGTTGCGACGTAGTGCGTTCGCGCTGCAGCGGGCAGCGCGGTCAGGGCAGGCTCAGGCGGCGTCGGCGAGGGTCGAATGACGACGACCGCAAGCACCGTCGGCGCCGTTCCGCGTACGTCGAGCGTACCGAGCGCGACCGGCGGGCCAGCAAGCGCCGCGCTCGGAGCGACGAGCAGCAGCGTGCAGACGACGAGAGCGGACGGAACCTTGCGCGTGGCGGGCATCGCCCGGGAGGGTACGGTCGCTCGCGGCAGGGCCGAAGGGGATTCGTGTCGCGCGCGCACGTTTGTCGCGCCTGCATTCGGCGCGCTCGTACTCGTCGTGCGTCGGCGACCGCATCACCGCGGTGGCGTGGTCCACTCGGGCGGTGGCGCTGCGCCCTCGAGGGCGCGAAGAAATGCGCCGATCGCGATCGCATCGCCTTCTTCGTAGAGCAGGCCCGGAGCGCTCAGCACGGCCTCGAGCGCGCGCGTCCCCGAGTGGCCGTACGGTGCGGTGAGCGTCACGTTGCGCATCGAGGGCGTGCGGAACGCGTGCTCGTCTTCGAGCTCCGGGCCGAGCGGCAGCTCGAGCGCCTCGCCCGCGTCGCGATCGAAGTAGGCACCCGCTGCGTTGAACGGACTGCCGAGGAGCACTTCGATGCCAGCGGCGCGACCCCGATCGGTCACGTCGCTCGCCATGTAGAACGCGCTGTCGGTCAGCATCGGCCCCGAGTGGCAGGCATAACAGCCGCTCTTCACGAAGCGCACGAGTCCGCGCTCTTGCTCCGCGCTGAGCGCGCTCGGATCGCCGTCGAGGTAGCGATCGAGCGCGCTCGGCCCGGTGGCGATGCGTCGCTGATAGGCCTCGAGCGCCTTGCCGACGTTCGCTGCGACGCGATTGATCGCGTCTCGATCGGCGGCGGCCATCTCGTCGAAGCTCGGCTCGCCAGGCTTGCCATCGGGCGGAAAGCGCGCTGCGTCGTCGAGCGCCGGCAGCGCGCCAAAGATCGTCTGGTAGGCCGCGCGATAGCTCGCGTCGTCGGCGATGCGGTGCGCGATGCGTAGCCGCGACGAGTCCATCTCGATCGCGTTCTCGAACGCGAACAGCGGCTGCGACCAGAGGCTATCCGCGCGCCCATCCCAGAAGAATGCGCCGCGCAGCCACGCGACGTTGAGCAGCGTCGGACTGTTGCGCGCGCCGCGCGATCCCGGAAGCACCTCGGACACCGCGAGCCCATCTTGAAAGGCGCGCTCCGGCAGATGACAGCTAACGCAGCTGACTCCCGGCACGCGCGCGAAGCCCTCGTCGAAGAAGATCGCGCGCCCGAGCTGCGCGGCGCGCTCGTCGTCCGCGTAGGCATTCCCGCGCGCCGTCGGCAGCGTCGCGGGCAGCCGCCACGCCGCCACCTCCGCGCACTCCGACGTGGCCAAACCGAGCTCGTCGCGACAGCGCTCGGCAAAGCTCTGCTCCGTCGGCCCGCACGCCGCGAGCGCGATGCCCCACGCGACCACGGCAAGCGCACAGCGGCAGCAGGCGAGACGCATCGTCGGACGACCGTAGCGCGCGAGTCGCGCACCGACCAGATCGCAGCGCGATCGAAGCTCGCGCCGATTGGCGTCTCTGCTGCGCTGATCGCGGCCACACCGCGACTCACCGCGCTTCGGTTGCGCTCCACGCTGCTCGAAACGCCGCGGCGCGTGGCTCGAGCCCGACCTCGCGGAGCGCGTCTTCGTAGCGCTGCGCGAGCGTTGTCGCGTCTCCTGCGTCGCTCGCGATCTCGCGCAGTGCGGCGACTTCCTCTGCCGCGCTTCGTTCGAGCGGGATCGACGCACGCACGAAGTCGTGCCGCGCTTCGCGCGCCATCAGCGGCTGATCTGCGCTGAGCGCGACTTCGCGAAACGCCCTCGTCGCAGCGGCAAAATCGCTCAGGTTGAAGTACGTCCACGCGAGCTTGTATTTCGCGTAGATGACGCTGCGACTCGGCGCGCCTGGCACCGCGGTGACGGTCAGGTACGCGTCCCGCGCGCGATCGAGCGCAGCCTCCTCGAACGCGCGCTCGCCGATCTCCAGCCACGCGTCAGCGGCGATTGGCCGCGTCGGCGCGTCGCGCACGATACGCGCCGCGAGCGCGGCGACCTCGTCACGCTCGTGTGCCTCTACGGCCGCGAAAAGCAGATCCGCGAGTGCGCTCTCGACGACGCGCGGCGGTGGCACCGTCGTGTCTTCGGTGATGCTGCGCAGCATCGCCATCGCGTGCGCCAGATCCGCGGCAGCGTCTTGCCGCATCGTCTCGGCCTCGGCTCCGTCGCGTGCGCGAACGTCGGCGTCTTGGGTGCTTCGGGCCGCCTCTTCCGCGTCGAGCGCACGAAGCCGCGTCGCCCGACCACGCTCGACCAAGTGCTGCGCGAGCGCCAGGCGCTCGACTGGCGGACACGTCAGCGCGCAGCGCGCGACCATGCGATCGAGGATCGACGATGGAAGCGCGCTCGCATCCGTCACCGGGTCTGCCGACGGCTCGCGCAGATCCGTCGCGCCGCAATCCGCACAGCAGAGCACGAGCATGACGAGCGCCCGCGCCGCGCGTTCCTGGTGCTGGCTGCCGCTTCGTTTGGCCTGGGTGGGCATGGTTCGAAGTAGACACCGGCGGCGAGGCCTTGTTCTCGCGACGTTCCTCGGCGTGCGTCGCCGCAGTACCATGTCGACGCATCATCGCCTGAAAGAACACGCGCACATGACGCTCCGAACCACTCTCCTCGCCACGCTGCTCTCGCTCGGCTCGCTATTCGGCGTCGTCTGCGTCGCGCACGCGGACGTCATCCCGGACTGCGAAGAGGGCGAGCGCTTCGAGGGATATCCGACGCAGCCCGGCGCGATGCACCACGGGGGCGGTCGTTGCGTCGACGACCGAGCGGCGTCGTCGGGCTGCTCCGCGAGCGTTGGGCGCTACGGCGGAGCGATGTGGGGCACGCTGCTGGTGCTCGCCGCGACTCTGGCGCTGCGACGTCGCTCTCCGCGCTGATGGCGCTGCTCACCCTTGGAGGCGGAGCGTCGGTCGCGCGCGATGCCAGGCCAGCGTTGCGTCGATCGCGTCGTCGAGCGGCGTCATCGCGCGGTCGCCGAAGCGCGCGCGCAGCTTCTGTCCGTCGAGCAGGATCGGATGCGTCCACAGATGACCGATGTCCGCTGCGCCGCGCACCGTCGCGTCGAACACGCCCACCGCCGACAGCACCAAGCCGCTGATCGCGGTGACGCGCGGCGAGACATCGGCCGCGCGGTAGACGCGATTGACGAACTCGCGCGGTGTCGTGCGCAAGCCTGGCAGGTGGAACGTCGCAGCGTCACAGTCGGCGGCCGCGCCGACATCGACCAGAGTGCGCGCGGCGTCGGGCATGTAGACGAGCTCGACCTCCGCCTCGAGCCTTCCCGGCCAGAACGTCCGCGCGCCGTTCATCGCCGCGCGAAAGACGCGCCCGGTCAGCGTCGTGACGCTCGGCCCGTAGAACTCTGGCAGGCGAATCATCGCGTAGCGGATGCCCGCCGCGCGGATCTGCTCCTCCATCTGCGCGCGCAGGGCGCCACGCTTCGAGGCGGGCGTCGCCGCGCGCACCTCGTCGACGAGCTCGCCACGGTTGCCGGGGCCGTAGATCCACGCGTTTGCGGGAAAGATCAGCCGCGTGCCCGTTCTCTTCGCGCCGGCGAGGGCGGCGTCGAGCAGCGGCTGGAACGTTGTTAACCAGGTCGCGAACGGCGGGTTCACGCAGAACATCGTCGCGTCGGCGCCATCCATCGCGCGCGCGACGTCGTCGATCCGCGTTGCGTCGCCAGCGAACACGGCGACCGCCGCAGGCAGCTCCGCTCGCTTCGCATCGCGCACGAGCGCGACGACCTCGTGCCGAGCGGTGAGCGCGGCTTCGACGACGTTGCGCCCAAGGCCGCCGCCGGCTCCGAGCACTGCGATCTTCATCAAGCGAAGCCTAACACCGGGGGTGACCAAAACGCGCGCTAGGCGGGGCGTGACCAAAACGCCCTCAGCGGGGCGTGACGAAAACGCCTAGGCGGGGCGTTTTTGACCCAGACGTTGCGTCTCTTCTCGGGTGCGCACGCCGAGGGCCCGCTCGGCGTTGCGCGATGGACGACTGGCGTCCCCAGGGGGATTCGAACCCCCGTAAACGGCGTGAAAAGCCGTTGTCCTGGGCCTCTAGACGATGGGGACAGAGAACACTTGTGAGCCGTGCAGGGATTGAACCTGCGACCGTCGGGTTAAAAGCCCGCTGCTCTGCCACTGAGCTAACGGCTCGCCGGCGGGGGTCGCGGGCGGCCGAGGAGTAGCGCTGCGAAGACGTAGGGTCAAGACGCCGCGCCGCGTGTCTGCCGGGGCAACGCCGAGATCTGGCCACGGCACGCGGATTGCTCTAGGACGCCGCCATGTCTGCCAACGCTGCTGGTTCGGAACGTCAATCTGCCGTGCTCATCGTCGCGGCGCCGCGCTCGGACTGGGCGCCGGTGGCCGAGCATCACACGAGCGAAGAGAAGAACGTCGTCGTCTTGTTCGCGCACGAGCAGGGCCCTTCGCTCGTCGCCGCAGTGCGTGATCGGATTCGCTCGCTCACCGCCGGCCGCGCGGGGCTCGTGGCGATCGCCTGTGTCGGCATCCTCGATCTCGACGCGCTGCGCGAGGTCGCGCTCGCCGCCGGCCTGCCGATCCTGTAGTCGCTCGGCTCCGCAGCAGGCTCGGCTCCGCAGCCCGCTCAGCGCCGGCTGCGCGGACGTTGCAGGCGTCGCTCGGCCGTCTCGCGCGCCTCACCGCGCAGCGCGAGGAAGCTGCGCACGCGCGCGGCATCGAGGTCACCCCGCGCTACCGCCGCGAGGACGGCACAGCCTGGCTCATGGACGTGGGCGCAATTGGTGAAACGGCACTCCGCGGCGATCTCGGCGACTTCCGGGAAAGTGTCGTCGAGCGCACTCTCGTCTTGATCGAGCCACAGGCCGACCTCGCGCACACCGGGCGTGTCGAGCACCAGCCCGCCGCGCGGTCGCACGACAAGCTCGCGGCGTGTCGTCGTGTGCTTACCGCGCCCATCACCGCGGAGCCCACCGACCGCATGCGCGTCGGCATCGGCGAGCCAAGCGTTGAGCAGCGTCGACTTGCCGACGCCGGACGAGCCGAGCAGCGCGACGGTGCGCTGTCCGTCGAAATACGGCTCGAGCGACTCGAGTCCGCTGCCAGATTGTGCGCTCGTGACATGCACCGGGACGCTCTCGCCGATCACGCCGCGCACCTCGCGTGCGCTCGCCTCGGCGCTGCTCGGCGTCACCAGATCGGCTTTGGTCAGCACGACGACCGGCCGCGCGCCGCTCTCGGCAACGAGCGCGAGGAAGCGCTCGAGCCTGCGCACGTTGAGGTCGAAGACCAGCGCGGTGGCGAGCATCACGACGTCGACGTTGGCGCCGATCGCCTGCGCGCCCGTCGCGCGTCCTGCGGCTTTGCGCACCAGCTCGGTGCGCCGCGGCAGTACGTGCACGACCTCGCGCAGCCCACGCGCGCCGCGCCCACCGAGCCGCACGAAGTCACCGACGATCGGCGTCGCGATCTTGCGCAGCGCCGGAGACAGCGCCGCGCGCTCGACGGTCTCGCCACGCGCGACATCCACCTCACCGCGGTGCCCGACGATCACGCGCGCGAGATCGCTCGGTGATGCGTCGCTCTCCTCGGCGGTGAGCAAGACCTGCCACTGCGCGTCCCAGCCCCAGCGAATGAGCGCGGCCTGCTCGGTCTCTTCCGTCGGCGCGCTCACACGGCTCCCTGAGGACACGCGCCCGGATAGCACGCGCGCACGATCGTCGCCGTGAACGTCGCGCGCAGATAAAAGCCGCGCGGCATCGTCGAGGTCGGCACCTCGTCTTCGCCGGGAGCGCGCACGCGCATCCCGCCATGACGCGCCTTTGGGCGCACCTGCAGTGCGCTGCCGAGGCGCGCATCGAGTCCGTCGACGCCGCCGCGCAGCACGAGGCTCTGTACCGCCTCCCAGTCGGCGCGCAGCGTCGCTTCTTCGGCGGCGTCCGGCGACCACAGGAACGCGGCGCCCAGTCGACGCGCCGCAAACGGCAGCGCGCGGTCGTGCTCGATCGGCACCCACAGCACGCGCGCCAGCTTCTTCCGAACCGCGCTCGTCTCCCAGCTCTCACGCTCGAGGCGCCCGAGCGGAATCGTGCATACGAACGTGCTCTCGCGTGGCTGTCCGTCAATCGCCAATGGGATCGTCTTTACCTCGATCCCGAGCTCGACCAGATCGGGCCCGGCGACGCCAGGCTTTGGGCTGATGAAGAGCGCGCGCTCCACCAGCGTACCGATGAAGCCCTTCGCGCGCGCCGGCTCGATCGGCAGCGCCACTCCTGCGAGCCGCGCGACCTCGGCGAGCGTGCTTCCCGCGAACGCGCGCGTACGCGACAAGAGCTCGGCCTCGCTGCGCGGCGTTTCCACGCGCGGAGCGTGCATCCGGTCGAGGTGCACGCGCAACGTCAGCGAAGCTCGGTGACCTTCTCGCCGAACAGCCGCTCGAGCTGCGAGAGCAGCGCCTCGCTCGGCTCGACGCTGAGCCCGGTGCTGCCGAACGACACCGCCCAGCGCTCGCTCGACGCGAGCTCGAGCGTGACCGCGCATGGGCCGGGATGGCGCTCGAGCGTCTGCCGCAGCAGCGCGAGCTTCTGCTTGTCGCAGCGCTCGACGTAGACGCGCACCTTCACCGCCTTGGTGCGCGCGCGCAGCGCCTGCGCGAGCGGCGTGACCTCGTCGAGTAGGAGCTTTGCCTCCGCGGGCACGTCGCTCGGCGCTTCTTCTTCTTCGCCGCCGCGACCGCCGCGCTCGCGCTCGTATTGCACGTCGCCCGTCACGACGACCGGCTCGCCGGCAGCGAGCGTCTCGGCGACGCCCGGCATATCGAGGATCTTCGGCCGCACGACGACCTCGACGCGACCGAGCGAGTCTTCCAGCGTGAAGAACGCGATCTTTCCGCCGGTCTTCGTCGGCCGAACGCGATAGCCCTCGACCGAGCCGCCGATGGTGATGCGCGCGCCTTCCGGCAGCGTCGACATCGACTCGGTGGTCGCGTTGCAGAAGCGCTTGAGCTCGCTCGCGTAGCGGTCGAGCGGATGCCCGCTGACGTAAAAGCCGAGCGTCGCTTTCTCTCGCGCCAGCGTCTCGCGCACGTCCCACGGCTCGCTCGTCGGATAGTCCTGCACGCGCGGCTTGCCGCCCGCGACGGGCCCGCCGCCGCCGAGCAGGCCGAACAGGCTCGTCTGGCCGCTCGCGCGCTCGGCCGTCATCCGCTTGCCGCGCTCGAGCGCCGACTCGATGGCCGCAAAGCTCTGCGCGCGACCGATGCCGAGCGGCTTGTGTTGCGCGTCGAAGCCGCCCGACTGCACCAGCGCCTCACACACGTTCTTGTTCACGCGGCGCACATCGACGCGCGCGCAGAAGTCGAACAGATCGTTGAACGGATCTTCCTTCTTGTCCGCGCCCGGCTTGCCGTCGCCGCCGCGCCGCGCCTCGAAGATCGCGTCGAGCGCGCTCTGTCCGACGCCCTTCAGCCCGCCGATCCCGAAGCGAATGCGCGGCCCGAGCGCGTCGCGCACGACTCCGCCGAGCGCCACCGGTTCGTTGGGCCGGCGCTTCTTCTGCCCTTTGCCCGCTCCCGCTCCGTTCGCGCCAGTGCCGTTTGCACCAGTGCCGTTTGCACCAGTGCCGCTCGCCCCAGCACCGTTTGTCGCGTTTGCGTTGCTCGCGTCGTAGACGACGGTGAAGTCGAGGTCGCTCTCGTTCACGTCCGGCGGCAAGACCATGATGCCCATGGTTCGTGCTTCGGTCACGGTGCGGACGACCTTCTCGATCTTGTCCTTGTCCGCGCTCAGCGTCGCGCAGACGAACTCGGCGGGGAAATGCGCCTTCAGATAGGCAGTCTGATACGTGATGAGCGCGTAGGCGGCAGAGTGCGATTTGTTGAAGCCGTAGCCGGAGAAAAAATCGATGAGCGTGAACACCGTATCGGCGTCCGCCGCGGAGTGCCCCTTTTTCACCGCGCCATCGATGAAGCTGGCCTTCTGCTGCGTCATCTCCTCGGCCTTCTTCTTGCCCATCGCGCGGCGCAGCAAGTCTGCGCCACCAAGCGAATAGCCGGCCATCTCTTGCGCGGCCTGCATGACCTGCTCTTGGTAGACGATGACGCCGTAAGTGTCCTTGAGGATCTTCTCGAGACACTTGTGCGGATAGACGACCTTCACGCGCCCGTGCTTGCGTTGCACGAAGTCGTCGACCATGCCGGAGCCGAGCGGACCTGGGCGATAGAGCGCGACCGCCGCGATCACATCCTCGAAGCAGTCCGGCTTGAGCTTCTGGAAGAGGCCCTGCATGCCGGAGGACTCGAGCTGAAAGACGTTGGTGGTCTCACCTGAGGAGAGCAGCGCATACGTCGCTTTGTCGTCGAGCGAGATGTGCTCGAGGACGAACCGCTTGTCCTGCTGATCCGGGCGGCGATTGACCAGCTTCACCGCGAGGTCGATGACCGTCAGCGTCTTCAGGCCGAGGAAGTCGAACTTGACCAGGCCCGCCGTCTCGACGTCGTCCTTGTGATACTGCGTGACGTAGTTGTGCGGCTCCGGGCAGAAGACCGGCACGTGATCCCATAGCGGACCTTCGCTGATCACGACGCCGGCGGCGTGCATTCCGGCATGACGCGTCAGGTCCTCGAGGCGCATCGCGGTGTCGAGGAGGTCTTTGATCTCTGGATCTTCGCCGTACCGCGCCTTGAGCTTCGGCTCCTGATCCATCGCGTCTTTGATCGACACGCTCTTGCCCTGCACGGGCTCGGGGATCATCGACGCGATCTTGCCAGCGTCGAGCGGCGTCATCTTCATCACGCGGCCGACGTCGCGCACCACGCTCTTGCTCTTGAGCAGGTGGAAAGTGGCAATCTGCCCGACCGAGGTGCGCCCGTATTTGTCGCGCACGTATTCGATCACACGATCACGATTGTCCATGCAGAAGTCGACGTCGAAGTCCGGCATCGACACGCGCTCTGGATTGAGGAAGCGCTCGAACAGCAGGCCATATGGGATCGGATCGATGTCGGTGATGCGCAGGGCGTAAGCGGCGATCGAGCCGGCGCCCGAGCCGCGACCCGGGCCGACCGGACAATCGTGCTCCTTCGCCCAATTGATGAAGTCCTGCACGATCAGGAAATAGCCGGGGAAGCCCATCTGGACGATGACGTCGGCTTCCCACACGAGCCGCGTGCGATAGGCCTCTTCGTCGACGCGCTTGCCGATCGACGCGAACTCGTCGAAGCGGCGCTCGAGGCCGGCTTTCGCGAGCTTACGGAACAGCTCTTCCTCGGTCATCGCCGGGACGTCGGCGGTCGCGATCGGCATCGGGAAGCGCGGCAGCGACGGCTTGCGCTTCGGCGTCGCCTGACCGGCGCACATCTCGGCGATCAACATCGAGTTGGAGAGTGCGCCGTCGACGTGACGAAACAACGCCTCCATCTCACCGGGCGAGCGCACGTGAATTTGGTCCGAGCCGTGGTGCGCCTTCTCGACTTCTTCGACCATGCGACCCGCGGCGATACACGACAGCACCATCTGCGCGCGCGCGTCTTTTTGCTCGAGATAGTGGCAGTCGTTCGAGGCGACCACTGGCAGCTCAAGCTCCTTCGCCAGCGCGACGAGGATCTCGTTGAGCGGCTTTTGCTCGTGAAAGCCGTGATCCTGTAGCTCGACGAACAGCGCGCCCGGCTCGAACGTGTCGCGCAGCCGCGCGAGCGCCTCACGCCCGGCGCGCTGGCCCTTCATCAGCACCTCCTGCGCGAGGAAGCCGCCCATGCATCCGGTCAGCGCGACGAGGCCTCTGTGATGCTCGCGCAGCAGCTCGAAGTCGACGCGCGGCACACCCTGAACGAGGCCCTCGACCCAGCCACGCGAGACGACGCGCACGAGGTTCTGGTAGCCCTCTTGGCTCTTCGCGAGCAGCACCAGGTGGTAGTGGTTGCGCTGCGTCGGGTCGTCGCGCCGGCCGGGAACGACGTTGACCTCGGAGCCGAGGATCGGCTTGATGCCGGCCTCTTCGCAGTACTTCGTCAGCTGCACCGCGCCGAACATGTTGCCGTGATCGGTGAGCGCGACTGCAGGCATGCCGAACGACTTCACCCGCTCGACCAGCGACTTCAGCCGGATCGACGAGTCCAGCATCGAGTACTGCGAGTGGACGTGAAGGTGGACGAACTCCGCGGGCATCGCCTCCCCTCTACCGGGCGGCTCCTCGGGTGTAAAGGCCCGAGCGCCAACGGCGAGCCGCGCACCACGCGTTGCGTTGCTCGGGAGGGGATGCTACGAAGCGCGCCCTCTCGGGAGAACCCAATGACGAAGAAGTCGCCGCTCGCTCAGATGAAGGAGCGCTTCACGGATAAGGCCGGTCTGCTCAAGGCCGTCGAGGGGCTCGCGTCAGGCGACCTCTGGATCGATCGCACGAACGCCGACAAGGGTCTGGCGCACGTGTCGAACGCGAAGCTCGTGAAGCTCCACGATACGCTCACCGCAGTGAAGAAGGAGTTCGGCTCACGCGCCGCGCTCATCGACGCCATCGCCAAGGCGGAGAACCGCGCCAAGGACGACGGCTACAAGGCGCGCCTCGAGAAATTCTCGACGCCGCGCTTGCTCGACGCCCAGCGCGCCGCAACCAAGCGTGCCAAGAAGGCCGCCGTGCCGAAGGGCACTGCCAAGACCGCGGCACCGGCAAAGAAGGCGCCCGCGCAAAAGGCGACTGCCGAGAAGGCGCCTGCCAAGAAGGCTGCGCGCAACGCTCCGGGCAAGGCCGCTCCGGGCAAGGCAGCTCCGGGCAAGGCTGGGGCGAAGAAGGCTCCCGCGAAGAAGGCCGGGTCAAAGAGCTGAGTTTCCCGCCCGTGCCGCTTGTCCTGCGCTGAGCGCTGGTCAATGCTGCGCAGGTGCTCTCGCGGGGTTCTTCCCCATCTGAAACCTTTCGCGCGGACCGTTGTCGAAACGGCCATGTGTGCGGTTCTCGGAGTCCATGCTCTTACCGCCGGGACGGTTTCCACCGTCTCGACGGCCAACGCAGGGGTGATGAACGTGGCGAAGTCTGCGGAACTACTCGCTTCTGGCGCGGTGCATGGCGAAGAAGACATACCCGCCAGCGGAGGCGGGCGCGGCGACGGTCCGCAGCCTGGCGCGCAGGACGGTGCGCTCGACCCCGAGCTGCTCGCGCTCGGTGCGCCGCCGCGGACCCGCCGGGTGCTCTCGGCCTCGCTGATGTTCGCGACGATCGTCGCAGCGTTGGGTCTGCTCGGCAGCTTGCGGGCCGATCTCGGATATTTCTTCGCCGAGGAGCGCGCCGTCGATCTCGGCGAGGCGACCGCCGTGCAGGTCGCGTCGCTCGTGACCAACAGCTTCGTGCGCGTCCGCGGCACCCCGATGGCGTCCGGCACTGTCCACTATCAGCGCGTGATCGGCGCGGACACTTACGCGATCTTCCCGCTCGCTGGGCAGCGCGCGATCTTCGTCTCGGTGCCGACCGAGAGCCTGCACGACGAGGCGCGCATGGCGCGCCGTGAGTGGAGCGGTCGGCTGGTGACGTTTGGACAGCTCGGTGGTCGGCTGTCGGGGGTGCGCACGTACCTGCACGATCAGGTCAACATGCCGGTGACCCGCGATTCCTACGTGCTGCTTGCGGACGAGCCGCCCGGCTCCTACGGCTGGTCGCTCGCGCTCGCCGCGCTGTGTCTGCTGTTCGTCACGGTGAACCTGGCGCTCGTCGTGCGGTGGTTTCGCCCGGTGAAGACGGCGACCGCGTAGCGCTGCGGCGGAACGGCGCATCGCAAAGTCGATGGCCGCAGCGCGCCGATCCGCGGTAGTCTCGGCGCCTCGATCTCCATGTCGCGATCGTCTTCCCCGCGGGCAGCACTTCCGCCGACCGACCACGTGGCGCGTGAGCTCCTCAAGCGAGGCGCGCGTGATCCGGCGATGTCGCTGCTCCGTGCGGCCATTCGTCGCGATCCGGGGGAGCGCGCGTGCGCCGCGCTGATCAAGGCGCTCGAGGCACGACCCGATGCCGCGGTGTCTGGCCCGGAGCTCGTGCTCGATCTTCCGCTCGTCGACGACTACGTCGCGCGCGGGATGCTGCTCGAGGCGCGGGCGGTGCTGTCGGGGGCCGGGCTCGACGCTGCGGGCCCGGGCTTTGATCGCGCGCGTGCGCTCGACGAGCTGCTCTCGCCTGTGCCAGAGGGCGCCGAGCCTGCGCTGATCGAGGCGTTTCGACACTTGTTGACGGGCGGCGCGTCGTTGTCGCTGTCGCTGATCGAGGAGCACCTGCAGCGGGGCGAAGCGCTCCCGCCTTGGGCCGCGCACCGACGCAGCGTGCTGCGCCGCTTACTGCTCGATCGCGTGCTCGACAGCGCGACCAGCGGCGCCGACGCCGTCACGGCGGCTTCTGGCCAGCCCGCGCCCGGCGACGCCGAGAGCGACGCCAACGCGCTCGCGTCCGTCGTGGCGCGGCTGATCCAAGAGCGCGATCTGCGCGGCGCAGCTGCACGGCTGCAGGCGCACTGCGCGGCGGCACCCTACGACGTCGCTGCGGTCGTCGCCGCGGCCGCGCTCGAGCGCATCGTCGCAGTGCTCGACCAGCGCGATCCTCCGCCCGATCCGATGGACACGCGCACCGCGCCGATGGGCGCAGGCAAGGTGGCCGATCTCAACCTGCGGATGGGCAACCTCGTCGAGGCCGAGCGGCTCTATCGACGGACCTTGCTCGACGACCCAGAGAACGTGCAGCTGCGCACGATGCTCGACGACGTTCAGTCGGTGAAGCGCTTCCTCGACTCGCCCGCCGCGACCGCACCGACGCCACACGCTGGGCTCACGCGCGCGATGATCGACGCCGTCGTCGCCGAGATCGCCGTCCGCCCGACGGAGCGGCTGAAGACCGTCGACGACGCGGCGCTCGATGGGTCGCCGGAAGAATTCGCCCAGCTCTACACCGACATCGGCAGCGAGGACGATGACTCGGCTGGCGGGGAGACCCACGTGACCGGTCTCCCCGAAGAAGTGCAGCGCGCGCTGGCGAGCGCAGAGCCACAGCGCGCAGTGGCGACGAGCGCAGAGCCGACCACATCGCCGGTGCTGTCGAAGAAGAGCGCCGGGCCCTCTGGCGGCTTCGGGATCGCCACGGGATACGCCGCGGCGAGAGCCACCCCCCCGGCCGGTCGGAGCTGGGCGGACGATGATGCGACCGGCGTCGTCGAGCCTGCAGTGGAGGCGGAACTCCTGCTGCGGCAGGGCTTCGCCGATCGCGCGCTGACGACTTACACGATGCTCGCGCAGCACAATCCGTCGAACGAGAAGTTCCGCCGTCGGCGCGACGAGATCGCCGCGCTGATCGCCGCCGGGCGCTCGCCGCTGCCGGGCGATCTGACCGTGCGCCGCGATATCTCCGAGCTACAGCGCTCCGCGCGTCCGACAGGCATGCTCCCCGCGATGCAGGTCGACCCGCTCACCGGGCAGACCACCGAGGTCAGCGCAGCGCCACCCGGGACGCTCGACGCCCCGGGTATTCCGCAGGGCCAGTTCGACGACGACGCACCGACGAGCCTCGCCATCGCCCGCAATCGCCCACCCGCTGCGAAGACGGCCGGCGACGCAGTGCGCGTGTCGCGCATCATCGTCGTGCGCTGACGTCAGGGCGCGCGCTGCGGTCAGATTCCGGTCCACTCCAGATAGGCGGCGACGAGCCGCTCACCAAAGAAGAAAAACTCGATCGCGCCAATCGCGAGGAAAGGTCCAAATGGCACCTTGAGCCGTCCGGCGGACGTCGGTTCGCCGTCGCTGTCGCTGTCGCTGTCGCTGTCGCTGTCGCCGTCGCTGTCGCCGCCGCTGTCGCTGTCGCCGCCGCGGTCGCCGCCTACTCCGCCCTCACCCTCGCCATCCGCCGCCACACCGGCCGGCGTCGTCGAGCGCCCCGTCGCGATCAAAAAGAGCGCGACCACCATGCCCTGCATCGCGCCAGCGACGAGCGCGAAGATGGCGCCCTGCCAGCCGAGCCACGCGCCGATCATCGCGAGCAGCTTCGCGTCGCCTTCGCCCATGCCGCGTCGTCCGGTGAAGCGCTCGTAGACCCAGACGAACAAGATCTGCACCACCAAGAAGCCGCCGCCGGCGCCGAGCGCTGCGTCTGCGGCACCTGGCATCGACCGGAGTGGCGCGGTCGCGAGGCCAAGCGCGGCGCCAGGCAGCGACACTTCGTCGGGGATCTCCATGAAGTCGAGATCGACGAACGTCGCGACCAATAGCCCGCCCGCGAACGCGAAGTACGCGAGCGTCTCGAGCGCCGCGGGGATCGCCTCGGTCTCTTCGGGCGAGAGCACGATGAGCCGCTCGGCGATCGCTAGGCAGAGCACGCCGCCGAGCGCTTCGACGATCGGATAGCGTGGCGAGATGCGCGCGCCGCAGCACTCGGCTTTACCGCGCAAGAACAGCCAGCCGAGGATCGGCACGTTGCGAAACGGCCGTATCGGCTTGCCACATGCTGGGCAGTGGCTCGGCGGCGTGACGACGCTCATCCCGCGCGGCCAGCGGTGGATCGCGACGTTGAAGAAGCTGCCCCACAGCGCGCCGAACAGGAACGCGGCGACGCGCACGAAGACGGTGGGCAGATCGTGCGCGAGAATCACGGGGCGCAGAGCCTAGCAGCTGCCGAAGAACGTACTGTTAGTCGTTACGTGCTGCTAGTCGTTGCGCCGCCCACCGCCGAAGACGCCGAGGCGCATCAGAAAGTAGAACAGCGTGAGGATGCTGGTGAGCGCGGCTGCGACGTAGGTCAGCGCCGCGGCGTTGAGCACTTTGGAGACGCCTTCTCGCTCGCCCGCCACGACCAGCCCGCGCTCCCATAGGATGGCCTTGGCGCGCGCCGATGCGTCGAGCTCCACCGGCAACGTCACCAGCTGAAACAAAACCACGCCGCCGAACAAGATAACGCCGAGCCACGCGATGCTCATCGCCTGCATCGCGAGGCCGATGAAGAACAGGATGAACGCGAAATTCGAGCCGATGTTGGCGAGTGGTACGGCGAGCGTGCGCAGCGCCATCGGGCCGTAATTGTCGCGGTGCTGGATCGCGTGACCAACCTCGTGCGCCGCGACCGCGAGCGAGGCGACGCTGCGACCCTCGAACACGTCGGGCGAGAGGCGCACGACGCGGGTGCCCGGATCGTAGTGATCGCTGAGCATGCCGTGCGAGGGCTCGACGCGGACATCGCGCAGGTTGCTCACGTCGAGGATGTAGCGCGCGGTCTCGGCGCCCGAGAGGCCACGCGCGCCGGGGACCTGCGCCCACTTCTTGAAGCGGCCCTTGGTCATCATCGACGCGATGAACGCGAGGATCATCGCCGGGCCGACGAACAGTAGATAGACGGGATCGAAGTACATGGCCCGTCTATCTGTAAGTCCGGATGTGCCGAAGGCAATGCCGCTCGGGCGAAGCCAACGCTGCGTCGAGGGCAATGCCGCAGCGCGCGCGCTATGCTCGGCGCCGTGAGGGCACGCGACGAGCACGACGGACGCAAGAGCAGCAGTGAACACACGCTCGTCTACGCCAGTCTCGCCGGTCTCGCGGGCGTGCTGCCAGTCCCCATCGTCGATGGCATGATCTCCGCGCTCGCCCGCGGCGCGGCCATGCGTCGTGTCGCGATGGGGCACGGAGTCTCGCTGAGCCGGTCGGCGCGCAAGGTGCTCGCAGCGCCGGGCGTTCGCGAGGCATCGGGCAGCACCGGCGCGCGCATCGTCCGCTCGCTGGTCACGCGCTTCGTGCCGCCGGTGCGCATGGCGGCGCGCGCGGAGGACGCGGTCGCGACGGTGATCGCCGCGGTGCTCCTCGACCATTACCTCGCCACCGCCGACCGCGCGCCAGGGCCGATCGGCGAGCTCGAGGCGCGGGTGCTGCGCGCGGCCATCGACGCCGCCATCGGCCCCGGTGCGTTCGCTTCGATGCGCGATGCACCGGCAGGCGTCGGGCGCGCGATGCGCGACGCCGCAGGTGCGACCCGCGGAGACGACGACGAGGGCCGCGGCCTCGTCGAGCGCGTCGCGGATGTGCTGCTCGATGGCATCGCCGATGTGCCAGCCGAGCTCGCGCTGCGATTGCGCACCGCGTTCGACGACGCGCTCGCCGCCGGCAGCACGCAGCAGGACGCGCCGCGATGACGCCGAAAGATCCGCGCGCCGCGTTGGCTGACGCGCGGCGCGTCGTCGTGAAGATCGGCAGCAAGTCGATCGCGCGCGGCGAGACGCCGGGCAGCGGTCGCTTCGTGCAAGTCGCAGCCCAGGTCGCGCGCGCGCGTGGGCGCGGGCAGAGCGTGGTGCTGGTCTCGTCGGGCGCTATCGCGCTCGGCTTCGAGCGCCTCGGGATGAAGGCTCGGCCGCAGACGATCGCGCTGCTGCAAGCGAGCGCTGCGGCCGGCCAATCGCAGCTGATGCGTGCCTACGAAGACGCGTTCGCGACCCACGAGATCCCCGTCGCGCAGGTGTTGCTGACGCACACCGATCTCGCCGATCGCGATCGCTACTTGAATGCGCGCGCCGCGCTCGAGGCGCTCGTCGGGCTCGGCGCTGTGCCGATCATCAACGAGAACGACACCGTCTCCGTCGAAGAGATCAAGTTCGGCGACAACGATCAGCTCGCCGGCATGGTGGCGACGCTGGTGGGCGCCGAGCTCCTCGTGCTGCTCACCGATGTCGAAGGGCTGCTCGATGCCAGCGGCGCGCGCGTGCGTGTCGTCGCCGATGTGAGCGAGGCGACGTCGCTGGTGCGCGCCTCGACCAGCGACGTCGGCACGGGCGGTATGGCCAGCAAGCTCGCTTCTGCGCGCGCCGCGACCAAGCGTGGTGTGCCGGTGGTCGTCGCCGATGCGCGCGATCCGGAGATCCTCGATCGCATCGTGCGCGGTGAGGACGTCGGCACCTTGTTCCTGCCGCAGGGCACCGCGATGGCGAGTCGCAAGCACTGGATTGGCTTCACGCTGAAGCCGCGCGGCGCAGTGCTCGTCGACGCGGGCGCGGCAGTGGCAGTGTCGCAGGGAAACAAGAGCCTGCTTCCGCGCGGGGTGCTCGGTGTGCGCGGCGACTTCGAGGCGGGCGATCCGGTGTCGATCGTCGGGCCAGAGGGCAACGAGGTCGCGCGCGGCTTGGCGCGCTACGACACCCGCGACGTCTCGCGTCTGGCTGGCGCGCAGACCCGCGAGATCGAGGCGCGGCTCGGTCGGCCTGGCTCCGACGAGGTTGTGCACGCCGACGACTTGGTGGTCGTCTGAGCGCGCCGAGCCCGTTGCGTCGCGATTGCGATGGTGCCAACGTCGCGCGAGTGGCGCAGTCCGGAACGGCGATGAACGGAGAGACGCACGCGGCGCCTGAGGTCGCGCACGTGGTCGCGGAGCTCGCGCAGCGCGCGAAGGCGGCCGCACGCGTCGTCGCACAGCTCTCGTCCGCGACGAAGGACGCTGTGCTGCGCCGCGCCGCCGCTGCGCTCACCGGCGCCCATCTCACCGAGATTCTCGCGGCCAACGCCGAAGACGTGAGCGCTGCCCGAGAGCGCGGCGTGGCGCCGGCGATGCTCGACCGACTGCGGCTCGATCGCGCGCGCGTCGAGGAGATGGCGCGCGCGCTCGAGCACGTCGCGACGCTGTCCGATCCGGTGGGCGAGGTGAGCGAGCAGCGACGCTTGCCGAATGGGCTCACCGTTGGCCGGATGCGCGTGCCGCTCGGCCTCATCGCGATCGTCTACGAAGCGCGTCCGAACGTCACCAGCGATGCGGCCGCGCTCTGCTTGAAGAGCGGCAACGCGTGCATCTTGCGTGGCGGCTCGGAAGCCGTGCGCTCGAACCACGCGATCGCAGCGGTGTTCGCCGAGGCGCTCGCCGCCGAGGGCGTGCCCGCGGCCGCTGTCTCGCTGCTGCCCACCACCGATCGCGAAGCGACGCTCGCGCTGCTGCGCCAAGAAGGTGTCGTCGATCTGGCCATCCCGCGCGGCGGTGAGTCGCTCATCCGCTTCGTCACCGAGAACGCGCGCGTGCCGGTGATCCAGCACTACAAGGGCGTCTGCCACGTCTACGTCGACGGTGACGCGGACCTCGCGATGGCCGAGGCGATCGCGCTCAACTCGAAGGTGCAGCGCCCCGGCGTGTGCAATGCGCTCGAGACGCTGCTCGTCGATCGTGCGTGCGCTCTGACGTTCATTCCGCGCATCGTCGCCGCGATGCGCGCCAAGGGCGTCGAGGTGCGCGGCGACGTCGCGGTCCGCGCGCTGGTCGCCGACGTGACCAAGGCGACCGCGCTCGATTGGGACACCGAATATCTCGAGCTCGTTTTGTCGGTGGCGATCGTCGACGGACTCGAGGGCGCGCTCGCGCACATCGCGCGGCACGGCACGTTCCACACCGAGGTAATCGTCACGAAGAGCTACGCGAACGCGCAGCGCTTCGTGCGCGAGGTCGACGCGAGCTTGGTGCTGGTGAACGCTTCGACGCGATTCAACGACGGAAGCCAGCTCGGCCTCGGCGCCGAGATCGGCATCTCCACCACGAAGATGCACGCGTACGGCCCGATGGGCCTGCGCGAGCTGTGCACGCAGAAGTGGATCGGCTACGGCGACGGGCAGGTTCGCGGCTGATCGCTGCGACTGCGGAGGGAGAGCGTTTGGCGACCAAGAAGACCACCGGGACCAGCAAGTCGAACGGCAAGACGACCAGCAACTCGAAGCTCGGCAGTGCGCCTGCGAAGAGCGCGGCGAGCGCATCGCGCAGTGCTCCGCCAAAGCGAGCGAAGCTCACCGAGCGACCGAAGCTGAAGGTCGGCTCACGCCCGGTCTCGGCGGTCTCGCGCAAGCCGAAGCTGGTCGCGCGCCCGCCCGAGGACGAGCTCGACGACGACCTCGACGCGCGGCCGCCGGAGCGCGCACCCGCACCGCCGGCCCGCACCGCCTCGATTCCTCCACCGAAGGGCGCGGTGCCAGCGCGCGCGCGTGCAGGCAAGGCCGCACCGAAGAAGGCCGCGTCGAAGGACGACAC
>Ga0209181_10002786_pt1 | contig 28125 bp, 20 predicted proteins | sample MAT05_FD_187208 | JGI IMG/M metagenome (GOLD analysis project Ga0209181, IMG submission 187208) | Freshwater microbial communities from Lake Fryxell liftoff mats and glacier meltwater in Antarctica - MAT-05 (SPAdes) (version 2) | ecosystem: Environmental > Aquatic > Freshwater > Ice > Liftoff...
TTGCGGTTGCGGTTGCGGTTGCGGTTGCGGTTGCGGTTGCGGTTGCGGTTGCGGTTGCGGCTGCGGTTGTGGTTGTGGTTGTGGTTGCGGTTGCGGGTGCGTTTAAGTTTGCGGGTGCGTTTGCGGGTGCGGTTGCGGTTGCGGTTGCGGTTGCGGTTGCGGTTGCGGTTGCGGGTGCGGGTGCGGTTGCGTTTGAGTTTGCGGGTGCGTTTGCGGGTGCGGTTGCGTTTGCGGGTGCGGTTGCGGTTGCGGTTGCGTTTGCGTTTGCGTTTGCGGGTGGGGGTACGTTTGCGGGTTTTGCGGCTGTGTTTACGGTTGCGGTTGTGGTTGTGGTTGTGGTTGCGGTTGCGGGTGCGTTTAAGTTTGCGGGTGCGTTTGCGTTTGCGTTTGCGGGTGCGGGTGCGGTTGCGGTTGCGGTTACTGCGGGTGCGGGTGCGGGTGCGTTTGTGGTTACGTTTGCGTTTACGGTTGCGTTTGCGGGTGCGGTTAGTGAGTTCACTAAAGGGAACGTTACTGGAGGAATTGGATACTCTCTAGCCTCTTTATTTCTTCTGTTTCTATCATGCATTCTCTTGTTGCAAGCAATCGAAGAGATTCGTAATTTAACTGGAACTTCTTTTAATGATGCAAAACTCAGCAGGGCAATATTTACAGGCGCTATTTTAAATAATTGTGATTTTACAGATGCAAACCTGTATCGAGTTGACTGGACTCATTCGCACTTTATACGCTGTAAGTTCTCCGACAATCTTGGCATTCGCAAAGTGCGAAAGCTTTGCATATCGCGGATTGGCACTAATGAAGACTTTAGCTCTATCGATCTATCAGCACTGCATCTCGTTGGCGTGAATTTGACTGGAGCTAAGTTTATTGGTTCCAATCTCAATGGTTCCGATCTCAGTCAAGCCATTCTCGAAAATGTGATTTTAGCCAAATCCAAAGCGATAGAAACCGACTTTAGCAGAGCCAATCTAACAGGTGCCTGCATTGAGAAATGGGCGATCACTTCAGAAACTATCTTTACTGATACTATTTGCGATTATGTTTTTCTCGATCTTGCAAAAAAGGAATGCAAACCCGCAAGCGGAAAATTCGAGCAAGGCGACTTTGAGAAGTTGGTCAATCAATTTACAACTACTCTAGACTTTCTCTTTCGCAATGGCATCGATCCCCAAGCCTTTGACTTCGCTCTCAATAACTTGATCGAAGATTATGACAAAATGGGAATTTCCCTCAAAGGAGTTGAGGATATTGGTGATGGCGATATGCTCGTTCGCTTTAATACAGTTTCCGATGCACCTAAACAGGAAATGCGCACCCAATTCGCCGAAGACTATCAAGCGATGAATATACAATTAGAAGCGTCACGAAACAAAGTATGGGAACTCCAACAAAAACTCGATCGAATTGATTTAGAAAACAAGCTAGAAAGATCTGATCTCGAAAAAGAATTAGCCGTAGCACAGGCACAACTCAAAGAACGCCCCACCTCTCAATATTTACAAGATCTGATTTAGCATCAAACTAACCAACTCGGACAGCAAAAATTACTGTACGCACCCCATTCCCAATTTGGAGACACCATGACAGACAAATCCATCACATCTGGCGGCGATACTTTCGTTATTGGCGACAAAAATAAAGGCGTTTTCGGCAAAGACCAACAAGGCGTAGCAGGTCGCAACATTAGCGGCACTGTTACCAACACAATTCAACAACTCCGCGAAACCAACCAACCCGAAGCCCCACAACTAGCCGAACTCCTAGAAGAATTGCAAAAAGCCGTTGAAAGCTCCACCGAATTAGCCGAACCCGACAAAGATAAAGCTCTAGGATATCTCAATCAAATTGGTGAAATGTCCGCCAAAGACCCCGCTCAAAAGAAAGGAATGCTGCCCATGTTACTCGATGCCTTCATAGGGGTTCGGTAAAGCCAAGAGATATTGCAGCAGCCCAAGTAATAAAAGCCCGTGGTCTATCGGGTATTGAAATTGCGAGTGGAGCCGAGGTGTCGGGGGTATTGGAAACAATATCTAGACAACTGGCTACGAAGCTCGAAAGTCTCAAGAGTGATCTTGAGAAGCCCGCGCTGTACTCGTAGAGTCAGCGTCGGGAGAAGTCACTATTTCAGAATAATTAGACATGACTATCGGCATAATTTTTGTTCCAAGATCGTCAAGATTTAGGAACAGAGAGGCGTTGATAAACAGTGGCGAGGGCATCGGCATCACCGACATTGCCAGGGAAAAGCACTACAGGCAGATCGGGGAATTGGGGATGATCGGCAGGAGTTTTGACCACCGAACAACCTGCGAGGATTTGTCCCAACAGCCTTGCTGTGGTTAGAGCTAAACCAGAACTCAGAACATCATTGGAAGTAATGCCGCCCTTGCTAATTAAAAAGCCAATATCCGCAGGTAAACCCCGCACGATATCCATTAGCAACGCTGACACCGATTGTCCAAAAGCTAAGCGAATTTGGGAATTGTCGAATGACAACTCGGCTCGACTGGTAAAAACGACAGCAGTTTTGTCGGAAGCGTGGATTTGCTCGATCGACTTACAAGTTTCAGCCAAAATCAGTGCAGCTTGCTTGCCATCATCTCCGATCAGTCGCGCCACATCAATCTCGACAGGAACCACGCCTGCTACTTGCAAGAGTTTTTCGAGTTGTTCAGTGGTTTTTTTGACGTGAGAACCCACGATTACCACGCCTGGTCGATCGAAACGCAAATATTTCGACATTTCGATCGCTGGGACGGGCTGAGGTGGAAGTTTAGCCAAAGCTGTAATCAAACTCGCCGCACTGCGAAACAGAAATCGCTTACCCGTTGCCGCAACCGCCAACACATCACTGGCAAAATGGTTAAGGTCAGATTGAATCTCGGCATCAACCACACAGCATTGGTTATTTTGTAAACGCATCAGTCGATCGCGACAACCGACTCGCACCTGTGCTAGTAAAAAACGCTCGACCTCAGTAGCAAGAATTCTACCTTTAGTCTTTTGTTCGACATAATCGGGCAAATAGCTGTAGCTGTAGCCAAACACTGAGTCCTTGGCAAACTCGGTTTCATGCACGGGTGTATCTACGCCATCCACCAGCAGGTAATGCACGCTGTTGCGAGTTGTGCGACCACCTTCAAAAAACGCAGGGACAAGAAAGTGAGCATCAAATGGGCCTAATTCTGCGGCGATCGAATCGGTTTCGATCGGGTAATGACCGCGCAAAGTGGAGTCAGAGCGACTAACGATTACAAAATCATCGATTTGCTCGGCTTCTAGCGCGATCTTGAGGTTATGACAAACTTCTTTTGTTACGGCTGCTGCTGCCTGTGGTTCGATCGCCCTAGTATTCGTCAGCACAAACATCAACGGCGAATCGTCAGCCAAGCCTAGTCTTAAGGTTTCCACGTCCCAACGAGTCAGTAGCAAGCAACTGTGAACAGTTTGCGAACCCGTGGGGTCGTCATCAAGCACGATAATTTTGGTACTCTGGTTAAGCATTGCTAAATTATCTGCGATCGACGCACGATTATCAATGGTCAAGTGAAGCTGTGAATTTTAAGCCGATCTCGATCTGAACGCTCATATTCTCTGTTGCAAATTTCTGTGCCTAATCTCTTCGATTCCGAAAAACTCCTATTTGAACCTACTACACCAAATCCCGATGCGATCGAGGTAATTTTTGCCTTCCCAAATACTTACACGGTGGGAATTACGAGTTTGGGATATCAGGTGGTGTGGGCAAATCTGGCAACCCGCCCTGAAGTTGAGGTGAGTCGCTGGTTTATGGATGGACATGAGCCAATACCGAGGAAACCTGAATTATTAGCTTTCTCTTTTTCATGGGAATTAGATTTTGTCAATATTCTCACAACCCTAGATCGATTGGAAGTGCCGATTTCTAGTCAAACTAGAACTGATGACCATCCGCTAGTTTTTGGTGGTGGGCCAGTCTTGACGGCAAACCCTGAACCGTTCGCTGATTGGTTTGATTTTATCTTGCTGGGAGATGGCGAAGATCTGATTGGGAATATGCTGGCGGCTTATCAAACTGTGCGTCATGCCAGTCGTGCCGAAAAGTTGCACACACTCTCTCAAATTCCAGGCATCTATGTTCCCAGTCTCTATGTTGTGACTTACGCTAGTGATGACGGAGAGATTACGTCAATTCAGCCGATCGATCCCCAAACTCCAGCCACGATCGAGAAGCAAACCTATAAAGGAAATACGCTCTCAGCTTCGACCGTCGTTACCGAAAAAGCGGCGTGGGAGAATATTTACATGGTGGAAGTGGTGCGGAGTTGCCCTGAGATGTGTCGATTTTGTTTGGCGAGTTATCTGACTTTGCCGTTTCGGACTCCTAGTGCAGAGGAGAGTTTAATTCCGTCGATCGACAAAGGATTAAAAGTCACAAACCGTTTGGGATTATTGGGCGCATCGATCACGCAACATCCCGAATTTGATACTTTATTGGACTACATCGCTCGACCAGAATTCGATTCCGTGCGCTTAAGTCTGGCTTCGGTGCGAACGAATACACTCACGCTTAAACTGGCGCAGACGCTTTCTAGTCGTGATAGTCGATCGGTAACGATCGCGGTTGAAAGTGGTTCCGAACGGTTACGCGAGATTATCAACAAAAAATTAACTAACGATCAGATCTTGCAAGCTGCCGTGAATGCCCAAGCAGGTGGATTGAGTGCGTTAAAACTTTATGGGATGGCTGGGGTTCCTGGAGAAACTGATGATGATATCGATCGAACAATTGAGATGTTACTCACGCTTAAAAAGACTGCCCCTAAGTTGAGGATTTCGTTTGGCTGTAGTACCTTTGTCCCGAAAGCGCACACACCTTGGCAGTGGATCGGAGTTGATTCTAGTGCCGACAAAAAACTGAAATATCTGCAAAAGCGACTTGCCCCTAAAGGAATTGATTTCCGCCCCGAAAGCTATAAAGATTCGGCAATCCAAGCAGTGATTTCGCGTGGCGATCGACGGATCGGCAGACTACTCAGACTGGTTTATGACTACAGTGGTGGCGAAGTTCCCAGTGACGGTATGTACAAAAGAGCCTTCAAGGAGTTACGTGGACAGATTCCTCCACTCGATCGTTACGTGCATCAAACTTGGTCAGTCGATCGAATCCTGCCTTGGCAGCATATCAAGGGAGCTTTGCCAGTGGGAACTCTACTCAAACATTTGGAGACATCACGACTCTTGATCGCGTAAGGTGAGATAATCATGTGATTTAAGCTTAAAACTCATATGAAACCGATTACTCTACTTGGCTCTACTGGCTCGATTGGGACGCAAACCCTCGATATTGTCTCACAGTACCCAGATCGGTTTAGAGTGGTGGGGATGTCGGCGGGTGGTAATGTTGAGCTATTTCAGGAACAGATCCGTAAATTTAGACCTGAAATTGTGTCGATCGCTAACCCCAATAAGCTCAATGAACTCAAAGAGTCGATCGCTGACCTCGATATTCAACCAATGCTTTTATCTGGCGCAGAAGGGGTTGAAACTGTCGCAGCTTATGGCGAATCAGAACTCGTGGTTACTGGGATTGTCGGTTGTGCGGGGCTGTTGCCGACGATCGCCGCTATTCAAGCAGGAAAAGATATTGCGCTGGCGAACAAAGAAACCCTGATCGCGGCGGGGCCAGTCGTGATGCCACTCGTGGAGAAGTATGGCGTTAAGATCTTTCCCGCAGATTCGGAGCATTCGGCAATTTTTCAGTGCTTGCAAGGTGTGCCAGCAGGTGGACTCAAACGGATCTTGTTAACCGCTTCGGGTGGCTCGTTCCGCGACTTGACTGTAGAGCAGCTCAGTAGCGTCACCGTGAAAGACGCGCTCAAACATCCCAACTGGTCAATGGGACGCAAGATTACGATCGACTCAGCCACTCTAATGAATAAAGGATTGGAAGTAATCGAAGCTCATTATCTTTTTGGTGTGGACTATGACCATATTGAGATTGTGATCCACCCACAGAGTATCATCCATTCGCTCATCGAACTGCAAGATACTTCCGTCTTAGCGCAATTGGGATTACCTGACATGCGTTTGCCGCTTCTCTACGCCCTATCTTATCCCGATCGAATTCTCACAGATTGGGAACGCTTGGACTTGCTCAAATGCGGCGATTTGACATTCCGCGCCCCCGACCATCGCAAGTATCCCTGTATGCAACTTGCCTACGCCGCAGGACGAAAAGGTGGCACGATGCCTGCGGTTTTAAATGCTGCGAATGAGCAAGCGGTTGAGTTGTTCTTAACCGAAAAGATTGGATTTACCCAAATCCCTCAATTAATTGAGATCGCATGCGATCGACACAACTACACATCTCAACCAGATTTAGAAGATATTCTCGATGCCGATCGATGGGCAAGACAGGCAGTATTGGAACAGGTAATGGCAATCTGTTAATGTTCGAGATTGCTTAGAAAACATCGAACTTGCTCCTGATTAATCTCAGATCTTTGTAGGGGCTTGGGGGCGGGCGATATACCAAGTAAAGATCCCACTGAGCAAGGCGATCGAACTTAGCCCTAAAATCACAACCTCCAAGCCAACATAGGACTCGGCAATCCCCGCAAGGGCTAAAGGTAAGCTGAGCGCGATATTGATCGCATTATTCTGTAAACCAAACACCTTACCGCGCATCTCTTCGGGGGTTTCTTCTTGGATTACAGTCTGCATCGGAATCACACACATCCCTGCAAATACACCGACACAAGCAATCATCACCAGTCCTGGCCCAAGGTGATCGCAGAAAAAGGCGAGTCCAGCCAGAAAAATTGACATGCCGATCGAACCGATCAGAGCCAATTTCTGCCGACTGATTTTTTGCCCAAACTTGCCAATTATAGTTGCGCCGATCGCCATCCCTGCACTGGCATCTGCGAGCAAAAAGCCAAATTGCTCGGCTTTAATTTCGGGCATAATCTCTGCCATCCGCACCACCAGAACTGTCAACGCTGCCACGATCGAAAAAGTCGAGACCAATTGCAACAGAGCAGCTTTAACTTGTTGATTGTCGCGGAGATAGCGCAAACCATCTTTGATATCGCTCCAGACATGGGTTTCATGGCTACCGAGATTCGCAGGAGTTTCACCCGTTTTTAGTAACAGCAAAATCATCCCTGCAATCAGATAGCTGCCACCAACTACTACCTCTTTGCCAACTTGTTTGATTAAGGTGTCAGCAAAAGCTAGCAACGGCTCCCCGATCGCAAACCCCAAGATCATTGCCGCCATGATCGTGGTCGTATAGATCGAGTTAGCTGAGAGCAGTTTTGGCTTTTCTACGATTAGCGTAATTGCCGACTGCTCGGCGGGAGTAAAAAATTGGGTGAACGTGGACACCAGAAACGTGATCGCCAAAATGCCCCAAAAACCCACAGGTGAACCCCAGATCGGTTCCATGTCTTTGGTCAGCCACAGCAGCAATGGCACACTCATTACCAAGATGCCGCGCAGCCAGTTAGACACCACCAGCACCCACTTCTTTGACCATCGATCGACATATACACCTGCGATCGAACCAAATAAGATCGCGGGAATCGTAAATGCCACCATCACCGATGACACCCAGCCGCTAATCCGTTCACCTTCACTCTGAAACTGCGCCGAGATAATCGCGATAATCAACACCAAATAGACCTTATCGGCAATCTGGGAGAAGATCTGACCGCACCAAAGCGACAAAAAGTTGGGATTTGCTAAAACCGATCCCACATCTTCTTGCGGCGGCTCTGGGTTGGGAGATTTGGGTAATTCGGGTAAGTCAGTTGTAGTGGGTGGATCGAACAGGTGGGTCATAAAGTAAAACAGCTATCAATCAGGGCGGCCGATTGGATCGGTCTATCAAAATGATACTGGGCATAGGCCCGCAATATGCGCTCGACTACTAGCCAAGTGGCAATATTTAGGCTTGAGACATTGACTGACAGATCGGTCTGAGCTAGTTCCTGTAAAGCCATTGTTTCTTCAGCATTGAGAAAATAACCAATTTTGGGATCGGTAGGGTCGATCGAACCTGATAAAGCCACAAGGCCGCCACCCGTAATGCTAAACCCAGTTTGCCAGCGCGAATTAGCCAGATCGGGAATCAACACCTGCTGGGTAAAGCAGCAATTATGTACCTGAGGCGCGAAACCCGCGATCGCCAGCAAGTGATAAATGCCATGATTCATCGCCGCTAGAACGTCTATGGGATCTGACACCTGTTGCAATCTTTCGAGATGCTCGGTCAGAAGGATAAATAATTCGGCTTGGGGTTGATTTGATAAGGCCTGTACCAGAGTTAATTCTGCGAGATATTGTGCTGCTGTTAACCTTGCTAAGTTCTGTCCCAGTCCAATAAATGATTGCAGCATTTCGGCTTGGGTAATTCGATCGAAGCTGCGTCCAGGCGCAATCATCAGGTTGTTGATCACAAACATCCCCGATCGACCTGACATACTCGATCTATATTTCTTCGCTCCAGGGGCAATAGCTTTCACCAACCCATGCTCTTTGGTCAATATCGTCAGGAGGCGATCGTGCTCGCCCATCGTCATCCCTTTGAGATTGATTCCTGTAGCTCGATAATTACGCGACATATCTACAATAATAGAGCAGAAATCTGAGCTAGGGTGCTGATATTCACTAGTTGTAAACTCGGCGAGGTGCGTTTGATTAATCCCGTCAAAACTTTGCCAGCCCCAACTTCGATCGCTTGCTCAATCCCGTCGGATGCCAAAAACAAACAGATTTCACGCCACCTTACAGGAGAGGTCATTTGCTGCGTCAGTCGATCGCGTAACACCTGCGCTGATTTCGTGGGATTGCTGGGTTCAATGTTGGACAAAACAGGAATTTGAGCGTCTTGAAACTCTACGTTACTCAGCACATTGGCAAACTGGGCGGCTGCTTCTGCCATCAAAGGCGAATGGAAGGCCCCACTAACCGCTAAGGGAATTGCACGTTTCACCTTTATGCAATCGACCACACTCTGCACGGCGGATTGAGTCCCAGAAATCACCACCTGTTCGGCACTATTATCATTTGCCAGCACCACATCTGCGGTTGTGGCGATCGCTTCTTCTAAACTAGGTCGATCGAATCCGATCAAAGCCATCATCGCCCCACCACTCACTTCTGACATCAGTTTCGATCGCTGTTTCACCAGATCCAAACCTGTGGCAAAGTCGATCGCACCTGCGACATAGAGGGCAGTATATTCACCCAGACTATGCCCAGTCACTAGATCGGGGAGATTTCCCTGAGATTTGAGTAAATCTGCCAAGATCGCCGAGATCAGATACAAACAAGGCTGGGTATACTGAGTTTTAGACAACTCAGCGATGTCTCCTTGCAATAACGGTTCGATCGACCATCCTAAGATTGATTCTGCCTCAGCGAATTTATCTTTGCCCACTTCTAGCAAATCTATCCCCATCCCCACTGCCTGCGAACCCTGTCCAGGAAACACCCATGCTGTTTTCATGCTTTACACTATTGATAATCTAGTTATTAGCTTACAAGAGCCGATCGATTTCAAACTGTTTTATGATTCAAACAAAATATTAAGCTAGTTACCTCTAGAGCCGAGATGTTATGCCTGAAATCAAAATTGATAAAGTCCATCAGCAGTTTGATACCGTTCCTTACCCCCTTGTCCCCCTAGACAAATCGCCTAGAAATGACATTAATAGCCTCTTCATCAACTCGATTACCAGTTCCAACTATCTCAGAAATCAGACATCGATCGAACCTGAAGGCAAGTTAATTCTCGATGCTGGGTGCGGCACAGGCTATAAGTCTCTAGCTCTAGCAGAAGCTAATCCAGGGGCAAAAATTATTGGGATCGATCTGTCTCAGCAATCAGTCGATGTGGCACAGCAGCGATTGCACCATCACGGGTTCAGCAATGCCGAATTTTTTGCGATGCCGCTAGAACAGTTATCTAGCCTAGGCTTGGCTTTTGACTATATCAACTGCGACGATACGCTCTACTTTTTACCCGATCCTCTAGCGGGTTTAAAAGCTATGCAGTCTGTGTTGCAACCGACAGGAATCATCAGAGCAAATTTACACAGTGTTTATCAGCGATCTCATTACTACCGCGCCCAAAAGCTAAGTAATTTTTTGAGATTAATGGACGATGCCCCAGGCCCAACCGAGACCAGCACGATCCGTGAACTGATGTCTGCGCTCAAAAACGATGTCAGCCTTAAAGCTAATGTCTGGATGCCAAATCTCGATGTGGTGATGGATGATGAATTTCTGGCGCAAAACTTCTTGTTACAAGGAGATAAAGGCAGCACGATCTCCGAGATGTTTGAATTAATCGAAGCAGCAGATCTAGAGTTTATTAACATGGTGAACTGGAAATATTGGGATATCCTTCACCTATTCAAAGATCGACAAAACATCCCCGACTATCTCAACATGGTGTTAGCGATCTCCTCTCCCCAAGAGCGGTTGTATTTGTATGAACTCCTGCATCCCACCCATCGCCTACTTGATTTCTGGTGCGGTCATGTTGGGCAAAGCCAGCAGTTTACACCTGTAATAGATTGGGATGAACCTGACTGGGAAAATGCCAAGGCTTACATCCATCCTCAACTAAAAAATCAAACGATTAAATCAGAGTTAGACAGATCGATCTCCATGCTAGCTCCGTTTGAAATAACTGACTTTCTCAATGTCACTTCGATCGATCCGATTAGCTTATTCGGCGTGTCGGCAATCTGCCTAAATCTTCTGTGGGATCGACCACTGACTGTGACCGAACTCGCACAGCAATGGCTCCAGATCAAACCGCTAAATTGGGTTACCAAAGAACCATTGAGCGAATCTGAAGCATTCCAGCAAATCTGGCAAGTCTTAATCGAACTAGAGCATTTTATGTTCGTACTACTAGAGACAAAAAATTAAAGTCGGGGTGATCATGCGATCACCCCGACTCTGAGCTGCGCCTAAACCTTAGCTAGAGCCTGACGAGCAGGGCTGAAGATCTGTGCCATATGACGATGCTGACGATTGCGCCAGTTACCCTTACCGTAGGCATAACCAGCGACCAAAGGCATTGCCAAAGTGGCTTCAGCAAACACCATTTGCTCGGTGACAATATCAACTTTGCCCCAAGAATGAGCTTCACGCAGAGTTGAGCCAGAAAGCGCACCATCCCGCTCATCCGCAACAGTAATCTGCACGGCATACTTGTGCATGGCAGCATCAAAGCCCAGCAACTCAGCCGCCACAACAGTATCTTGAGCAAAGTTTTTCGGTACACCGCCACCGATCATAAACAGACCAGAGTGAGGTGAAGCCAGCTTGCATTGAGTCAATTCGCGGAAGTCGCGCACTGAGTCGATCGTCAAATGGGTTTCAGGTGATTGCCATTGGTGCATCACTAAGCCAAAGCCAGCCGAGCAGTCACTAAAAGCAGGTACGAAAATAGGAACTTGGTGCTGATAGGCTGCCAAGACAACAGACTGACGATTAACTGCATGTTCGTCCAAGTAAGCCCCCATTTCGTGAATAAACTCACGCGAAGAATGTGGACGTGGTGGTAGCGAATCGGCAATCTTGGCGATCGTCATGTCGCAGATCCGCAGTTCGTCTTCATCAATATAGGTGTCGTAGATTCGATCGACACGTTGCTCTCTCAAAACTGTGTCATCTGCTAGAGGATCGCCAACATAGTGACGGAAACCCAAAGCTTCAAAAAAGTCTTGATCGACGATATTTGCCCCAGTAGAAACGATCGCATCGACCATATTATTCGCGATCAAATCGTAAACCACGGTCTTTAGACCCGCACTGAACAGAGATCCAGCGAGGCAAAGAATAATTGCACAATCATCATCAGCAATCATCTGATCGTAAATTTTGGCAGCGCGTCCCAGGTTTCTCGCCTGAAAAGCAGTTTTTGCCATGGCATCGACAAGTCCAATCACGTCATGCGCTTTAATATCAATGTGCTCGACGGTTTGGCTCAGTAGTTGTTGGCGTTGCATGGTCAGTTTCTCCATTCTTAAAAATAAATCTGGGCAATAAATTTGAGCGAGAACTTTTACCACCGCAAGTCATTAGTTCTTCTCCCAAAACCCATTAGAAGAAAAACAGCACTAGATTATCGCTGCTAATTACGATCGGCTAGAAGCCAGAGAGACTTAACTAGCGATCCTAAACAGAGTCGTTAACAAATATTTACAATAAGATCTAGAGCGAAACTTGCAGTGAAGTTTAGACAGAAATTTGAGTAGAACCGATTAAAAGTTCAGTCAAAAGCAATTGAAATTCAACAAAAATCTTGATCTTCTCTAATGAAGAATGACCGACCCAGGCTGTTGGCTAAATAAAGCTGGAGAAAGTTTTTGAGCTTTTTTGGGGTTTTCCAGTGCCACAACCCTTATAGTTACAGGTCGATCAGATCGTACTAGGTCCTTCACAGCCGTCGTCCCAGGATATTGTGGGATCGGACTGCCGTTTAGCATTCAACTTGGCTTTTAGTTGCCAGTCGCTACCAATCATAAGAATTGATTTGATCACTAACTTGTTCAATTTTATACAATTAGATACAACAGTCATTTGCAATTATATCACTTAGCTTGATAAATACAGCAAAATGGCTCTAGAGGAGTTGGGGCTGCTTGGGTTCTAATAGAAGACAAGTAGAAACAGCAGTAAGTCCGAGACATGGATTCATTAGTTTACTTTTCGGGGTTTATTTTCCGAGATTTATTTTTTGACCTGGTTTTCATACCAGTATTTTTGGTCTTGGAAAAGCAGACTAGCTTTACTGCGGCAAACACTCAACTTTGTACTTAGGATTACCTATCATGACTACTCGGTATCATCATGCGCTCCAAGCATATGCAGAAGGACGATACGAGGAAGCAATGCATCAGTTCTCAGAGCTTTTGTATGAAGATCCCCGTAATCCTAAGCTGCTGATCTGGCTGGGGGCAACATTTCGCAAGGCGGGGAAAATTGAGTATGCGCGGGCGCAGTATCAACAGGCTCTGGAGTTGACTGATGATCCCGACTTAATTGATTTAGCCCAAACCTGCCTGGCGCAGATGCAGAGTAGCTCTTCTACGGTTAGTCATTCCAGTCCAAATGGTTCTAGTGCAGATTTGATCGCTAATGTCGCTGCAACAGCTTATGCTCCAGCAACAGATGCGAGGCGAGATCTTGCCAGTAGTAACGGTAGTAATCTAATTCCGCCGCCAGCCCATCTAGTCTCGGGTGAAGCCACGGGTCATATTCCAGATGATTCGACCGATAACACAGTATTTGCCGACAGTACATTGTTTGCTGGGAATCGCACCGCATCAGAAAATTCCGATCTTGAGCAGGCTTTAGCCCCAACCGAACCAGAATCTAAGCTGCCTCAATCTGCCCAAATATCTGATTCGCCAACTAGTTCAACTGCTTCGACTCGTCAAATTACGCCCAAGATCAAAAAGGTTGACCAGTTGCGTCCGTCTAGTTTGCGTCAACGATTGACTGGCTGGGCGATTGCCTTGTCGGTGATCCCTGCGGTTGCGATCGGGATCGCGGCTTATCAGACTAGCAGCAAGGCACTTGACACAGAGGTGAGACAGTCCCAAGAGCAGCAGGCAGTTAGCTTATCTGATGCCCTCAATCGGTTTATGTTAAAGCAGTATGAAGGGACGCAGATGCTTGGCACGTTGCTTACCTATTCTGGTATTCAGCCTAAGCAAGGCTTTTCTGCCGACCAAAAACTCCTGCTGCTCTACCGCTTAAACCTCTACAAACAGGCTTACAAAAGTTTTGACAGTATTGCCCTGTTTAGTCCTCAGGGAGATTTGCTCGTACAGTCGTCGGGGACTACTGCGCCCAACTCGATCGACAAAAGTTATTTAAATAAGGTTTTAACTGCACCTGCGCCTTTAATCAGCGAGGCAGTGCCACTAGAGCAAGATTTCGCGATCAATTTTGCTGTACCAGTGATCAATCCTGCCACCAAAAAAGTGACAATGGTTTTGCAGTCTCGGATGCCGCTCAAGTCTATCCAAGAAAATCTGAAACAAGTTTCGGCTTCGGAATATCTGATCGTTGATGGGGCGAATAAATACTTACTATCTGCTGGTATTACCGCTAGTCAAGGTACAGATGCTGCTGCCGACTATCCTTTTTTACCTGAATTACAAGCGACGGGACAGCCTGGATCGAAGTATCAGTCCGCTCGCAATCAGGACGGAGATCGAAGCGAGAAGTTATTAGCCTATGCCCCCGTAACTCAGCTAGCAGGTTTGCCCGAACTAAAGTGGTCGATTCTCACTAGTATTAACAAAGACACAGCTCTAGCTGGCAATAATGTGTTGCTGCTGATATTTGTAGTCGGTATTGGTGTAACCCCAATTTTAGTTGGCTTGGTTGCCTATAGTTTGTCCGATCGATTTACTTACCCGATCGAAGTTGCCACGATTGCGATTCGTAAACTAGCACATGGCAAATTTGATACCCGTCTTGTGGTCAAAGGAAATGATGAGCTAGCCCAACTGTCAGCCAGCATTAACGACATGGCAGGACAGTTCGAGCTATTGCTGAAGCAACAGCAACAGGAAAAAGTGCGGTTGCAAAAGCAGATGGTCAAGATGTTTAAGGCCTTACAGAAGCTGGCGAAAGTCGGTAACAACGACCTCAAACTGTCAGATGAAAGCATTGGCATGATGCTGAGGCGAATTCAAGCTAATGTCTCGCAGAAGGAGGCTGAAGCTAAACGTTCTCGTCAAGAAAAAGAACAGATGCAGAAGCAGTTGGTGCAAATTTTCGATGAAGTCAAAGATCTGGCTAATGGCGACTTTACCGTTTCTGCCAACATTGTCGAAGGAGAAATGGCGAATGTGCCAGAATTTTTCAATGCCATGATCGAGAGCCTGAAGCAAGTCGTCAATCAGGTCAAGACCAATGCTGGACAAGTTAACTATTCGCTCGGACAAAATGAGCGCGCCGTCACCCAGTTAGCGAACGAAGCCCTAAAGCAGGCTGATGAGATCAACCGCACACTTAATTCTGTGCAAATTATGTCTAATTCGGCTCAGTCAATCGCTGAGAGTAGCCAGCAAGCCACTTCGATCGCGCACAATGCCACAAATTCGATCGCTGTAGGGAATAGGGCCATGGATGGCACGATGCAGGGCATTCTCAACCTTCGCGCTACAGTTGCGGCAACTGCCAAGAAAGTGAAGCGGTTGGGCGAATCTTCGCAGAAAATTTCCAAAGTAGTTTCTTTAATCAATGAAATTGCTGTCCAGACCAACTTCCTGGCAATCAACGCCAGCATTGAGGCTTCCCGCGCTGGTGATGACAGCAAAGGCTTTGTGACGATGGCAGAAGAGGTTGGGGCGCTGGCGACACGTTCTGCGACTGCGACCCGCGAAATTGAGCAACTGATTAGCAATATTCAAACTGAAACCAGTGAAGTGATCGGTGCGATGGAATTAGGTACGAGTCAAGTGGTTGCGGGGACTCAATTGGTCGAAGATGCCCAAAGAAGCCTGAATCAGATCACACAAGTCTCACACCAGATTGACGATTTGGTCAGGTCGATCTCAGAGGCAACTGTTTCTCAGGCGCGGACTTCGGAATGTGTGGCAGGCTTAATGAAAGATATTGCTCAGGTGGCAGGGCGCACCGCTAATTCTTCGCGGCAGGTTTCCAAGTCGCTCCAAGCAACTGTGCAAGTCGCCGAACAACTTCAACATTCTGTGAGTAAATTCAAAGTTGAGAATGCTAAGTAGAAGCCAAGTAAAATAATAGGGATTCGGGTGTGGGATTAGCATTAAGCTCCATATCCATACCTGTAAAACGTCCAAATATCTATGAGTCAAGATCGAGAGTTTGAAGTTCAACAAATGTTTCTTGAGGAGGCTCAAGACTACATCGATGCACTCGAAGATGGTCTGCTCGGTCTAGATAATCGGGCAGACGATTTTAAGCAACGCTTGGATGCAATATTACGAGCCGCTCACTCGCTTAAGGGTGGAGCAGCGATGATGCAGTTTGAAGTACTCAGCGAGACCACACATCGACTAGAAGATGTATTTAAGCTGCTCAAATCCAGTAAGCCATCGATCGACACTAATTTACAGAGATCGTTACTTAGTGGCGTGGGTCTGTTGCGCCAAATTACCGATCTGAGTCGTCAGGGTAAGACAGTCGATCGAAATTGGAGTGAAGGAAATGCCGTACCGATATTTAGCCAACTCGAACAGCTTCTAGAAACCATAGAAGTCAGCGAGGCAGAAGAGGAGGAGGAAGAGGAAACTGATTTAGTCGTGCTGATGTTTGAGACGGAAGTGGAAAACTATCTCACTGAGCTAGAGTCAAAATTAGTAGAAACAACTCCGATCCAAGCAGATGATTTGTTGGCAGTAGCTTCAGATTTATCTGACATTGGGTTGATGTTGGATTTAGAAAACTTTGTGTTGCTGAATCAGTCGATCGCGGCACAGATCGAAGCAGAACCCGATCGAAGTGCCGAAATTGCCCGCTTGGCTCTGACAGTTTGGCGACGATCTCAAGCGATGGTGCTTACAGGGAATCAGGCTTCGATCGAATCTGAATTTAGATTGCCTAGCTCTGCGCCCTCAGAGGATTCCTCGATCGTTGAGCCTGAGATTCAAACTGATGATCGATTAGATGACCTAGTGGATGATCGATTGGATAGCCTAGATGACCTAGTAGATGACCTAGTAGATGATCGATTAGATGACCTAGTAGATAATCGATTAGATGACCTAGTGGATGACCTAATAGATAATCGATTAGATAACCTAGTAGATGACTTAGGGGAAGATTTAGAGAATGTTGTCGATCGAGAATTAGATCTGTTTGTAAATTTCCCTAGTGAGGTAAGCGAGACTCGTTCGATCGAATACATAGAAGTGGCGGCTAATTTAGCTGATTTATCAATCCCAGAGGCGATTACATTCGATGCCTCAGAGATCGATACGGCAATTCTCGATCTCTCAAATCTGACAGAAGATTTAGAAAGCCCATTTAGCTGGGATGTTTTAGAAGAAGAACTCTTACCTAGTCCCTTTAGTCTAGAGGGGATCTGTGACGACCTCGACTTGTTTGCTACTGAACCCGATCGTGATATTAGAAATGAGATTAGTCAAGGGGTTGATTTGTTTGATGCCGAGATTTTCACTGAAACTATTATTCCAGAAATTACTCAGGAAATCCCTAAATTAATTCCAGAGATAATTCCAGAAATAATTCCAGAAATAATTCCAGAAATACCGAGTCAGGTAGCTAGTCTTATCCCTATTAAAAAACAGGTCGAAAATCAGAAAGAGAAAAGCCGTAAACGTCAAGACTTCTCATCTTATATCATTCCTGAATCTGATAGCCGTGAATCTAAACTCGATCGCAAGATAAGCGAATATCAAGGCATCCAAAAAGATGTAGTCAAAAGTGTAGATCAACTATTTGAAGATTTAGAGTCCAGCGAAGCTAATGATTTGCCTGAATCTCTGCCAGATTCCGTTTCAAATCTTGTCTCAGCTTATATCAAAAGCTCAAGCATTCGTCTACCTGTAACTCAACTCGATCACCTGCACGATTTATCTGAAGAATTGGCGATCGAACGGAGCAGTTCCGATGCTCAACTTCGCCGTCTACGGTCATTAGTTCAGACTCTCAGTGTCAGAATCCGTGAATTAGAGAAGTCGAATATAGAACTCAGTAATGTTTACGATCGAACCACCAATGAAGAGACAAATAACCAAAATCAGTTATCAACCAACACTCAACAAACTCACGATCTTGTTCTTCCACAAACATTTGACAGCTTAGAAATGGATCGCTATACCGATTTGCACTCCCTGTTTCAAGGTGTGATGGAAACAATCGTCAAGTTGGAAGAAGTTTCAGAGGATATCGATCTGACCGTATCAGAAGCAGAACAAAGTGCAGTGAGTTTTACTCGTAACTTCAGGCAGTTACACAACACCGTACTTCAACTGAGAATGCGACCTTTATCAGATGTGGTAGGTAGATTTCCCAGAGTAATTCGAGGCTTGGCTTTAGAGCATGGTAAACGGGTTGATGTCGATATTCAAAATGCTGAGCTTTTGATCGATCGAGTAGTTTTGGATGTCCTCACCGATCCACTTAATCATATGTTGCGTAATGCTTTCGATCATGGCATTGAGGATGTCGCAACTCGGATTAAACTTGGTAAACCCACCCAAGGAAACATTTCAATTACTGCTAGCCAAGATAGCGATCGAACCACGATCGAGATCGGCGACGACGGTAGAGGGATCGATGTTGAAAAAATTCGATCGAAGGTACGCCGAAATCTGATTGCAGAAGGTAAAGACCAAACTCAAGTCGATCGACTCAATGAATCAGAACTACTCTCATTTATCTTTGAACCAGGCTTTAGCACTACAGATCGAGTCACTGCTCTCTCAGGGCGTGGCGTAGGCATGGATGTGGTTCGGACGGAACTAGCTAAGATTGGTGCAGAGATTAGGATTAATACTGAGTTGGGAGTAGGTACAACATTTACGATCTCAATTCCATTAACGCTGGCTTCGACTCGGATCATGCTAGTAGAAACCGATCATATGTTGATGGCGATTCCTGCGGGCATTGTCCAAGCGGTGATCCCATATCAACCAGAACAGATCACCGATTTCACATTTCTCTGGCATGGTCAACAGTTGCCAGTTTTACAGATTCGCGATCATCTGCGGCTCAACTGCATCTATCACGCCAGTTATGCCGAAGACAAGCCTGGAACAGCAAGAGCGGTGATAGTCATAGAATATAACGCCAAAATTTTAGCGGTTCCAGTTGATGCCTGCTGGGGTGAACAAGAGGTGAATATTCGTCAGGCTGAAGGGGATATTCCATTACCTGATTGTTTCTCTGGTTGTATCATTCTTGGCAGCCGTCAAGTTGTGCCATTACTCAATCCCACTAAAGTTTTTCACTGGATCGATGAGAGTAACTACATCCCGACTCAAGCTCCGCCGATCTATTCTTCATCCCCCATCACTCAGCCAGATTGTATTTTAGTCGTGGATGATTCTGTGAATGTGCGCCGCTATCTGGCAATCGCACTCGAAAAAGCAGGCTTTATGACCGAGCAGGCGATCGACGGTGAAGATGCGATCGAAAAACTCCTAGGCGGTTTACAGGTCAATGCCGTAATTTCTGATATGGAAATGCCACGTACCGATGGTTATGCCTTGATCGCTCGGATGCGCTCAGATGTGAATTTGAGTAATTTACCGATTATCATGCTGACTTCTCGGAGTAGCGAAAAACATCGTCAGCTAGCGATCAATCTCGGCGCCAATGCCTATCTCACGAAGCCTTACCAAGAACAAGAACTGCTCCAAATCCTCAGAAACTTATTAGATCCAAATCGGGATCGATCGACTGAGATTTAGCCTGATTTCTAGGTTACAATCGGTCGTGAGTCTGCCGAAATCCAGTTAGGCTAACCAACAAGCAAATACATGGCGATTAATCCTGAAGAACTGAGAAAAGCATACGAAAAAGGGGTAGAAGCAGTTGCCGCTCTCGTAGAGCAGGAAGTTAAGCGACAAAGTGAAAAACCCAAAAATCATCCACCATCAAGTCACCAAAAACCTATGTTTACGGAATTAAATACCAGCACACCCAGTATTCGCCGCGTCCATAACATGATCAAGGACAAAGAAGAAGTCGAAGTTAAGCTGGTAACTGGCGACAGCATCAAAGGAACCGTGAAGTGGATCGACACCGATTGCATTTGCGTTGATGTGGCATCGCCAGGACAAAGCCATACTCTAGTGATCTGGCAGCATTCGATCGCGTTTATTGCCACCCGTTCTAGCTAATCAGGAAAGTTTGAAATTAATAATTAGATAAATGCACCATTGCTGTAATATGGTAAATGCTGAAATTCTAATCTAGATTTCAATCTAAATCAGCGGTCATGGTGGAATGGTAGACACGCTATCTTGAGGTGGTAGTGGCGAAAGCTGTGAGAGTTCAAATCTCTCTGACCGCATTAGTATAAATTAATGAACGTCTAATAAGTTGCAAAACTTATCAGACCTATGCTTGCGATGGTACTAAAATAAAACCTAATTTGAGTGCGATTAGTCTTGCCCCCTAGAGCTAAACATCACTAGAGAAATTAGGAGTATTGCCATGACATCTATCCCACAAGTGTCAACTTTCGCGAAACATATCCCCTGCCTCGGAGATATTCAGGTCAAAACCCCCTTAGCATACAGAACAACTCGTCTTGCCACCCAAGCGGTGAACTTTGTCCAAATGGCAGTGGCAGAGTCATATATTAATGGGTTAGAGCTTCCCGATTCGGTAATTCGATCGATGTTTGATATCTGTATGCCGATCTTTTTTCGGCACTTTCCTGCCTTACTCGCCCCTTACGAATGGGTTTTAACCGAAACAGAGCATTTAGCAGAGGGATCGCGAGATTTAATGCAGATTCAGTACGACTTACCCCAAGCCATGCTGAATGTCATGTTGGGTAATAGTGATGTGATTTATCCTAAATACAGCATGGGGCTATGGGAAAAGGGGGCAACGAATCTAGAGCAATCCCAAATTGACATGATCGAGGATTTGATTGTCAAACTTGAGATTAAAGATGGCGATCGAATTCTTGATTTTGGTTGTGGTTGGGGTGCTGTACCGAACTACATTATGTCGAAATTTCCTAACGTCACTTTTGCTGGGATCAACTTGAGTCATGAGCAATCTAACTTTATGCGGCAAAAAATGCAGGATGCTGATAGTTGCTTAAGTTCGGGACGCTTTACCTTGCATGAAATGGATTTAAATGATGCCACTTTTTCGGAAAAGTTTGACAAAATTATCTCTGTCGGCGTGTTTAGTCATATTGGTAATTTGACCAAATCCTTTGAAAAACTAGCCTCTTTTCTCAAACCAAATGGCAAAGTTTTTATTCACATCATTACCGTACGGACTCCCAATAATATATCCAGTGTATTTACGCATAAATATATTTTCCCTCACGGTCGCTACTGGAATTTTGATGCCGTTCCCAGCCATAACAAACACCTGAAAACGATCGATCGCTGGTATCTCAACGGTACTAACTATTCTCAAACTTTCGCTGCTTGGCTGCAAAATTTCGACGACAATCAGGCATTGTTCAAAAGCCTAGATTTTAAGATGGACTACACCAAATTTCGTCGGATCTGGCGATTTTATTTGATCTGGTTTGTCCAAAATTTTGCCAGTTGTGATGGTGAATATAATGGAAACGGTCAGTATCTTATGGTTCACTCGTAATGGATGTGAGAGGGCAAAGCATTTATCCTTAATTACAATTAACTATCAGCAATCAATTCAAAAGAGATGTATGAACAGTCATGTTTAGCGATCGACTTGATAATGTCTCCTTGAGTAACGCTAACTGGTGCATCTAAAAGCTGAATTGCTTGCATCCAGCAAGTTTCTTGAGATTGCGCGCCTGTATCGATAAAGATTTCATCATCGAGCCACAGTCGAAACCAAAACACAAAAGCATGAACTTTGCCATTATTCACAATGTCAATCTTGATTTCTGTTTGTTGCGATCGAATATCTTGATAGAAGTCAAAAGAAAATACCTCAAATGCCTCACTGAGAAGGCGATAAGGGAAAGCATTTAGATAGTTTTGTAAGTAAGTAGGAGTAGATGAGAAAGTGTTGAACTGACTGACATCAAATCCCGATGCAATGGCGACGCGATCTTCATCATATAATCTTTGGCTTTCGACCAGAACGGCGTAGACTGTGGCAGACTGTGGCAAGATTTTGGCATTCGGTTGGAGCAGATGTTGACGGGCATGTTTAAATGCGGGAATTGCTCCTTCTGCCAATAAACCGACATCAAATATTTCTGACACTAAGATATCGGCTTTGGATGTCATGTCGATCCCAATTTCTAGCTCAGAAGACATTTTGTTAATTACTGAGATTCGATCGGCAAAGCCATTACGGGCAACAATCTGGCGTGCCATATCTGCGACTGGTTTTACTTTCTCACAGGTCGTCACATGCTTAGCCCCAGCCCGTGCTGCCATCATTGCCAACAACCCAGATCCAGAGCCAATATCCAATACGTCCGATTCGGACTGCACCACTTTCTTGAGCGCACGATCGTAGCAATCATTGCGATATTCGTCGTTCATCATGGCAAAGTGCCAGCGTGGCACCATTCTCACATAAATCCGACTCAGCCTTTTCCGAATATCGGGTAGATCTGGTTGGAGTGCTAGAGCTTTCTCATAACAGGCGATCGCTTCCTCAAATTGATACTGTTGCGCTACGGCATTACCGAGATTGCAATAGGCTTCAACGTAATCTGGTTGGATCTCGATCGCGGTTTGGAAGTAGTCGATCGATTCGTTAAATTGGTCGCGCTTATAGGCAATCCCACCCAGATTTAGGAATGCTTCGGCACAATCGGGATAGATTTCAATCGCAGTTTGGTAAGCCTCGATCGCTGGCTCGAATAGCTCTTGCTGTAAAAGCTGATGCCCTAATTCGACATAAACATCGGCAAATTCTGCTTCAATTTCAAGCGAACGTTGGTGGTACTCAAATGCTCGATCGATTGCATTAGCTTCATTTAGCACCAAACTCGGATCGTAGTTGGAATTAGCATATGCCAACCGCAGTTCAGCAACTTTTCGATAGATCTCGATCGACTCTTCCAGTCTGCCCTGTTGCCTGAGTGTGACTGCTAGCAGATAAGCGATCTCGGCATCTTCAGGCTGAAGTTCCATTACTTGCTCATAACAATCACTTGCCTCTTCTAGTCGGCTTTGTTGAGATTGGAGGGCAGCGAGATTTAGCCAAGCGTTGATGTAATCGGGCTGATAATTTATGGTGGTTTGAAAACATTCGATCGCCGCATCGAGTTCGCCTGTCTCTGCCAAAGCGATGCCCAGATTGTAATGCGCGTCGATGTAGTCGGGTTGAATATCTAAAGCCTGACGAAAAGCCGTAATCGCTCGATCGAATTTGCCTTGAGCCGCAAGAGCAATACCTAACTGGTTATATGTTGCAACGCTCACACTTTGGGGATTGAGTTCTACGGCTCTATTGTATGCTGCGATCGCTCGATCGAGTTCACCTTGAGCTTGAAATGCTTGCCCTAAAACCTCGTGTACAGGCATGAAGTGAGGATTGATCAGTAAACATTGCTCTGCTAGGGCAATCGTAAAGACTAACTGACCTTGAGCGAGAAAATTCTTGGCATCAGTGTATTTACTCTCAAGCACATGGAGTTCATAAATCGATTGCAGCACAATTGGATATCTGGGTAGCTTGCGATTCGATCGATCTGTTTCACTTATATTCCAGCCAAGTACCTGAATCCCATTCCAAAAGCTAGGATGTCTGGCGATCGGGGTAGTGAGTTCTAATAGAGGTTCGCAGTTGGGATGAGCGGCGATAAAATCCCAAATCCCTTGTTTTACCGTGGGGGAATTACTATCGTCAATCACAATCACCGCGCCATCTGCTAGCAAAGGTCGAGCTAACAGCAATCCCATCAGTTGAGATCGATAGTCATGTGCGCCATCGTAGAAATAGACTCCGACTTTTTGGTTACAGTCTTGGAGAAATTCCTCAAAATCTTGATTATGAAAGACTACCTGATGTTGGAGATTAAATGTCGCGAGATTTGTCTCTAGTTGTGCCAGATTCTCACCCTTAGCATCAAACTCCGAGAAGTTATCAACGGCATAGGCGATCCGTCCTGACTGGTTAAGCATTGCGCCAATTAAAGTGGAACCACGATAAGTACCAACCTCGCAATAAATCTCATGATCTTCCATACATGCCACTGCCCAGTTGAGCAACTGCATGACGTTAGCAGTGGTCATCCCCTTAATTTGGGTGAGTGCCTGCTGAAAATGGGTCGATCGAGTTTGGACAGACTCTTTGCCCCAGTCACTATAAAGTTCGGGAAGTCCTGCCAAAAACTTTTGATAATCCATAGTTTGCCGTTGTAGGGTTTCTCAGTCTGTAAAAATAATGCATAAAGATATGCTGTTTTTACTGCCTTAGGAATATCACTAAGCTTATATTGTAGCTTGATTGCTCCTTCTTAAAACTTGTCCAACATTGCCATACCGTTCACCAGTTAGACCTTCTAACTCATGTTCAATATCTTCAAGTGCGCCGAGCTTACTAGTCCACATCCCAGATGTCAACTGTCTTGCTGCATGAACGGGAATCCCCTCATCGTTAACGTACAGAGCTATCTTTTCATAGCCTATTTCCAGTGTCTCATCATTACAAAGTTCGTAACCTAAAGTTTGATAAGCCTTTATGTATGCTAATAAAGTCTCCTCCATCGGCACACCTTCAATCCAAAAGAATTCATCTTCGGGTGTGGGTTGCCACCAACGCTCTTGATCTCCTGCTGCCCATGCAAAACAGTTATATTCTTGAGATTTTGGACTAGTTACGGTGTATTCAGTAAGTGCTAGGTTAGGGTAGCGTAACTCTAAATGTATTGCTCTTCCCATCTGCGGTTTAGACGATGTAACCTTCTTGTTTCCCCCAATTTAACCACGCTTCAGCCATTTGTTTAACTTTTCCTCGTTGTTCAGGCTGTACGGGATTTTGTTGGGTGATTTGGCGTAGGGCGGGTAGCCAATAGAGAGGATTTTGGCGTAAATCTTCTAATAAAAAAGGAACTACGACTTTCCCCATACTAATGATTTTTTGATAAGCAGAATGCTTCACCATTTCGACTGTAGATGACATGCCTTCTACATCATGAACCCATTGAGAGGCAAGATTGGTAAATTCTTCTTTGACTGTATCAACTCTAGATTCTTTGATTTCTGGATTTTCGCCAATAATCGCAACTAGAGCCACAGGAATTGGTACGAAATAATTGGAATCATCATCTAAGAAATCATTACCTCCGATACTGAAAGCGCTTTCTAGCCATTTAGAGATATCCTGTCCTGATAATTTTGCTTGATCGATCATTTCTGATGATGGAGAAACAACACCTTGAATAACTTGATTCTCCAAAAATGCAATCATTTTATGTACTTCTTTAGCAGAAGCACCACTAGAACTAATTGGCTGACTACAATCATTTGTAAAAGTGTAGTAAGTTAAGTATTTAGCTGAATCTGATAATTCTCGTAATGGATGGGTTGCAAACAGTAAGTAAGAGCAGCCTTGCAGTTCAGGAAAATGTTCATACAGCGTTTGCGCTGAGACAGCTATAAAATCTGCCTGATTTAGCCTGGCAAGAGACTGGGTTTCTGTCGTTTCGATCGCATAGGCTAGATGCGTGTCATTGCGATCACTACTACTAGGATCAGCCCAAACGACATCCGCGTGATTGCCAGTCTCAGATAGAATTTCAAACAACCTATAAGTCATATGCTTATTCTCAGTAGTTGAGATGAAGGCGTAATCCCTAATTTCCATCTTAACAATTATTTTAGGTGAGGGATCGAACTGACTAGCTTGTCATTATACGGAAACTTTTTAGTAATGTCCCGATCTGGGCGAGTTAAACAAAATTAAAAAATTGGGTGTCAATTGTGGTCTCTGGTGCTACACTCGCAGCTACTGCAACAGGAGCGAGAAATTCACCGCAGTTTACCGCTCAGAAATCGGTGACACATCCAAGCCAACCGCTTAATCTGGCTGAAAACCTAAATACATCTCAATTAGGCAACAACATGAATACGATCGAGGAATTACATCAACAAGTCAACGATCTCCAGCAAGATCTGGAGCAAAAAGATCTGCTAGTTAAGCAGCTATCTGAAGAATTATTTCGTTTAGTTAAGGGCAATGCCGCTTTTACGCCCAGTCTGGAAATGTCTGAGCAGCATCAAGAAACGATGCAACGGCTGAGCGAAAAACTTGCCAATGTCGAAGAGCAGTTAGCAACATCTCAGGCAGCTTTACAAGAGCGCGATCGAGAAATTATCGAAATGCGTAAATCGATCGAAGAGCTGAGCGATCGAAACAGGATGTTGGAGCAAGTGGTGCAAGAGTTGCCTAATGTCTATCGGGCTAAGTTTGCCGAGCGCATGATCCCAATTAAAGCCAAAGTGGAAATGCTGCAAAAGGAAAATCGCCAGTTGCACATTGAGCTGCAAAGCCTCAGCTATCGTCTTGCCACCCGTAACCGCCCACAACGAGTCGAATTGCCCAAAACCCAAATCGACCTGCCCATGTTTAGTTAGCTGAGGGGCAAAGCGATTGTTAATCTCCGTAAGCTTTGCCCATACTTTGAGATGTTTTAAGATTTTTTAAGAAAACCGCTTATGTCTTCAGATCGATCGAGCATCGATATCATTGCCGCTTGTCATGACATTGGTGGTTTGCGTACTTGGGTATTGGAAAATCAAGGCATCATGTCCACTGAGTTGGGCAATTTCTGGCTGCCGATTGTCTGGACTGCACGGGGGCCGCTTTATGCTGAGGCTATATCTCGTCGCCAAGATGGTTCATATCACCAGCCATTTCATCTCAGCGATCGACTCAGACAGCCGCTCTATCAACTCGGTTTTAATCTGCTCTCAAATCTAGATGCCTCACCTGCGGTTTATTTGCTGCAATTCGATCTGACTGAATCAAGTATCGATCGTGTCGAAATCCGCTTCGATCGACTACTGCCATCACCTGAAGAACCTGCCAAAGCTTCGATCGGGGTACAAGAACCTAACCTGTTTGACTGTCACTGGCTCTGTATCACCCGCAGCCCAATTTACGATCTGGTGATTAGGGGCTGATTAGTCCCGATTTTGTGGTTTGGTTAGACGATCTGGCTCGATTCGATCGACGATCAGAGAAAATAGTCGATCGCATACAGTTTGGGCAGAATCTGACGGGTTGACCGTAATTTGCAGATCGCACTGAGCATATCGATCGCGTCTTTGGTTGTAAATATCAGTCAGGATAGCTTGAGGATTTTGAGCTTGGAGTAGTGGGCGTTTGACTGTACTTGTGAGCAGCCTCTGGTAGAGCAGATCGATCGGGACATTCAGCCATACAACTAAACCATGACGCAGATACGACCAGTTCATCCGATCCATCACGATGCCTCCACCTGTGGCGATCGCTAAACCCTTGTAAGCAGAAACCTCCGCCAAAACTTGATGCTCAATCTGTCGAAATGCTGATTCCCCTTCGATCGAGAAAATCTCAGCAACGCTCATCCCCGTACATTGCTCTACCAAAGTATCGGTATCAAAAAAATGATATTGCAGTTTTTTAGCTAATAGCTTGCCGACAGTGCTTTTCCCCGCACCCATCATGCCAATCAAATATACATTCGTACCATTAAGCATCGTTTACCCTAGCTGAAATTATTCAACGACATCAAACAGTCCAATCTTCTGTCGTTAACCCCAACACTTTGCTAAAGTCATTCACGTTTCGAGTTAGTAGGACTAAGTTTCTTGAAAGCGCAATCGACTCTATTCGTAAGTCCATTGTTGATATCCGAATCTTCTGTGTCCGCAATCCATCAAAAACTTCGATCGCTTCAGCATTGAATGGTAGCACTGGAGATGTTGAAAAACCATGAAGCGTCTCTAGCAGGAGCGTATATCCACGAGCTATATCAGTCCTTGTTTGAGCACGATTAGTGACATCGTTATGGGAGATTCTTTGAACTGGGGAAATAGTAGAGACTTAAATTGACCATACTTTTTAAACCTTGGGAACCCTGTTCCTCTGGCTTGAAAAGCTTCCCAGCCTCTATGTAACTGCTTTACTGCTTGCTGTAAAACTTGAGAAGGCACTTCACCTAATCGGGGAAATACTTTCTTGGCTTTGGGCAAAGCGTTAAGCTGTCTGATTTCACTGGGAAATGGCAAGTCGGCAGCCATGATGTATTCTCGTTGAATCGAGCATCGATCGATCTGGCACTTTCGACTATTTAGCCAATCCTTGATTTCTGCCAACGCATAGTTGTAGGCTATTCGACACGTCTCCATCCACTCTGACAGTTGTTCCTGTTGAGCGATATCTGGATATATGCGGTAGCGGTAATTCATCGTTAGCATAGAGCTATTATAGCATGGTTTACTCATGCTAAGCTATACAGTA
>Ga0209181_10002790_pt1 | contig 28071 bp, 23 predicted proteins | sample MAT05_FD_187208 | JGI IMG/M metagenome (GOLD analysis project Ga0209181, IMG submission 187208) | Freshwater microbial communities from Lake Fryxell liftoff mats and glacier meltwater in Antarctica - MAT-05 (SPAdes) (version 2) | ecosystem: Environmental > Aquatic > Freshwater > Ice > Liftoff...
AATCGGAATGAAAAGTCATTCCGGATTTTATTTCAATTGCAATAGGCAAAGATTTATCAATAATCAAATCAATCTCGTGGCCACTCACATCACGCCAATAAAACAAGTTACTTCCAAGTCCTTGATTTAATCTTTTTTGAGAAGCTCATTGATGATGAAATTTTCAAAGAGAGGGCCGCGCATTGGATGGTTTAAAATATTTTTTTCTGAGTCTATGCCAAGAAGATAAGCAGCTAAACCAGTATCATAAAAATAGAGCTTGGGCGATTTAATAATTCGCTTGGAGAAATTTTTGTGATAGGGTTGAAGCAAATGCAGGATATAACTTGCTTGCATAACCGAAATCCACGACTGTGCTGTTTTGTGGTCTATACCACAATCCAATGCAAGGTTGCTAAGGCTAAGGATCTGGCCAATTCGCCCGGCACACAAAAATATAAATCGCTGAAAGATGGAAAGATCAATGATATTTTTAATTTGGCGAACGTCTCGCTCAACATAAGTTCTTACATAAGCCGGAAACCACAGTTTTGGATCAACACTTTCATACGTTACTGCTGGATACCCGCCATGAAACAGTACCTTATTGATTTCGTTACCAGGTATTTTTTTTGTTAACAGTTCGCTATAGCTAAAGGGTAGCAGGTCAAGATAGCCAATACGTCCGGCAAGGCTTTGAGTTATTTTCTCAAGCGTCAAAAAATTATTTGAACCCGTAAGAATAAACTTTCCACGCTCGCTGCTTTCATCCGATATTTGTTGTAGATAATTAAAAAGCTCTGGTACCCGGTGTGCTTCGTCAATGATTGCCCCATCAGGAAATTGGATTAAGAAACCCTTCGGATCTTGAAGCGCGCGATCTCTTACCTCGGGGTTCTCAAGAGAAATATATTTTTTTTCAGGAAAATTATTTTTCGCAAGTGTTGACTTGCCACTTTGGCGCGGTCCGATTAAAGCGACCGCTCTAAATTAATGGGCAAGAGTTTTAAGCGTATTTTCGGCCTCGCGAATAATCATGTACAATTGGGAATTGAATTCCCAAAAATTCATTTTTTATACAAGTTAATGAAATGCAGATAGTTACACTAAATATTTAAGTTAAGATGACTAGCTTAGATATTGAAAATATCTTTTTTACAGTTCTCGGCTACCCCATGAGCTATGTGGAATTTTTTGCGGTAATAGCGGGGTTGATTGCGGTAGCACTTTCCGCGAAAGCGAATATCTGGAGCTGGCCGATTGGTATTATCAATGTCGTGTTGTCAGCTTTCTTTTACTATCAAATTCAACTTTATCCAGATATGTTTTTGATGGTATTTTTCTTTGTAACCAACCTTATGGGCTGGTGGCGATGGGCTAATCCCAAGCCGGAAGAGGAAGACAAGAAGAAAGAATTGAAGGTAAGTTTTATGGATCGCAAGCAATTTATTTTTCTATGCATGGCGGGTTTAGTTGGTACTTTTCTTATCGGCACGCTGGCCAGCAAACTTCACAATTTGCTGCCCCTTCTTTTTAATTTACCAAGTGCCTATCCATTTATCGATTCCTTTATTTTGGTGATGAGTGTGATTGCTACGTTTCTCATGATTCAAAAGAAAGTGGAATGTTGGATCATCTGGATTGTTATTGATATTGTAGCTACCTATCTGTATTTTTTAAAAGGTGCGAAATTTTTCGGGGTTGAGTATTTGATATTTACACTCATTGCAACATTCGCTTTGTGGAATTGGATCAAAGAGTATCGTAATTATTCGAGGCCTTCATGAAACGCGGTTTAGTTATAGGAAAATTTATGCCTGTGCATGAAGGTCACTTGGCATTGATCCGATTTGCTGCACATCACTGTGATGAGTTGATCGTTTCCATGAGTTATAAAGATGATGACCCGATTGCTGGTAACTTGCGATTTAATTGGCTGAATGAAATTTTTGAAGGTGAGCCTAAAATCAAACTTGCTTTGGTGAAGGATGATTTTGATTATGAATCGCTTGATTGGCCTGAGCGAACTAAAGTCTGGGCTTCATTCTTAAGGATGCAATATGGAAAAATAGATATACTTGTAAGCTCAGAAGTGTATGGATCTCTATTAGCGGATCATCTTTCGTGCAAACATATTTTGTTTGATCCTGACAGAAAAAAAAATCCAGTTTCGGCAAGCCTCATTCGAACTAAACCATTTACGTATTGGGAATTTATTCCAGCGGTTGTTCGCCCGTATTTTGTAAAAAAGATTTGCTTGTATGGCCCGGAAAGCACAGGTAAGTCTTTTATGGCTGAAAAATTGGCCGCCCATTATCAAACTGAATTTGTGCCCGAAGTAGCAAGAGAGATAGTGACTTCAAATGATTTTACCGTTGAGGACATTGTAAAAATTGGATATGTTCAAGTAGGGCGTATTAAAGAGAAAATAAAAACCGCGAATAAAATCTTATTCTGCGATACTGATACGATCACAACCCAAATTTATTGCAGGCATTACTTAGGTGTAGTACCCGAAATTTTATTTGAATTGGAAAAGGAGATTATCTACAATCAATATTTTTTGTTTGATATTGACGTGCCGTGGGTAAGTGATGGGATGCGCGATTTATGTGAGCAAAGAGAGAAAATATTTGAGGTATTTAAAATCGAGTTAGAAAAAAGGGGCATCCCTTATTTACTTGTTAAAGGTAATTACGAAGAGCGATTACACTTTGTAAAGATGGAAGTAGATAAAATGCTAGACAATTAATTTAGTGGCGGAGAAAAGCTAACGATGAAGTCATTAATAATCGCATCCCTATCAAAATTTTCCCAGATTTTAATTTTACGTGAGTTGTTCGATCGTTCGACCCATGCTCCATTTATAAACAGCGGAGCCGGATGTTCATAAACCTGCGCCCAGGTAGGATTTTTTACAATAGCTACTGCGGCCATATCGAAAAGTGGACGTGATTTTGAATCGCTATGCATCGTATAGTGCTCAAATAAGTTTACCGAGTAATCGCCAAAGCAATTAAACTCGCCACCATGCCGCCCAATAATAGGGTTGGTAATATGTGGTCCCAAACCAGGCATAACTTGGTTTATTTCAGCTAGGGTAATTGATACTGCGTCAGTACCGCTTGGTTTGCCATACCGAACAGTCACCATTTCAAAATCGATATTACTGTTGAGCAGGTAATTCATGGCAAGGGTGTCGTTGTCTTGATTGTGTTCACCCGGCTCAGGATAATTGGAGCCCAACCATACCAATCTTATTCTTTCCGCCATGGAAGGATCCTTTGCTAACGCCAAAGCGATGTTGGAAAGTTTACCCACGGCAAGTACCACTAATTTTTCGCTTGAAGGTTTGCGCGCCTGTTCAATAATAAAGTCTACTGCATCTTTGCCATCATAGCTGCCAGAATTGATAGTGGGAAGAATTTGCTGAAAGGATTGATCGGCACCTTTCATTACTGGCAGGGTATCAGCATCACATAGCTGAAGCACTCGTTTCGCTTCAGCATATTGCATGTCAATGTTACCTCCGCTGGAGGTGGTGTTGATAGTAATGGCTTCGATTTTGAACGTAGCCTGATTGAAAAGTAAGTAGGCTAAGGCATGCTGATCATCTAATTCGTTATTGGTATCCGTATCAAAGATGACGCGAATTTTATTTTGAACTCCCTCTTTTTCTTGTTTAGCGGATTGACAACCAACACCAATTAGCGTGATGACAAGGGCAAAAAGCAGGTGAGAATATTTCATGTGTCAGAATTTACTTTATTAAAGATGTATCATTTAATTTGATACATCTACTGCTATTTAAACTTACCTAGAGAAAATGATAGCGGCTAATCCAATAACATAAAATAGGAGTATCATATTTAATAGTCTATTCCAAACAAATCATTTCCCACCCGAGTCACTAAAGTAACATTGCCATCAAGTCGGGAAGCGGCCACGGCCTGACTGGCGCCTTTCCCACCTGCATTTATTAAGAAAGTACTACCTAAAATGTTTTCACCGGGAGCGGGGAGTCGCTCTGATTTTATTACCATGTCGGTATTAGAACTTCCAATACTGTAGATGGGTGCCATCATATCATAACCGGACGGGTATATTTAAATCTAAAGAGTTTTTATTTCAAGCAGCCTTTCCTGCTTTATGACCTTTGATAGCATAGAATAATATGTATAAGTAAAGTGGTATGGTAATGAGATAAGCGGTCTGGCGATTAGTAATATCGGCTATTGCACCATATGCAAGGGGTAAGATTGCGCCACCCGCAATTCCCATAATTAATAGAGCCGATCCGGTCTTGGTAAAACTTCCTAATTTATCAAGAGCTAATGGCCAGATACAAGGCCAAATAAGAGTATTGGCAAAACTTAAAAGAACGATGAAGAAGATAGAAAGACCGCCACTAGATGCTAATGCACACAATGTGAATATCACACCAAGAATTGCACTCAAAGCGAGCGCATTTTTTTGCGATATATATTTCGGCATCACTATAATACCCACTAAATAACAAACAACAAGTGCGATCAGGCTATAGATCCCAAATTTGCTCGATGTAATCAAATCAAATCCCTGGTATTGCCCATATAGTCCAATGGTATCGATAGCAATCACCTCAACACCTACGTATACAAAAAGGCACACCGCGCCTAAGATCAGATGGGGGAAATCAAAGATTGATTTTTTCTTGCCAGTTTCTGATGTTCCGGTTTCACCGTCTGCGGGATTTATTTCGGGAAGATTTGATTTGAGAATCAGAACCGATAAACAAATAAGCACTGCGGCCATGATGCTATAAGGAACTATCACTCGCGCTGCCATCGCGTTTAATTCAGCCGCCAAATCACTACCGCTTAATGATTGAGTTGCCTGCGAGGCACTGCTCGCGTCTCCAAACAATAACTCAACCAAAACATAGATGCCAATCATTCCGGCTACCTTATTGCAGATTCCCATAATACTTATTCTTTGGGCAGCACTTTCAATTGGCCCCAGATTGGTTACATAAGGATTAGAGGCAGTTTGCAGTAGCGTCAAACCTGTACCTTGTATAAATAATCCTAAAAGAAAGAGTGGATATGAGCGAGCCAGAGCAGCCGGGATAAAAATCAAAGATCCGACAGCCATAACAGCTAACCCTACGGCCATTCCTTTAGTAAATCCCGTTTTCTCAAGAATATAAGATGAAGGGATAGCCATTACGAAATAAGAAATATAAAATGCCAGTGTAACAAAATAGGCTTGGAAGTCGGTGAGCTCACATGCCTGCTTTAAGAAGGGTATAAGTACACTGTTCAGCCACGTGACAAAACCAAATATGAAGAAGAGGATACCAATAATGGTGATCGACATTAAGTAGCTTGAAGGTTTTGTTTGGGTCATGGCAGGTAGGGTTAGACTTTAAAGGGTAAACTTCTATTTTTGCACAGTTATAAATATTCAGGTAAGTACTCACTTTTAATTTATTCAAGCAAATTGAAAACAGGTCAAAAACTTTCTTTATTAGTAATGGCAGCCGGCATGGGCAGTCGCTACGGTGGCATCAAGCAAATTGATGGCTTTGGCCCAAGTGGCGAAACCATTATGGACTACTCCCTTTACGATGCCTTGCGTGCCGGATTTAATCAGGTTGTTTTTATTGTACGCGAGGAAATTAAAGAAACCGTAAAAGAAATGTTTCTGCCTAAACTTCAAGGTAAAGCAGAAGTTCATTTTATTGTTCAGTCTTTAGATAAATACGTACCAGTAGAATTTCAACCTGTTGAACGAAAAAAACCGTGGGGCACTACACATGCGATGTTGTGTGGTAAAGAAGTTATCGATGGTCCCTTTGCAGTAATCAATGCAGATGATTTTTATGGCAAGGAAGCATTCCAATCGCTGGCCGATTTTTTTGCAACCGCTCCAGCCGATCAACATGCCATGGTTGGGTATACGTTAAAAAATGTGATGTCAACGTATGGCAGCGTTTCGCGAGGGGTTGCTACACCCGATGCAGAGGGATTTTTGTTGAGTATGAAGGAGCACACAACTATTTTGCGCGAAGGCGATAAAATAATTTCGCGTTCAAAGGAAGGTGATGTTGAACTGAATGAAAATACGCAGGTGTCTATGAATTGCTGGGGATTTCAGGCTGGTGCATTCGATTTCACTGAAAAGATGTTTGCAGTGTTTGTTGCTAAAAATTATAACAATCCTACTGCCGAATTTTACATAGCACTGATGGTAAGCGAGCTGATCGATAAAGGACTTGGCAAAGTTCATATTTTACCGGGTGGTAAAACCTGGTTTGGAGTAACCTACAGAGAAGACAAAGAAGAAGTTTCGCAAAAGATTAGAGACCTTGTAAAAGCTGGTGTTTATCCAGCTAAACTTTGGTGATCGCAAATCAAAGATTAGCGGATGATTGATATAGCAATACCGGATATAGTTCTTCAGGCGTTTAATCTCTCGCGAGAATCTAAGTTCAAGCCTATTGGCTCAGGCCACATTCATCAAACTTTCTTAGTGGACGATGCAAAACTATTTGTACTTCAACGAGTAAATAAAAATATTTTTACTAAACCCGAAGTAATAGCAACCAACAATCGGGTAGCTGCTAAATACCTGGTAGCAAATTTCCCAGAGTATCTTTTTCCGACAACCCTGCTGGCTAAAACAGGTGAAGAACTTGTTTACGATGCTGACGGTTTTCCATGGCGATTATATCCGCTAATAGAAAATACCCAGACTATTGATTTTGTGACTTCAGAAACAGAAGCCTATGAAGCGGCTAAAGGGTTTGCAAAATTATCGCGCAACCTTGATGGGATTGATTGCAGTCTATTTAAGCCCACGCTAGAGCGCTTTCACGATTTGGCCTGGCGATACGAGCAATTTGAAACGGAACTTGCGCGAGCATCGGAAGCGGTCAAAGCGTCTGTAGAAAATGAAATCATCGCAGCTAAGAAATTTAACTATCTCGTGGATGAATATAATCAACTAATTAAAAGTGGATCGCTGAAAGAGCGGATCACGCACAACGATACCAAAATCAATAACATTCTGTTCGATATTGAAACAAAAAAAGCAGTTTGCGTAATTGATCTAGATACATTAATGCCAGGTTATTTTATCTATGATTTAGGTGATCTGGTGCGGACTTGCGTGAGCCCGGTGAGTGAAGAGGAAAAGGATGTTACAAAAATCGAGTTTCGAACATCAATTTGTGATGCCTTGGTGCAAGGGTATCTCTCCGAAATGCAAGACATCTTGACGGAAGCGGAACGGCAAGCTGTGCCCTTTGCGGGAAAGATGATGACCTACATCATGGCACTTCGTTTTCTGGCAGATTTTCTGCGCGGCAACACGTACTATCACATAACCTATCCCGAACAAAATAAGGTCCGCGCCCGCAACCAACTTTACCTTTTAAATATTCTTTGTGAAACGGTTTGAGAATTTTTTACATCTTGTTCCGAAATTAGCTACGAAAGCCAAGATGACATTAAAAAATAGCCCAACTAAAGATTCAATTGTGTCAGAGCCTTGGTGGCATAAACAGTGTTTAATCAATCTACTACATGAAAAGAGTTATTATTTTTTGCTCGGTATTATTAATTCACAACATAAATTTTGCGCAACCTAATAAAACCGCCCAAAAATATGGAGCAACTATTACAGAAGCTGATTTGAAGGAAAATTTATCCATCATTGCTTCCGATGCTATGGAAGGGCGCGAGACTGGTAAGCGCGGACAAAAAATGGCCGCAGCTTTCATTGCTGCATATTTCGATGACTTGGGTCTCAAAGGACCTGTTTCTGGAAGCCATTACCAGCCGGTACCACTATTTACAACTTCTTCGCCCGTAGTAACTATCAAGGCGGGCTTAACCGAAATATCTTCCGATAAATACCTTTCCCTTGTCTCTGGGCAAACGAATGGAGAGGTGAATTTACCGTTGGTATTTGCTGGCAAGGGTTCTGATGCAGAATTGGAAAAATTAGATGTGAACGGAAAAGCTGCGCTGGTTTTCTTGGCAGAAGGCGCATCGATTAGAAACAATGCCGTGTTGACAAAGCTACGTGAGAAGGGTGCACGAGCATTATTTGTTGCCGTTGAAAAAAGCGATGAGTTTGCTCGCCTCTCAGGTATGGCCAGACGGTTTTCTGGCGAAAGCTTAAGCCTGAAGAAACCTGAGGCTGGAGAAATAACCGGATCATTTGTTGTTTCGGCTGAAGCAGCGAGTCAATTGTTCAATACAACATTTGAGAAGCTTAAGAAAGCGGAAAAAGTAAAGCCGGCATCTGTTAGCTATTCTATTAGTCAAGCCGTTTCAGAAGTTCGTTCAGAAAATATTCTAGGATTTTTGGAAGGTTCTGATAAGAAAGATGAGGTAGTAGTTGTGACTGCGCATTACGATCATATCGGAATTTCGGCACAAGCAGAGGGTGATAAAATTAACAATGGCGCTGATGATGATGGATCAGGAACGGTAGCGGTGTTGGCAATGGCCAAGGCATTTAGCCAAGCCAAGAAAGATGGTAATGGACCGAGGAGAAGTATTTTGTTTATGACAGTAACGGGTGAAGAAAAAGGATTATTAGGTTCCGAATACTATTCTGAGAATCCAGTTTTTCCACTTGATAAGACAGTAGTTGATCTTAATATTGATATGATTGGTCGCAGAGATCCTGCTCATAAGGATAGTCCAGCTTATGTATATGTAATTGGCTCTGATCGGTTGTCGAGTGAGTTGCATACATTAAGTGAAAACACCAATAAGACCTATTCAAACTTGGTGTTCGATTATTTGTACAATGCCGAAGATCATCCTGATAGGATTTATTATCGTTCCGATCATTGGAACTTTGCCAAGAAGAACATTCCAATCATTTTTTATTTTAATGGCGTCCACGAAGATTATCATAAACCAAGTGATGAAGTAGATAAGATTGAGTTTGATCTATTAGCGCTGCGTGCAAAAAATGTATTTTATACTGCTTGGGAAATCGCTAATCGGGATAACCGATTGGTAGTGGATAAGAAGTAAAACATTGAGGCCATTGATTCACAGATTAAATTAGTGAATCAGTGGCATTCAAACTTTCTAGCCGATCAACTGCTGATTTTAATAGTCATCACTCACAAAAAAATCTGTGAATCAGTGGCTATCATACATTCCTTTAATCACGGTCTGTGCCCTCACTGATCACTGATATTTTAGCAATAGACAATAAGCTCAGCTCAATTTATCCTATCTTTGATTGTGCAAGAGAATACGACTAAAGATTATCACGAACGGATTGAGCTTTTTTCGAAAGTAAATGAATTAGCAGTATCATTTAACAATGCAAACACTACCATGCAGAAAATGACCGCTATCGATTTCAGAGATGATGATATCTATACCTTCTTCGAAAACCTGCAGACTGAAAATGTGCAATACATATTAGTGGGTGGTTTTGCCATGGCGTTTCATGGCTATGTTCGTGCTACACACGATCTTGACTTATGGATAAAAGACGAGCCTTCCAACCTTGAAAAATTAAAACGGGTGTTTGATAAAAGTAGTGTACGTGGTACGGATCAAATCAAAGAACTTCAATTGATTGCGGGCTTTACAGAATTTAAAGTGGGTGACTCCGGATTTGTGGTTGACCTAATTACTAATCTAAAAGTATTTGGTTCGTTTGATTTTGATCAGTGTTATGCTCGAGCAAAACCAGCAGAGTTTAAGGGAATAAAATTTAAGGTAATCCATGGGCTAGATCTTTTAAAAGAAAAAGAAGCAACTAACCGACCAAAGGATCTTGGCGACATAGAACATCTTAGGAAGCTATCCGAAAAAGGAGAGTTGGAGTAATTAAAAAACCTAAGACGGGACTGTCAACGAGACGCAAAAAAATATTCTATGGCACTGATCAAAGAGAACAAGGATTTTAAATGGGCATTACTGACTAAGCCAAATTTCTTATCTGTGAGATATGGACTATCATAACTCTTTGGAAATACGGTCAGATAAACGGTTTGGGAAACCCTGTATTAAGGGAACGCGAATTATTGTTTATGACGTTTTGAATTGGCTTTCGAATGGAATGAGTCGGGAAGAAATTAAATCTGATTTTGAAGAACTTTCTGATGAGATGATTGATGCATGTCTTGCCAACCCTTGAGAAGTTTGGTTAAAAATATTTGCCAACAAGCGCACAAAGAACACAATCATGCCCATGGTTTCCTCAACCGTGGTCTGTGTCCTCACACAACACAAAAAAATTGGTCTGTAAGGAAACTTAGTAGATACAAATCAGGAGTAAGGTTTTGACTGTTGATTTAAAACGGCACATTAACATGCCGCTCCGCATGATAGCTGGAACGAACAAGCGGCCCGGATTCAACATATTTTAAACCGCGCTTAAGCCCTTCTTCTTTATACATAGCAAATGTATCTGGATGGATAAACTCAGCAACTTCTAAATGCATTTTGGTGGGTTGCAAATATTGACCGAGAGTTAAAATCATCAACCCATTCTCAACTAAATCATCCATTGCTTTAAAAACTTCTTCTTGCGTTTCGCCAACACCCAGCATAATGCCAGACTTGGTTCGCTTGCCTTCTTTACGAATTCGTTTTATCTGTTCGAGACTGCGATCGTATTTTGCTTGGGGCCTTACCATTCTATAAAGTCGGCCAACGGTTTCCATGTTATGCGACACTACTTCCTGCCCGCCATCAATCATGCGATAGAGCGCATCCCAATTTCCTTTTGTATCTGGAATTAATGTTTCAATAGTTGTTTCAGGACTAAGTGCTTTTGTTTGCACTACAGTTTGATACCAAACTTCAGCTCCGCGGTCTTTTAACTCATCCCGGTTCACAGAGGTGATCACGGCATGTTTAACGCCCATCAGTTTGATGGCCTCAGCAACACGTGTTGGTTCTTCGGTATCGTATTCGGTTGGGCGGCCAGTGGCTACGGCACAAAATGTACAGCTACGGGTACACACATTACCTAAAATCATAAAGGTTGCGGTGCCTGCGCCCCAGCATTCGCCCATGTTTGGGCAATTACCGCTTTCGCAGATCGTGTGAAGTTTATGTTCATCAACCAGCTTGCGAACTTTAGTATACTCGGGCCCTATAGGTAATTTAACTCGCAACCAATCGGGCTTGCGTTTTCTTGTTTCTGTGGCTGATATAACGGGTAGTTCAATCATAATTAGTCTTGAGTCCTTAGTCCTTAGTCTATAATTCATTAAGCTTTGCCGAAACAACTACGGACTAAATACTAACGACTACGGACTTTTTACTAAATAAGTTCCTTGTATTGATCTGCAGTAAGCAAGCCTTCAATTTCGCTTACATTTGAAACGGTAACTTTTACCATCCAACCTTCTCCGTAAGTATCGCTGTTTACTTTTTCGGGTGCCGATTCAAGGCCTTTATTAAATTCAGTAACGGTGCCGCTAATTGGCATGAATAAATCTGAAACGGTTTTAACGGCTTCAACTGTGCCAAATACATCGTGTTGATTAAGCTTTTGGCCAACAGACGAGATGTCTACATAAACAATATCGCCCAATTCGCCTTGAGCGAAATCAGTAATGCCGATGGTTGCCTGATCGCCTTCAATTTTAACCCATTCGTGGTCTTTTGTGTACTTTAAGTCTGCAGGAATATTCATAATACGCTTAAATATAAGTTGTCGCAAAAGTAAGGAAATATGGGCAGGCTTTGATTTCTTTTCATGAGATATTTCCCAGCAGTTAGCGCAAAATTTTCCACACAGATTGCCGAGGACAGATCGGAATCTTTGAATTTTAAATTTTAAATTTAAAATGACTACTGCGCTAGGTTAAACAGAATTTTCACGCCACCGCGCGTGGTCGATCTGCGGAACGAATTGGTAACTAATGGTTCATTAACGCTGCGTTCCACATAAGCTTGCACCCGTAGTTTTTGACTTACAAGGTAGCTTACGTTGGGTCGTAGTTGAAAATTGATATTTCCGTTGGTAACGGTGTTCACTTCTTCAATTTTGCGTTGGATTGTTCGGTTGTTCGTAATACTCATATTCAACTGGAAAGTAATATCGTTCTTCAACGTAATTACACGACCCTGACTCTTAAGCGGTAACTTCATGTTGTTTTTAGTGTACCCTAAATCAACCGACCAATCTTTGCTATTGAGTTCGGTAATTTGCGCGTTGGAGATGTTAAGGGCAAGATCGCGCTTGGTTTTATACTCGAATCGGAAATTCATTTTCTTTTTGGTTCTGAAGTTTACTCCGACTAAAGGAGCAAACTGTTCGCTAATCATTACCTGACTAATGATGTAAACAGGTATCAACTCGCCACTTGTGTTGGTCTGGGTGGCGAACAATCCGTTGTTATAATCTCCAATAGGGTTGCTGAGGCCTACATTATTATATTCTAATGAATTGGAATAATTAACAACCGAATAAGATGAATTGTAAGCATGGTTGATGGTGATAGATTGGAAAATGTCTTTCAACGCTTCAATTTTTCCTAATCCGGTATAATCAAATCGCCAGTTTGGAATAGGTATTTGTGGAAACGGAGAAAGATTAACGGTCTCTGCGGACTTGCCTGTGTAAGCTGCTATGAAAGCAGGAATTAAAACGTCCTGCGATTTGGTTTCGTACGAATTTCCGGTAACGCGCGTAAATCGATCTTGAAGTAAGGAAATATTTTCTTCAAACTGTTTAAAAACAGTTGAGGTAAGACTCTCGTTATTTTTGAAAGCAGTGTTAATTGTAAGCGTTGAAATTTTATACGATCCAACCCGACTTGGACTTAGGGATTCATAGAATGAACCTGTAGAATCTATTCTATAAATTTCCTGAAAAGAGGTTACAGAATTCTTTTTAATATCTAATTGAATTTTAAAATCGTTTGATGGTTCGAGCGAAGCCCTAAGCCCGAGATCTCTCATTTGATTTTGGGTATAGGGCGTTGTTAATCTTTTACTTGTTGAAAGCCAACCATTTTTTCCGGCTTCTACTTGAAAATCTGTTTTCTGTTGGCCAAGAACAAATCCCCAACCTGGGGCACCCCAGCCTTTGCCCAATCCAAATAAGTATGGATCTGGTGTAAAGCCTGGCAAAATTGTTCCTTGAGTAATGGTATAGGTTCCGGTAATATTTCGTAGCGACATGATTAGCCGCAAAACTCCTTTCACTAATTTCAAATCGGGCGGGCGCCTTACCGTATCTGGTTGCGGAGGTTTATTTTGAGCGGCCGTTGGCGCAGGTGGTCTTTTTGGTGTGTTAACACCTTTCAGGAATCCGATTTTGTTATACAATTTGACCATATCAATACGCCCACTTAACGCTTGCTCTTGCGTATTTTGAATAATGTTTCCAAGTTTCAAGCTCTCGTCTCTCTCCAGGGGCCCAGCACGCCAGTTGTAGCCTACATTGTATCGGTATTCAGTACCTAGCCAATTGGTAAGTGGAAATTTTTCAAAGGGAAGTGTATAATTGGCGGTAATATTTTGATCGAAGTTTTTCATTCGGCCAAAATTCTTCAAATTCCTGATTACAATATCCAGCGAATCCTTATTATCAAGATCGCCATTTGGTTCATCAATAATTGCATTAATCCGCGATGAATAATCCAGATTCAAAGACTTTGTTAAGCTCCAACGCACATTATAAAAGCGGTTGAAAACAAAAAACTTTTGAAAGTTGGGAATAGAACTACTGGCATCGCTATTTGCATTTCGATAAACGATTTTATTGAACGATCGATCCAACTCACCGCGCACAGAAATATTAGATGGCAACGGGTTGAAATTAAAATCCTTAATCAGTTGCAAGAAAGGTGACGACAATGCTTTTACTTCTTTGAAAGGTTCAAAGCCCTTAAAAGTAGGGGAGTACTGCCACGCAACAGCGCCCTTATAGTTTCGCCTCGTATTTTCCTGAAGATTAAAATTAGTTTGTGTTGCTTCACTTAAAGCATACGTAAATGAAAAGTTCTCTATATCATAAATATGAGGTTTGGCTTCTTTGTTTAATTTAACCTTTCGAACATTTGTAAAATTCAAACTGCGCCTAACAGACTGATCCTGAATCAACTTTCTATAAGCATCTTTTTCACCTTCTGTGTTGAATGATTTCAACGCGGCCTCAAGCCGCAAGTCCGGGTTGGCCGGATCAAAGTTTGGTTTTATAGTTGTGTTTTCATAACTGATGAACATAGGAATTTTCAAACCAGTCCAGGTTGGCAATAATTTATCCACGTTAATGTTGGCCGACACATCGTATGCAGTTGTTTCACCGCGCGCCCGCTCTGAAATTCTGGATTGCACATTTCCATAGCCAAAACTTATGTGACGCAGTGATCCAGTAATTGTTCCTAAGTCGGCAAGTTTTGTATTGAGCACTACATTGGTTGCCCAGCCTGCCGTTCGATCGAAATCAGTTAGTCGCATTTCATTTGCCCAAAGACAAACATCGTAGGCCTTGGCATCATTGCTGCGCGGATTTTTCACACCGATCATCATCAATCGTACTTGGCTCAAGTCTGGCCGACCGAGTATGCGAATGCCATGCTTGCCTGCTGGTTCAGGGCCAGCCTGCGGATATAAGATTCCGAGGTTGTAACCTTCGCGATCGCGTCTTGCTTTCAATGCATAGAGATCATTCAAATCAAGATCGATTTGGTTTTGATCTGGCCAAACGGCTTCAATAGTCCTTCCATCCTCAGGCCTGGTAATTTTTAATGGCAACTCAATTTCATAATAGTTTTCATCGAAGTCTGTGCCAAGCCGAAGAAACCCTACCAACTCGTTATCCGGAATTAGTTTGCCATTACTGCTATACGCACTCATAAACATTTTTATCCGACCATAGTTAAAAAAGTCCATAGTCACATTTTTGAAAATAGCACGCGCATCGCCATCGGGCAATTCGGTTACACACATTTGCACCGACTGTTCATTTAACCTGCGTTGTACAGCGGATGTATTATCGCGGTCGCGTCTTAGTGGTTCAATGTATCCGGGTTTAATAGCCGTTTCTTGAGCGTTCTCTTCAACATTTACAACTGAAACTGAAAAATTATCAAGGTTGGGTTCTATCGGTTCGCCAAAGCGTGATTCTTCTAAGTTGGCTGTGTAGCGCCTCCAGCGATTACCTACCGTTCTGAATTTTGCCATTCGTAAAACTACGGGCTCAGTAAAGCCGGTTAAATACATACGCGCATAGCGAATGGATTTGAAGCCTTCCAGGTTTCCAACCTTCTCATCAAACTGTCTTATTGGAATTCTGAACAGATACCACGTTGCATCTGGATTACCTTGAGCGGGGACAGCATCGACAATGTATTTGCTTCCTGCTTTTAAAGAATTTGGATTCAAATCAATACCGTAAGAATAGTACTCTTCAAGATCGCTTAACGTATTATCCTGGTTTAGATCTTCATTATCGGGTATTGTATAACTGGATTGTGGCAGTACGTCTGAACCGGTAAGCACGGGTGTGTTGTTTTCCATGCCGTTGAAATTTTTGTATCGTTCTAAGATTTTAGCATCCGCTGCATCGAAGGTTGAACTTAGAAAATAATTAAAGTCATCGGCCGATGGATCTTTTGAAAGTTCTTGACGCAATGTTGGGTTAGTAATAGAGTTTAAGAACCCAGAGAATTTATTCCGTTCATAAGTATTGTTAGCTCCATCTAATCCCACATCTTGAAAAGGTCGGCCAGTAGGATTATTATCGAAGGCGTTGTTCAAATACTGTTTAGTAGTAACATAGCCAAATGCGTTTGAAGTAACATTTAATGCTGTAGTGTCACCATCTGCGGGGAGTCCATTTTCAAAGGCATGTTTACCATCGCGCATCACATCCTCAGAAATACTGCCTAATTGAAATACCATTTTTCCACCCGTTGTATTTGATTTGGAGGGGTTGACTCCGTCATTGATTACGCCCTTTGGATTATTAATGAACGGATCCAATAACCAAAATTCTACATACTCCACATTCGCTTTATCAAAATCGACTTCGTTTCGTATTGCGGTTGTTATACCACCCCAATTGCCGGCTGGGTTCTTTAATGTTCCATTTGCGTTTAAATCAGGATTGTAATTGAAAGGGCCTCTTTCGGAGGGATAGTAAGCAACATCAAAAATAGGCTCAAAGAAATTTCCAATTTGTGCATCAAAAAGCGGAAAAATTTCTTGAGGCGGAACTGCTCTTACATAATGATTTTCTAATTCCGTCTCATCAATGTTGGTTGGTTTAAATCTTCCGCCTGAGCGATAGAAAACATTATCCACTTGATACCAGGCCAGCTTTGCACGCTTAAATCCAGCTTCCCGATCGTTGGGTGCTCCCATGGTGTTATCAAACTCTGGGGGCACAGCGGCTAGCCTCCAGGATTGCGGATTTAATAAGCTATAAGGTGTTGCTGTGTTTTCGAAATCATCAATGAAAGATGTGCCGTCACCATCCACAATGTTGGATGTGCCCGGAAGAAGTTGTGCAAACTCAGCGTTTAATGTAACAGTAGATTGTTCTTTGGTTTGTAGGAAGGGTAAGTAGTCAACCAACTTTGTTAACACGCGCGAATTTTTTCGCACGTTAAAATCTACTCCATACTGCAGGTTGCGCGCAGGCTCGTTACCAATCAGGTTACGGCTTATAAGGGGGCGTTCATTATAATACAAGAAGGTGGAACCAATATTAATATCATCACTGAGTTTATAGTCTAATCGGGTGCCTAACAACGATCGGGTTTGAAATGCAAAAGGATCTTGTTGCTCGTAGGTGATGTCGAGATCTTTTCCGGAACTCAGAATACCTTCGTTTAGGATTGTTACTTTACCGAATGTATAATCAACGGTGTAGTCGGTTCCTTCCCGCAAAGGTGTTCCACCCGCGAAAACTTTCACCGAGTTAGGTGAAATATTAAAACCTTGAATAATAATTTCTTTTCCAGAGCCAGCTTTAAAAGATCCCGTTAAGTAAAATTTGTTTTTTGTAGCAACTAGTTCGGCTTCAGCTTTTGTTGTGCGATACAAGGTGTCGTACACATACTTGTTAATCAATTGATCGCGTAAAGCAACATTTGTTTCATTTGCAAAAAGTTTTCTAAGTGCGTCATCAAAAGGGTGGAGGAAAGGAAAAATGATCGCTCCTGTTTCGGTATTTACAGTAATATTTTCTACAAAGTCAAAGTTGCCATCGGGTTGTGGATCGTTATACGGATTTAGTCGGTCAAGCCCGAACACTTGGATCAATTGCTGCGTGCGTGCAAACTCACCTTCCTGCAGCTGCGGGTTATCTATACCCGTGCGGTCGTCACGGTAAATTACGCGTAGTTGAAATCCATCGCGGGTTAGTTGGGTTACGTTCAGGTTGTAAATATTTTTCATCATCAAATCCCAGGTAGGAATAATTTTTCCCGTCTTGTCTTTGATACTAATCTTCCGGGGCCTGAGTAATTTAAGAAAGGCTACTTCGTCTTCTGGTTTGTTGCCATAGTCTTCGGTCATTTCGCCAACCTTATAGTTGCGACCGTTGTAGGTATACTCATAGGCTACTGCCAGTGCTTCGTCATTTTGAAGTTTGCGTTGCAGCGTTAAGTAGCCAAGCTCTTTATTAAAGGTATATTCTGAAATGGCCAGCTTACGCGCACTGGTTATTTTTTCAAAGTCTGTGCCGTTAACAAGGCCCAGTCCTTCCAAAGCCTGGTTGATTCCGTCAGAGTTAGCGGGAAGGGAACTGACTTGATCGAATAAGTTACTTGCCGTATTTGATGTTGGAAAACCTGCCGGTGCGGCTGAAGTTATAATATCTTTTCGGTAACGTTTATCAGCTTCGCCCATGTCCATTAAGCCCACCACGTTACGCAAAGTTTGAGTATCATTTTGTCGGTTAAGCAAGTACACCTCAACCCGGGTAATGTAAACACCGGAAGTAATCTGCGGAAGTGTGCCAAGCCACCCTTCAAAATTATCATGGAAGAATTGCCCCAAGAAAAAGTGCCGGTTTTCATCGTAGTTAGATCCAACAATTTCAAATGGCCTTCCTTGTGCCGCTCCATTCGTGCTACCTTGTACTTTAATGGAGGATTGTTTACCGCGCTGCGTGGTAGCAATAGTAGTCACGAACATTTTGCCAAACTGCATTTGCGCCTTTATACCAAATAAATTTTGTGAGCCTGTAATCAAGCTATTGTTAAGTGGCAAACTCACATTTCCGATTTCTAACTTTTTTAAGATATCTTCTTTAAAACCTGTGTACTCCACTTTCATGTTATTCTGAAAGTCGAACGAGTTATTGTTATCGAAGTTTGTGGTAACGGAAAGTTTTTCGCCCACCTTACCCACCACACTTAAGTTAATTTGCTGATCGAATTCAAACCCGCCATTACGCTGTTGACGGATTGGAATAGAAGGGTTTTCAATTTTTTGAAACTGTGCACCAAAGTCAAGGTTTACAAACCCGCGCGGGATCAATTCGACATAGCTGCCTCCAAAAATCCGGTCAATCACGGGGCTCACATAAATTTTTGGAATCAGGTTGCGGCTGCTTACCGCACTTTCACCATCCAAAGCCCGGCTGCGCGATTGCCAATAATTTCTTTTGAGAATCAAATCTTGCTGGCGACTAAACTCCTCAAAGGTCATGGATGATGGCGGCCTGAAATTTAGGGGCCCAATCTTTTCATAAATATTGTAATGCAGGCCAGTGTCTATTTCAAGTTCGGTGCCCAAACTTTTCGGATTTTTAAGGAATAGAGGCGAGTAGGTGGTGAAGTTTGAAAAAGGATCGCCATAGCGATCGCGGGTTCTAAAAATAGGACGATAGGGATTGGTTTCAATACGGAGTGTATCGGCAGTATCCTTCTGCTGGCCATAGGCCATAGGGGCATACAAGCATAATGCTAGGCAAATGCCCAGTCCGAGAATGAACTGAATCTTCCGTGTAACTACAATCAATCGTGGTTCAGGCGTTTTTTAGTGCTTGCTTAACGAGCTCTTCTAAACTAATAGTATTTCCTGACTTCTTCAGGACCGAATCAACGCTTTTTTCAGCCGCTAATTTGGTTATGCCAAGCGTCATTAAGGCTGTTAACGCCTCATGCCGCACAGTATTGTGTACAAAACCGGGTTTTCCAGTATCATCAAGCTGGTCTTTTCTAAGCTTATCTTTCAACTCGAGTATTATCCGTTGGGCGGTCTTTCCACCAATGCCCTTTACGGCTTGCAGTGCAGCCGCATTTTCGCTTACAATGGCGGCACGTAATTCGTTTGGAGGCAAATAAGAGAGCACGACCAACGCAGTATTGGGCCCGACACCATTTACCGAAATGAGGTGTTGAAACATTTGCTTTTCAAGTTCATTAATAAAGCCATACAAGATCTGGGCATCTTCGCGCACGTGCAAATACGTAACAAGTTTCAGGTCTTCCTTGTCCTTAATTTCAGAAAATGTGTGCAGCGATATGCTCACTTGGTAGCCAATCCCATTCACATCAAGTATTATAAAAGTGGGCTCTTTGTAAACGAGCTTGCCTTTAAGATATGCAATCATAAAAGTTTAAAAAATGAATGCAGTTTACGAGTATTTAGGCAGGGAAGCAAATATAAAAGCAAGGTCAATAACTGTTATGTGTGCAGATTTTATAGTACTCTAAAAGGCAAGCTCGAATAATTTATATTTCTGTAAGAAAATGTTTTTTTGATGTACTAATAGAAGTATAAAAGAAATGCGATGAAGGATAGCGAACAGCGAAGTGAGAGGTGTTTAAGCAACGGCTGGATAGTCACTCAGCGTAAACCCTCGGTCTATATCCTTAGTGAAGACACCATAGTCGTTAACTTAAGCCTCGTTAGAGTAGAAAAGAATTTTATAGATAAATAAAGTACCGTAGGTACGAAATATATTACTTCCCTACAGAACTCGACCACATTTCTGATTAAGACTGTTACCGATATTTAGTTAATACGGAACATTAAATTCTCTTAAGTTAACGACTATGGTAAAGACACAGACCACGAGTGGCAGATTTTAAAAATACTTAAAAGAAGCAGGCTTGAATTATTTACTTTTCTGTAAGAAAATGATTATTCGAAGTACTAATAGAGTGTAAAGTAATTAAATGAAGGATAGCGCACAGCGGGATGTCTTTAAGCAATGGTTGTAAACCCTCGGTCTGTATCCTTACAGACCGAAACTTTTTGTGTTCTATGAGGACACAGACCATTGGTGAGAAACTAATTATTTGAATAACTAATGAGTAAAACCAAGTAAATGAAGGATAGCGATCAACGAGATGTCTTTAAGGAATGGTTGAATAGTCACTCAGCGCTATTATTTAAGATAGTGAGAGCCTATACGATTACTGCGGATGATCGGGACGATCTCTTTCAGGAAATATCCTTACAGGTTTGGAGATCGATACCCAACTTTAGACATGAGGCGGCAGTTACAACCTGGCTTTACCGAATTGCCCTTAATACTGCATTGCGATGGAAGAGCAATGAGAAAAAGTGTGTAACGGAAGATTTGGCATCGATGCCCGTTTTGCAAGCTGAAAGCAAGCCTCAAAATGAACGTATAGATTGGTTGTATGATGAAATCAGTAAGCTAAATGAAATTGACCGGTCGCTTTGTTTGTTGCTGCTTGACGATTTTAGTTATAGAGATATGGCCGACATACTTGGTGTTTCTGAAAGTAATGTTGCGATAAAAATTCATCGTATTAAAAAGTATCTGATTGAACAATCAAAAAAGAGTCAACACTATGAAATTTGAAGAAATGAGAACGATATGGGACGAACAGAACAAACAGCACTTGTTTGTAGTTGATGAAAAACTTCTTCAGCAAAATATTGAAGGAAAGAAGCGTTCAAGTAGCAACCTAGTTAGTAGGATTGAAATCATGCTAATTGTGGTAAATATTTTTTCGGGTAGTATTGTGCTGGGTTTAAATATTCAACATGCAGCAAATCTGTTTAATAATGCGATGGGTATACTTATGTTGGCTACCGCGATGTATCTTTATTTTAAACGAAGCAGCCGGCTAAAAAGTGAAAACCGATTTGATCGAACCATGTTGGGTGATCTTGATCATGCAATTGCAAATGCAACCTATCAGGCAAGACTTTCTTACGGCATGCTCTTTTATGTAATGGCCATTGGAATTCTGATGTTTCTAAATGCGATGGCTGAAAACAAATCGTTCACTATACTTTTAGCAATTACTATACTATTTGCAATCACCATCTACTTAGCAAGTTGGGAACACAGAGGATGGCATGTGGCCAGGAAAAAAAGACTTGAAGCTATGCGCGCAAAATTAGTTGAATGAATTACAAATGATCATTCTGTTCATGCAGTTGTGCATCCACTACAGCAATCGCTGCCATATTTACAATCTGCCGAATTGTGCTGCCCAACTGCAATATGTGCACAGGCTTTTTCATACCTAACAAAATCGGGCCGATGGCTTCGGCTCCTCCAATCTCCATCAATAGCTTATATGAAATGTTTGCCGCAGCTAAATTTGGGAAGATAAGTGTGTTCGCACCTTGCTCTGATAAAGCACTGAATGGATAAATCTCTTTTTGCAAATCAGTATCAAACGCAACATTGGCTTGAATTTCCCCATCAATTACTAGGTCAGGGAATCTTTGTTTGGCCATACGCACGGCTTCACGTGTCTTTTCAGGTACTTCGCCTTTGCTTGAACCAAAGTTGGAGTAACTCAAAACCGCAACACGTGGATCTACATCAAAAAACTTAACACCTCGTGCAGTAAGTCCAATAATTTCAGTAAGTTCTTCTTTTGTAGGATCTACATTCACTGTACAATCAGAGAAGAAGAAGGTTCCTTTCTTATTCATGATAATGTACATACCCGCAACCCGCTTTACACCTTCAGCCATTCCAATTATCTGTAGGGAGGGAAGAATAGTTTTAGGATAGTCTTTGGTTAAACCCGATACCAATGCATCGGCTTCACCAAACTCAACCATCATTGCACCAAATGCATTTCTATCGTGCAATTGCCTGCGCGCATCTTTTAATGTAACCCCTTTGCGGGATCGCTTGGCATGCAACGCTTTTGCATACTTTTCTTCACGCGCTTCCTCTTCCCGAGGATCGATAATAGTACAGCCCTCAATGTCTAAGCCATGCTCTTCTACTAATTTTTGAATGTGATCGCGGTAGCCTAACAAAATAGGATGAGCGATTCCCTCATCTTGTAAAATTTGAGCGGCTTTCAAAATCTTTGGATGATCTGCTTCGGCAAACACAATGTTTTTAGGACTCTTCTTCGCACGCTCAATGATGCGTGATGTTAATGTGGAATCAATTCCGATCCGTTTCAATAACTCATTGTTGTATGCTCCCCAATCGGTAATGGGTTTACGTGCCATACCTGATTCCATTGCAGCTTTGGCAACGGCCGGAGATACAGTTGTAATCAATCTTGGATCGAGTGGTTTTGGAATTAAGTAATCTCTACCAAACTGAATTCGCTCAACACCATACGCTTGAAAGACCATGTCTGGAACGGGCTCTTTCGCTAATGCAGCTAAGGCATGCACGGCCGCCAATTTCATCGCTTCATTTATCTCGGTTGCACGTACGTCCAGTGCTCCTCTAAAAATATAAGGAAATCCAAGCACATTGTTCACCTGGTTAGGATGGTCGGAACGACCCGTGCCCATAATTAAATCAGGGCGGGTTTTCATGGCGAGGTCATACGCTATTTCTGGATCAGGATTCGCTAAAGCAAACACGATAGGATCTTTCGCCATGCTCATCACATATTCTTGTGTAATGGCATTGGCAACTGATAACCCAACAAACACATCGCAACCTTTCATCGCTTCTTGGAGTGTGGTGAGTTTTCGGGCGGTAACAAATTCCGATTTTATTGCATCAAGCCCGGTGCGTTCTTTGTTTATTACACCTTTACTATCGCACATGATCAGGTTCTCCTTCTTAAGCCCCAATGCCATGTATAGTCGCGAACAAGAAACCGCGGCAGCACCTGCACCATTAACTACCAATACAATATCTTCAATTTTTTTATTTACTACTATTAAGGCATTAAGCAAGGCCGCACTGGATATAATGGCCGTGCCGTGCTGGTCATCGTGCATAATGGGAATGTTCATCTTTTCACGAAGCTCGGTTTCAATCTTAAAACATTCTGGTGCTTTAATGTCTTCAAGATTTATTGCGCCAAATGTTGGTTCGAGCGACTTTATAATTTTTATCAATGAATCTGCATCTTCTTCATCAATCTCAATATCAAAACTATCAATACCCGCATATTTTTTAAACAGAACCGCTTTCCCTTCCATCACTGGCTTCGATGCTTCTGGACCTATGTTACCAAGACCTAACACAGCTGTTCCATTGGTGATAACAGCTACCAGATTTCCTTTAGCAGTATATTTATAAACATCATCTTTATTGGCTGCAATTTCTTTACACGGTTCAGCGACACCCGGTGAGTATGCCAATGCCAGGTCAAGTTGTGTGCTCAACATTTTGGTGGGCACTACTTCAATTTTACCGGGTTGGCCTTGGGAGTGATAATTAAGTGCGTCTTGCTTGCGAATTTTGATCGGCATAAAGGTTTCTTTATAGAATTCAAGAAGTAAGCAATTTACAACCTAACTGATAGGATTTAAGAATTATAACCAGAAATTATTGCTTGATTAGATCGGAACAATCTTATTTGGTAGCCTGAGCTAATTCTCCACTCGTTCTAAATGTGTAAAGAATTGTTTCCAGTTCGCGAATAATTTCACGCTGGTCTTTGCTTGGGCTGTAGGTAAACCCTTCGATGTAATACATCATTCCTAAATCTTCATCTACCAATGAAAAGGAGATAAAAGGTCCACCCATGGTTAGGTTATTGGTTTTCCAAAGACCGCGCATCTCAACGGCAAATTTTTTGTTGAATGTAATCTCTTGAGTGATTACCGGCTTGTAAGGAATTGACGTTTCAGTAACTAAATAAGTTTCAATTTTTTCGGGATCCTCAAAAATATTATACCGACAAATCTGATTGCGCCACGCAATTAGACTGTCGGGTTTAAATTGCTCTTGTGACGTATATTTTTTTCGTGTGATGAAAATATCTTTATCGTCATATGGATTAATTTGCCTCAGCCAAAAGAAATTAGAATCGTTGGCAACCAACTGAAAACCAAAGGGAACTTTTATTTCGCAATTATATTTTTTTCGCAAGATGTCAGGAATTCCCTTTGATTGTTTTGATTTAAACAATGCAGCAGTCAACCGCTCGCGTTCGCTTTCATCAAAGTGCTGCACAAGTTTGGTTCCGTAGGTTCTTATTTTTTTTATAAGTTCTTTCTCTGTATTTCCAAAGAGAAATAATACTTCTTGATTTTTTGCGAAGAGGTGTTGTGTATTCTGACTAAACAGATCCGGATTTGATTTAATTTTTTCGAGCGATTCGGGCGTAAATGTTTTTCTAATCTGACTAGCACCTACTGATCGTTGATCGAGCGTAACCGCATAGATCAGATTTCTTCGTTGCTTCAAAACATAATTCATTTTTCGTGGATCAATCCAACGCATGTGATAAATCGATTCCTTTCTGGGGAGCCCCTCCATTTCTGCACTGAATAAGGAATCCAGAACTTTTCCCAGGGGCCCTTCCCACTGCAAAGAGTCCATAACTAAAAAAATATCGCCTGTTTTACCACTTGCAGCAGGTAAATTGTTTCCACTGGGATCGGAACAAGAAACAAAAAAAAAGAAAGCCGAAATAAATAACGGAAATAAGTACTTCATGAAATGATGATAAAATTATCCACATCTGTAATGCCAAGTGACGACAATCGTCACAGGTATTTTCAAATTAACCAACAATCAATTTTTGACCGGGCTGCAGGTTGCTACTTTTTAGATTATTGAGTGACTTTATTTTCTCAACAGTCAGGCCGGGAAGTTTTTTCGAAATATCCCACAAGGTATCACCAGGCTGAACAATGTATGTTTTGGTTTCGGGCGACAGCAGTACAGGCTCTGAAGCAACACTTCGCGAAGAAGCGATCGCCTTGGTTGACGAAACCCAAAGAACCAAGCGTTGATCAGTGCGAATCGTATTGCTTGAAAGGTTATTCCAACTTTTAATATCCTCAACGGGCACGCCATGTTTTATGGCGATTGATCCAAGCACATCACCGGACGCAACTTTATAGGTAACCCTTTCCCGACCGATTGTATTGGCTGAAGGATTAGCTGCGTACAGTTCGTTTTCTTTTCTTCCAACGCGTGATGCAGAATCTAATATGCTGGCGCGATTTAAATCAAGTGCAGCCTTAGCGTGAATTGGCATTTTAATTATTGGGAATCGACTATTTGCGGGAAGAACATTTCGGATTACAGCTGGATTTAATTTTTGTAAATCTTCTAAACAGGTTCCGGTTAGTTTAGCTAAGGTTTCAAAGTGTAAAAATTGTTTAACTGCTAGTGTATCGTATTGCGGAATTTCTTCACGAGCTGTTTCTACAAGGTTATGTTGTTCCGTGTAATTCATTGCATAGATGATCGCAATAAATTGTGGCACGTACGCCCTGGTTTCTCTTGGCAGGTGAGGATAAACTTCCCAAAAGGAATTCTTATAGCCTGATTTTCGTACTGCTTTTCTTACTGTGCCAGGCCCCGAGTTATAGGCTGCTAAGGCTAATTCCCAATCTCCAAACATTTTGTATAACTGCGCTAAATAACGGCATGCAGCATCGGTTGATTTTTCCGGATCCATGCGATCATCTACATACCAATCCGTTTTCAAATCAAAGTACCGGCCTGTGCCCGACATAAACTGCCAAAGCCCAACAGCCCTGGCCTTCGATACGGCTCTTGGATTTAAACCGGATTCGATGATGGATAAATATTTGAGCTCATCGGGTAGATTATATTCACTTAGATATTTTTCAAAAATGGGAAAGAACAAATCTTGTCTTCGTTGCATCATGCGCGTATAATCGCGATTACGTACTGTGAAGTAGTCAATAAAGCCATGCACGGTATTATTGTAGGTAAGCGGTATTTGTTGTTGAATGCAACTTAGTCTGTCGGCAAATAATTCCGGGGTATCATTACCTGGTATATATTCTAAATTGGATGGAAGAATAATTAACTCTGCTACGATAGAATCTGTGGGAACAAGATCGCCAGTTGGCTCAGGAAGCGCCAATGTATCGGTTTTTTGCGCTCTAGCCAGCGTTATGATTAATGCAAAAAGTATAATTAAAAAGTACTTCATTGACTTTATTTAAGCCTGTAAAGGAAAAATATTACGCTAAGTTCAGCATAACCTGCGACATCTGAAAGAGTTTAGACTCTTCAAAGTCATCGGCCGTCAATTGAAGCCCAATTGGCAATCCTTCATTATCAAATCCGCAGGGCACCGAAATAGCGGGAACCCCGGCCACATTAGCGTGAACGGAAAACAGATCGGCCAGGTACATTTCAATCGGATTGTTTGTATGCTCGCCAATCTTAAAAGCAGTTGTAGGGGTAGTAGGGGATAGAATAAAATCGTATTCAGAAAAAATTTCTTTTGTCTTTTCGCGAATCAACCGTCTTACTTTTTGTGCTTTGGTGTAATAAGCATCGTAATAACTTGCACTTAGCACAAACGTTCCCAGTAAAATTCTTCGTTGCACTTCTTTGCCAAATCCTTCGGAACGGGTCTTTTTATAAAGCGATTGAAGATCAGTTACCTGCTCGCTTCGATAACCATACCGCACACCATCGTACCGCGATAAGTTTGAACTTGCTTCGGCAGTTGCCAGAATATAATAGGTTGGTAAAATATATTCGCTTAACGGAAAATCAATTGGCTCTACAGTATGCCCTGCTTCTTTAAGTTGCTGAATTTTCTCAGCCGTTACAGCTTTTATCTCTGGTTGTAGGGCTTTCGATTCAAATGCATCGCGCAGGTAAGCAATCTTGAATGTTGTTTTTTTTGCAGCTGTTAATTCCGATTGATAAGCAGGCACCTCCTTTCGGGAAACCGTACTATCAAACTCATCGGCACCTGCAATAACTTCAAACACTAAAGCTACATCTGTTAACTTCTTTGAAAAGATGCCGATACAATCAAAGGAAGAACCATAAGCAATTAAACCGTGCCGCGAGATACGCGAATAGGTTGGCTTTAACCCAAGAATGCCACAAAATGCTGCTGGTTGGCGCACTGACCCACCGGTATCCGATCCAATAGAAACATCGCAGAGGTCGGCCATTACTGCAACAGCAGAGCCACCCGAAGATCCACCGGGCACGCGCGAGTTATCAAGATCGTTCAACACGGCACCAAAGGCTGAGTTTTCGTTTGATGAACCCATGGCAAATTCATCGCAGTTCTGCCGGCCGATGATTATGGCGTCTTCATCCAACAAACGTTGAACTGCAGTAGCATTAAATTGAGATTCAAAACCAGCCAGAATTTTACTGCTTGCCTGCAGCGGATGATCTTTGTAGCAAAGCACGTCCTTAAGGCCTATAACCAGACCCGCTAACTTGCCTGCTTTTTTATTTTTTATTTTGGAATCAACCTCGGCAGCGCGGGCAAGTGCTTCTCGCCCGTACACACTCAAATAAACATTGAGGTGTTTCTTCGCATCGATGTTAGTAAGAAATCGGTTAACTCTTTCAACACATGAAATGCCCATCGGCATAACAGACCCTCCTGCTGGAAGATTAACAATGGGCATTCCATGTGACATTTAAAAAATAAATATTAACACATGAAAGAGTTCCGTCAAAAAGATTGTTCTGTAAATCTATTAAGTTCGAATCTGTACTCAATGGTTTACTTATCGTCAATCTTCGGAACTTGCTTTCCGGCATCGTCAACTTCTTGCTTCACATCTTTCACCGCATCCTTGAACTCTCTGAAGCCCTTACCTAATCCTTTAGCGAATTCAGGTATTTTCTTAGCTCCAAAAAATACTAATACGAACAAACCGATTACAACCCACTCGCCCATGCCGGGCATTCCAATCAAAAGAATAGCGTCCATAATAAAGAAATTTAAGAATGTAAAGATATAGAAATATGCTTAAA
>Ga0209181_10002792_pt1 | contig 28055 bp, 21 predicted proteins | sample MAT05_FD_187208 | JGI IMG/M metagenome (GOLD analysis project Ga0209181, IMG submission 187208) | Freshwater microbial communities from Lake Fryxell liftoff mats and glacier meltwater in Antarctica - MAT-05 (SPAdes) (version 2) | ecosystem: Environmental > Aquatic > Freshwater > Ice > Liftoff...
GGCTACAACCGCACCATCGCCACCGGCACCATCACCGCCAGCGGCACGCTGGCGCAGGCGATTCCGCCCAGCCTGGTGCTGATCGTGCTGGCCGACCAGCTCGGCCGGTCGGTGGGCGACATGTACGCCGGCGCGCTGATTCCCGGCTTGATGCTGGTGGGGCTGTACCTGCTGTTCATCGCCGGTGTGGCCATCTTCAAACCGGCCTGGGTGCCGGCGCTGCCGGCCGAGGCGCGCATCTACCGCGAAGGCACTGGCGCCAGCGGGCACCGTTCGCTGCTGGTGCTGCTGCTGGTCTGCGCCGCCGCGGGCTACCTGTGGTCGCAGGTCCATGGGCAGCTGATCAATGGCTGGATCGGCCGCGAGACACCCGCCCCCGGCGACGAACGCTTCATTCTGTCGATGACCGTCGCGTCGTTCCTGGCGCTGGGCCTGGCCATTGCCAACCACGTGTTGCGATTCGGTCTGCTGTCCAAGTTGGCCGAGCAGGTCACCTTCGTGTTGATTCCGCCGCTGGTGCTGATTTTCCTGGTGCTGGGCACCATCTTCCTGGGTGTGGCCACGCCCACCGAAGGCGGTGCCATGGGTGCGCTGGGCGCGCTGATCATGAGCGTGGCGCGGCGCCGTCTGGGCTTCTCGCTGCTGAAGCAGGCGCTGGACAGCACGGCCAAGCTGGCGGTCTTCGTGATGTTCATCCTGATCGGATCGACGGTCTTCAGCTTCACCTTCAACGCGGCCGACGGCCACATCTGGGTCGAACACCTGTTCGACAAGCTGCCCGGCGGCCAGCTGGGCTTCCTGCTGGTGGTGAACCTGCTGGTGTTCATACTGGGCTTGTTCATCGACTTCTTCGAAATCGCCTTCATCGTGGTGCCCATCCTGGCCCCGGTGGCCGACAAGATGGGCATCGACCTGGTCTGGTTCGGCGTGATCCTGGCCATGAACCTGCAGACTTCGTTCCTGACACCGCCATTCGGCTTCGCGCTGTTCTACCTGCGCAGCGTGGCGGCGAAAACGGACTACAAGGACCGCATCACCGGCCAGCGCATCCCTGCGGTGACCACTGCCCAGATCTACAAGGGCTCGATCGCCTTCATCATCCTGCAGCTGATCATGGTGGCTGCGGTGATCACCTACCCGGAACTGGTCAGCGGCGGTATCGAGAAGGTCGAACAGATCGACGCCGACAAGGCGCTGGAAACCATGGGCCTGCCCACCGCCGAGGAGGCGGCTGCACCCGACGCAGAAGCAGCGTCGGCGCCAGCAAGCGAGGCCAGCGCGCCCGACAGCGAGCCGCCGGCGGACGAGAACGACCCGATGAAGGCGCTCGAAGAGTCGATGAAGAAAGACGCAGCCGGCGGCAAGAAGCCCTGACCCGGTCGCGTCCACCAAGCCGCAGCACCAATGAAAAAGCCCCGCAGTGCGGGGCTTTTTATCGACGCTTGGGGCTGCGCTGGTTACAGCTTGGCGCTTTGCATGTAGCTGTCGAACCGCGCTTCGGTGAAGCGGAACCACAGGTTGGCTTCCCGGCGGAAACTGCTGTAGTCGTCGTAGATCTTCTTGAACGCGGGGTTCGAGGCACTGAGCTCGCTGTACAGCGCCATGGCTTCCTTGAAGGCCGCATCGAGCACCGGCTTCGGGAAGGCCACCAGACGCGTCTTGCCGGCCACCAACTGCTTCAGGGCGCCCGGGTTGCGGGCGTCGTACTTGGCCTGCATCTCGGTGTGCGCGTAGGCGGCAGCACTTTCGATGATGGCCTTGTACTCAGCGCTCAGGCCGTCGAAGGCTTTCTGGTTGACGAACAGGTCGAGCTGCGGCCCACCCTCCCACCAGCCAGGGTAGTGGTAGATCGGCGCGACCTTGTTGAAGCCGAGCTTCTGGTCGTCATAGGGGCCGACCCATTCAGCGGCGTCGATGGTGCCCTTTTCCAGCGCCTGATAAATCTCGCCGCCCGGGATGTTCTGGGACACCGTGCCCAGACGACTGGTCACCTTGCCCGCAAAGCCGCCGACCCGGAACTTCAGGCCCTTCATATCGGCGACGGTCTTGATCTCCTTGCGGTACCAGCCGCCCATCTGCGCGCCGGTGTTGCCCATCGGGAAGCTGGTGAAGCCGTAGTTCGAATAGAACTCGCGCATCAGCTTCAGGCCATTGCCGTCATATGACCATGCCGTCATCTGGCGGCTGTTCAGGCCGAAGGGGATGGCGCAGCCGAGGGCGAAGGCGTCGTTCTTGCCGAAGTAGTAATACGGCGCGGTGTGGCCCATTTCCACCGTGCCGTTCTGCACGGCGTCGACCAGGCCGGGCATCGGCACGAGTTCACCGGCAGCGTGCACCGAGATCTCGAACTTTCCGCCGGTCATTTCCTTCACCTTCTTCGAGAAGGTTTCAGCAGCACCGTAAATGGTATCCAAAGACTTCGGGAAGCCCGACGTCAAGCGCCAGCGCAGCGCGGTTTGCGCATGCACGATGGCCGGTGCGGCCCCGGCGGCCAAGACGCCAGCCAAGCCGGCGCCACGAACAAAATTACGACGTTCCATGCAGATCTCCTGGGCAAGTTTGCAGACAAGTGCCCGGCATTCTAGGATCCGTCAAGTGCCCAATCCAGGGGTGAAAGCCCCAAGGCCGGCAAAATCATTCAGGCCCAGCCGGGCCCCAGGCGGGGCCGGGAAAGGCCAGTCTTGGGCTCAGCTGCCGGCCACCTTCATGCGCTCGAACAGCATCGAGCCCACGGTCTTGCCACCCGAGGTGAAGCGGTCGGCACCCACGGCCACGATCTGCTTGAACATCTCGCCCAGATTGCCGGCAATCGTCACCTCGTGCACCGGGTGAATGATGCGCCCACCCTCGACCCAATAACCCGCCGCGCCGCGTGAGTAGTCGCCGGTGACGTAGTTGACACCCTGGCCCATCAGCTCGGTGACAAACAGGCCACGCCCCAGCTTCTTCAGCATCGCCTCCAGATGGTCGCCGGGCTGGGTCAGGCGGCTGGTCAGCGTCAGGTTCTGTGAGCCGCCGGCGTGTCCGGTGGTCTTCAAGCCCAGCTTGCGGGCCGAGTAGGTGGACAAAAAATAACCTTGGGTGACGCCCGCCTCCACCGCCCGGCGCGCCCGGGTGCGCACACCCTCGTCGTCAAACGGCGCACTGCCCTTGCCTTTGCGGATCAGCGGGTCTTCGTCGATGTCGATGTGCGGGGACAGCACCTGCTGGCCGATGCAATCGAGCAAGAAGGTGGCGCGGCGGTACAGCGCGCCGCCGCTGGTGGCCTGCACATACGCGCCCAGCATGCCGGCGGCCAGGGTGTTTTCGAACAGCACCGGCACCTCGCAGGTGGGCACCTGCCGGCCCTTCAGACGCGATAGCGCACGCTCGGCGGCATAGCGGCCCACCGCCTCGGGCGAGGCCAGGTCCATCGCATCGCGCTGCGAGCTGTACCAGGCGTCGCGCTGCATGTTGGCGCCCTTTCCGGCGATGGGTGCCACCGAGATCGAATGCCGCGAGCTGGCATAACCACCGCGAAACCCCCGGCTGTTGCCGGCCCAGAAATGCGCCTGCTGGGCCGACGTGCCACCGCCCTCGCTGTTGCTGATGCGGCGGTCAGTGGCAAAGGCGGCGTCTTCGCAGCGCTTGGCCAGGTCGGCCGCGCCCTCGGCGTCCAGCGCCCAGGGGTGGAACAGGTCCAGGTCGATCGCCGCCACATCGGGCGTGACCAACTCGTCGGCCTCGGGCAGGCCGGCGGCCGGGTCTTCCGCAGTGAAGCGGGCGATGTCAAACGCTGCACGCACCGTCTGCTCCAGCGCCTGACGAGAAAAATCGCTGGTGCTGGCATTGCCACGCCGCTGGCCGGCGTAGACCGTGATGCCCAGCGACTTGTCGCGGTTGCGCTCGACGTTTTCGATCTCGCCCTTGCGCACCGACACCGACAAACCGGCGCCTTCGCTGACCTCGGCGGCCGCATCGGTGGCGCCCAGGTCCTTGGCAATGGCCAGCGTGTCGTCGATGATTTGCTGGAACTGCGTGCGGTTGAAGGCAAAACCCTGGGAAATCGTGGAACCGGACATGGGGGGGGCGTCAAGGCGTAGGTGGGCGACAATGATAGCCATCCCCCTCGGGTCAACGCCGGGCCCTGCCCCGCTGACCCGTTCCCCCCCGGGGGGACGGTTGCCGCCCGGCGGCGGCCCTTGGGGATGATCAACTGCCATCGGCCATGCGCCAACGACCTGAAGAACCCACCGATACCGTCGATCCGACGGTGACCCCGTCGACCGCGCCCATCGTCTACCAGCCCGGGCGGCCGAGCAAGACCAAGCGCAAGCAGCACGCGCACCAGTTGCAAGACCTGGGCTGTGCGCTGGTCGAGCTGCCGGCCGGCCGGCTGGCCGCCACGCCCATGCCCGAGACCCTGCGCGACGCGATTGCCGAGTACCACCGCACCCGCAGCTTCGAGGGCAAACGCCGCCAGCTGCAGCTGATCGGCAAGCGCATGCGTTTTGCTGATGAAGCGCCATTGCGCGAGGCGGTAGACGCCTTCAAGCTGGGCTCGGCCAAGGACACGTTGGTGCTGCACGAGGTCGAGCGCTGGCGCGATGAATTGGTGGCTGACGACGAGGCCATGACACGCTGGGCCCAGACCTACCCGAAAAGTGATCTGCAGCAACTGCGCAGCCTGCTGCGCGCCGCCCGCAAGGACGCCGCCGCCGCCCCCGAGCAGCGCAACGGCCGAGGCTACCGCGAGCTGTTCCAGTTCATCAAGCCCTGGCTGAAGCAGGACATCAACCCGGGGCCCAGGATCGGCAGCGATGGTGAGTCCGCCAGCCACGACGATGAGGAAGGGCCGGACGATGAGTGAATCCACCATTCCCCAGACAGCGTCCGACGATGAGGCTCACGACCCGGTCCGGATCGGTCTGGTCTCGGTCAGCGACCGCGCCTCGGCCGGCGTCTACGAGGACAAGGGCATCCCGGCGCTGAAAGACTGGCTGCAAAAGGCACTGAAAAACCCCATCACTTGGGAGACCCGGCTGATCCCCGACGAGCAGGACGGCATCAGCGCGGCGCTGCGCGCGTTGGTGGACGATGCCGGCTGTGACCTGGTGCTGACCACCGGCGGCACCGGCCCGGCGCTGCGGGATGTGACGCCCGAGGCCACGCTGGCGGTGGCGCACAAGCAAATGCCGGGCTTTGGCGAGCAGATGCGCCAGATCAGCCTGCGTTTTGTGCCCACCGCGATCCTGTCGCGCCAGGTGGCAGTGATCCGTGGCAAGGCGCTGATCGTCAACCTGCCAGGCCAGCCCAAGTCGATTGCCGAGACCCTGCAAGGCCTGCCGGACGCGCAACCGCCGGTGCACGGCATCTTTGCCGCCATGCCCTACTGCATCGACCTGATCGGCGGGCCGTACCTGGACTGTGACGAGACAGTGTGCAAGGCCTTCCGGCCGAAGAGCGCGATCCGTTCGCCCAAGGCCTGAATCCGCACGGCAGCAGGCATCGCCGGCAGGCTCATTTCCAAGCCCGGGTGGGCGCCGCGCCCTACTTGACCAGCCGGCTCAAACGCTCAGCATCAAAACACTCGGTCGTGCGGGCGTCCTGCGGCACGCAGTCCCGGCCGGGCAATTCGCGCGCACCGGCAGACAGGGTCTCGATCGCCCGCCACAGCAGCGCGATCTGGTGCTCGTGCCCGCTGGCGTTGTCGATCAGGCCCTTCATGGCCTGCGCCACCGGGTCGTCGCCCTGGGTCACGCCGTAGGCTGAAAAGCCCATCTTGGCGGCCACCGCCTCGCGCGCCGAATCGGACTCGGCCTGGATGATGCGTGCCGGGTTGCCGACTGCCGTGGCACCGGGCGGCACCGGCTTCATCACCACCGCGCCTGAGCCTACCCGCGCGCCGTCGCCTACCGTGAACCCGCCCAGCACCTGCGCGTTGGCGCCCACGATCACGCCCCGGCCCAGCGTCGGGTGGCGTTTGGTGCCACGACCGAGTGAGGTGCCGCCCAGCGTCACACCCTGGTAGATCGTGCAGTCGTCGCCGATCTCGGCGGTCTGGCCGACCACCACGCCCATGCCGTGGTCGATGAACACCCGCCGGCCCAGCGTGGCACCCGGGTGGATCTCGATGCCGGTGAAAAACCGCCCCAGGTGCGACAGGAACCGCCCCAGCCAGAGAAACCCGCCGCGCCAGGCCAGGTTGGCCCAGCGGTGCCAGATCACCGCATGCAAGCCGGGGTAACAGGTGAGCACCTCCCACATCGAGCGCGCAGCGGGGTCGCGCTCACGGATGCAGGTTATGTCTTCACGGAGTCGGCTGAACATGGTGGGTCCCAGGCATTGGCCGGCCAGTGTATGCCGGCCTGCCATGGCTCGCAGGACGTGGCCCGCAGGACGGGGCCTGCAGGCGTGCGGCTTGCCGGCGAGCGGGCCAAAGACAACGCGGGCGACTCGGCCCTGAAAAACGCGGCCCCGTCAGATTTTTCCGCGTCCCGCCCTGCAGGCCGAAATCTCAGGCGATCGCGCTGTCAAACCTTGCGCCACCGCGTCTGTCAAAACTTGTACTGCACATTGGCATAAAACGAGCGGCCACGCGGATCGCCGTAGGTGGGATCCCAGGTGACCTGGAAGTAGCGCGACTGGTTGGTAAACGGTGGCGCGGTATCGGCCAGGTTCAGGACGCCGGCGCGCAGGCGCAGCTTGGGCGTGACGCTGTAACTGCCGGTCAGGTCGAACAGCGAATAGGCCTTGACATCGCGGTTGTTCCAGGCGGGTGCCGCAAGCCCTTCGGTGTTCTGGTCGCGGTAGCCCGAGATGTAGGTGTTGCTCAGCGTCAGGCCCAGGTTGCCGTAGTCCCAGTCGACATTGAGCTTGTGGCGCCAGCGCTGCACCGCCTTGTCGTCGCGGAACTTGCCCAGGCCGTCGATCAACGGCGAGCGCGGGTCGCTCTGGAACTTGTACTCGGTGATGTAAGTGCCGTTGATGCCCGACGAGAATCGGCCGATGGCCGTGGCCTCGCCGCGCCAGTTCAAGGCCACATCGAAGCCGGCGGTGTTCAAGTTGCCGCGGTTCTCTTTTTTGACCGAAACGAAGTCGACAAAACCACCGCTGCGGTGAACGATGCTGGCATCGTTGTAGTACACCGGGTTGGTGAAGATCGTCTCCTCGCCGATCTCCGAGATGATGTCGGTCTTGCGGATGCGCCAGAAGTCGATGCTGCCATCCAGCGACTTCGATATCTCGAACACCAGGCCGGCCGAGAACTGTTTGGACTTCTCGGGCAACAGGTCCGGATTGGACGCGCGGTCGATGTCAAACTGGTTGGTTTCGCCCGACACCGGGTCGCGTACGAAGCTGGCGGTGGTGCCAGAGCGCAAGGGCAAGAACATCTCGGCGATCGACGGTGCGCGAAAGCCGGTGCCGTACGAGCTGCGCGCCAGCAGGCCCTTGCTGGGACGGTAGCTGAGGCCGACCTTGGGGTTGGTGGTGTTCAGGTCGGGCGAGGTCAGCTTGGTGCTCGGGTCGTACACGCCGTCGTAGCGGTCATGTCGAATCGCGAATTGGCCCTCCCACTGCTTGCTGAACGGCGCGCTCAGTTCAGCGAAGATGCCCTTGACATTGCGCTTGTTCGAGGTGTCGGCCAGCAGCGCGCCCGAGCTGGAGCGGTCGCCGACGGTGTCGTTGCCCTTGAGCGGCTGCGTGCTGCTGAACGCGGTCTGCTCGCGGCGCAGTTCGGCCCCCAGCGCCAGCATCAGATCACCCCCGTCCAGCGCGCCCAGGGCCCGGCTGAGCTTGCCGTCGATGCTGTCGGACTTGCCTTCGGACATGCGGGCGCCGCCGTCGACCCGGATCGAGTCCATGAAGGCCCTGCCCGAGGCATCGGTGGCCGGCTGGAACGGGTTGTACTTGAAGGTCTTGATACCGTCGAGCATCTTGGCAAACGACACCCAGCCCGACTTGTTGGTGTCCGTGGCCTTGTTGACGCTGTGGTTGAACGCGGCGTCGTAATCCCAGTCGCCAAAGCGGCCGTTGGCACCGATCACCAGCCGGGTGGCTTCACTCTCGACCCGGCTGGTGCGCTTGCCCGCATCCTGCAGCCGGAAGCGCAAAGCCACCGGTGTGACGATGCCGGTGGCCGCCTGCAAGCTGGCCGGCAACGTGATGCCGGCACTGGTGCGGATGCTGCTGGAGGTGGCGGGCGATGCGGCATAGTCGGTCTCGCTCTTGCTGAGCAGGAACTCGGCAAAAACCTGGTGGTCGGGTGCGACCTGGACGGTCGCGCGGCCGATCAGGTTGGCCTTTTGGGACTCCGGGTAGATCTCGGTGTCGCCCATGTAGTTGTAGGCACAGCCTTCGGTGCCACCCAATGAGGTCGGCGCAACCGAACTGGGGTTGGCGCCGCCGGTGCATGAATCCTTGGAGAGGTTGACACGGCGCGCCGACGAGCTCGGCACGCTCGGCAGCCATTTGCCGCCTGGGCCCGATCCTTTCAAAAAGCTGGAGTTGTTGAGCGTGGTCAGCTGCGCGGCTGTCAGGTCCACGTTGGCCGGGAACGGGTTGCTCGACAGCTGGGGCGGCAGGCGGCCTGGCAGGTCGTACTCGCGGATGAAGCCGCGCTGGCTCGAGTTGAGCGAGCCCAGCTTCTGCACGTCCACCGACGCGAAGACGTTGTAGCGGTCACGCGCCAGGTCGCCGATACCGCCCGACGCGGTGAAGGCCTGCTTGCCCGCACCGCCTTCTTGCGTGGCCAGCGCGTAGAGGCTGAGGTCGCCGCCCTGGTAGTCCTTGCGGGTGATGAAGTTGATCACCCCGCCCATGGCGTCGGTGCCGTAGATGGCCGAGGCGCCGTCCTTGAGCACCTCGACCCGCTGGATCGCGCCTGCGGGTATGTTGTTCAGGTCGACGCCGGCGTTGTCGCCAGGGGTCGCGAAGTTGGCCAGTCGCCGCCCGTTGAGCAGCACCAGCGTGCTCGACACACCCAGGCCGCGCAGGTTGGCGCCGTTAAAGCCTCGTTGCGCGCCCGACACATCGCTGATGCTGGCGCCGTCGGTCAGGCCACCGACGTTGGCGCTGATCTTCTGCAGCAGTTCGGCCGCCGTGGTGACGCCGCTCTTGATGATGTCTTCACGCTGAATGGTCTGCACCGGCAGCGCGGTCTCCCCGTCGATGCGCTTGATGCTGGAGCCGGTGATCTCGACGCGCTGCGCCGGGGCGGCGGTCTGCGCCAGCGCGCTCAGCGGCGGCGCCAGCAGGGCAACCAGGCAGGCGGCGGCCTGCGCGCAAGGCCGCACCTGCAGGGTGCGGGTCGATCGGGAAACAGCAGACTTCATGGCGGGCATCCTTGTTGGGCGGGGCGACAGATCGGGCTGGCCAGCACCGGGCGGCCTGACCTTGCGGCGCACTCTATGCAGCAGGTGGCGGCTGCGAAACAGGGTCGAAGCGCTGCGGTCGCCTGTCGGCAACTGGCTGTCGCAAATTCGAAAGGAAGCGCTGCGTTTGTGGCAAAGCGACGTTGTTTTGCGCCCAGGCACAGGTGGCAGCCGGGTCGAAGGGGTCGAGGCAGCAGCCTGGTGGCAGGATGCGGCACGCGCCCTGATGACGCGCCACAAGCGCCCCGTGGTGGTGCGCTGCAGCCCCGCAGCACCACCGAAGGGCGGCGCCGCACTTCAAGCCCGAGAGATCAAAACCTGATGTCGACCCTGTTGCACCGAGCTCTGTACAAGGCGCTGCCACGTTTGTCCGGTTTGGCCGGTTTGGCCGCACTGGCCCTGGCCGCCTGGCTGACCTGGGCGCCAGCACAAGCCCAGCCGGCCTCGGCGACAGCGCCAGCGCGCATGGGGGTGGGCACTGGGACAGTCATGGCCATCGGCAGCGGCGCACGCGACGACAACGACGCGGTCTGGACCCGGCTGGTGCAGCTGGCAGGTGGCCCCGGCGCGCGCGTCGCGGTGTTCACCGCGCCGGCCTCAAATCCCGACCGGGCCGCCGAGCAGATCATCGCCAGCCTGGCGCGGCGCGGCGCGGTGGGTGAGCACATCCGCGTCGGTCCGGGCATCACTGGCCAGGACCTGGCGCAAGCGGTGCGCGATCCGGCCTGGATCGCGAAGGTCACCGCAGCGCAAGCCGTCTACTTCAGTGGCGGCGCGCAGGCCCGGCTGATCGACACGCTGCAACCGCAGGGCCAGACCACGCCGCTGCTGGACGCCGTGCGCGCGCTGTTTGCGCGGGGCGGCCTGGTGGCCGGTGAGAGCGCCGGCGCGGCAGTGATGAGCGAGCTGATATTCCGCGATGCACCCGACGTGCTGGCGGTGATGAAAGGCCGGCTGCGCGACGGCCTGGAGGTGGACCGCGGCTTCGGCTTTGTGCGGCACGACGTGGTGCTCGACCAGCACCTGCTCAAGCGCGGCCGCATCGGCCGGCTGCTGCCGCTGATGGTGGCACGCGGCCTGCCACTCGGTCTGGGCATCGAGGAGCAGACCGCCGTGGTGGTGCGCGGCGACGAGGTGGAGGTGGTGGGCGCACACGGCGTGCTGGTGGTCGAGCTCGACCAGCCCGCCATCACGGTCCGGCCCGGGCCTTTCAACCTGCACAACGGCCGCATCAGCCTGCTCGACCATGGCGACCGCTTCAACCTCGCCACCCGGCAGCTCACGCCAGCGGCCGACAAACAGGCCACACCGCGCGTCACTGCCAGCGCCGCCGCCGCCGTTGTGCCGCCGGCCATCGACGATCCGGATGAGGCCGCGCCGTTTTATCCCGACCTGCTGGGCGACAACATCATCAGCGGGGCGATGGCCCGGTTGATCGACAGCGGCCGCAGCGAGCTGTACGGCCTGGCCATCCAGCCGAGGCCGGCACGTGGTGATCCGCAGCCTGCGTTGGGCTTTGAATGGCGGCTTTACACCACACCCGATACGGTGGCCTGGCGTGTGCCCGGGCGGCCCTACACTTTGCGCCGCATCGGTGTGGACGTGGTCCCGATCCGGCTGCAACAGCCGCTTTACGGCCCCTACTGAACACGCCCTGAAAGCCACAACCGGTGGACCGCCAACGACACGGCTTTGTGCTGCTGCCCAGGTGCTCGATGCTGGCGCTGGGCGCGGCGCTGGACCTGCTGGCCGCTGCCAACGAGTGCCTGGGCGCGCGCATCCACGAGGCGGTCACGCTGACGCTGGACGGCGGTGCGGTTCGCCCGGCCAACGGGCCCGCGCTGGCGGTGGATGGCGCGTTGGTGCATGCACGCGATCTGCAGTCGGTCTGGGTGCTGAGCGACCTGCCGCTGCCCGACAGCCTGCGTGACGGCCACGCCGCCACGCTGCAACCCTGGCTGCGCGAGCGGGCGGCCGAAGGCGCCACGCTGGGCGGCATCGGCACCGGCGCGGCGGTGCTGGCGCAAGCCGGCCTGCTGGACGGCCACCGCGCCACCCTGCCCTGGTCGCATGTGCCGCAGATGTCTACCCGCCACCCCGGCGTGGTGTGGTCGTCCAACGTTTACGAGATCGACCGGCGGCGCCTGTCCTGCGCCGGGTCCACCGCCACGCTGGACCTGCTGATCACCTGGCTGGGCCGCCTGCACGGCGAGCGGCTGGTCAAGTCGCTGGTGGCGCAGTTTGGCCTGGAGCGACTGCGCGCCGCCGACGAGCGCCAGTCCACACCCCTGGCCGGGCGCATCGGTGCCGGCAACGCCAAGTTGAGCGACGCCGTGGCGCTGATGGAGGCCAACCTGGGTGAGCCGCTGCCCACCGAGGACATCGCCCGGCTGGTCGGCGTGTCACGGCGTCAGCTCGAGCGGCTGTTCAAGCAGCACCTGGATGCGCTGCCCAGCCGCTACTACGCCGAGCTGCGCCTGGCCCGCGCCCGCCGGCTGTTGCAGCAGACCAGCCAGTCGATCCTGCAGATCGGCCTGGCCAGTGGCTTTGCCTCCGGATCGCATTTCAGCAACGCCTACCGCGCGCGTTTCGGCCACACACCGCGCGACGAACGCAGCCAGCGCGCAAATGCGTGGCGCGACCACACCGACCCTATCCCGATGCAGGAGCCCCCGCCATGAACCCTGAAGACCTGCTGCTGCGCGCCTCGACACCCGCTGATCTGGATGCGCTCGAACGGATGGCTGCCGCCAGCGCCATCGGCATCACCACCTTGCCAGCCAACCGCGCGCTGCTGGCCGACCGGCTGGCGCGCTCGGCACAAGCGTTCTCCAGCGCCGACGACGCCAGCGGCGAAGAGATCTACCTGTTTGTGCTGGAAGACACCCGCAGCGGCCAGGTCGTGGGCACCAGCGGCATTGCGGCCTCAGCGGGCTTTGCCGACCGTTTTTACAGCTACCGCAACGAGATGGTGGTGCATGCCAGTGCGGCGCTGGGCGCGAGCAACCGCATCCACACGCTGCACCTGTGCCATGACCTGACCGGCCACACCCTGCTGACCTCGTTCTACATCGACCCGGCGTACGAGCAGTCGCTGGCGCCGCAGTTGCTGTCACGCGGCCGCCTGCTGTTCATCGCCGAGTTTGCCGAGCGGTTCTCCGACCGCATCGCCGCCGAGAGCCCCGGGCTGGCCGACGAGACCGGGCGTTGTCCGTTCTGGGACGCCGTGGGCCGGCGCTTTTTTGGCATGGACTACCCCAGCGCCGAAACCCTCACCGGCGGCCGCAACAAGGCCTACATCGCCGAGCTGATGCCGCAATCACCGATCTACGTGCCGCTGCTGCCCGACGAAGCCCAATGGGCCATCGGCCAGCTGCACCCGGTGGCCGAGTTGCCGTTTTCGATCCTGCTCGACGAGGGCTTCGATGCCGAGACCTATGTCGATATCTTCGACGGCGGCCCGACGGTGGACGCCCGGGTCGCGTTGCTGCGCACCGTAGCCGGTTCGCGCCGCTGGAGCCGGGCGGGCGCGGCAACCGCCGTTCACGACAGCCCCTGGCAGCTGGTGGCCAACACCCGGCGAGGCGAGTTTCGGGTGGTGCTCAGCCGGGCCAGCCTGGACAGGGCAGCACTGGCGCTCGATGAGCGCAGCAGCCATCAACTTCACAGCGCGCCGGGTGAGCCGCTGCGCGCCGCACCGCTTCAAGCCGACACCGGGAGCCGGGCATGAACAACACACCGGATTGCACCCTGCGCGATGCCACTGCCGAGGACCTGCCGGCACTGCAGGCCCTGCTGGGCCATGCCCCGGCCTGGCCGCTGCCGGCCGGCCAGCGCCGCCTGCTGGCCTGCGACGCCACCGGCCGACCTGTCGCCACGCTGCGGCTGTGCCCGGACACCGGCACTGCGGCACCGCGCTACTGGTACCACGTCGGCTGCGCCGTTCATGCTGCGGCCGAGTTGCAGTTGTTCCGCCGCCAGCCCACGCTGCTGCTGGGCAACGACCTCACCGGTGCCACCGAGTTGCTTGAGCTCGCCATGGCTGTTGACGCCGGTGCCGCCATGACCGCGCTGGTGCGCCACGCCATCGCCGCTGCCGCCGACACGGCCACCGACACGGCCCCTGACACGGTTAAACCCGGCCCGACGACGGTCTTCGCTGAACTGCCCGGGCCGCTGGACGGCTCGGGCGCCTCGCCGTTTTGGGCTGGCCTGGGCCGCCACTTCTACACCGGTGATCCACGCGCAGCCGAAGCCCGGCATGGTGATGCCTGGCGCAGCCATGTCGCGGCGCTACTGCCCAGGCAGCTGGTCTACACCTCGTTCTTGCCGGACGATGCGCAGGCGGTGATCGGCACCGCCGCACCCGGGGCACTGGCGCTGCGCGCAGCGCTGGAGCGTGCCGGCCTGCAGTACCGGCAGCATGTGCGCATCGACGATGCCGGGCCGGTGCTGGAGTGCAGCCGGGTGCCGGGCGCCGCCGGCTGACGGCCGTCGCAGCGCAGGCTGCCCGGTCGCCGCGCGGCGCGGCACGGGGCGTGGGCATCCGCCAAGCGACATGGTCTTGCGCAACTCCGACATGCACAGGCCTGTGGCCACAGCCAAGCGGCGCGCTGCGGGTACAAACCGGTCCATGCCACCCGGCACACACACTGCCTCGCACCACCCCCGTCTGGAGAACCCCATGCACTTGCCCCGCCGCATCCCTCTCGTCGCCCTGCTCTCGCTGGCCGCCGCACTGGCCCTGCCCGCCACCAGCCAGGCCCAGGCGCCGGGCTGGGCCAAGGTGCGGGTCGGGGTTGAAGGCAACTACCCGCCGTTCTCCAAGATGGGCGCCGACGGCAAGTTGGCCGGCTTCGACATCGACATCGCGCTGGCGCTGTGCGCCCAGATGAAGGCCGACTGCACGCTGGTGCAGCAGGAGTGGGACGGCATGATGCCCGCGCTGAACGCCAAGAAGTTCGACATGATCGTCGCCTCGATGACCATCACCGACGAGCGCAAGAAGGCCGCCGAGTTCAGCGACCCGTACTACAGCGTGCCCTCGCGCTTCATCGCCAAGGCCGGTGCGTTCAAGGACCATACCGCCGCGGCGTTCAAGGGCAAGAAGATCATCGTGCTGCGCAACAGCCCACGCGCCAAATACGTGGCCGAGCAGTACAAGGACGCCGAGGTGCTGCTGGTGGCCAAGGAGACCGACATCTACCTCGAGCTGGCCGCCGGCCGGGGCGACATCGGTTTCGGCTCGTCGGTGGTGTCGGGCGACGCGTTCCTGAAAAAGCCCGAGGGCAAGGGCTTTGCCCAGGTCGGCGCGGCTATCAACCTCGACGGCGGCAGTGGTGTGGGCATCGCGTTCCGCAAGGGCGACGATGCGCTGCGCGACAAGGTCAACGCGGCACTCAAGGCGGTGCGCGCCGACGGCCGCTACAAAAAGCTGGCCGACAGTTACTTCGACTTCGACGTCACGCCCAACTGAGCCTGGCCGCGCCCGCAGCAGCCCTGGCCACCCGACGACGTACCGACCATGTTCCACGGCTACCTGCCTGCCATCCTGGGCGGCCTCTGGGTCACGCTGGGGGTGGCCGCGCTGTCGCTCAGCACGGCCTGCGTGTTCGGCCTGCTCGGCGCCGTGGCCAAGCTGTCACCCTCACGCGCGGCGCGCTGGACGGCCGAGGTCTACACCACGCTGATCCGCGGCCTGCCCGAGCTGGTGCTGATGCTGATGATCTTCTATGGCGGCCAGATCGCGCTGAACCAGCTGGCCGACGCCCAGGGCTGGGGCTACATCGACGTGCCGCCGCTGGCCGCCGGTGTGCTGACCATCGGCTTCATCTTCGGCGCCTACCTGACCGAGACCTTCCGGGGCGCGATCCTGGCGGTGCCGCGTGGTCAGATCGAGGCGGCGCAGGCCTACGGCCTCAGCCGCGGCCAGGTGCTGCGCCGCATCCTGCTGCCGCAGATGGTGCGCCACGCGATCCCCGGCTTTGCCAACAACTGGCTGGTGATGGTCAAGGCCACCGCGCTGGTGTCGATCATCGGGCTGGACGACATGGTGCACCGCGCCAACATGGCCGCCGCCGCCACCCGCGAGCCATTCACCTTCTTCGTGGCGATCGCGGTCATTTATTTGATGATCACCACGGTGTCGATCGCCCTGCTGTCGCGGCTTGAAAAGCGCTTCAGCCTGGGCGTCAAGGCGGTGTCGTTCTGAGCATGATCGACTGGACCGTCATCGCGGGCAGCCTGCCCGAATTTGCCAAGGGCCTGAAGGTCTGCCTGATCCTGCTGGTGATCAGCGTGGCCACCGGCTTCGTTTTGTCGGTGCCGCTGGCGGTAGCGCGGGTCTCGGCCCGGCCCTGGCTGTCGCGCCCGGTCTGGGTCTTCACCTATGTCTTTCGCGGCACGCCCTTGCTGGTGCAGCTGTTTGTCGTGTACTACGGCTTTGCACAGTTCCCGGCGCTGCGCGACAGCGTGCTGTGGCCATTGCTGCGTGAGGCCTGGTTCTGCGCCTGGCTGACGTTTTCACTCAACACCACCGCCTACACCACCGAGATTTTTGCCGGGGCGCTGCGCGCCACGCCCAGTGGCGAGGTCGAGGCGGCACGCGCCTACGGCCTGGACGGCTTCAAGCTGTACCGGCGCATCCTGTTGCCCAGCGCGCTGCGCCGCGCGCTGCCGCAGTACAGCAACGAGGTCGTGGGCATGATGCACGCCACGGCCATCGCCAGCACGGTGACGCTGGTGGACGTGACCCGTGTTGCCCGTGACGTCTATGCCAACCACCTGTTGCCGACCGAAGCCTTCGGCACCGCTGCGGTCATCTACTTCGCGTTGACGTTCACGATGGTCGGCGGCTTCAAGCTGCTGGAGCGGCGCTATCTGCGCCACCTGCGGACCGAGCGCAACACCACGCCATCCACCCCCGCCAGCGCCACGGCCGCCCCGGCCCGCGTCGCCTGAGCCTTTGCCCGACAAAACCGCCATGCAGGTTCAAACCATAGCCCTCCAGACCTCGTCGCCGGGGCAACGCCACCACCTCACCCTGCTGCGCTTCGGCCAAGCTGGCGCGGGGCCCAAGGCCTATATCCAGGCCGCCCTGCACGCCGACGAGGTGCCGGCGATGCTGGTGGCCCAGCAACTGCGTCAACAACTGCTGGCACTCGAAGCGGCCGGCCAGCTGTGCGGCGAGGTGCTGTTGCTGCCCTATGCCAATCCGCTGGGCTTGTCGCAGCTGATGCTGGGCCATCACCACGGCCGCTTCGACCTGCGTGACGGCGTGAACTTCAACCGCGGCTTTGCCGACCTGGCCGATGCCGCTGCCGACGCGCTGGCGGGCCGGCTGGGTGATGACGAGGCCACAAACCTGGGCCTGGTCCGCCAGGCGCTGCGGGACGCCGCCGGGGCGCTGCAATCGCAGCAACCGGCACAGGACTTGAAACACAAGCTGCTGCAGCTCGCCATCGACGCCGACGTGGTGCTGGACATGCATTGCGACGCCCAGGCCACGATGCACCTCTACACCTTGACGCCGCTCAGTGCGCTGGGCGCCGAGCTGGGTGCGCTGCTGGGCGCCCAGGCGGTGCTGGTGGCGGACAACTCCGGTGACTGGCCGTTTGATGAAGCCTGCAGCCGCCCCTGGGCGATCCTGCGCGAGCGGCTGGCGCCGCACCCGGTGCCGCTGGGCTGCTTCAGCGCCACACTGGAGTTGCGTGGCGAGGCGGACACCGACCATGCGCTGGCTGCCCAGGACGCCCAGGCGATCATCGAGTTTCTGCGCCGCCGTGGCACCGTGGCCGGCACGCCCGCGCCGCTGCCGGCCGCCTTGTGTTTGCCCACGCCGCTGGCAGGCTCCGAACCGGTGGCGGCGCCAAGTGCCGGCGTGGTGGTCTTTCGGGCATCACCGGGCGACCGGCTTGACGCAGGCGCGCTGGTGGCGGAGGTGGTCGATACCGATTCGGGCGAGGTCACGCCGGTGTTGGCCAAGTCGGCCGGTGTGCTTTACGCCCGTGTCGCCACCCGCTGGGCCACGCCGGGCAAGCGGCTGGCCAAGATCGCCGGCAGCACGTTGACCCGCACCGGCAAGCTGCTGAGCCCATGATGCAACCCAACCCCGACCCCAGCCCCGCCAAGCCGCTGCTGCTGCAGGCCGACGGCATCGTCAAGCGTTTCGGCGCCAACGAGGTGCTCAAGGGCGTCACGGTGCAGGCCCGGCAGGGCGACGTGATCTCGATGATCGGCTCCAGCGGCTCGGGCAAGAGCACTTTCCTGCGCTGCCTGAACCTGCTCGAAGCGCCCAACGCCGGCCGCATCGTGGTGGGTGGCGTCGAGCTGCCGCTGGTACCCGATGGCCAAGGCGCCTTGAAGGCCCACGACGCGGCCCAGCTGCAGCGCCTGCGCACCCAGGTGGCGATGGTGTTCCAGCACTTCAACCTGTGGGCCCACATGACGGCGCTGGACAACGTGACCGAAGCGCCGATCCAGGTGCTGGGCCTGACCCGCGCCGAGGCGGTGGAGCGCGCTGAGCACTACCTGCAGCGGGTCGGCGTGGCGCACCGCAAAAACGCCTACCCGGCGCACCTCTCAGGCGGCGAACAGCAGCGGGTGGCCATTGCCCGCGCCCTGGCGATGGAGCCCAAGGTGATGCTGTTCGACGAGCCGACCTCGGCGCTGGACCCCGAGCTGGTGGGTGAGGTGCTGCGGGTGATGCGCGCGGTGGCCGAAGAAGGCCGCACGATGATCGTCGTCACCCACGAGATGAGCTTTGCCCGCGAGGTCAGCAACCAGGTGGTCTTCCTGCACCAGGGCCAGATCGAAGAACAAGGCGACCCGCGCGAGGTGCTGGCCCGGCCCCGCAGCAGCCGGCTGCAGGCCTTTCTGGCCAATTCGCTGAAGTGAGGATCGACGCTCAGCCGCGCTTGCCCACCGCCCGCGCAATGCCGCGCAGGATGTGCAGTTCCTCGCGGGTCAGCTGGGCGCGGTTGATCAGCTGCTGCAACCTTGGCATCAGCCGGCGCGGCACGGCCGGGTCCAGAAAGCCGATCTGCGCCAGCACCTGCTGCCAATGGTCCAGTGCACCGGCCACCTCGACCCCATCGGCCAGCACCGGCGCGGCAGTGCGGGCCAGCACGGTGTAGCCACCCAGCGCGCTGCGCCAGTCGTAGGCGATCAGCTGCACCGCCTGCGCCAGGTTGAGCGAGCCATAGTCCGGGTGGCTGGGGATGCTGAGGCAGGCGTGGCAGGCCCAGACGTCCTCGTTGCGCATGCCGAAACGCTCGCCGCCAAAGACAAATGCCACCCGCTGGCCCTGAGTGGCCACACCGGCCGCCAGGCTGGGCAGGTGGTCGCGCGGTGCAAATGTCGGCGGGCCAAAATCGCGTGGTGTCATCGCGGTGGCGCAGGCGGTGGTGATGCCGTCCAGCGCTTCGGCCAGGCTTGCGACGGTGCGGGCGCGCACCAGGATGTCGGCCGCGCCGCTGGCCATCGCCACGGTTTCTTCCTGGCTCAGCACATCGGCAAAACGTGGCGCCACCAGCACCAGGTCAGAGAAACCCATCACCTTCATCGCCCGCGCGGTGGCGCCCACGTTGCCGGGGTGGCTGGTGTTCAACAGCACAAATCGGGTGCCGCAGGCGTTGGGCAAGGGGGTGTTGGCGGTCACGTGCGGGTAAACTCCAGGGTTCGGCAGGTCATTGTCCGTGGTCGGTAGTCACGCACCGCGGTCAGGCCCAGGCCCATGCTCTTTACTTCTGTCAGCAACGCAGCCAGCCGCTCGCACGCCCCAAACCGCCCCGCCAGGACGATCCATGTCGCAATCACTGCACCCCATGCTCAACATCGCCATCAAGGCCGCACGTGCGGCCGGGGCGATCATCAACCGGGGGTCGCAGGACCTGGACCTGATCAAGATCACCGCCAAGGGCCCGAACGACTTTGTCTCCGAGGTCGATCAGGCGGCAGAAGCCGCGATCATCGAGATCTTGCTCACCGCCTACCCGGGCCACGCCATCCTGGCCGAAGAATCCGGCCGCGAGCACGGCGCCCAGAACAGCGAGTTTTGCTGGATCATCGACCCGCTGGACGGCACCACCAACTTTCTGCACGGCCTGCCGGTGTACGCGGTGTCGATCGCGCTGGCTTTCCGCGGTGTGGTGCAGCAGGCGGTGGTCTACGACCCGACCCGCAACGACCTGTTCTATGCCTCGCGCGGGCGCGGCGCCTTCCTCAACGACAAGCGGCTGCGGGTGTCCAAGCGCACCCGGCTGGCGGACTGCCTGATCGGCACCGGGTTCCCGTTCCGCAAGGGCGACAACCTGCAGCGCTACATCAAGATGTTCGAGACGGTGATGTCGGCCTGCGCCGGCCTGCGCCGGCCAGGTGCTGCGGCACTCGACCTGTGCTACGTGGCTGCGGGCTGGTACGACGGCTTTTTCGAGACCGGCCTCAGCCCCTGGGACCTGGCGGCCGGCTCGCTGATCATCACCGAGGCGGGCGGCCTGGTGGGCAACTTCACCGGCGAAGCCGATTTTTTGTACCAGCGTGAAATCGTCGCCGGCAACCCCAAGATCTACGGCCAGCTGGTCGGCCTGCTGGCGCCCTACACCCGGGTGATCAAGGACGACGAGGCGGCTGAAGGCTTGAGCGCAATGGTGAACGCCGCCACTACCGGCAGCGCTGCCCCGGCAGCGGCCGACAGCCCGGCCGCCGCGCTGGCCGCCAGCCTCGGCGGCGCCGCCGCCGAGGCCGTTGTCCCGGCGATCAACGCACCGGCCGACGCCGATGGCGCGACCACCGAACGTGAGCGCAAGCCGGTGCGGATCCGCAAGACCGACGCGCCGGCCGGCATGGCGCCCGGCAACGCCGGCCCGGGCTACGGCCCAGGCCCCGGCGCGCGCCGCGACAACGACCGGCCGCGTGGCCCGCGCCCCGATGCCGGCGAGCGCCCGTGGGCGCCGCGCCAGGACGCTGGCGACCGGCAGCGCGGTGGGCCGCGCCAGGACGGCGAGCGCGAGCGGCCGGCCGGCCCGATGCCCGGCCGGCCGCTGCCCGTCAAGCGCTGACCCGCGCGGGCTGGCGGCTCACTCGCCAGCCAGCAAACCCTGTGCCCACAGCCGGGTGGCGTTGCTGAACATCGCGGGATCGGCCAACGCGGCACCGTCGCGCACCAGCCGCAACCAGGCCTGGGTGTCGTGCGCGCCGCCACGCACCACGTCGCTGCTGCGCTCGGCCACCAGCCAGGCGTGCAGGCGGGTGTAGAGCTGCGGATGGCGGTGACGGGTCCAGGCCAGGCCGATCAGGTCGGCATAGGCCTCTTCGCGACGCAAGGCCCGGGCCCAGGCGTCGGCACGCGGCGCTGGGCCGGCCGGGCCAGGGTCAGCGGTGGGGCCAGCAGCGCTGCCCGGGCCAACGGCTGGCTCTGCTGCGCTGAAACCCGCCGGCGGGCGCGCAAACGCACCGACGAGGTAACGCTCGCAATGGCCCAACTCATGGGCCGCCATCAGCTCGAGCGCGGCGCCCAGCAATTCGGGTGGGATCGCATCCAGCGTGTCCCGCGCTGTGGCATTGCCCCGCATCGACAGCACCAGCTTGCAGCGCCCCCCCACAAAGGCCACGGCCAACGGGGTGTGCCCCGGCGTTTCTTGCGGCTGCACGATGATGTCGAGCGGAAATCCGGTGGCCCGGGCAAAGTCCAGCACCGGTGCGATAGCCTGCAACCAGCGCTGCTCCAAAGGCTGCAGGTTCACGGTTCGGTGCGCCGCAGCAACCGTTGCACTGTCAGCCGGCCGATCAGCCGCCCAGCAAGACCCTAGCGACTGTGTCACCAACAGACCGACCCCAAAAAGCTTCCACATGGCTCGACACCTCCCCATCAGCGTCTTCGGCAACGTGGCGGTGGGCTTGAGCCGCCAGCCCCGGTGGCTGAACAAAGCGCACTGCCGGCCCGCGCCCGTGCTGCAGCCACGCCTTTGCCCGCGCACCGTGGCGCCGGAGACGCAGGCACCGCGCGCAGCGTCAGCCGAGGCGCACTGCCCTGGCTGCTGCAGGTGACCTGGCCTGCGGGCAAGCCCGCGCTGCGCCAACCCGTGGCATCTGCGATGCTTCGACCGAATGAGCCCTCCACCACCGCCGCCGCCGTCCGACACGGATCCTCAGCACCTGCACCAGGCCATCGCGGCCCTCGAAGCCCAGCGCGGCCTGCTCGGCGACGCCGTGACCGCGCTGGCGCTGGCGCCGCTGCGCCAGTTGCTGGCCGCCGCCGACGCAGTGCCCAAGCTGCGCCGGGCGCAGGTGACGGTGCTCTTCGCCGACATCGTCGGGTCCACCGCGCTGGCCGGCGGTCTTGACGCCGAGGACACGCTCGAACTCTTCGGTGGCGTGCTGCTGCGTGCAGCCGACTGCGTGCACGCCCACGGTGGCCGTGTGCTGCGCTTCACCGGCGACGGCCTGAAGGCCGCTTTCGGCACCCAGGGCGCGCACGAGGACGACGCGGTGCGTGCCGTTCAAGCCGGGCTGGACATCCTGGCCGCCGGCCGCTTGCCGACCGCACAGCGACAGCATCGCCCGGGCCTGCACGACTTTGCGCTGCGCGTGGGTGTGCACACCGGCGAGGTCGCCTTTGGCGCCGGCTTCGAGGCCGACAACACACTGACCGGCGACGCCGTGAACGTGGCCGCGCGCATGGAGCAATCGGCACCGCCGGGCGGCTTGCGCATCAGCGCCGACACCTGGTCGCAGGTGCGCGGCCGCTTCATCGCCGATGAACAACCGCCGCTGCAACTCAAGGGCCTGGACAAACCGTTGCAGACCTGGCTGGTGCAGGCGCCGATGGCCGAACATGCCAGTGCGGCCGGGCGTGGCGTGGAGGGCCTGCGCGTGGCCATGGTCGGGCGCGACGTCGAGCTTGCCTGCCTGCGCCAGGCCATCACTGCCGCCAGCGAGAGTGGCAGCCTGCAGGCCATCACCGTCATCGCCGCCGCCGGCCTGGGCAAGACCCGCCTGCTGCGCGAAACGCTTGAGGGCTTTGCCACCCGCGGCCTGAGGCTGTTGCGCGCCCGTGCCCAGCCACGCGACAGCCTGCGTGCCTGGGGCCTGCTGAACCAGCTGGTGGCCGGGCACTGCGGCATCACCGACGGCGACAGCGCCGAGGCCGCACGCGCCAAACTGCTGGCCGCCCTCACGCCCAGCTTCTCTGGCGACGCGCCCGCCGGCGCAGAACGCCAGGCGCAGCTGATCGGCCAGCTTATCGGCCTGGACTTCAGCGACGCGCCGGGCCTGCGCGGCCTGGACGCCCGCGCCGTGCGCGACCTGGCCCTGGCCGCTTTGCTGGCCTGGCTGGGTGGTTTATGCCGCCAGGGCCGGCCCACGGCCGACGGCGTTGGCAGCGGCATGCCCGCGCCGGTGCTCGTGCTGGCCATCGAAGACCTGCACTGGGCCGACGAGGCCTCGCTCGACCTGCTGCAGCACCTGGTGATGCACGGCCGCCACCTGCCACTGGCGCTGCTGATGAACAGCCGGCCCGACCTGCTGGAGCGCCGCCCTGCCTGGTGCGAAGGCCAGACAGGTACCCGCATCACCCTGTCCCCGCTGGCCGCCACCGACGGCGACGCACTGGCCGCAGCCCTGCTGCAACGCCTGCCGGTGGTGCCCACAGCGCTGCGCAAGCTGCTCACCGACCGTGCCGAAGGCAACCCGTACTACATGGAAGAGCTGCTGCAGCGGCTGCTGGACGACGGCGTCATCCGCCAGGGCGGCGCGCAGTGGCAGTTCGACGAACAGCGGCTCCCCCGACTGCACTTGCCCACCACGCTGGTGGGCCTGCTGCAGGCACGGCTGGACACCTTGCCCGCGGCCGAACGCGACGGCGCGCAACGCGCCAGCATCGTGGGCCATGTCTTCTGGGACGCGGCACTGGCGCAGATCGACCCCGCCGCACACGAGGCGCTGCCCGGGCTGCAACGGCGTGGCTGGCTGCAGGCCCGCGAGCCAAGCGCCTTCGACGACACCCCGGAGCGCCAGTTCGACCACCACCTGCTGCACCAGGTGACCTACGAGACCGTGCTGAAGGCCGATCGCAGGCGTGGCCACGCGGCGGTGGCGCGCTGGCTGGCCGACCGCACGGCGGGCCGCGGGCCGGAATTTCTGGCCATCACCGGCGAGCATGCCGAGCGTGCGGGTGACGACGCGCTGGCCATCGACTGCTTCGAGCGTGCTGCTGGCCAAGCCCAGCAGCGATTTGCCAACACGCTGGCGATCGATTGCCTGCAGCGCGCGCTCAAGCTGATGGCCCAGGACGACGTGAAAGCTCGTCTGCGCATGCAAAACAGCTTGCGCGCATTGGCCGACCTGACAGGCAACCGCGATCTTCAGCGCCAGACCATCGACGACACGCTAGGCCTGCTGGCTGCTCACCCAGACGCCGATGCGCTGGCCGAGCTCACCATGGCGCGCGCGATGCTGGCCGACGGCCAGAGCCGTCTGGACGACGGGCTTTCGCTCGCGCGAGACGCCCTGGCACAGGCTGTTGCCATCGGCAATGACGGTATCGCGGCCTGGGCGCACGGCTATCTGTGCGAGCGGCTCGGGCGGCGGGGGGACTACGGCGCCTCGCGCGCGCACCAGGTAGCGGGCCAGGCCCATGCCGAACGGGTGCGCGACACCCAGCCGATTCGGGCGCTGCAGCTGCTGGTGATGGCCGGCGTCGTGGCGCTGCAGGCCGAGCAACTCACCGAAGCCGGTGCATTGTTGAACCGCGCGCTGACCCGCGCCGAGACCCACGACGGCAGCCGGTTCCGCAGGCTGCAACTGGGCGCGCTGAATGCCCTGTGCGTGCATGCGCAATGCCTGGGCGATTGGGCCGCTGCGGCAGATTTTTGTGGGCGCCTGGCGGATCGAAGCCGAGAGATGGGCGACATCAGGCGCCTGGGCGTTGCCCTGCACAACGCCGCCCTCGTCGACCTGGCCCAAGGCGATCCCCAGCGGGCCCTGGTCAACCTACATCAGGCCGTCGCGAGCTACCAGGCCAGCGGCGACCTGTTCCATCCAGCCCATTCACACGCCGTGGCAGGTGACGCGCATGCCCTGCTGGGCGATGCCCAGTCTGCCCGCAACGCCTACGAGCAGGCCCGATCGCTGTTTGCCAGCCTCGCCCCCGACGGCCCCAACGTCGCTGAGATGGATGCCATGGTGGCGCGCCAGGATCTGGCCTTGGGCGATGCAGCCGCAGCGCGCGCCGGTGCTGAGCGGGCGGCAGCCGCCAGTCAACCCGGCACGCCGGTCATTGCCGCAGACCATGGTTTCGAGTCGCGCTGGGCCTGTGTCGAGGTCTGGTCAGGCTTGAGCGACCCACGCGCCGCTGTCCTGCTGGCACAGCTGCAGGACAGCGTGCACCAGGTGTCGCTGCAACGTACCGGTTCGCCCGAGGGCGCGTTGCAACTGCAGCAGCGCATTCCCATCTTCCGCAGCATCATGGCCGCCCCTGGCGGGCTCACCACTTCGGCGGCAGCTTCCTGAGCAGCACGATGCGCTCGCGCGAGACCTCGATGTAGCCACCCTTGGCCAGGTCGGTCAGCAGCCGGTTGACCATCGCCTTCGAAGCCCCGACACGCTCGGCGATGCGCTGTTGGCTCAACGGCCCGGGCACGACGCGCTGGCCCTTGTCGTCGACTGCCAGGGCCTCGAACAGCCCCACCAGCCGCCCGTAGACGTCCACCGACGCCAGGCGGCCCACGGTGCGTGTGAGGCTGCGCACCCGCTGCACCCGGCGCTGGATCAGCTGAAAAGCAAGCTCGGGCCGCTGCGCCAGCAGGCGTTCGGCCTCGGTCCGCGTCACACGGGTCAGCCGCGCTCGCTGGGTGACCTGCACCGTGGCGGAGCGCAGCTCGCCACTGAGCATCGGCTCGCCGAACATCTCACCCGCGCTGAGCGTGTGAAACGCGCACCTGGGAGCCCGGCGCCACGGTCGTGGCCGAGGGCGACGCTGCCGACTGCCTGACGGCCCGGGCTGCGCTCACCGGCCGGCCCGCACCCGTGCTGCAAGTACGCACCTACCCGCGCACCGGCGCGCAAGCGGCGGTCGCTTCGCGCTGAGCATGGGCCCCCTCATGGCGTGCAACGGTTCTGAGGTGACGCGATGAACATCCTGCCATCGATCCTGCGGCTTGAAGCCCTGGGTTGGGCTGCGGCGCTGCTGACGCTGCTGACCTTCACGCCCTAGATCGCCCCGCTGCGGTCAGCCCGCACTCGCGCGCCAGGCCATCGACGCACCTCGCAGCCGCTCGGCCAGGTGAACCGCGATGTTCAGCGCCAGACGCTGGCCGAGTTTCGGGTCGCTCGCGGACAAGTACTCGAAAGCCGTCTTGTCCAGCTTGTGCACCACCGACGCGCGGTCGGCGATGGCCGCTGCGGTACGGCCGCTGCCGTCGAGCATGGCCGTCTCACCGAACATCATGCCTGGCGAAAACGTGACAAAACGCTGGCGCTCCGACAGACCCGCAGCGACGATCGAGATCGACCCTTCCGTCAGCAGGTAGAGGGCGTCGCCGGGGTCTCCCTCGCGGAACAGCAAGTCACCCGCGCCAAGGCGCTGCCCGTGCAACACGGCCAGCACTTGGGCGCACTGGTCGGGGTCGAGACCCTTCAGTAGAGCGGTCTCGGCCAGCGGCACGCCGGACTGCAGCTCGGGCGTCCCGGCGTCGGCCAGCAACAGACGCTCCGCGGCTTCGGTGGCACGGTCGGCATCCAGGCACCAATCAGGGCGGGGGTCGTCGCCGGGCGGGTTGCGAAAGCAGCCGAAATCCCGCAGGCGCTGACCATGCCGGTTGCCGGCCACCACGCCGGCCAACAGCATCGTCACGCCGCGCCGCATCAGTTGGGTCGACAGCTGCTGCAGCGCCATGGCGCCGGACTCATCGATGGTGCTCACGCGGCGCAGGTCCAGCACCAGGCAGCGGCACTGCGGGGCCAGCGTCTCGCATTCACTGGCCAGCCGGGCGGCGCTGCCGAAGAACAGCGCGCCCTCGAGCTCGAACACCGTCACCCGCCAGCGCGCACCGCGCAGCAAGGCTTCCTGCTCGGGCCGGTAGATGCGCCGCGATGGGCGCCGGTCGGCGCTGTAGCGTTCGCGCAGCAGCGACCGGTTGACACTGCGCATGAAGATCAGCATCGACAGCAGCACGCCGGCGGCCAGCCCGGCGACGAAGCCCGCAACCAGGGTGATGACACAGACGACCGCCACCACCGCCAGGCTCAGCCGCATCTCGGGCGACCGTTCGCCGGCATGCCATTGGCGCAACAGCTGGCGTGTCCAGCGGTCGCTCAGCGCAAAAGCAATCGTCACCATGATGCCGGCCAGCGCGGCCTTGGGCAGCAGCGCCAGCAGCGGGCCGCATGCCGCATACATCAACGCAAACGTCAAGGCCGCGACGACAACCGGGCGCCGGCCGGCAGCGCCACTGTTGATCAGCTGCACCGCACGCCCGAGCGCCAGCGACAGTGGCATGCCGCCGCACAAGCCACTGGTCATGTTGGCGGCGCCCAGGGCGATCAGTTCGCGGCGGCTGTCGTGCTTGCCACCCGTCATCTGGTCCACCGCGATGGCGGAGAAGATCGACTCCAGCGAGCCGATGAAAGCCAGCATGGCAGCCGTCAGCAAGACCTGGGCGCCATGCCGCTGCCACAAGGCACGCGTCGCGGCGTCAGCCAGCGGCAACAGCGCATCGGGCATGACCCAGCCCTGCGGCAAGGCGCCCACCATAAAACCGAAGCGGGCGCCGGGCATCAGGCCGGACAGGACGGCGTACACGGCGACGCCGGTCGCCAGGCCCATCAGCGGCGCGGGCACCGCACGCCATTTCGGGCCCAGCAGCCAGACGGCGGCTGCCGAGGTCACGCCGATCAGCAAGGCCGGCGGCTGGATCTGCGACAGGGTCTCGCGGTCGGTCAATGCGCTTGTCAGCGGCAAGCCCAGCAACGGCCGCAGCTGCGCGAACAGGATCAGCAGCACGATGCCGCTCATGAACCCCGCCAGCACCGGCTGCGGCACGAACCGCGCCAGGCGCCCGAGGCCGGCCGCGCCGAAGCCGATCTGCAACAGCCCCATCAGCACCACTGCGCTGCCCAGCACGGCAGCCAGTGACAACAGGCCTTGTGCGCTGGACAGGTCGATTTGGGGGTCGCGGCCCACCAGTGCTGCCAGCGCGGCATAGATCACGGTTGTCGCAGAGCTCGGGATACCGGCCGGCGACGCGGTCGTGCCGAAGAGCGCGTAGACCAGGCCGCCGGCAATCACGGCAACCAAGGCTGCCTTGATGCCCAATTGCAGTGCAGCAGGCCCCAAAGAACCCGTTGCCACCATGCCGAGCGACAAGACGGCGACCAGGGCGGTCAATGCATTGACGGCGCCGGCCAGCACATCGGCAGGCGGGCTTGCGGGACGGCTGAGGACGGCACTCATCGGCAAACCAGTTTAGGCCCGCCAGCTGCGGCGCTTCATGCCGGCTTTCCCGGTGCTCAGCCGGTGGCCGGCGTCGCGTTGGGCGCTTTCGCCCCGGCGGGCCACCAGCCCTGCCCAAGGTTCCCGCCAACCAGCCCCGCTCGCCCAACCTATTCGGTGCGATGCCCGAACCGACACCGCCATCCACGCCCCGAGCCGGCGACCTGTCTGCGCACACGACCATGATGGCCCATCATCGACGTGACCCAGTTTTT
>Ga0209181_10002794_pt1 | contig 28043 bp, 24 predicted proteins | sample MAT05_FD_187208 | JGI IMG/M metagenome (GOLD analysis project Ga0209181, IMG submission 187208) | Freshwater microbial communities from Lake Fryxell liftoff mats and glacier meltwater in Antarctica - MAT-05 (SPAdes) (version 2) | ecosystem: Environmental > Aquatic > Freshwater > Ice > Liftoff...
GCCCGCGTTCCCGCGATGTCGAACCGAAGAAGCCGGGCGTCATCGACGACGAACCCAGCACTTCGCACGAAGTACCCCCCGCACCGGACGAATCCGTGGAAGGCGGTGGCACACAAGTCCTCGCCACCACGGCGCGTTCTCCTTGGAGTGCTGAACTCGGCCTTGCATGGTATAGCGACTACCAGAGCTTCCGCGGCGTCAACATCCTTGATTCCGTCTCCTCCGAATCAGGCACCGGCGGCGTCGTCACCAGTTCGCTCAAGGTGGGTTATGCGCGTCCGAACGACGCATTCACCTTTGGTTTCAACTACTGGCAGGGCCTTGATCGCATCACGCCGAAAGGCGCGGAAACGGACGTGCCGCCAAACTCCCAGCGTCGGGACAAAGATCGCTTCTCGCTGCCGGCGCGGGATCGTTACGCCGAGTACAATTTCAATCTAGGTTATTCCCGTAACTTCTTCGACGGCGCGCTGGTGGGATCCGTCGGTTACAATCATTTCCACTTCTCCGACGGGAATTTTTACAAATCAACGGCTCGCGGGAAGTTCAGCCGGCCGATCGAGTATGCCAACGAGTTCACGCTCGGCGCGGCCTACACGCTGATTCCCTACATTCAGCCGTCGATCAACTGGTCGCACGATTTCGACGGGTTCAAGGGTGACTACGTGGAACTGCGCATCGACGGCGCCTACGATCTCTATTCGCAGGGAGATTTTGGCGTCCGACTCCGCCCCTACGCGGCGGTGTCTTACGACTTCAAATACAACGGCACGGACAATGGTTGGAACGCCGTCGAAATCGGTGTGAACGTCCCCGTTCAGCTCAACAGTTTCCTGACCCTGACGTTCACCGGCAACTACGTGCAACCTCTCGAAGAAACCCAAGGCGAACCGCGCGCGAGCGATGGATTCTGGGGCGGCGTCAGGCTTTCTGCCGCGTGGGGTGGTCCCGCCGAGAAAGCGGAATTGGCCTCTTACGGCAAGGACTCGAAACTGGTAGTCGCCGAGCCAGAGGATCACCCTTGGGAAGTCGCCGTGGGCGCCGGGTGGCGGCAGGCGAACTACGACTTCAGCCAGGATCCTGCAAAGCCGTTTTCGACGGCTGGTCTTTTCACTCAACGGACTCGCACAGGCTCGCTGAACTTTGCCACACCGGGCACGTTGACACGTTACGATAACGGCTTGATCGACGCGCGAACTCCTGCGATCAATCCTAACCTGGCTGCCGGCAACCCGCCGGGTTCGACTCCGGGCACCGCGGCTTTCCAAATCAACAATGCTTCGCAGGTCTTCGACCAGCCGGGTGTGAATGGGCAGGTGCGTTTCAATACAAATGACTACGTTTATTCGACCAAGGGAAAAGGGTCCGATGGGCAATCGAACGATCAAGATTCCTACGTCAGCCCTTACCTGACGATGTCGCGCGAGATCGCTCGCAAGGGCAACTGGAGCGTCCGCGGGGGACTGCTTTACGCCTTCTCGCAAACGGCCGGCGACAGCGGTTACCGACTGCTGCGGCTGGATACGACGATCGAGCAGACGAAACGCTATGGCTTTGTTTACTCGCTCGATCAGATTGCGCAGTCCGGATCGACCACGCTCGTTCCGAACGCGATCATCAATTCCAGCATTTTTCAGCGGACCCTGAATACCAATTTGCAGCCCTTCTCCGGCTCGATCGGGAATCCGCAACCAGAACTCGCCGTCACTCAGCAAGATGTTGCGCGCGTTGGGACGTTTGTCCGGTCCACGCTGGATCTCACATCCAACGACGTGGCCCTGCCGTTCAGCCTCCGCTACGATTTCGGAAATCGCCTGCGTGTCGAATTCACGACGGCGCCCACTTTCACGCTGGCGAGCGCCAGTCTCGACACGGTGACGGATTACCGGTCGTTCAACGAGTTCCGCCAAGGAGATACCAACGTGGGATTGCGCGCGGTCAGCCGCCCGGCGTTCCAGTTTCCCAACTTCAATGGTGGTGGCGGCGGAGGCGGGGTGAATCCCGCGCCGGTAGTAGCCGGAACTCCCGTTGTTTCGGTGCAAAGCCAAACGGCGACCGCTACGGGCGGCGGGAAATCCTCCGTGCCGCGCTCGCCCGGATTCCCCGGAAAACTTATTGGCCGCGACCGGGTCGAAGAATCCGTTCAGAAAGCACTTTTCGGCGTGAGCGGGGGCGCTTCAGTGATTCTCGACCTCAATGAGGAGCGCACCTTTTTCGCGGAACTCTGGGGCCGCTACAACTGGGTGCAATCCTTCGGCCTCGATAACGGCTCAACCCAAAGCAACGTAGACCTGAGCAGCTTCCAAGGTGGCTTTGGTCTCGGCTATCGCTTCTGATCGAAGCGTAATTCTGGCTCAGCGCTGGCCGTGAAGGTGCGTCTTAGTCCATCCGGTCTATCGGACATCGATCGACGGGTGTCCGATCCGATCTCTGGGAATTTTCACATGGCAACGATTTCACGATTCGTGGCCGTTAGTACCCTGATTTCGGTGTCCCTGATTTCCTTCGCGGAAGAGAAGCCTTCCAGCGGGGGCCCGGGAGCAGGGCTCGGACGCATTCAACCGCCGGCCCAAACCGATGGTAAGTCAGGCGATGCGCAGTTGATCGCCGAGGCTAAGGAGCGCGCCACGGAGGGGAAATTGGCGGAGGCTCTGGACATCGTGGAGCGCTACCGTCAGGCGAAGGGAGAGACCGCCCAGTATTTCGAGCTGAAAGGAACGGTCCTGACGCTGGGAAAAGACTACGAGGCTGCGGAGAAAGCTTTCGGCGAACTTCTGTTACGCGCTCCAGATTCTTACGTCGGACGCTTCAACCGGGCGGAAACCATGATGCTGCTGGGGCGCTACGCAAAGGCGGAAAGCGAGTTTGCCATCGTCGAGCGCGACCAAAGCGCGCTTGCGCCGCCGATCGCCGACCTTGCGCGATTCAAGCGGGTGGCGTGTTTCCTCGCTCAAGGAAAGATGCTCGAGGCATCCGGCCTGGTTCCGCCCGTCAAGGAGGCGAAGGAAAGTCCGGCGCTTTTTTATTCGAGGATGATGGTGGCGTGGGTCCGGAAGGATGCGAATGAGGCGAATCGCCTGCTCGCCGAGGCGCGGAAAAATTTTTCCCGAGAGGTCGATGACCTTTACACGGATACCTTCGTCGAGCTGCGCTGGGGCACCCGCGGGATGGATGGGCAGTTCAATTTCGGCCTGAAATTCCGCTAGGCAGTGCCCGCGGCAGGGGTGCCGGATGGGGGGGGATTCGAACCCCCGTTACCTTGCGGTAAACACGCTTTCCAGGCGTGCGCGATCGACCACTCTGCCACCCATCCTTGCACTGTTCCCGCCGTTTTCGGCGGGGGCGGGAATACTGCGGCAATCCGCGGCTTTCGCAAGCGCGATGTGCGGTCAACGTCGGGCGGCGCGGCGGAGGGTCGGGGAGTCGAGATCGAGAGCGGCTTGCGGGATGATTTCGAGGTGGGGAAATGCGGCGCGCAACGGCTTGGCGATTTCGGCGGCGCGGCCGGCGATGATGATGCTGAAATTCCCATCGCCGTAGTGCCGGGTGGCGAACGCTCGCGCGGAGTCGGGGGTGATGGCCTGGACTTGCGCGGAATACGTGGCGAGCGCGCTGAGCGGGAGGCCGTGGGCGGCGAGGTCGAGGATCTGGCTGGCGTAGCCGTGGTTCGTTTCGAGGTCGCGGGCGAAGTTGCCGGTGAGCACGGATTGGCGGGCCTGGAAAAACGCGGGCTCGGCGGCTTCGGTGCCGAGCCGGGTGAGTTGTTCGCGGAGGAGGGTGGCGACTTCGACGGCGGTGCCATTTTTGGTCTGGCAGCCGGCGACGCACGTGCCGCCGCTGCGCAGGGCGTCGAAGGTGCTGCGCGCGCCGTAGCTGAGGCCGCGTTTGACGCGGATTTCCTGGTTGAGCCAGGAGGTGTAGCCACCGCCGAGGACGGTATTGGCGACGAGTCCGGCGAAGTAATCGTCGGCGCTGCGCGGGATGGCGGGCGTGGCGATGACGACGGCCGCCTGGCCGGCTTTGGGCATATCGATCAAGACGGTGCGAGGTTTTGTGGCGGGTTCGAACTCGACGCTGACGGACGCGAATTTTTTTGCGGGAGTATCCTGCCATTCGCCGAACACTTTTTCGGCGAGTTCGAAGGCGGCCGCGGCGGAGACGTTGCCGGCGAGGACGAGTTGCGCCTGGCCGGGTGCGTAGTGGGTGGAATGGAACGCGGTGATGGCGTCGCGATTCAACCGCGGCAGGGACGCGAGCGTGCCGCCGGGCGGGTGCGCGTAGAGTCCGCGACCGAGCAAGACGCGGGCGGCGACAGCGCCGGCGATGGCCCGGGGTTCTTCGAGCGAAACCCGGAGTTCGTCGAGGAGCTGGCGGCGCAGGCGCTCTATTTCCTCGGGGGCAAACTTCGGGTGCATCGACACATCGGCAAGCAGCTGGAAAGCGGGGGCGAGATTGGCGGAGAGTGTGGTGAGTTCGACGACGCTGCGGTCCCAACCGGCGCTGGCTTTCAGCGTGGCGCCGAGCGATTCGATCTCACGCGCGAGCTGGGTGGCGGTGCGGCTGGTAGTGCCCTGGGTGAGCAGTGCGGCGGTGAAGCCCGCGAGCCCGGCACCGGTGGGGGGATCGGCTTCGGCGCCGCTGCGGAGGAGCAGCGTGGCGCTGACGAGGGGCAAACCGGGGCGTTCGACGACGATGATGCGGAGGCCGTTCGGGAGCGTTTTTTCGGCGGGGGAAAGCGGCCGGGTTTCGCGCGCGGCGGCGGGCTCGGGCAGTCCGTCGATCGCCGCGCGGAGGTCGGCAAAGATCGTGAACTGCACGGCCAACAGGAGGAACAACGGTGCTTTCATGGCTTCGTCTTCGCTTTCGTTTTCATGGTGGCGGGGAGGTATTCGATGGTGAGCCGGTTGGGGTCGGTGAGGTATCTGCGGGCGACGGCGAGCACGTCGGCGGCGCTCACTTTCTCTAACGCAGTGAGGGAGCGATTGGCTTCCTCGGGGTCGCCGATGACGGTGGCGGCGTAGCCGAGCGCCATGGCTTTGCCGCTGTTGGTTTCGCGTTCCGTCAGATGGCCGAGGAGGGCTTGGTTGCGTGCGGTGGTGAGTTCGGCTTCGCTGACGCCTTTCTCCAGCAGTCGAGCGAACTCCTCGCGCAGCGCTGCTTCCGCTTTGGCCACTGGCACGCCGCTGGCGAGGACGAGCTGGGTGGTGAGCAGGCCGAGGTCGGAGCGGAGATCGGCAGAAAAATCCGCGCTCTGGGCCAGTTCCTTTTCGTAGACGAGCGCTTGGTAGAGCCGGGAAGATTCACCGCCGCCGAGGATGGAGGCGAGCAGGGTGAGGGCGGGCGTTTCGTCGCTGGCGATGGGGGGGGCGAGGTAGGTGACGGCGATCGCCGGGAGGGGAACTCTGGCGTCGTACTCGCGGATGCGCTGCTCCGCGCTGCGACGTGGTTCCTGGACCGTGACGCGCGGGATCGGGGACTCGGGGCGGGTGAGCGGCGCGAAATACTGATCGACCCAACGCTGCAATTGCGCGGGCTCGAAGTCGCCAGCGACGACGAGCACGGCGTTGTCCGGGCGGTAAAAAGTCGTGTGGAAGGCGCGCACTTCCTCAAGGGACGAGGCTTCGAGTTCGGCGATGTTGCCGATGGTCGGGCGCCGGTAGGGATGCACGGCGAACGACTTTTTTAAAATGAACTCGCCAAACTCGCCGTAGGGCGGAGCGAGCACACTCTGGCGGAATTCCTCCTTCACCACGTCGCGTTCGGTGAGGAAATTTGCCTCGGTCACGTCGAGCGCCGAGAGCCGCTCGGCCTCGGCCCAGAGCAGGCGTTCCAGATGATTTGCGGGGATGGTTTCGTGGTAGGCGGTCACGTCATCCTGAGTGAAGGCGTTGTTTTCGCCGCCCACATCCTCGGTGAGCCGGTCGAGGAATTCGTTGGGCATCCGCTTCGTGCTCTTGAACATGAGGTGCTCGAAGAGGTGCGCGAAGCCGCTGCGCCCGGCCGGGTCGTCCTTCGAGCCGACACGATACCAGACCTGTACGGCGACGGTGGGCGTGGCGTGGTCTTCGAGCCAGATCCATTGGAGGCCGTTCGCGAGCGTGCGTTGCTGAAACTTCAGCGGAGGAATCGAGTCGGCGGCGCGTGCGGTGACGCTCGCGAACAGTGCGAGCGCGGTGAGAAGACGGAAGGCGATCACGAGCGAAACCGTGGAGCGTTTATCCGGCGGTGGCAAGGCGGGTGAGCACCGAGCGAACTGAGGGTGAAACACGAGAGCCGGTGTGCCACGCTGGCCCAAGAGGGGCACGCCAAGTGTGCCACGCACCGTGCCGTGACGCACTCCGAGATATCGGCAGTGCCCGCTAATTTACTCTGGAAACGCCGCTTTTTATCGCCCCGCGACGGCTGAGGCGCGGTGAATGCTAAAGGCTCGGCTTCACCTTTCACTCCCCCGCCCCGCGAACTCCCGCCGGCGTGAATCTCGAAAGAAATACTCACCTTACCCAATGGCTAAAATTCTCGGCATCGATCTCGGCACGACCAACTCCTGCATGGCGATCATGGAGGGCGGCGAACCCGTCGTCCTCGAAAACTCTGAAGGCGCGCGGACCACGCCGTCCATCGTGGCATTCACCAAGACTGGCGAGCGGGTCGTCGGCCAGGCGGCCAAGCGGCAGGCGGTCACCAACCCGCAGAACACCGTTTTTTCGGTGAAGCGTTTCATGGGCCGGAAGTTCGATGAAATCCGCGAGGAAGAGCATCGCGTTCCGTACAAAGTCGTGAAAGCAGCGAACGGCGACGCGCACATTCAGGTGCAGGTTGGCGGCGAGACGAAGACCTTCTCTCCCCCGGAAGTCAGCGCGATGATCCTCGCGAAACTGAAGGCCGATGCGGAAGCCAAACTCGGCGAGACGATTACTCAGGCGGTGATTACCGTGCCGGCTTATTTCAACGACTCGCAGCGCAATGCGACCAAGGACGCAGGTAAAATCGCGGGCCTCGAGGTGCTGCGCATTATCAACGAACCGACCGCGGCTTCGCTGGCTTACGGCCTCGACAAGAAGAAGGACGAGAAGATCGCGGTCTATGATCTCGGTGGCGGCACCTTCGACATCTCGGTGCTGGAGATCGGCGACGGAGTGTTCGAGGTGAAGGCGACCAACGGCGACACCCACCTCGGCGGCGACGATTGGGATAACGCGCTCATGGACTGGATGTTCAATGAGTTCCGCGCGGATAGCGGCATCGATCTGACCAAGCAACCCGACGCCGTCCAGCGCATCAAGGAGGAAGCTGAGAAGGCGAAAATCGCGCTCTCTTCCTCGCAGCAATACGACATCAATCTGCCCTTCATCACGGCCGACCAGACGGGGCCGAAGCACATTCAGAAAACCATCACCCGCGCCAAGCTGGAGCAACTCACCGACCCCCTTTTCGAGCGCACGCTCAAGCCGGTTCGCGACTGTCTCAAAGACGCCGGAATCAAGGAGAGCGAAGTGAACGAACTCGTCCTCGTCGGCGGCATGACCCGTATGCCCAAGGTGGTAGATACGGCGCGCAAACTCGTGGGCAAAGAGCCGCACAAGGGCGTGAACCCGGACGAAGTCGTGGCCATCGGCGCGGCGATTCAGGGCGGCGTGCTCAAGGGCGACGTGAAAGACGTGCTGCTGCTCGACGTGACTCCGCTCACGCTGGCAATCGAGACCGCTGGTGGCGTGGCCACCGCGATGATCCCGCGCAACACGACGATCCCGACGCGGAAGGAAAACATCTTCTCCACCTACAGCGACAATCAGCCCGGCGTGGAGATCAAGGTTCTGCAAGGCGAGCGTCCGCTCAGCCGCGATAACAAGAATCTCGGCACCTTCCACCTCGACGGCATCCCGCCGGCACCGCGCGGCACGCCGCAGGTGCAGGTCACTTTCGACATCGATGCCAATGGCATCCTGCACGTGAGCGCCAAGGATCTCGGCACTGGCAAGGAGCAGAAAATCTCCATTACGGGCAGCTCAGGCTTGAGCAAGGAAGAGGTCGAGCGCATGCAGCGCGAAGCCGAGACGCATGCCGAGGAAGACAAGAAGGCAAAGGAATCCATCGAGATCCGCAACAACGCCGACAATCTGGCCTACCAATGCGAGAAGCAGCTCAAGGAACTCGGTGACAAGATCCCCGAGGACAAAAAGAAGGAAGTCGAAGCCAAGATCGAGGCCGTGCGCGAAGCGCTCAAGGGCAACGACGCCGACCAGATCAAGGTGGCTTACGACGACCTCCAGAATAAGTTCCAGGGCATCAGCGAGGAACTCTACAAGCAGGCTTCCGCTACCGCCGGCAGCGCGGGTGGCGCCGGCCCCGAGTCCGCCGAGCCCCCGCCGGCAGCGAAGAAGAAAGCCGATGGCGATGTCGTCGACGCGGAGTTCGAGGTCGTGGACGAAGACAAGAAGAAGTAAGTCATCGCTCGCACTTACCGACCTAACTTTACCGAACGGCGCCGGTCGTCGCTGGCACCCGACTCACCTCGGATGGCAGCGATGGCAACGCCACAGTAAAAACCAAACAACAAACCACAAACCAAACTACACACATGGCAGCAATCAATGTTCGACCCCTCGCTGATCGGGTGCTGGTGAAACCCCTCGAAGCAGGCGAAACCAAAAAAGGCGGCATCATCATTCCCGATGCGCACAAAGAAAAACCGCAGGAAGGCGAAGTCGTCGCCCTCGGCACCGGCAAACGTGACGACGACGGCAAGCTCATCGCCTTCACCGTGAAGAAGGGCGACAAAGTGCTCATCTCCAAATACGGCGGCACCGAGATCAAAATCGCGGACGAATCCTACCTCATCATGCGTGAGGACGACATCCTCGGCATCCTCGGTTAATCCAACTCAACCAAACTACCTACAAACTAGATATGGCAGCTAAACAACTCCTCTTCGACGAAGCCGCACGCCAGGGTCTCCTGCGCGGTGTCGAAAAACTCGCTCGCGCCGTCAAGGCAACCCTCGGGCCGAGCGGCCGCAACGTCATCCTCGACAAGAAATTCGGCAGCCCGACGATCACCAAAGACGGTGTGACCGTGGCCAAGGAAATCGAACTCGAAGACCCGTATGAAAACATGGGCGCCCAGCTCGTTCGCGAAGTCGCAAGCAAGACGAGCGACATCGCCGGCGACGGCACCACCACGGCGACCGTTCTCGCTGAAGCCATCTATAAAGAAGGCCTCAAGAATGTGACCGCCGGTGCCAACCCGACCTCGCTTCAGCGCGGCATCAACAAGGCTGTCGAAGCCCTCGTCATCGAAATCGCCCGCATTTCCAAGAAGGTGAAAGACCGCACGGAAATCGCGCAGGTCGCCACCGTCTCCGCGAACTGGGACGCCACGATCGGCGAGATCATCGCTGACGCGATGGACAAGGTCGGCAAGGACGGCACCATCACCGTGGAAGAAGCCAAGTCGATCGAGACCACCCTCGACGTCGTCGAAGGCATGCAGTTCGACAAGGGCTACCTCTCGCCGTACTTCGTGACCAACGCGGAGTCGATGGAGACCATCCTCGATAACCCCTACATCCTCATTCACGAGAAGAAGATCAGCTCCCTCAAGGACCTGCTCCCCGTGCTCGAGAAGACGGCGAAAACCGGCAAGCCCCTCCTGATCATCGCGGAAGACGTCGAAGGCGAAGCCCTCGCGACCCTCGTGGTGAACAAGCTCCGCGGCACCATCCAGGTGGCTGCTGTGAAAGCCCCGGGCTTCGGTGATCGCCGCAAGGCCCTCCTCGAAGACATCGCCATCCTCACGGGCGGCCGTTGCATCACCGAAGACCTCGGGCTCAAGCTCGAGAGCATCGGCCTCGAAGATCTCGGCCGCACCAAGCGCGTCACGATCGACAAGGAAAACACCACGATCGTCGAAGGCGGCGGCAAGCAGTCCGACATCCAGGGCCGCGTCTCGCAGATCCGTCGTCAAATCGAAGAAACGACCAGCGATTACGATCGCGAGAAGCTCCAGGAGCGCCTCGCCAAGCTCGCCGGTGGTGTCGCCGTCATCAATGTCGGTGCCTCGACGGAGACCGAGATGAAGGAGAAGAAAGCCCGCGTCGAAGACGCCCTCCATGCGACCCGTGCGGCCGTTGAAGAAGGGATCGTCCCCGGCGGCGGCGTCGCTCTGATCCGTGCCCAGAAGGTTCTCGACAGCCTGAAGCTCGAAGGTGACGAAGAGATCGGTCTCCAGATCGTGAAACGCGCCATCGAAGCTCCGCTCCGCACCCTGGCCGACAACGCCGGCGAAGAAGGCGCGCTGATCGTCAGCGAAGTCAAGAAGCGCAAAGGCAACGAGGGCTACAATGTGGCCACCGGCGTCTATGAAGATCTCATCAAGGCGGGCGTCGTTGACCCCGCCAAGGTGACTCGCAGCGCGCTCCAGCACGCGGCCTCCATCTCCGGCCTGCTCCTGACCACCGAAGCGGTGATCACCGAGCTGCCCGAGAAGGAAAAAGCCGGCGGCGGGGACCATCATGGTCACCCTCCCGGCGGCATGGACTACTAAGTCGTCCCGCAACGCTAACTAGCTAAATATTCAGACCGCCGGGTTCCGTGAGGAGCCCGGCGGTTCTGTTTTCCAGTGCTGGCCCGGACAAATGGAGGGAGCGCGAGCGTCATCGCTTGTGTGGGGCTCGCAAAGGTGATGTCATCCCGCGCGTTATGTTTGCGCGCATCGTATTTCCTGTGCTCTTTTTCGGCCTCACCGTTGCGGCGGTGGCGGATGAATTTGCGGGCGAGGATTTTTCACTGCGGCTTCCTGCGGCGTTGAGCAGTTTTTCTGCGTATGCGGATGTGGCCGGGAAAGGCGGGGCTTCGGTGGCGGGTCGTTTTGGTTCGTCGGCGAATCCGGCGGCGATGGCGTGGTCGTTTCCAAACCAGTTTCATCTGATCGCGAGTGCGCAGTTTTCCAGCATCGCGTTCGAGAATGGCACCCGGCTGAAATTTTTCTCCGAGGCGCTGACCTTTGACGCGGGGCAGGTCGGCGCGTTTCGTTTTTCCTTCGGCAAAGTGACGAGCAACGACCGGGAGGTGCGCACTTTCCCGGTGGATCTCGGCTACGATCTCAACAGCGGACGAATCGACTGGGCGAAGCGGCTCGGGTCCGTGTCGATCGGCGTGAGCGTGAGCCACTCGGAAAGCGAGACGACCTTCCACACCCGCCAGCTCATCTTTTCGGATTCGGATCGGCAGACGACGATCGGGCGGCTCGGGGTGCTCTGGCAGCCGGCGCCGAAGTGGTTGATCGGCGCGATCGGCGAATTTGGCCATGGGCCGACGCGGACGACGCAGCGGATGCCGACGCTGGCGGGCGTTTTCAGCAGCGATGCTCGGGATATCACGCGGCAGGTGGTGCTGCGCGCCGGGGTGTCGTACGAATGGATGACTTATGCGCTGCTCCAGCTCGACTATCAGCACGGGACGTTTTGGAACGACACGGGTTCGCTGGACGTGGATCGCTTCAGCGTCGGCGCGGATTTGCCGCTGGCGAAATTTCTCTTCGTGCGCGCGGGCAGCGTGGGGGATGTGCGCGGAAATTTCGGCTGGACGGCGGGCGTGGGCCTCTACCCGCGGCCGGGCTTGACGCTGGACTTCGCGTATCAAAACGACGCGTTCCCCGAATTGCAGAGGGAACTCGGACATTCACGGACGTTGAACGCTTCGGTGAGCGTGCAGTTTTAACCGAGCGCGGAAAGCAGCCGGCGGGCGGCCTGGACGACGGGGGTGGCTTCGCCGCCTTCGATCGCAGCGAGAGCGGATTCGAGCGTGGTACGGGCTTCCGCGGGGCGATTGAGTTCGGCGAGCAGGCTGGCGAGGGAATGGCTGGCGCGCAGGGCGAGCCAGGGCGTGTGCGTCTGGTGGGCGCGGTCGAGGGCGTGGCGCAGGCTCGCTTCGACGGCGGCGAGATCGCGGGGGGTGTACTGGCGAAGGAGGTGGGCTTTCACCTCGGCGACGTGCGAGCTGTAGCAGGCTTCGCCGGAGGAAGTTTCAAATTCCTCCGCCTGCTGGATCGCGGCGAGCGCTTCTTCGACGGCGCCCCTCCGCCCGAGCGCATCGGCATAGATCGAGAGGTGCTGGGTATTGCCGAGGCGGGCGCCGGTGCGCTGCCAAATGTTCAGGCCGCGGGCGAGGAAGGCGAAGGCCTCGGGGACCCCGAGCCGGGTGAGTGCCCAGCCTTGGAGGACCAGGCCGAGCGAGAGCCAGTAGACAAACCCCTGATCGCGGCAAAATTCGATGAAACTCTCGGCGTCCGCGGAGACGCCTTCGGGTTCATCGCGCCAGTAGTGGGCCAGCTCGATGAAGTGCCGCGCAAAGGCGATGCTGTGCAAGTGCTCGATCTGGAGGGCATGGGCGCGGGCTTCGAACGACCAGCGGAGGCCAACGTCGGGCCGGCCGCGGAGGATGTGGGCGAGGCCGCCCCAGCCGAGCGCGGCGACCTTGATGTCGAGGGTGCGCTGCGGCAGCCCGCCGGGCTGGGCGGAGTAGAGGGCGATGGCGTGGTCGAAGCACTCCAGGGAGCGCTCGAGGTCGCCGAGGTAAAACGCGTTGGTGCCGCGGGAGAGCCAGGCGTTGTCGAGGATGGGGACGTTGCTGGTTGCTTCGCCGAGCTGCATCATCTGCTCGGCCATCTCGCTGGCCTGCGTGAAGTCGGCGCGGGCGGTGTAGTAGGCGTGGAGGACGGCGAGCACCTGATACAGTTCGGGATGCGATTCGCGTCCGCGGCAGAGTTCCCGGGCGTGAAAATAGGTGCGTTCGACTTCTTCGGATGCATAGCCGCTGAGCATCGCGGCGGCCCGGCCGCGGATGACGGTAAGCCCCAGTTCGCGTTCGCCGCGCAGCGCGGCATCGGCCAGCGCGGGGAGCAGGGCGAGGCCGGCGTCAGCCTGGGCGATGGCTTCGGCATTGGCGCAGCGGTGTTCGGAGCGGATGGCGGCCTGCAGCCAGAGTTCGATTGCTTCGGCATGGCGGCCGGCTTCGGTGAAGTGGTGGGCCACGAGCTCGGGTCGCTGACGTAGCGTCGCGGGAGAAGTCTCGGCGATCACCGCGGCGATGCGCTCGTGATAATGCTGGCGCTTTCGTTTGAGGAGCGACTGGTAGGCTTCCTGGCGGATGAGGGCGTGGCGAAAGGCGAACTGCGCCTGATGGAGCGGGCCGCTCTGGGTGAGGAGGCCGGCGGCGACGAGGCGAGCGAGTTGTTCGTCGAGCACCGCGGAATCCGTGAGCCAGAGGGCGTGGAGCGTCGGGTAGTCGAACTCCATGCCGATGACGGCGGCGATCTGGGCGACGGCGCGGACGGTGGTGGTGCCATCGAGGCGCGCCATGAGCAGCTCGTGCAACGAATCGGGGATGGCCATCGGCGGGAGCGGCGCGCGCGTTTCGAAGTGAGATTCGCGCTCCACGAGCAGGCCGCTCTCCAGGATCATGCGAGTCGTTTCCTCGATGAAAAGCGGGATGCCATTGGTCTTGGCGACGATCTGGCGGAGGACCTCGGCGGGCAGATCCTTGCCGCCGCTCATTTCCTCAACGACGCCGGCGATCTCCGCGGCGGCGAGCGGCCGGAGCTGAAGCTGATCGGCGGGCAGCCACGGCGCGGAGAAATCCGGGCGGGCGGTGACGCAGAGGAAAACGCGGGGCTGGGCCTCGAGCGCAAAGAGATGGGCGAGCGCTTCCAGCGTGGAGGGGTCCAGCCAATGCAGATCCTCGACGACGAACAGGACGGGCCGGCGGGCCGAGAGGGCGCGGAGCAGCGTGGGCAGCCAGGCGATGAGGCGCTGACGGATGCCGCTGGGGGAAAGGTGCCGGGCGGCGTCAGCCGGGGACGGTTCATCCGGGGTGAGGGCGGCGGCGAGGGGAATGGCGGCTTCGCGAGGCAAACCGTGCGAGGTCAGGTAAGCCTCGATCTTTTCCAACTGCTCGGCCGGCGAGTCTCCGCGGAGAATATCCGCCAGCTCGCGCAGGAGCTGGAGCAGCGGCTCGAAGGCGCTGTTCTGCGCGGCGGCGGAACCGCGCGCGATCAGGCAGGTGTGGGCCTGGGGAGCCAGCGCCTGGATGAATTCGTGGACGAGGCGCGACTTGCCGAGGCCGGCTTCGCCGATCACCGCGAGACGCGGGGCACCACCCGCGATGGCGAGCGCCCACGCTTCAGTCAGGCGCGCGAGGTCCGGGCCGCGACCGTGGAGCGCGGTGAATGCGACCGGCACCGGCCGGGGCGCGTTCGTTTCGAGATCGTCTTCGACCTGGTAGACGGCGAGCGGCTCGGCGAGGCCCTTGAGCAGATGTTCGCCGAGCGACTGGCAGCGGAAATGGCTGCGCACGAGTTTCCAGGTGTCGCTGCTGATCACCACCGTGCCGGGCTGGGCGAGCGATTGGAGCCGCGCGGCGAGATTGGGGGTCTTGCCCACGACGACCGAAGATTCGCGGCCTTCGCCGGTGCCGAGTTCGCCGACGACGAGCAGCCCGGTGTGCAGGCCGATGCGCACGCGTAGGTCGGAGCCGGCCTCCGCATTGAGCGCGGTGAGGGCGCGGAGGATGCCGAGACCGGCGCGGACGCCGAGGATGGCGGAGTCTTCCCGCGCCTTCGGGTAGCCAAAGTAAACGAGCATCCCATCGCCGTGAAACTGCCCGATGAAGCCGGTGTGGCTGCGCGCGACGGCGCTGGCGCTGGTCAGGTATTGGTTGAGCAGGTCGCGGAACTCCTCAGGATCCAGCGCGGTGGAGAGCGCGACCGAACCGACGAGATCGCAGAACATCACGGTGAGATGCCGCCGCTCCGCCTGGTCGTGCGTGGGCGCGGTGGGCGATGCCTGCGGGCGAAGTGGACTGCCGCATTGACCGCAAAAACGGAAACCCTCCGGGCTGGCGCTGAGACATCGGGGACACTCCATGACGACCGTATCGAATAGGCTACGCCTCGCGGCACGACAATGCTCGAGTGCTCTGCTCCGCGGTTGATCCGGGGCGCGGCGATGGCAGAGTCCCGCCCGTGAAAATTTTCCGAATCCTGCGCTGCGTCGCCGGTGTGATGAGTGCAGCGATCGTCTCGAGCGCGGCACTCGCGGTGGATGCGTTGCGCGACCAGCAGATCGCGACGGTGGATGCGGCTGCGGGTTTGCTGGCGGTGGGAAAGGATGCGGCGACGCGGAAAATTTATCGCTGCACGGCGGAGACGACGGTGCTGCTCAACGATCAACCGGCGAAGCTCACCGACCTCGAAGCGGGCATGCTCGTGGTGGTGACGGCCGCGCGGCCGGGGGTGGCGGCGCGGGTTTCGGCGGTGAGGATGAAGGTGTCCGGAGGCGAGAAGCCGTTTCACAAAGTGCTCGCGGAGCGAGCGCTGGTGGTGCCGTCGGCGAACACCGCGCGGCAGGCGATCGTGATCTCGAAAGTATTCGCCGGGCAGATCGTGCGCATCGTGCCGCGGGTGCCGGTGCGGTGGTCGAGCGGCGGCGCGCGCAAGGGGCAGTTTTGCGATTGGCACGGCTTTCCAGGCGACCGGGTGCTCGGCATGCCGCGGATGGCGCTGGTGGCGTTCGTGGGCAAAACGCCATTCCTCGCCACGGGCGATCGTTTCACTTTTACGGTGCCGGCGGATGGGATGCTGGGGTTCTTTGCCAACGACGACGACGCGGCTGGCAACGAGGGCAGCGCGGAGGTGTTGGTGACGATCGCGTGGTATTAGCGGCCGGGCGCTTGTGACACAAAAGTCCGTTGGCGTGGCCTGCGGAATGCCCTTAAGATTCGCGCCCTCAAAGCCGCCATGAAAGCTCACGAACTCATCTATCTGGACAACAACGCGACCACGAAAGTGGACCCGGCGGTGGTCGCGGAGATGATGCCGTTTCTCACCGAGCAGTATGGCAATCCGTCGAGCGGCTACCGTTTCGGCCAGCAGGTGGGCAAGGCGCTGGATCTGGCGCGGGAGCGGGTGGCGGCGCTGATCGGGTGCGAGCCGGGAGAGATTTTGTTCACGAGTTGCGGCACGGAGTCGACGAATGCGGCGATCCATTCGGCGCTGCTCATGGATCGGGATAAACAGCACATCGTGACCACGCGGGTGGAGCACAGCGCGACGTTGAAACACTGCGAGACGCTGGCGAAGCGCGGCGTGGAAATCACCTGGTTGGGCGTGGACGAGCGCGGGCAGATCGATCTGCACGAGCTGGAAAAAGCGGTGCGCCCCGACACCGCGCTGGTGACGGTGATGTGGGCGAACAACGAGACGGGAGTGCTTTTCCCGATCGATGAAATCGCCGGCATTGTGCGGAAAAAACACGTGCTCTTTCACACCGACGCGGTGCAGACGATCGGCAAGCTGCCGGTGAATCTGGACCACGCGAAGATCAACTTTCTCTCGCTCTCCGGCCACAAGCTGCACTGCCCGAAAGGCGTGGGCGTGCTCTACGTGAACAAGCGGACGAAGTTCCATCCGTATCTCATCGGCGGCGCGCAGGAGGGCGGAAAACGCGCGGGGACGGAGAACGTGGCGAGCATCGTGGCGCTCGGCAAAGCGTGCGAAATCGCGGGGCAAAATCTGGAGCACGAGACGACAGTGGTGCGCGGGTTTCGCGATGAGTTTGAAAATGGATTGCTCGCTGCGGTGGAAGGCGTGCAGGTGAATGGCGACCGCGAACACCGGCTACCGAACACGACGAACGTGGCGTTTGACGATGTAGACTCCGAGGGCGTGCTGATGCTGCTGGATCAGGCGGGGATCTGCTGTTCGAGCGGTTCGGCCTGCACCACGGGCAGCGTGCATGCGTCGCATGTGCTGAAGGCGATGGGCTTCCGCGACGAACGCGCGCGGTCGAGCCTGCGGTTTTCGTTCAGCCGCTTCAACACGCGCGCCGAAGTGCATAAGGCGCTGGAGATCGTGCCGAAGGTGGTGGCGAAACTGCGGCGCGTGGCGGCGGTGGCGTAACTCGATTCCCCTCACCTGCCGGCCGCATGAGCATCGATCCCATCGCCGCCGGGCTGGCCAAAGCGGGGGTCGCCTCCGCGGAGCGGCATCTCTTCATCTGCATCGGGCCGGATTGCTGCGCCTCGGCGGAAGGGGAGGCGCTGTGGGAAATGATCAAGAGGCGCGTGAAGGAGACGGGGTTGTGCGCGATGCGGACGAAGGCGGGCTGCTTGCGCATCTGCGCGGGTGGGCCGTGGATGGTGGTGTATCCGGAGGGCGTTTGGTACGGCGCGGTGACGCCGGAGCGCTTCGAGCGAATCCTCCAGGAGCACCTGCTCGGCGGCGCGCCGGTGGAGGACTGGATCGCGGCGCGGAACGATCTCGGGGCTACGTGCTGACGGTGGGTCGGGCGAGCGCGTCGCGCAGGAGTTCGAGCCGGTGGGCGAGTTCGGGGCCGGGCAGGTAAGTGGTGCGGATCGCCCACCAGAGCCGCGGGATGCCGCGCGGCAGGACGAGGCGGGTGCGGAGTTGGGCGGCGATTTCGGGTTGGTCGTAGGCTTCCACAAAAGCGGTCGCGAGCGGGAGCCACTCGGTGCGCGAAACGCGGCCGACGACGTCCTGAAGAAAGACGAGCAGATCGTCAGCGCGGCGTTCCAATGCGGAAAGTGTGGGGTGGTGGCGGACTTCGAAGTCGATCAGCCGCGCGCGGTCGGCGGTGGCGTCGTAGAGGAAATTTCCGGTGTGCGGGTCGCCGTGGGACCAGTGGTCGGGAAAGATGGCGCAAGTCGTTTCGTGGCAGCGGCGCAGTTCGCGGCCGGCGGCGGCAGTCATCGCAGAAGTGAGGGCCTTTTTATCGAGCGCCTGAGCGAGCGAGTCGCCGGGAAAGGCCTCGGCCGCGACCGTGCGCCCATCGACCGCGCCGACGAAAAACTCCGCGCCGTGCAGCCGGCGAAAACATTCCACCTCCCACTGCTGCCACTCGGGCAGGACGGTGAGCGCCTGCACGGGGTTGAGGGCGAGGCGGAAAAAGTAGTTCGCCCCCGTGAGCACGAGCCGGGCGGAGCGGCGCCGGCGCTTGAGGAAAACGGGACGTCCGTCGTGCGTCCCGCGAGTGATCGAGTTCACCTTGATCCGCTCGGCGAAGCAGGCGGCAGCGGCGAATGGGCTCATTTCGCGCAAATCTAGGTCGCCGGGGCCGAGCCGCCAATCTCACAAATGACGCCGCGCGCGGAAGCCGTTGCGCGGCTGGCATTTCTCTGGCTACGGTCTGGATACCACGATGCCTCGTCTCTTCCTCACTCTCCTGCTCATCGGCGCCGGTGTCAGTGCCGCGCATGGGCGGACGCTGGCCGAACTGCGGGCGGACGGCGACGCAGTGGTGGGAGCCAAGCCCAAACGGGTGTTGTTCCGCACGGATTCCCCTCGCCTCTTCGCTCCGAAGGCGCTGCCACCGGCGCGGCCCGTGACTACCCCGGCGTCGGCGCGCCGCCCGAAGCAACCCGCGGCGGCCTCTCCTTCCACCCCGGCTCCGAAAGCGCGGGTGACGACCATCGCGCCAGCCCCGATTCTCAAACCGCAACTGCGCCAGCGCACCAGCATCTCGGTGCCGCTGCGCGAAGAGGCGCCGCGGTTCGCGCCGCGATTCGCGCCGCGCTCCGACATCGATTTTCATCCCACGACCTTCACGCCCTACGATCGTTATCTCGGCACGGTGAAGGCGGTGATCGCCCGCCTCGACGAGCGCAATGCCTCGATGGTCACGGCCTGCGAACTGGTGCGGGAATGCCGCAACTTCGGCTACAAGCTGACCGATCTGTATCGCGCCGATCCGCCGTCTGTGACCGGAGCCCGCCGCTCGGGCGACTGCAAATCGAAGGCGCTCTGGGTTTACGATCATCTCGGCGATCCACAGGCCTACTACGTCATCGGCAAGCTGGTAATGCGCTCGCGAACCAGCCATGCGTGGGTCTATTGGCGCAACAACGGGCGCTGGTGGATCCTCGATCCGACCGTGCGCTCGGCGCCGATCGCGGCGGACAGCGTGTCATCGGCGCGCTACGTGCCGTATTATTCGTTTTCGCGGGCGGGAGCTTTTCGGCACAACGCCACGCGGCTCCTGGTCGCGGCGAATGGCATCCCGGCCGTCACGCCCACGGCGGCGGTGCGGGAACGATCTGTGGATTCCAGCGCGGGGGCGGCACCGCGGAAGTAGCGACTCGCTAGGGCAGGGCGCGCGCGAGCACGTAATCATCCATGACGAAGCCGCCGCCGATGTCGGCGACCAGCGAGTCGACGATGCGGAAGCCCGCACGGTCGTAGGCGCGCACGGCGCGAGTGTTGGCTTTGTTCACCCGCAGCCGCAGCTCGGTGGCGCCGCGCGCGCGGGAGGTGGCGATGGCGTGCGCGAGCATCTGCTGGCCGCAGCCGCGGCCGTGGTGCTCGGGGAGGAGGTAGAGTTTGTTCAGTTCGGCCAGTTCGGCGGTGTGGAAGGTGAGGGCGAGGAAACCGACGGGCGCGCTGTCGATCTCGGCGATTTCCCAGAGCACCCCGGAGCGCAGCTCCGCGGCGAGTTTTTCGGCGGAATACATCCAGCCGAGCATGTATTCGATCTGCGCGAGCCCGATCATCTCCACGTAACAGGCCCGCCAGATGCGCGCGGCGAGGTCGCGGAGGAGTGGGATGTCGGCCGCCGCGGCGGGTCGAAAGTGGAGGGACATGGGTGGCGCCCCTGCTCCTACTCTCGCCCCTGCCCCGCTCCGAGCCGAAAGAGCGGAAGGGGGAGCCGGCGTAACGGAAGCGCCTCGCGGCCAGATTTCCCCTTGACCGGGCCGCGGGCCACCTCCATTCTCCCCGCCCCACTTTCCAAACCTGTTTCACCTATGAAAACTTGCGCCATTACCCACGCCCGTCCGACCAAGGGCAGCACGATTCACCGCCGCGGTCTGGCCAAGAAAAAGGGCGGCATCGGCCAGCACGTCACCAAAGTGGTCACCCGCACTTTCGAGCCGAACCTGCGGAAGAAACGCATCTGGGTCAGCGAGCTGAAGCGCTTCGTCCCGATCAAGCTGAGCGCCCGCGCGCTTAAAACCGTGACGAAAAACGGGGCGTATGCCACTCTCAAAAAGGCTGGCGTCATCTAAAGTGGTTGGCGGCGGCCGAAAGCGACCAATCATCCACGATTAGAAACTCCCTTCCCACACCTCTATGGCACTCTCCGTCGTCAGCAAAAAGTCGGGCAAGACCTACTTCCTCCACGAGCGCAAACAGGAGCTCAAGGGCGGCCAGAAAGTGACCCTCTACTATTTCGGCGCCGAGCAAAAGGAGGGCGCGATCGATGCGCTGCCCGCCGGTTACGAGGTCTCGGAAAATACCAAGACCGGCCTGCCGCTGCTCAAGAAGACGGTGAAGGCTTAGGCCAGCCCATCTTCCAACCAAGTTTTTCTGGCGGCGTGGAGTTTATCTCCCGCCGCCAGTTGCTTTTTCGGGTGACGAAGGCAGGTGTCGCGTGTCGAATGTGGCCCCGCCTTGCGGCGCACGCTCCCCGGCACTGCGATACTTTTTCACCCGTCCATTTCCCATGAAACCCGTCCCCGTCACCATCCTCACCGGCTTCCTCGGCGCCGGCAAAACGACGCTGCTCAACTACATCCTCAAGCAGCAGCACGGCTACAAATTTGCCGTCATCATCAACGAAGTCGGCAGGATCGGCATCGACGGCGGCCTGGTGGAAAACACCAAGGACGAAGTGCTCGAGCTGAGCAACGGCTGCCTCTGCTGCACGGTGCGCAAAGACCTAGTAAAAGGCGTGCAGGCGCTATTGAAAAAGGGAGGCTTCGACTATCTGCTCATCGAGACCACCGGCATCGCCGATCCCGGCCCGGTGGCGCAGACGTTCCTCAACATCCCGCAGCTCCAGCAGTACGTGCGGCTCGACTCGATCATCACCGTGGTCGACGCCGAGCAGATCGAGAAGCAGATGAAGGACACCGAAACCGCGCGCGAGCAGGTGGCGATGGCGGATTACCTCCTCATCAATAAAACCGATCTTGTGGACGAGGCGAAGCTCGTGGAGGTGGAAACGAATGCGCGGAAGCTGAACCCCCACGCGCAGATGTTTCGCACCAATCAGTCGCAGGTGAACCTCAAGGAGCTGCTCGATATGCACGCCTTCGACCTCGACAAAAAAATCGAGATCGACCCGGAGTTTCTCAACGAGCTGAACAACCGCCACCACCACGACATCGAGTCGTTTAGCTTCGAGTTCGAGAAGCCGTTTAACGTCGAGAAGTTCGAACTCTTCGTGCAGGAACTTTCGGAAAAGGAGAAGGTGTTTAGATCCAAGGGCTTCATCGCCATCGGCGGCAATCCGCGCCGCGCGATCTTCCACGGCGTGAACAACCGCTTCACGATCATGTGGGACCGGCTTTGGGAAAAAGACGAGGTGCGCAAGAGCCAGCTCGTCTTCATCGGCAAACAACTCAACGAGGCGAGAATCCACGCCGAGCTGACGAAGTGCCTCGCCTGACCGGCTTTCACCGCGGCACTATTCGTCCGCTTCTCCCCATGAAAATCGTCGTCGCTGCTCTCGTCTCTGCCTTCACCCTTTGCGCTGCTGCCGTGGCCGCGCCCCTCGTTTACCAAGGCGATGCCGGTCCCGCGAAGGGCAAACACATCGTGCTGATCGCCAGCGACCACGAATACAAATCCGAGGAAGCGCTGCCGATGCTCGGCCGTATTTTGGCGAAGCGCTTCGGCGCAAAATGCACGGTCCTCTTCGGCGTGGACGAGAACGGTTTCATCCGCCCGGGGCAATCGAACATTCCCGGCACCGAAGTGCTGAAGACCGCCGATCTCATGGTGATCTTCACGCGCTTCCAAAATCTGCCCGCCGAGCAGATGCAGCCGATCATCGATTACCTGGACCGCGGCGGCCCGGTCGTGGGCTTCCGCACTTCCACGCACGGCTTCAAAATTCCCGCCGACAGCCCGTTCGCAAAATACGACTACGCCTACAAGGGTGAGGACTACAAGGGCGGCTTTGGCCGGCAGATTCTCGGCGAAACGTGGGTCGGCCACTACGGCCCCAACCACAAATCCAGCACCCGCCTCGACCTCGTGCCGGACAAACTTTCGCACCCCGTCCTGCGCGGCGTAAAAGACGCGTGGGCCGAGATCGGCGCTTACAACGCGTATCCCATCGAAGGCAGTGAAGTCCTCGCCATGGCCCAGCCGCTGAACGGCATGGAGCCGGGTTCTCCGAACGACGACAGCAAACCGCCGATGCCCGGCGCTTGGGTCCGCGAATACCCGAGCAAGTCCGGCAAAAAAGGCCGCGTCTTCGCCAGCACCTATGGCGGGAGCGGCGACCTCGCGAACGACGGCTTCCGCCGGATGGCCGTCAATGGCTGCCTCTGGGCGCTCGGCCTCGAAGAGAAGATTCAGCCTGACAGCGACATCGGCCTCGTCGGCCCGCTGCGCCCGACCTTCCACGGCGGCGCGAAGCGCGCGAAAGACGTGAAGCCCGAGCAACTCGCCGGCTGGGATGCTCCCATCCTCCCCGAATAACCTCCCTATGTTCCCCCAGACCCGCCGCCAATTTCTCACCACCGCCGCCCTCGCCGCCGCGGCCGTCACCGCGCCGCGCGCTTTTGCGGCTGCGGATTCGCGGTTCAAGATCATCGCGTTCAGCAAGCCCTTCGCCGACCTGAATTACGAGGACACCGCGGACCTCGTCGCCGACATCGGCTGGGATGGCATCGAATGCGGCGTCCGCGCGAAAGCCGGGCACATCGCCCCGGAGAAAGTGGAGGACGAACTGCCGAAGATGGTCGAGGCGCTGAAAAAGCGTGGCAAGGAAGTGACGATCGTCACCACCGAGATCACGAAGCTCAACCCACTCGCGGAGCGTATCCTCCGCACCTCGGCGAAGCTCGGCATCAAGAAGTATCGTTTTGGTTTCGAGAAGTACGCGAAGGACAAACCCGTGCCGCAGACGGTCAGTGAAGTCGGTGCGGCGCTGAAAGACCTCGCGGCCTTCAACCACGAACTCGGCATCCAGGGCGGCTGGCAAAATCACTCCGGCGCAGACTATGTCGGCGGGCCGATTTGGGACTTGTGGACGATGATCAAGGACCTCGACCCGCGCGACATCGGCGTCTGCTTCGACATCGGCCACGCCACGCTGGAAGGCGGGCTGTCCTGGCCGATCCAGGCGCGATTGATGGAGCCGTTTTACGTCGCGGTGTTCCTGAAAGATTTCCGTTGGGAAAAAGGCGCGAAAGGCTGGGAGCCGCTCTGGTGCAGCTTCGGCGAAGGTACCGTGCAGCAGCGTTTCCTGACGAACCTGAAAAAATCCGCCTTCACCGGCCCGCTCTGCCAGCACCACGAATACAAGTCGCTCGGCACGGGCAAGGAGATGGTCGCCAACATGAAGAAAGACCTCGCGACCCTGCGCGAATGGCTCGCCGTCTAGAGGATGTGAGATAAGTCCGGCAGCGGCCGGTTCTTCCTCATCCTCTGAATCATCCTCCCCACCGCATGAGGAAGAGGAAGAGGAAGAGGATGAGGGAAAACCTCGAAGAGCGACATTTTACACGGTCGCTTCGACTCGGTCTCCGCAGTCCGCGAAACTCAGTTGAGCCGCGGATGGACGCGGATTTTCGCGGATGGGAAACCTTTCGCTTGGCCTGTATCCGCGTTTCATCCGCGTCCATCCGCGGCTCAAATTCAGCTCTCCGGCCGGGCTGGCACCCGCCACTTCACCCTCGTCCCAATGGCCTTTGGCGTCGCTCGGGACGCAGGGTTGGGCGGGGACGCTGCGCGCGGCCCGGCGTTCAGAGCGGGCGCACGAGCAGATCTTCGATCACGGCGCGCTGCGGGAGATTGATCGCGAGGAGCACGCAGGCGGCGATGTCTTCGGGCTGCATCATTTTTGCGCGCGCCGCGGCGTCGGGCGGGGCGGGGCGCTTTTGCAGAATGGGCGTGTCGATGTCGCCGGGGAAAACGGAGCAGGCGCGGATGCCGCGGGGACGTTCCTCGGCGTTGATCGCCTGGGTGAGTCCGGCCATGCCAAACTTCGAGATCACGTAGCTCGGACCGGCTTTCGGTGACGCGGCTTTGCCGGCTTCGGAGACGATGTTGACGATCGTGCCCGAGCCGCGGGCGCGCATCTGCGGGAGGAAGGCCTGCGTGCAGTAATACGCGCCGTTGAGGTTGGCGTTCATCACGTCGTGGTAGTCGGCGAGCGAGAGCACTTCGAGGGAACGCTGGGGCACGTTGGTGCCCGCGGCGTTGACCAACACTTCGACGCTCCCGAACTGCGCGAGCACCTGCTCGCCCATCGTCTCGACGGCCCGCGCATCGCCGATGTCGCACGGGACGATGATCGAGCCGAGCGCGTCGCCGGCCACTTGTTCCAGCAGTTCGCGGCGGCGGCCGAGCAGGGCGACGCGCCAGCCTTCGCGGGCCAGCGCGCGGGCGACGGCGGCGCCGACTCCGGAGCCGGCCCCGGTGATGACAGCAGTTTTTTCCATGGCGGTTATTGGTTGGGAAGATCGATCCACGCGCCGATTGCGGCGGAGCGCACGGCGGCGTCGAGGATCCCCTGCACGCGCGCCCCTTCGTGGAAGCTCGGCACGCACGGGCGCTGGTTGCGGATGGCGTCGATGAACTCGAACGCCTGATCGTAGCGGAACGTCACGAGCGGATCGCCGACGCCCGGATCGCGCGGACTGCCGGGCCAGGTCCAAAATTCTCGCGGCACGGCGAGCGTGCTCAGGCCGGCACCGCCGAGCTTTCCGTGCTGCAGCTCGTTCCACTTGCCGGTGGTGAATTCGAACGTCGCCTCGCTGCCGTTCAGCTCCACCCAGTCGAGGCTGCGCCAGCTTTCGTTGCGGCCGCTGGCGAGCTTCGAGCTTTCGAGCACGCCGGTCGTGCCGTTCTGGAATTCCGCGAGGATCGCCACCCAGTCATCGAGATCGCTCGGCTGGCCGCCGCGGTCGTCGATCAGGCGTTTCGTGCTGGCCACGAGCCGCTGCATCGGGCCGATGAGGAGCTGGGAGAAATCGATGCGGTGCGAGAGCATGTCGCCGAGTTCGCCCGTGGCCGCGAGCGCCTTCACCTGCCGCCAGCCGAGCGGGCGGCGACCCCAATCCTGCAGGCGGCACGAGCGGTAATGATACGGCTGGCCGAGGTCGCCCTGCGCGATGAGATACGCGAGGTAACGCATCGCGGGGACGAACCGATACGTGAACGCCGTCATGTGGCGCACGCCCGCAGCCTCCGCGGCGGCGGCCATGCCGAGCGCTTCGGCGTGACTCATGGCGAGCGGCTTTTCGCAAAGCACGTGTTTGCCGGCGGCGATGGCGGCGTGGGCGATCGGGCCGTGGGAAATGTTCGGCGTGGCGATGATCACGGCGTCCACTTCATCGCGGGTCACCACTTCCTCGTAGCGGGTGGAGGCAATGGTCACGCCGGTCTGGCCGCGCGCGGTTTCGAGCGTGGCCGGGATCGTGTCGCAGAGCGCGATGAGTTTCACGCCGGGGCAGAGCGCGAGGCCGGGGAGATGATTTTGCAGCGAGACGCCGCCGCAGCCGATGAGGGCGATTCCGAGGTCGTTCATGGAGTGGAGGGCGGCGGTTTTCGCAGCAGCGTGCGCGGGCGGGAAGCCTTTTTGCGGCAGCAGTGAAACGGGGGGCGGGAGCAAACTGCGACATTGCCGACGGACCATGGTGGGGCAACATCACCCACCCTCTTCAGCCACGTCACCATCGGTCCATGCCGGAACCCCAGCATCCATCCGCGCCGAAAAACGGTGTCTTTCCCACCACCCACTGGAGCCTCATCCGCCGGGCGGGCACCGGCACGGAGGCGGACGTGCAGGCGGCGCTCGCGGCGCTGTGCCAGGCCTACTGGTATCCGCTCTACGCCTACGTGCGGCGGCGCGGCTATGCGGTGCACGATGCGCAGGATCTCACGCAGTCCTTCGTGATCGACCTGATCGAAGGACCGATCCTCAGCCGCGCGGATCCCGACAAGGGACGCTTCCGCTCCTTCGTGCTCGGCTCGCTGCGTTACTTCCTGGCCAATGAAAACCGCCGTCAGGACGCCGAGCGCCGGGGCGGCCGCGCGGTGATTTTTTCCATCGAGGAGTCGCGCGCCGAGAGCTGGCTCTCGGCGGGAGCGGCGCATCACCAGACCCCGGAAGCGTTCTTCGAGCATGCGTGGGCGTTTGCCTTGCTCGACGCGGTGCTCGTGCGGATCCGCGCGGAATTCGAGAGGACGTAGCGGTTGAAATCGCGCATCTCATGGCCGTGCTTAGCCGCTGAGCACCGTTCATCCCGGATCCAACCCTGGCCCAAAGTTTCGTCGTCGTGTCAGAAGTCGAAGTTTTTCGGTTATTCATCAATAAGGCCGTGCAGTTTCACCCCGATGGCCGCCGCCTCCTGACCTTGGATCAGGGCGGCTTCCGACTCTGGGACGTGCAGACCGGGGAAGCCGTGACCGTCCACTATCCCACCCCCACCGCCGGCGGCCTCGGCTTCGATTCCCCCAGCTTCCGCGACTGCCTCTCGCCGGATGGCCGCGGGGTCGTCCTCGGCAATGGCCAGAGCGCCGCCCGGCTCTGGGCCATCCCCGATCCCCCCGCGCCCGTGCCGGCGTGGTTTGCGGATTTCCTCGATCTGCTCGCCACCGGCGGCATGGGCCAGCCCGGTCGCGACGACACGCCGCCCGGCGCCCCGCTGCTCGCCTTCATCGAGCGGGCGCGCGGGTTTGGCGACGTGGATTTTTATGAAGCCTGGGTGCGGCGGTACCTCGGGCTGGGGCGTTAGCGAGGGGTGGGCACCCGCGGGGCAGCGGGGGTGTGGGCACCCGCGGCGCGGCGGGGGTGTGGGCACCCGCGGCGCGGCGGGGGTGTGGGCACCCGCGGCGCGGCTGCCCTACCGGGTAGGGAAGGCGCGCCGCGCGTTCCCACGCATCCGGCGGCCGCGCGTTCCCTCGGAGCATGCGCCGCGCGTTCCCAGATTCGCGCGGGCGCCCACGCGACCATCGGGGGCGCCCTACCGCGCATTTCTACCGCGGGATCGTCGTGAAGGGTGTCGCGTCCGGTGGCTGCCAGCGGTGCGGCCAGTCCTCCCAGCGCGTGACCAATCCGGCGCGGACGGGGTTCGCGAGAATGTAGGCCCCCTTTTCCGCGAAACTCTCATCATGGCGCAGGCGGTGATCGAAAAAATCCGTCTGCCAGCGGACGCCGGCCTTGGCGGCCAGCCAGTGTTTCCAGTCGCGGATGGCTTTGGCCCACGCCGCCGGAGCGGCGGGCGTGGGTGGCGAGGGCGCGGGAAGATCACCGGGCGCGGGAACGCGCGGCGGATGTGTGGGAACGCGCGGCGCGCCTTCCCTACCCGGTAGGGCAGCCGCGCCGCGGGTGCCCACACTGCCGCCGCGGGTGCCCACACTGCCAGCCGCGCCACCGGGCGCTGTCTGCGGAAAACTCAGCAGCGCATGGCAATGATCCGGCATGAGCAGAAAAACCCACGGGTACCACTGCCCGCGGCGGTAGCGGAATTCCACCGCGTCCAGCACCGCCCGCGAAATCTCCGGTCGCGTGAGCTGTGCCTCCCCGCGCGGCAGCGTGCAGATCGTCACGAACCAAATCTCCCGCGCCGGGTCCACCCAGCGCGGCGGCTCATGCGGGAGCGAGCGGCGACCGGCCATATGGGCGAGCGTTGGTCGGCGGGGCGCAGAGCGTCAAGGCGGATTTTTTGCATCCGTTGCGGCGAAAGATCGCGTGGCAGCGGAAGAGTGGGAACGCGCGGCGCGCCTTCCCTACCCCGGTAGGGCAGCCGCGCCGCGGGTGCCCACACCGGCGCCGCGGGTGCCCACACTCGCGCCGCGGGTGCCCACACCGCCCGAGTGTGCGGGTATCCGCGCGGCCCCCGCAGATTTGGGAACGCGCGGCGCGCCTTCCCTACCCGGTAGGGCAGCCGCGCCGCGGGTGCCCACACTCGCGCCGCGGGTGCCCACACCGCCCGAGTGTGCGGGTATCCGCGCGGCCCCCGCAGATTTGGGAACGCGCGGCGCGCCTTCCCTACCCGGTAGGGCAGCCGCGCCGC
>Ga0209181_10002795_pt1 | contig 28028 bp, 22 predicted proteins | sample MAT05_FD_187208 | JGI IMG/M metagenome (GOLD analysis project Ga0209181, IMG submission 187208) | Freshwater microbial communities from Lake Fryxell liftoff mats and glacier meltwater in Antarctica - MAT-05 (SPAdes) (version 2) | ecosystem: Environmental > Aquatic > Freshwater > Ice > Liftoff...
GCTCGGCGATCACGGCGGGTTCTGCCAATTGCAGCGTCGCCGATACCTTTCCATCGGGTTCAACGGCGTGCCAAAAAGTTTGCCCGTGCGACCCGATGACATCGATCTGAGCGGGCGTGAATCCGCCTTCTTCGAGGGCGCGCAAGGCGGCGGCGGCGAACAATTCCCCTAACCCAAAATTGATCGCGCATAATTCATCCACCCGCCCCCCGGCACAAGCATCGAGAATGCGCTGTTGAAACCCTTCTGGGTAGGGAAAGGTGATAGCATGGGCGATATCGGCGGTCAAAAGCGGGGGCGCGCCGCTGATTTCGCAGACGGCGGCGTCAATGGCATCTGCTGAGGTACCGGACATCAAACCAATGATTTTCATAAGATATGCCTGTTATATAATAAACTTGAACCGCATAATAATCACTCAGCCAGCGGATGCCACCTTCGATTTTGGTTGTCCATATGTGTTTGTTGTAACGTCTCACCCCTTCATCCGCAACGGCAACTTCTTCAACCCGCGCAACGCCGGCGCACCCTTCCACTTCAGTTGATCCACTGGGGTCGCAAGCTGCATGTTCGGGAAACGTTCCAGCAAGCGTGTGAAGGCGATCTTCGCTTCCAGTCGTGCCAGCGGCGCGCCCAAACAATAATGGACGCCAAACCCAAAAGCGATATGGCGATTGGGGGTACGGGTGATGTCTAACACTTCGGGGTTCTCAAAGATGGTTTCGTCGCGATTGGCGGCTGCGATACACAGCACCAGCGTGCTGTATTGGGGGATCGGCTGCCCGCCAACTTCGATATCTTCGATGTTGTAGCGCAAAGCGATATGCTGAGTCGGGTTGGTATAGCGCAGCAACTCGTCGATAGCGGTGTCGATCAACGCCGGATTCGCCTTCAAGAGCGCCAGTTGATCGGGGTTTTGGAGTAGTGCCAGCGTGCCCACCGCCAACAAATTGGCGGTTGTTTCGTGCCCCGCAAACAAGAGCAAGAACAACATAGAGATCAGTTCGGATTCCGACAAGGTTTCCCCTGCGTCTTCCGCCAGCACCAACGCGGTCGTCATATCGTCTTTGGGGTTGGCGCGGCGGTCGGCGACCAGTCGTTTCAAAAAGCCATCCAAGCCAATGGCATTGCGGATCTTAGGCACGATCCCCAATATATCTTTGGGCGAAACATCGGTGATCGTGTTGCTCATCCATTTACGGAAGTTCCAGCGATCTTCCGGCGAGACCCCCATCATGTCGCCGATGACATTCAGCGGTAAGGGCAGGCTAAATTCGTCGACAAAATCGACCACCGGCTTACGGGCTACCGCGTCCAAAAATTCATCCGTCAGTTGTTCAATGCGCCCGCTCAACGCCTGAATCATGGTGGGCGTAAACGCTTTATGAACCAACCGACGCAAGCGCGTATGATCCGGTTCATCAGCGAGTGCCATGCTATCGACAAAGCTTTTCAGCGCGGTCGGGATATACCACTTCTTCGTCCAATCATCCCATGTCGGCAGTTTGCGCCCGTCGTTCACAAAACGGGGGTCTTTTAAGGCGAACAAGACATCATCATAGCGAGTGATAAAACGCAAATCTTTCCCAGAAACCGGATGATTAACCCGCACGAACTCGCGTTGGTGGCGCATTTCAGCATAGCTCGGATACGGATCCTGCTGCATGGCAGGCGATGTCAGATCAATGCCCATAGGATTATCTCGCTTGTAGTTCATCGAGGGATGAGGCTATTTTAGCATAATTGGATTATTTACCGTATTTCTATCATTCGCTTTTTAGGATTACGTTTCCTTATTTTTCCTTTCCTTTTCCACCGTTGTCCAGTAAAATAAGTTGACAGACTTTGGATTGCGGGTTATGGTATCGTTACCATGAACCGCCTATGGGTCTGGGAATGTGGTTTCTGAAAAATTAATTTCTATTTGGCGAGAAAAACTTATGCCCGATATCTTGTTGAGCGTCTCCGGGTTGGAGAAGTCTTTCCCCGGTGTTCATGCGCTATCCGAATGTCATTTTGAACTGCGCGTGGGTGAAGTTCATGCCCTCGTCGGCGAAAACGGCGCTGGTAAATCCACAATGATGAAGATCATCGCGGGGGTTTACCAAAAAGATGCTGGACAGATTTTGCTGCGCGGTAAAGAAGTCGATATTCCCAGCCCCCGCGTTGCGCAACACTTGGGGATCAGCATGATCCACCAAGAGTTGAACCTGATGCCCCATTTGACCGTCGCCCAAAACATCTTCATTGGGCGCGAACCGCGCAATGCCGCCCTACCATTCCTACTTGATGATCAAGCGATCAACGCCCAAAGCAAAGCCTTGCTGGAGTCGCTCCGCTTGACGATTGACCCCCGCACGCGCGTCACGGACCTCACCGTCGCGCGCCAGCAAATGGTGGAAATCGCCAAAGCGCTTTCGCTCAATGCGCAAGTGCTGATCATGGATGAGCCGACGGCAGCGCTGACCGAATCCGAGATCGACGAGCTGTTCCGCGTGATTCGTGACTTGCGGGAGCAAGGCGTCGGCATTGTTTACATCAGCCACCGCCTCGAAGAACTCAAGCAAATTTCGGATCGCATCACCGTCATGCGGGATGGGCGTTATATCGAGACGTTGAACACTCCCGAAGCCAAGATCGACACGATCATCAGCTTGATGGTGGGGCGTACCATCTACCAGACGGCGCAAGAACTGCCCGAAAACGCCAGTGGCGAAATTGTGCTGGAGGTGCGCAACTTGAATCGCGGGCGCGACCTCAAAGACATTAATTTTCACCTGAAAAAAGGGGAAATTCTCGGCTTTGCAGGCTTGATGGGTGCTGGACGTACCGAAGTGGCGCGTGCCATCTTTGGTGCTGACCCTATCGACTCCGGCGAAATTTATATTCACGGGGAGCGGGTACACATCCACCAACCGCGTGATGCGGTCAAGCACGGCATCGGATATTTGTCGGAAGACCGTAAGCGTTATGGGCTAAATGTCGGCATGGATGTGCAGACCAATGTCGCTCTTGCCTCCTTCAATAAATTTTTAGGCATGTTGGGGGTCGTCAACGATAACCAAATGCGCACTACCGCCACACATTATGTGAAACAACTCGATATTCGCACCCCCAGCGTACAACAGCGCGTCAAAAATCTATCGGGGGGCAATCAACAAAAAGTGGTCATCGCCAAATGGCTGACCGCCGACACCGAAATTTTGATCTTCGATGAGCCAACACGCGGTATTGATGTCGGCGCGAAGAGCGAAATTTACAAATTATTGAATGAATTGGCGGCACAAGGAAAATCGATCATCATGATCTCGTCCGAACTGCCGGAAATTTTACGCATGAGTCACCGCGTGATCGTCATGTGTGAGGGGCGCATCACGGGCGAACTGAGCATGGCAAACGCCACCCAAGAAGGCATTATGAAATTTGCGACACAGCGTCATGCGCTGGTCGCACCCGATCTCTAATTTTTAGCAACCGTTTTTATCAAACAGTGAGAATGGGTTTTTATGGGAACTGACATCGCTTCACCCGCTGGCGAACTGCCCAAAATTGCGCGCCCGCTTATTTCGGCAGAAGCCACTCAAAAAGTCTTGGCATTTGCGGCGCTCATTATTCTGTTCATTGGTTTCTCAGTCGCATCACCCAACTTTTTGCAATTCAACAACATCGTCGGCATCCTGCTTGCCACCGCCGTCAACGGCATTTTGGCAATTGGCGTCACCTATGTGATCATCAACGGCGGCATTGACCTGTCTATCGGCACGGTCATGACTTTTTCCGCCGTGATGACGGGTGTGTTCGTCACCTATTGGCAGTGGCCCGTCCCGCTCGGCATCTTCGCCGGCATTCTCATGGGGTCGTTTGCAGGATTCATCAACGGCGTGATTATCGCCAAGATGAAAATCCCGCCCTTCATCGCCACACTGGGCATGATGTATGTCGCCAAAGGTTTATCGTTGATCATCTCCGGCTTAAAGCCGATCTATTTTAATGACTCCCCCGGCTTTCGCGATATTGCGACGGGTTCCCTCATCGGGGGGATCATCCCCGGTTTCAACATCCCCAACGCTGTCGTGATCATGTTCGGCGCGGCAATCGTCGCCGGTTTGATCTTGGCGCGCACGGTGTTGGGTCGGTATACCTTCGCGCTCGGCAGCAATGAAGAAGCCACCCGTTTGTCGGGTGTCAATGTGGATCGCTGGAAGATCGCCGTTTACACCGTGTGTGGCACCTTTGCGGGGGTCGCGGGGGTAGTAATCGCCTCGCGCCTCAATTCCGCCCAACCCGCCTTGGGACAAGGGTATGAACTGGACGCCATTGCCGCCGTCGTGATCGGCGGCACCTCGCTGAGCGGCGGGGAGGGGACTGTGCTGGGCACGGTCATTGGGGCGTTCGTCCTGAGCGTGCTGACCAACGGGTTGCGCATCATGTCCGTGCCGCAGGAATGGCAAGTGGTGGTCACAGGTGCGATTGTGATCCTCGCCGTCTATCTGGACATCCTGCGCCGTCGTCGGAAATAACGCGCACGGGGAGCCATTGTGCCCTCTGAGCGCGATATCTCAACTGGAAAGTGATCGCAAATAGCGCTTTCCGAAACGAAAGAAATCAGTGATAATGGTGGGGTATCGTAAGCAAACGAAAGGATAGCCGAGGGTCTTAAAACGCGGTTTCCGATGTTGGCGAGCTGATGCAAAGCACATAAGCGTTAGAGTATCTTGTAGATTTTAACCATTGGAGTTCAAAGTGAAGTCAACAAAACTGTTTGGGATTCTGTTGGGCGGTATGCTGTTGGTCTCCAGCGCCGCATCCGCGCAAGACGCTACTCCTGAAGCCACTGCCGAAATGATGGAAAACTCCCGCCGAAGCTATTGCACCCCCGAAGTGCAAGCAGAAGTTTCGGCAATGGGACTGTATATCCCCTTGATCTCGAAGGGCTTCCAGCACCAATTCTGGCAGGCAGTGCGCCTCGGCGCGGAACAAGCAGCGGCAGATTGTGGCGTAGAAATTACGTTTGAAGGTCCCGAAACCGAAGCGATGGTCGATAAGCAAATGGAAATGCTTCAGACCGCGCTGGATCGCGGTCCGGCAGCCATCGCCTTCGCAGCGTTGGACAGCCAAGCGGCGATCCCCTTGTTGGAACGCGCCCAAGAAGAAGGCATTCCGGTCGTGGGTTTCGACTCCGGCGTGGATAGCGACATCCCCGTGACGACTGCCGCGACCGATAACATCGCGGCGGCGGCGTTGGCAGCGGACAAGATGGTGGAACTCATCGGTGGTTCGGGTGAAGTGGCGATTGTCGCCCATGATCAAACCAGCCGCACGGGTATTGACCGTGTGGACGGTTTCCGTAACCGTATCGAAGAAGCTTATCCCGATGTCACCATCGTCGATATTCAGTACGGCGGCGGCGACCAACTGCGTTCTACCGACATCGCCAAAGCCATCATCTTGTCGAACCCCAACATTAAAGGTATCTTTGGCGCAAATGAAGGTTCTGCCATCGGCGTCTTGAATGCCGTCATGGAATTGGGCAACACCGACATCGTGGTCATTGGCTACGACTCTGGCGCGCAACAGATGGAAGCCATCCGTAGCGGTGCCGAAGCCGGCGCGATCACTCAAGACCCCATCGGCATTGGCTATCGTGCTGTCGAAGCCGCTGTCATGGCGATCTTGGGCGAAGAACTGCCCACCATCATCGACACCGGATTCCACTATTACGACGCGACCAACATCGATGATGAAGAAATCTTCTCGCTGTTGTACGAATAATAGCACCGTGATCTGAAGTTTTACGAAGGGGGCATCGCCAAGCGGCGGTGCCCCCTTTTTTTATGGTTCCGCCAGTTGGGAAAATGGCACCGTATGAATTATCATGCTTGATAGTTATTTCAATTTTCGTAACTACTCAGCCCTCACCCTAAATCCCTCTCCCACAAGGGGCGAGGGACTTTCTACCGCGTTTCTCCCCTTCTCCTCTTGTGGGAGAAGGGGTCAGGGGATGAGGGGTAGCTGTTGTAGTTGCCAATTTTCGAAAGGAAATTTGAATGATGCAAACACTCGATTTTGCGCAGATCGCGCATGATACTTTTGCCGATAAACACTATGGTGTCTTTATCAACAATGGGTGGCAGTCCGCCGCGTCAGGTGCAACTTTTGATGTGACCAATCCGGCGACTGGCGAGACGTTGATGACCATCGCCGACGCTGGTGCCGATGAGACTCGCGCGGCGGTGGATGCGGCGGCGGCGGCATTGCCCGCATGGAGCGCGCTACCCGCAGGACAACGGGCTGACTTGTTGCGGCGGGCGGCAGCGCTGATGAACGAACGCAAAGAGCATCTCGCCACCATTATGACCTTAGAACAAGGCAAGCCCCTGACCGAGTCGCGTGGCGAGATCGTCTATGCCGCCAGCTTCTTGACGTGGTTTGCGGGCGAAGCGGAGCGCGTCTATGGGCAGATCATCCCCGCCTCGGTCGCCAATAAACGACTGTTTGTGCTGCGCCAAGCGGTCGGCGTCTGCGCGCTGATCACCCCGTGGAACTTTCCGGCGGCGATGCTGACGCGCAAACTCGGTCCGGCATTGGCAGCGGGCTGCACGGTGGTGTGCAAACCCGCTGAACAAACGCCCCTCTCGGCACTAGAACTGGGCAATATTTTCATCGAGGCAGGGTTTCCCCCCGGCGTGGTCAATATCGTGCCCACCAGTGACCCGATCTCGTTCTCGAACGTCATTTTTGCGGACGACCGCGTGCGCAAAGTCTCGTTCACAGGCTCGACCGAAGTCGGCAAAATCCTGATCCAGAACTCGGCGGCGACTGTCAAGCGGCTGTCGTTGGAACTGGGTGGCAATGCCCCGTTCATCGTCTTTGACGATGCCGACCTGATGGCGGCGGTGCGCGGTGCCATTGCGTCCAAGTTCCGCAATGCCGGGCAAACGTGCGTGTGCGCCAATCGCATTTATGTGCAGCGCGGCATTTACGACCGCTTCACTGATGCTTTTTCCGCCGAAGTCGCCCGTTTGAAGGTGAGTAACGGCTTGCTGCCCGACACCGTGATCGGTCCGCTGATCGACCTGCCCGCCCGCGATAAAGTGGAACGGCATATCGCCGATGCCCAAGCGCACGGAGCGCGGGTTTTGGTGGGTGGGGCGGCGCTGGCGGCAGAACTGAACCCCGTCGGCACCTTTTGGTCGCCCACGGTGCTATCCGACGTGACCGACGCCATGTTGATCACACAAGAAGAGACATTTGGCCCGGTCGCCCCTTTGATCCCGTTTGAAGATGAAGAGTCGGTGATCGCTAGCGCCAACGCTACCACTTTTGGATTAGCGGCGTATTTCTATACCCGTGATGTCAGCCGGGTGTTGCGCGTCGCCGAACGGCTGGAATTTGGGATCATCGGTGCTAACGACGCCCTGCCTTCGGTGGCACAAGCACCCTTTGGCGGCGTCAAACAAAGTGGGTTGGGGCGCGAAGGCGGCTCGGTCGGCATTGATGAATATCTGGAAGTGAAATATCTGTCGTTAGGGTTGTAACCGCCCCGCTAGCGGGGACGCACGGCGTCCCCGCTATTTTATTATTAAAATCAAAGGAACCGACCGATGGAATACATCGCTTCAAAACAACGCTACGAAAACATGCAGTATCGCCGGGGCGGACGCAGTGGACTCAAACTGCCGGCGATCTCGTTGGGGTTGTGGCACAACTTCGGGGATGTCGATCACATCGGCAACATGCGCCGGATGCTACGCCGCGCCTTTGATGTGGGTATCACTCATTTCGACCTTGCCAACAATTATGGTCCCCCGCCCGGCTCGGCAGAGGAAAACTTCGGCAAGGTATACGCCCAAGACTTTAAGTCTCACCGTGATGAATTGATTATCTCCACCAAAGCTGGGTATCACATGTGGGAAGGTCCGTATGGCGAATGGGGATCGCGCAAGTATATGCTTGCCAGCCTCGATCAAAGCCTAAAGCGCATGGGGCTGCCCTATGTCGATCTGTTCTATAGCCACCGCTTTGATCCCGATACCCCGCTCGAAGAAACGATGGGAGCGCTCGATACGGCGGTGCGCAGTGGACGGGCACTCTATGTCGGCATCAGCAATTATTCGGCGGAGAAAACCTTGGAAGCGGCGCGCATCCTGAAGCAACTGGGGACGCCCTGCGTGATCCATCAGCCGCGTTACAACATGCTCAATCGCTGGATCGAGCCGGAGTTGGTGGGTGTCTTGCGCGATGAGGGTATCGGCTGTATTCCGTTTTCACCTTTAGCGCAAGGGCTATTGACCAGTCGCTACCTTGATGGCATCCCGACCGACTCGCGCGCTGCCAAAGAGTCGTCCCCATTCTTGACTGAGGATCGGGTGACGCCGGAGATCGTCGAAAAAGTCCGCAAACTGAACGCCTTCGCCGAGGCGCGCGGTCAAACGATGGCACAACTGGCGGTCGCATGGATTTTGCGCTTGCCGGAGATCACCTCGGTATTGATCGGTGCCAGTCGTGTGCAGCAAATCGAAGATGTCGTCGATACGCTGGATAATGTGATGCTGTCAGCGGAGGAACTGGCGACGATTGAGGGGATTTTGGCGGTGGGGTAGAGCGAAGAAAAGTGAAAAATCGACAGGAAGGCGCGGTCGAAAATTGGCGAGGGCGCGAAGAAAACAACAGGACGGGAGTATTCCCGTCCGGCGATCTTTTAATCCTCAGCCATGTTCTCAATTTGTGTTGCCGCTTAATTTACAGACAGTTTGCACTTATTTTACACTTATCTAATTTGATCCTTAAGCCGACTCGCTACAGTAAAGGTACAGTGGGTACGCATCAGATGCTCGCTGTCAGTGTGATGCAAATTGTGGACTAGGAAAATTTAACATGCAGAAATCAATCCGTACTCTGTTCGTTTTAGCGTGCACGGTCGTCCTCACCACTGCTTCGGTCGGATGGGCGGCGGCTCAGCAAGGAGCGGCACCCGGCTTTTTAGGGGTGCGTTTAGCAGATGGTGAAAACGGGGTCATGGTGACCGAAGTGTTGCCCGATACGGGCGCGGAAGCGGCTGGTGTGCTGGTCGATGATGTGCTGGTCTCGGTTAATGAGACGGCGGTCACGACTGCTGAAGAGGTTGTCAATATCGTTCGTGAAGCCGCTGTGGGCGATGTTCTGACGTTGGAATTCACCCGTGCGGGCGAGCTGGTGACGCTTGAAGTCACATTGGGCGAACGCCCCACAGACTTGTTTGAAATGCAACTTCCCGAAGGCATGACCCCACCCGATGGGATGACGCCCGGCAATGGGCGCGGCGGTGATGGCAATATGCCTGACGGTTTCCGCTTTGAGCAAATGCCGCCGATGATGATGCAGCAATTTGGTTATGGCAACGGGCGCTTGGGCGTCACTTTCGTCACGCTGGATGAGCAGGTCGCCGCCGAACGTGAAGCGACCGTCACCGAAGGCGCGCTGATCGTTGAGGTCGTGGCGGATTCCCCGGCGGCGTTGGCGGGCTTAGCAGTCGATGATGTCGTGACCGCCGTCAATGGCGAACTTGTCGATGCCGAACGCACCTTGCGGGATCGCCTGATCGCTTACGAACCGGGCGATGTGGTGACGTTGGACGTGTTGCGCGCGGGCGAAACCCTAGCGCTTGAAGTGACGTTGGGCGAGCAGGTCATGGGTAGCGAGTTCAACATGCCGGGAATGCAAGGTCGGATGGGCCCGAATGGTCAGTTCCGTTTTGAAATCCCCATGCCAGAAATGACGCCAGAAATGACGCCGGAAGCCACAGCCGAACCGAATACCTAGTTTCAAGATGTGGCGTAGAGTGGCGTAGAGATGAAAGGGGGGCGTGCCGCAATCGGGACGCCCCTTTTTTTTGTTAGATCGGGGTAACTACTTCGCCGATGCTGTTGGCGAATTGATTTTATCTAGGGTCGGCGTGTCTTTTTTGTGGAGGCGCAAGGCATTGCGCCCCTACGGATCATCTCCTATTTTGATTCGCCAACAGCATCGGCGAACCACACACCACTCACCCAAAGCGAAGCGGCAATCCCTCTTCATAAGCGAAGCGGCGGGGCGAGGTACTTTCTACCGCGTTTCTCCCCTTCTCCAAAAGCGAAGCGGCTGGGACAAGGGGTCAGGGGATGAGAAGTAGCTGTGTAGTTACGGAAAATGATGTAGAAGCCTTCGTTTATGCGGTCAAAAGCAAACGGGATGGCACCCCTGATCTGCGCCTGACGTGGACGGACCGGTTCTTGGAGGCACTCGAAAAGACGCGCGAACTGGTTAGTAAAGTGTGGTTGTTTGTAGTCATCGGCATTGCCATTGGAGCATTGATTCATGGCTTTATCCCAGAGGCGGCGCTTGCCAAAGTGATGAGTGCCGATGCGTGGTGGTCGGTGCTGGCTGCCGTTTTGATCGGGGTGCCGTTGTACTCGAATGCAGCGGGGGTGATCCCTATTGTCAGCGTGCTGCTCGAAAAAGGAGCGGCTTTAGGAACCGTATTAGCGTTTATGGTGGCGGTGGTGGCCCTAAGTCTCCCCGAAATGATCATCCTACGACGTGTCTTAAAACCTCGTTTGATCGCGGTTTATATCGGGGTAGTGACGCTTGGCATTGTATTGACGGGCTATCTTTTCAACTTCATCATCCGCTAGGAGGGAAGGCGGCAATGCCTGAAATGTCTGCCCTCATCATGATGAGCGCTTGTGGCGTTTTTCAGCCCCCGCTATAATGACCTCTTAGGATAATTTGTCGCTATCTACAGAAATTGTGCATCCTGCCGCGCGGAATCCCAAGCCGTCGCTCATGATTGCGCATCTAGGGTGAGGGTTGGGAGGGAAATCATGGATTTATCAGGGGGGCTATACACACTGCCACCAGAGGCACTATCGATTTTGCGATTTTTCGCGATTTCGGAAACCGAAGCCGCGCATACGGACGTGATCATCGAAGGTGCTGGGCTAAGCGACCGGGGATTCGGTAAAGGCATTCGCCGCTTGGTGACGCGCAATTACTTGACCCTCAGCGGGGATCAAGTCTATCGCTTGACCGACCTCGGACGCCGTTCGATCCGCGAACTGGTGGAAGATGAACAGTTTACCGAAGAGGATGGGTACGATCTTCCCGAACTGGACGATGAACCGCGTTTTGTGCGCCGACGGTTGGTGCTGATCACCTCAAGCGTGCTGCTTGCTGAACGTGAAATGCCGATCATCGTGGGTTTTGATCAACCCGCAAACGAAGATCGCCTAGAGCGCTCGTCGGACATCTTGCTGCGGTTGTCGGTCGTCAATGGTGAACCGCAACGCAGCCAAGAAGTCCCGCTCCAGTTGTTGAATACCTCTTTACAGCACACCTTCAAAATTACGCCAGGGGCGTTCACTGAGGCGCGCTTGCGGGCGGAAGTGATTCAGCTACGTGATAGCGATGAAGTCGAATTTTGCGGCGGTTTATATGTCGATTTGCCCGTACAGTGGGCGGCGGCAGAAGACGACCTCGCGCCGACCGCCTATGGGATCGATGTGCTGTTGCGCGAGGTGTAAAGCGCGGCGAAGGCGTCTAGGCTCACCCCATCCCACCACGCTGGTCGGATGGGGTGAGGTCAGCGCCTCAAAAATGTAGTGCCACCTCTGGATATTCGATGCGCACAAGGCTATCGACCTTCGGTAGCGGCAGCCATTGTTCCGCCCCATCTAGCCAGCGTACATGAATTTGATCGACGACCGCGATTGCGCCCAAGCCAAAATGGGCGACCGGTTCCATTTGGCAGAGATAGCCGCTGCCTGCGTCAATAGCGCGGCGCTGGGTGCGCCCGCCCGCCGTGATCGTGACGATGGCTCCCCGCGCCGGGGCACCGTGGACAGTCAGCGGCAGGACGCGCAACCAGTGATTGCTGTTTGGCGCGGTCTGGAACAGGCTCAACGGTTGTCCTTCGGCTTCCCCATGCGCGATCAGCAATTCTAAGCGCCCATCTTCGTTGAAATCCCCGACGGCTGCCCCTGTGCCCATGCCTTTGGGTTCTAGGGCATCGCCGATATCGATTTGTACCCATTCGCCTTCTCGATAAGCGAAGAGGCGATTTGCTTGTCCGATATTGTTGAAGAAAATCTCCTCCCTGCCGTCATTGTCGAAATCTGCCGCGATCACCGTGCGCACGCGCGATTGCAACGCCATGTCCAGCGGGGCAATATCCTGAAACTGTCCGGCGGGGTTGCGCACATACAAGCGGTGCGGTCCCTCCCAATTGCCACACACCAATGCGAAATCACCGCTCTCGGCATGATCGAGGATGGCGATGCCGCGTGCATGATAACGGGGATCGTCTAAGCCAACATGGGAGGCAATTTCGTCATAGACGCCATCTTGGTTGTGAAACAGATAATTGGGTCCGCCCTCGTTACCCGCGAAAATATCCATCTGCCCGGAAATTAACGGCAAGGCGACCGCGCTCCGTCCGCCGGCTTTGAAGGCAAGCCCTACCTCAGTAGCGATATCGTGCAGGTGCCCATCTTCGTCAAGTTCGTAAAAACGGGCAGGGGCACCATAATTGGCGACATAAAACCCATAGCGCCCAGTGCCTAAGCGATCCACCGCCACGACCGAGCGCCCCGCGATCATATTGAGGATGGCGGTATGGTCGGGCAGACTGAACAGATCCGTCCATGTGTCGTCCACGCGATCCAACAGCCGATCTCCAAAACGCTTGCGTCCGGCGAAGGTATCGGTGTTCAAAATATAGAGTTCTTCTTGACCGTCCCCATCGATATCTGCTGCCGCCACGCCCACTGCTTGGCGGGCCGCATCAGCGAGTTGCACATCGGCGATATCGTGAAAGACAGTACCATCCCATTTTAAGGCGAGATTAGGAAATCCAAAGCCCGCTACCACGATCTCAAAATGACCATCGCCATCCAAATCGGTCACGGCGACGCCATAATTGAGCTGGCTTGGGTTATTGACCAAAAGACGACTGCAATTGATAAACATGGGTTCACCCAGAGATTGTTTTATAATAGACACGGTTGATTATAACGGACGATTGCGACCTTAAGCATGGCACGTCATTGGTTGCGGGCAGCCGCACATGGATTCACCGTTGCGCTCGTCCATCGTTTGGTGCTGACCGTCTGGTTGGCAGTGGCGTGGATGATCGTGCAAACTTATTTGCCGGGCACCGCTGGCGCTGATTTCCACGCGAATGCTGATGCTAATTTGCCATCATTGGATAGCCCTGCCGAACAAAATTTACTGGCGGTGTGGCGGCGTTGGGATGCCGTCCATTATCTGAATTTAGCCTATAACGGGTATGAGGCGGTTCAACCGGGATCGACTGTATTTGGGGTGTTGACGCCGTTGGTGTTGCGGGTGGCGGCGCTTCCTTTTTCGGGGTTGAGCGCTCCGATTGATGTCGGCTCTATCGTCGTGCAGACGCTGGCGTTTGGGGCGGCGCTCACGCTGCTATACCGCTTCTGTACTGTTTATTTTGACGACGAACACTTGGGACTCGCCAGCATCATGGCGATGGCGCTGATGCCGCTGTCGTTTTATTTCGCCGCGCCCATGTCCGAATCGCTGTATCTGCTGTTGGCGTTGGCGGTCGCTTATGCCAGCTTGCGGGGGCGCTGGTTGGCGGCGGCATTGTTTGGCTTCTTGGCGGTCCTCAGCCGCTCGCAAGGGGTGATTTTGGCGGGGGTCAGTGGCGTGTTTTTGTTAGAACAGGTCGGTTGGCGGCTGACGATAGTATCGACATGGCGGGGGGCGCTCTTGCGGGCGGTGCGGGTGGGGTGGGTGCTGGCATTCATCCCGATGGGGTTGCTGGTGTTCAGCGCTTACCGTGACTCGCTAGGGCTACCGTCACTGGGGGATACTTATTATAACTATTCCTATCATTTTTTCGTCAATCCGCTGGAAGGATTGTGGATCAATATTCAGTGGATCGCCGCTCATGCCGGCGTCGCTTTGCGCACGGTGGATATTTTGGTGATGCTGTTGGCATTCGTCTTGACGGGCATTCAAATTGCGGTGCCGTCGCATCGCAAACTGCCGTTGATCGCTTTCACGGTCGGGCATTTGTTGGTCTACCTCAGCAAGATCAATTGGGAGTGGGGCAGTAACGAGGTGGTGCTGTTTTCGCAGAGTTTTGCGCGCTACGCCATCGTGTTATTCCCGCTGGTTATCCTGATCGCGGATGGCGTTCGGCGCTTGCCGATGATCCCCCGTTTGTTGATCGGTGGGGCATGTGGGGCGCTGCTTTTGATCGCCAGTGGATTATATACGGTGGCGTTGGTCGGTCCGTGAGCAAAGAAAGTATCGGGGTGACTACTCAGGTATAGAAACAGAATAAAATAAGTAGGGAGGCATGAAGACGTGAAGAAAAACAGGAAAATACCCCTCGAAACGTGGATGTAGGGGTGGATTAGGCGCTTGTCAATCGTTCGTTAACATGAAAGGTCGCGCGCCGAATATCCACCCATTTGCCGCCAACGGTCATTTCTCCCTTTATTACCGACCGTTTTCAACCTGAGCAGTTACGTATCGGGACATGATCCAGAATATCCCGATACCGGTTGAGCGTGGTTATTCTTTGGACGGCGGCGTTGATGTCGTCATATTTTGCATAATGCCCGTGAACCGAGTCAACATGCCGGTGAGTTCCATCGGCAGGACAAATTTGGTCGAATTGCTGCTGCCAATGGTGCGCAAGGTGTCAAAGTATTGCAGCATCAGCGTTTTGTCGTCCATCGTGCTGGCTTGCGCTTGTAGCACTTCCAAAGCATCGGCACGACCACGCGCCAGCAGCAGTTGCGACTGACGTTCGGCTTCGGCACGCAGGAGGGCAGCTTGTTGTTCGCCTTCGGCGCGTAGGATGCTTGATTGCTTCTCGCCTTCGGCGACCATGATGGCGGCGGCGCGTTCCCCTTCGGCACGGGTGACGGTGGCGCGGCGTTCGCGCTCGGCGCTCATCTGACCATTCATGGCGGCTTTGACGAGGGCGGGCGGTTCGACCTCGCGAATTTCCACGCGCGTGATTTTGAGACCCCAGCGTTCGGTCACTTCATCCAGTTTGACGCGCAGCACATCATTGATCTGTTCCCGTTTTGCCAACACATCATCGAGTTCAATATCGCCGATGACGGCGCGCAATGTGGTCGCAGCGATATTGAGGGAGGCGCTAATGACGTTTTCGACTTCCAATATCGACAGCTTAGGATTGACGATGCGATAGTACACCAAGAAATCAATGTCGATGGAAGTGTTGTCCTTCGAAATCGCGGTTTGGCGGGGGATTTCGAGAAAGCGCTCACGCAGATCGACCCGCTTGGCGGTTTCGATGAGCGGGATCAAAATCACAAAGCCCGGTCCGCGCGTGCCAGCATAGCGCCCCAATGACATGACGACGATCCGTTCGTATTCGGGCACGACCTTAAAAACGCTCAAAACCAGATACAACAGGAATAAGATCAAACCAATGACAATGATCGGTGCAAACTCGCCCATATTTACGCCTCCTCTAGGCTTTCCGGCTCATGCCGTTTTTGCTTCATAGGCTCTACAAACAGTGTCAAATTTTCGCGATCCACGACGACGATTTGCGTCTTTGCGGCAATCGGCTGATCAGCACGGGCGGACCAACTTTCGCCGCGCACAAAGACCGCGCCCACCGGATCAATCGTGGTTTGGACGGTACCGTATGCCCCAATGATCGATTGATCGTCGATCAAGCCGGGGTGTAAATGTTGGAGCGACATCGCCCGCGCCAAAACAAAATGATAGTAGGCAAAGGACGCGATCACGGTGATGGCGATCACAATAATCGAGACGGTGGACGTCTGAAATAAGGTGAAGCCGCCGACAGCTTGCAAACCGAGACCGACTAACGCCAAGCCCGCAAAACGACGCGCCACCAACGGCGTCACCAAAAAGCCGAGAGTGCCGATCACCAAAATCAGGGCAGATGCCCACTGTGTCGGCATGTTCACCAAGCAAAAAATAGCGATGCCACAGATGGCAAAAGCGGCAACTTCGATAATGCCCGTACCGGGCATATACACGGCTGCGACGGCTACCCATAATCCGGCGATCAGCCCCAGATAGACGAGATTTGGATCGATAGAGATAGGCATATCGACTCTCCTGCGCGAATGGACAAGGAATCTTTACATCCTGCTGCTTACATTCTACATTATAAATCACCTTTAGATGTAGGCGATGCCCTATGTTTTGGGGGAGAAATATTCATTATTTGCCCATCAACTTGAACTGTTGGTTAAAACTACCCAAATTGAAGGGTACGCCTATAATAGGATCGCAAATCAATAGAACGCTTACGTTGGAGAATTCTTCGGTTTGCATCCTTCAAAGACTTTGCCCGAGTTACGAATCAATGACGAACGTTTGGTAGCCGATTTCAAAGAATTGCAATTCATCGGTGGCACTGAAAACGGCGGGTCAAGCCGCGTCGCGCTCTCGCCCGAAGACCTCGCCGCGCGCGATTGGTTCGCCAACCGAATCGAGGATGCGGGACTTGAACTGCGCGATGATGATGCGGGCAACCTCAGCGGCGTTTATCTGAGCCAACAGCCCCATGCGCGCACGTTGCTGGTGGGTTCGCACCTCGATAGCGTCCCCAATGGCGGACATTATGATGGCGTTATTGGTGTCTTGTCGGCGCTGGAGTGTGTGCGCACTTTGCGAGAAGCGCAGGTTGATCTGCCGCTTCATGTCGAAGCGATTAATTTTACGGATGATGAGGGTAATTATCAGCCGATGTTTGGGTGTCGGGCGTTGTCTGGGCTGATTTCGCCCGCTGCATTGTCCGACCTCGAAATGGATAATGGTCCGTTTCGCGCGGCGATGCTGCGGGCGGGCATGATGCCGAGCCGTGCCCACTATGCGCGTCGTCGTCCCCAAGACCTTGCCGGCTACCTCGAAGTGCATATCGAGCAAGGGGTGCGGCTGGAACGGGCGGGCAAACCAATTGGCGTGGTACAAGGGATCGTCGGGCGCACCAATTACGAATTCACGTTTATCGGCGAAGCGGGGCATTCCGGCACGACCGATATGTACAAGCGGCGCGATGCCATGCGCGGTGCGGCTCTGTTTATCGTGCGGGCACATGATCTTGTGCGCGAAAAATATGGGGATGGGGTGTTCAATTGTGGGGCGGTGGAGGTTTATCCGGGGGGCTTCAATGTTATCCCGCGCGAGGCGCGCTTGGCGATTGAAGTGCGGCATATCAATGAGATGCTGCTGAACGAGATGGAAACCGCCATCATCAGCTTGGCGCGCGAGTGTGCCACCTCTTTTCGGCTAGAGGTGATGCCCCGCTTGTTGACTCATTACACTGCCGCTGCCATGCACCCCCAAGCCACAACCGCGTTCCGTGCTGCCTGCGAGCTGTTGGGTGTCAAGACCCTCGATCTGTATAGCTACAGCGGACATTCGGCACAATTTTTGAGTACCATCACTCCTTGTGGCATGGTGTTCATCCCGTCAGTGGGGGGGGTGAGCCATAATCACAATGAATTTTCGCGTTGGGAGGATGTGGTCACGGGCGCGAATGTCCTGCTGCAAGCGATTTTGCACTATGCCTTGCCTGAGGAGTCCGAAGCGCTTAAAAACGCCCCGTCATCGCATCAGAATAGCCTGTAAGCTCGGCATAGCCAACTCCGCTGATATCCCCGCTGAGGCTGACTGCCCCTTCCCAATAGACGATGCCGGCACTGTGTAATTCTTGATCCGCCAGCAGCGGGGTAACGCTAAAGGTCAGCATTTCGCCGTCCCCGAGATCGACGGTGATATCCCACCCCGCCGGATAGACGGCACCTGAGTATAGGCTTGTCCATGTGCTGGTTGCCGTGATGGTGAACGAGTCGGCGGGTAGATAGTGGGTGGTGCCATCGGCATTGACCAGTAAGCCGCCGAAATACGGATCGGTGCCGCCCTCTTGCAAGCGAATTTGACCGATCATCAGTTCACGCTGATCATCGAATTGCAGCCCAAACCAGTCCCAACCGAGACCATTGGCACCCAGTGCGCTGGTGCTGAACTCATGATCTTTCCATGCGCTGCCCGTGACGGTGAAAGTCTGATCGCCGATGCGGACGGTGCCGCTGGTCAACAAACGGCTGAGCGAATAGTAGTAGCTGGCATTGCCCGGTTCGCCACTCTTGGCGCTCAAACCGCGATCCCCTTGCAGGGCTGGAGGCTTGCTTTGGTCGAAGATCAGGTCGAGCGCGGCGTCGCCCATATCGGCGGTCAGTTGGGTGCGTTGGGCGGTGGGGTCAAGGGCGACCACTTGCCAGTTTTCTAGCCAGACGCGATAGTTGGGATCAACGACTGCGCCCGCTAGTTCCGCCCCGCCGCGATTGAGGCGCGAGTCGTGGTAAAACTGCCCGCCGTCAATGTCGGTGATGGCAAAATGCGCCATGTACACCTGATTGGTGCGCCATTCCGAGTCCGTCGTGGGGGTGAGGGCGGTTGGGGTGATGGCGCGGCGGAAGACGGTGAATTGAAAACCAAAACGATGCCCATCCGCTGCCGCAAGATTGCCGGTGTAATACCACCATTCGGTCTGAAAATCAGGATGCGCGCCGAAGTCTTGGGGGAACTGCCAGTCACGGACGTCATAAGCGCGCGCAAAACCCGTGATGTCGGCATTGGGGTTGAGCAAGACGGTGCCCGCTTCGACAGGGGTTTGCTCGCCCCCATCGATTAAACTAAAGCCGAAAACGACGATCACCATGATGACGACGCCGGCGATGATGAGACGCATAAAGAAATGCCTTCCGATCCAAATAAACCTGATGCCATCAGGGTACACCCATTAGGTGAGTTTAGACTGAGGATTTATCAGGAGTCTGAGAAATCACCCCCAACCTATCATCGTTCTCTGATTGGGTCAAATCCACCAAAATGCTCAAACGGAATTGCGTCCACTAGTGATATAGCGAAAAAAGAGAACATGTCTTAAAATACCCATAATATTACAAAACCTCTGGAGCCATGTTATGCCCTTTGATCCTGAACCCAGTCCTGAGTTTAACGCTCGCCTGAACGAGATTTTTGATGCATGGGAACATGGTGTGCTTTCGTTTCGCGATGCTTCGGTACAGCTAGAAGCGATGGCGACCGAAGCCAGTGAACCCGCCCAGCCCGCTAATCAGGGACGAGTCGAGTTGTTTCTCGGCATTATGCAGGGGTATCGGGCAAATTTGGACGCGAGCATCGGTCATTTTGAACGCGCGCGTGGATTTTTTGAGCAGGCGGGAAACCGTCGTCGTGCCATTGGGTGCGTCCTCAATTTGGGGGAAAGTTATCGGCTCAAAGGGAGTTTTGCCCGCGCCCGTCAATTGTTCCGCGCGGCATATGATGGGGCGATCACGTTGAAAGAGGTCAGCACCCAAGCGCTTGCCGCCTTTAACGAGGGGCAAATGTTGTTAAGCATGGGGCACCCCGAAAGCGCGCGTAAATCTGTCGAGGACGCCTATCGCATCAGTGCGCTCATGATCAACGAAACCGACCATGAGGCACGGGTGGAACTGCAAAGTGATATCATCAGCGTGTTGGCACAGATTTACCTCCAACTCGGCGATTTTGCCAAGGCATGGGAATATTCCTGTGATGCGTTGCAGCGCGCCCGCCAAATCGCGCAACCGCTGCAATTGGGGATTGCTCATCGCGCGATGGGCGAGGTCTTGACGGAATTGCCCGAACACCCCGTTACGCCCACCGATATTTCGTTAGACCCTGATGATCATTTTCGGCTATCGACTGAATCTTTTCAGGAGATCAAAGCCGAAGGCGAGATGGCGCGCAGCGTCTATACCCATGCGCTCAGCTTGACCAAACGCGGCAAAGGCTTGATGGCGGCGCGCAAAATGCAGCAAGCGATGATCATCTTCACCCGTTTGGGGATGAATGATGATGCTGCCAAAGCCGCGCGTGCGCAGATCGATGTTTTGGCGCGCGCGACTTCGGACACGAAACCCTTGCGTAATCCGCTGAGCGCCCCGAAACCCAGTAACGACGCTAAAACCTGATCAATCGGCGGTGTTGAGGATGGGGAGCGTCGCACAGGCGCGGCTGACGATCATATAGCTGCCATCGACCCATCCTTCGCTCCCCTCATAGCGCCCAAGCCACCAAAATTGATCCGGGGCGGTGCTTTCGCCGCGCCCGATCAGTTCAATCGTCGTCCCAAACGGGATCACCAGCAAAGTCTCAGAATCAACATCAGGCGCGATCCGCAAGCGCAAGTTATACTCGACCGATGCCAAGCACGGGGTAACTGCCGTCATTGTAGGCACAGGCGTGCGTGTCGAAAACTGGAAACGGGTCGCGCTGGGGGGCGAGGTAGGGCGCGCTGTTGCGGTCTCGGTAGGTGGATTTGGCGTCCATGTGGCTGTCGGCATCAGCGTGAGCGTGGCGGTGTTGGGCGCGAAGGTGGCAGTCACGGCATTGGTGACCAACGGCGCGGTCTCGGTCACAAACAACGAACGCAGACTGGGACGGGTGGCTTGGGGGGTACCTTCGCTGTCTGCCGCGTCACCGTTTAACTGCCCGCCCAACGTGGTGATGTCGGCATTGACGATCAAGAAAATGAGACCATTCATCTGGCTAAGCAACCCCGCCGCTTGTTCCGGCGCGATTTCCCCAGCCGCGACCGAGGCGCGGATCGTATCCCCGGCAATCACCGAGATTTGATTGACGACCTTAAAGACATCCCCGCCGTTGTCACGGATAACTTGGGCAAGGGGGGTGCCGGCTTCTAAAAGATCGACGATCGCTAATTCAGCCAGCCCTGTTTCCTCAGCGATCACTGTGAACACCGTCCGAAACAGGTCGATGAAGCGTTGCGTTTGCGCCGTGACTTCGGCAGTCGCCTCGCCCGACTCGGCGGGTGCTGCTGCGGTTGCGCTATTGGCAACAACGCTTACAGGGGGTTGCAAGGCTGTCAAACTGAAATAAATCGCGATGTAGGGGACGCTAAAGCTGGAAAGCGCGATCAAGCCGCCGCTGAATACCCCCAACAGTCCGCGTGATGCTTTTAGCCGTTGCGGACGGAACAACTCCAAGAGGATGACCAACAGGTGCGCGGCGGCGAAGACCCCCCCTGTAATCAGCGCCAGTTGCTGAATCAGCGGGTCGGGGGAGGCTTCAAAATAGGCGATGATCAGCGTTGCCACCCACAGCAAGGTCGCCATAAAAACCAGCAGGAGATCGAAAAAGCCAACCTCAAGACGGCGAAAAATCGTTTTGAGCAGGTTGTTTAAGCTGCTGAAAATCGCGAAAAATAGCCCGGTTGCCAATAATATCCAGATCGTCACACGCGGAACCCTCACTCGATAAGAGCTTTATTATAACGTAGACGTCAGGTGTTATAGGTGAGGATAGTGTTATAATCGGGATTGTATTTTTACAGGCGGGGAAAGGGAGAATTATCTTGCCGACCGATTTACAGACACTAGCGATCAACACGATACGAACGCTTGCGATTGATGCTGTGCAAAATGCGAACAGCGGGCATCCCGGTCTGCCGATGGGGGCAGCACCGATGGCGTATGCCCTGTGGACGCGGCATCTCCATCACAACCCGCATGATCCGCATTGGGCAAACCGAGACCGTTTCATCCTCAGCGCTGGGCATGGTTCGGCACTGCTCTATGCGTTGCTGCACTTGACGGGCTATGCGGTTTCGCTGCAAGACATCAAAAATTTTCGTCAATGGGGCAGCATCACCCCCGGTCACCCCGAAGCCCACTGGACACCGGGGGTCGAAACGACGACCGGTCCCTTGGGGCAAGGGGCGGCGAACGCTGTCGGCTTTGCGCTGGCAGAGGCGTTTCTGGCGGATCGCTACAATCGCCCAGATCACGCCATTGTTGATCACTATACCTATGTGATCGTAGGCGATGGCGATTTGATGGAGGGGGTGACGTCCGAAGCGGCATCGCTGGCGGGCGTTTGGAAACTGGGCAAGCTGATTTATTTGTATGATAGTAACCAGATCACGCTGGACGGTGGCACCGACATGACCTTCACCGAGGATGTCGCCGCCCGTTTCCGCGCCTATGGCTGGCATACTCAATTTGTCGCCGATGGCAATGATGTGGACGCCATTGACGCGGCGATTCAAGCGGCGAAGGCGGTGACCGATCAGCCCTCGCTGATTGAAATCCGCACCGTCATCGGCTATGGCAGCCCCCACAAACAGGGTACCAGCGAGGCGCATGGTTCGCCATTGGGCAAAGATGAGATCACCGTTGTGAAGGCATTTTATGGCTTGCCGGACGAAGCTTTTTTCATCGCGGGCGAGGCGCTTGAACACCTGCGCGAAGCGGTTGAGCGCGGCGAAGAATGGAGCGCGACCTGGGGAGAGCGTTTTGAAGCCTATCGCGGCGCTTATCCTGAACTCGCGACGGAATTTGAAAGCGCCCTGCGCGGCGAACTGCCCGCTGGTTGGGATGCGGATATTCCGGTCTACGCGGCGGGCAAAGAGATCGCCACGCGCAATGCCAATGGCGAAGTCTTAAATGCCATCGCCAAGCACATCCCGACGATGATCGGCGGCGATGCCGATCTCGCAGGAAGTACCAAGACGCTGATTAAAGGCGCAGCGAACACTGGGCATGGCAAACCCGCCGCCCGTAACGTCCGTTTTGGCGTGCGCGAACATGCGATGGGGGCGATTGCCAACGGCTTGGCGCTGCATGGCGGGATCATCAAACCGTATACCGCCACCTTCCATACCTTTAGCGATTACATGCGCCCGGCAATCCGCTTGGGGGCGCTGATGAACTTGCCGACGATTTATATTTTCACCCATGACAGCATCGGCTTAGGGGAAGACGGTCCCACCCATCAGCCGATTGAGCAAACGATGTCGTTACGGCTGATCCCCCAGTTGTGGGTTTATCGTCCAGCGGATGCCAACGAGACGGCGGCGGCATGGCGGGCGGCGATGTTGTCTGATAAAGCCAGCGCCTTGATCTTCACCCGTCAGAATTTGCCGGTTTTGGTGGGTACTGAGCTTGAAGGCGGCGTCAACGCCATTCATGAAGGCGCGCTGCGCGGCGGCTATGTGCTGGCGGACGCCGTTGGCGGCGACCCCGAAGTGATTTTGTTGGGCAGCGGTAGCGAAGTGCATATCGCCCACAGCGCTTACCGGACATTGACCGCCGAAGGCATCCGGGCGCGGCTGGTGTCGTTGCCATGTTGGGCGGCGTTTGATGCCCAACCACAGGCATACAAAGACTCGGTCTTACCGCCCCACGTTCGGGCGCGCGTCAGCATCGAAGCCGGCGTCACGCTGGGTTGGGAGCGCTATGTCGGCGCGGATGGCAAGACCATCGGTATTGATAAATTTGGTGCGAGCGCGCCCTATGAACGCATCTATAAAGAATATGGACTCACACCCGAAGCCGTAGCGACTGCGGCGCGCGCTTTGTTGGGCAAAGGTTGATCCTTAAATAGGCTAGAGGGACACGCCCGGGCGTGTCCGCAAGGAGTTAACGTCATGAAAATTGCACTTTCGGCGGATCATGCGGGCTACCCGATCAAGCAGCATTTGGTAGTTTTTCTTCAAGAGCAGGGGCATGAAGTCCTTGATTTGGGCACCAGTAGCGCTGATGTGCGGGCGGACTATCCGGTCGTCGCGCAGGCAGTGGCGGATGCGGTTTTAGATGGGCGTGCCGAACGCGGTATCTTGATCTGTGGCAGTGGCGTGGGGGCGTGTATCGCCGTGAATAAAGTGACGGGCATTTATGCCGCGATTTGTCACGACACCTACAGCGCGCATCAAGGCGTAGAACACGATTTTATGAATGTGCTGTGTCTTGGGGCGCGGGTCGTGGGTCCGGCGGTCGCGGAGGAATTGGCGACGGCGTTCATCCATGCCCAACCTAGCCCGATTGACCGTTATGCCAAGCGTTTTGAGATGGTACAAGCGATGGAAAAGCGCGCAGCAGGGGCACCCGCCGACAGCGACAGTTAGGATTATATGATCCCCGATGGGCAACCGCACCTTGGAAGGTTGCCCATCCATGCAATGCTTTTTCGCAGACACACAATTTTTATTGAAACCACAGGAGCGTACAATCGATGAGCAGTAACCCGCCTGTAGAAGTCCAGAATTTCGGACAGAGTATTTGGTATGACAATATCCGCCGCAGTTTATTGACCAGTGGCGAACTGAAACGCTTGATCGACGAAGATGGCATCTTGGGCATTACCTCTAACCCGACGATCTTTCAAAAGGCGATTGGCGGCAGTGTCGATTATGACACCGCTTTGGGGGTTTTGCTGGCGCTGGAACCCTATACGATTTACGAAACCCTTGCGGTGGAGGATATTCAAAACGCCCTTGATTTATTGCGTCCGGTCTATGACCGCACGGGCGGGCGCGATGGCTATGTCAGCTTGGAAGTGTCCCCCTTGATCGCCGATGATAGTGCGACGACGTTGGCGGAAGCGAAACGCTTGTTCGCGACGGTCAACCGCCCCAACGCCATGATCAAAATTCCGGCGACGGCAGCGGGTCTGGTCGCCATTGAAGAGGCTATCGCGGCGGGCATCAATATCAACGTGACCTTGATTTTCGGGGTCGATAACTATATCCAAGTTGCCGAAGCCTACATTCGTGGCTTGGAAAAACGACTGGCAGCAGGGGGGGATGTGCGTTCGGTAGCGTCGGTTGCCAGCTTCTTCCTCAGCCGTATTGATGTTGCGGTGGATCGGATGTTGGACAATAACATTCGCGCCGCCCAAACCCGTGCTGACCTGCCGCGCGTGACGCTGAACAATCAATTGAAGGGCAAGACGGCAATCGCCAATGCCAAGATTGCCTACAAGCGCTTCAAAGAGCTGTTTTATGGGGAGCGCTTTGCGGTTTTGCGAGAGGTGGGCGCGATGCCGCAACGGGTCTTATGGGCGTCCACAGGCACCAAGAACCCCGCCTATCCCGATACGATGTATATCGATAGCTTGATCGGGCGCGATACGGTCAATACCCTGCCTCCCGATACCCTAAAGCTCTTTAAGGATCATGGCACGGCGGCGGATACGCTCGAAACTAATTTTGAGGACGCCGAAAAGACGCTCGATCTGTTGGTAGAAGTCGGCATCAACCTGTTAGAAGTGACCAACGAATTGCAAGTGGATGGCGTCGACTCGTTTGCCGAATCCTTCCGCAGCTTGATCGATCAAGTCACGGCGAAACGGGATGTCCTCAGCACAGGCGTGATCACCCAGCAAGACATGACGGTCGGGATTTATGCCGACCCCGTGAAGGCAGCGATCAAGGAACTAGACACCGACCACGCCAATGGACGCCTGTGGAACCACGACGGCAGTCTGTGGAAAGACAATCCGGCGATCATCGCCAAGATCAACGACCGTCTCGGTTGGCTAGAAACCGACAAAACGATTGATCTGACACGCTTACAGGCATTGCAAGATCGTGTCTTCAATCCAGCATTGAGCGCGGTCGTCCTGCTTGGTATGGGTGGCAGTAGTCTTGCCCCAGAAGTGTTGTATCAAACTTTTGGCAGTGGTGAAGGGCGTCCGAAGCTGTTTATGCTGGATAGCACCGCACCGGCATTCATTCGCCAATTGGAAGCGCAGATTGACCTTGCCACGACGCTCTTCATCGTCGCCAGCAAGTCAGGCGGCACCATCGAAACATGGTCGTTCTATAAATATTTTTATGACCGCACCGGCAGCAAGGGTGAACAGTTCATCGCCATCACCGACGGTGGTAGCCAGCTAGAAGCCGAAGCCCAAGCGCGTGGTTTCCTAGACACCTTCGTCAACCCGACCGATATCGGTGGGCGCTATAGTGCGCTCAGCTATTTTGGCATGGTGCCGGCGGCATTGTTGGGTATCGACTTGCAGCGCCTTGCTGCCAGCGCGCGCCGGATGATGGTAGCGTGTGGTCCCAACATTCCGGCAGAACAACACCCGGGCGTGTGGTTGGCGGCGCTTATTGGGGTGCTGGGCAAAGCGGGCAAGGACAAGCTGACGATTGTCGCCAGCCCGTCCATTCGCACGCTGGGCACGTGGGTAGAACAGTTGGTGGCGGAAAGCACCGGCAAAGAAGGCAAGGGGATTGTGCCCGTCGTGGGGGCGACGATTGGTAAGCCACATGATTATTCGACCGACCGCTTATTCGTCTATCTGCGCGTAGACGGGGACGCCAACAACGAAGGGGACGCGGGCATCACGGGATTACAACAATCGGGGCACCCGGTAGTGACGCTGCATCTGCGCGATAAGCTTGATATCGCTGGTGAATTCTTCCGGTGGGAATACGCGACCGCGCTGGTCGGCAAACTGCTGGGCATCAACCCGTTTGATGAACCCAACGTCACCGAGAGCAAGAACAATACCAGCCGCTTACTGGAACACTTCATCGAGCAGGGAGCATTGCCTGCCGTAGAACCGCTGCTCGAAACCGCCAGCGTGCGGTTGTATGCCGATGAACGCATGGCGAAATTGATCTATGACCTGTGTACCCAACATCAGTACGAGAACAACACGCTCAGCGGGATGTTGGCGGCGCAGTTTAATGCCACCCAAGCGGGGGATTACTTCGCGCTGTTGGCGTATCTGCCGCAGACCGAGGCGATCAGCGCCAAACTTGAAGAAGTGCGTCGGCGCTTGCGGCATGTGACGCACCGTGCGGTGACGACCGGTTTCGGTCCGCGCTTCTTGCACAGCACAGGGCAGTTGCACAAGGGCGGCGCGAACAACGGCGTGTTCATCCAACTGACGACGGACTATGACGATTTGGCGATCCCAGAAGCACCCTATGGGTTTGCGACGTTGATCGCGGCGCAAGCGATGGGCGACATTGAAGCCTTACAGAGCAAGAATCGGCGCGCCCTCCGGTTGCATTTGGTGGGCGATCCGCTGGTAGCGATGGATCGGTTGTTAGAGGCGATTGAATTGGCGGAAGCGCGCCGTAAGTAACGGGCGACTTTAGGGAACGAGGTTGTAAAACGGGCACGCGCGGGCGTGTCCGTTTTTATTATGTTTCTTCTGCCGTGAACACGGTTTTGGTGAGCGGGGCGCGGTATAGGCGATAGGTGCTGTGTTCCTCAAAGGCATTGAACATGATCTTCGGGACGATGATTTTTTCTTCGTTGATATTGAGGATATAGGTGGGGTTGCGCCCACTGAGCCGCACCGTGCGTTTGACTGATCCTTCTAGGACGATGACACTCCCCGCCTTGACATCATGTTGTGTTCGTAAATAGTTTTGTGCGCCGATGCCCACGACGACGGCGTTGACGACCGTCAAACTGATGCCAATGACCGACAAAACCGGAACGTTGTTTTGACCCCCGAAGAATAAAAAGAGGGTGGCGGCGAAGGCGACGACGACGAACGCGCCCGCGCTGAATGCCAAGGTGCGGCGCATGGAAGCATGGAGGCGGTCAATTTGGGACGGGCTGAGCGCGCCGTCTTGGTTGGCGGCGAGGTCAGCAGCGGTGAAACCGAGCGCTTGATCGAGCGGCGTCGGGGTGAGGGTTTCTACGGTGGTCATGAGGTGAGGGTTGCTCCGCTACAATAAAAAGCACAAAAAAGCACAATGCCACGACAATAAGACAAAACACCGAAAAGAAAAAGGGCGGACATGAAGACCTTGACGATGCTGGAAGCGAAATTAGCGCTGGCGACGATTGCGCAGCGGTTCACGTTGACGCTCGACCCCGGTCAAGCGGTGGAGCCAGAGCGGTCGTTTACGCTGCGCCCCAAGTATGGGATGCGGATGATGGCGCGTGAGCGAGTGCCGGTGATGGCGTAAGGATGAGGGTATTTTGACTCCTCTTCTGATCGGAAAGTTGACCGGATCGGGTGAGGAGTCATGTTTTTTACCTTTGAATCATGTTGAAATTGCCAAATATAAAGCGAAAAAAGGTAACTGCTCAGGCTGAAAAACGGTTGATAATAAAGGGAGAAATGACCGTCGGCGGCAAATGGGCGGATATTCGGCGCGCGAACCTTCATGTTAACGAAAGATTGACAAG
>Ga0209181_10002796_pt1 | contig 28027 bp, 25 predicted proteins | sample MAT05_FD_187208 | JGI IMG/M metagenome (GOLD analysis project Ga0209181, IMG submission 187208) | Freshwater microbial communities from Lake Fryxell liftoff mats and glacier meltwater in Antarctica - MAT-05 (SPAdes) (version 2) | ecosystem: Environmental > Aquatic > Freshwater > Ice > Liftoff...
GGGCGCCCCGAGGCGCCCGCTGAAAGACTCACGCCGAGGACCGGCTCGTCCGGCGGCCTCAACCTACTGGCGACAGGTTCGGCCCGTCGTCATCGAGGCCATGAGATGTATCCAGGCACTGCAGCATACGGCGGGGGCATGTAGGCTTTCTGGTGTTCAACGCGTACTCGGCCCTCGCCGCTGTTGAGCTACCTGTTCGACCCCGGAGGCTCGCCGATCAGCGTCGCATCAGCGAAGCCGAGCGGTGTTCAGCTCCGAGACCCGCGGCGGGGTGTCACCGCCCTGGAACCAATGAGGGGCGGACCGATCGGCGACCGAAAGCGATCGGCGGGCAGGCGTCGGGACTCAAATGCCGAGGGGCGGCACGATCACCTCAGTCGGACGAAAATCGAACCGCCTCTGGACAACATTTCGCCACCGCGGTAGAACTCGGACACCGCACCGACACCGGTCAGCTGCCCGAACACCCGCGCCGGGGCCGACGCGCCTTACACACCGGAGGAGGGGCCATGCGACCGGTCCAGAAGATCACCGTCAACAACAAGGGCGCCTACGTCTTCAACTTCTCCGTCCGGTGGCTCGGCGCCGACGGGGAGTGGGGCACCAGCGAGTGGAACAGCGGCAACTACATCGTCGGCCAGTCGCGCACCACGCCCGCCCTTGAGACCATTGGCGTCCCCGCCGACGCGGCCGCCGTCACCGTCTACGGCCACGCCGTGCTCGGCACGTCCGGCCAGGGCACGCCGTTCGTCGGGTACGCCGCCAACGGCCAGATCGCCACCTACGACGCCGTCGGCACCACGTTCATCGGCTTCGCCGTCAACCTCATCCAGTAGCCGAACCCACCCCCGACCCCGCGAGGAACTCCGATGCAACAGGTCGAGCGGATCGGCTGTCTGAACAACGGCGTCTTCACCATGGGGTTCGCCGTCCAGTGGATCGACGCCGGCGGGGTGTGGCACACCTCGTCGTGGTCGAGCGGGCACTACGAGAGCGGCCTGTACCGCGTCAGCCCGCCGCTCGCGTCCGTCGGCGTGCCGGCGGACGCCGTCGGGGTGGCGCCGTACGTCACCGCCGTGCTCGGCCGGAGCGTGCGCGCGGCGCCGCTGGTGCAGCCCGCGGCCAACGGCCGCCTCGCCGCCTACGTCGCCGAGGGGACGACCCTCAGCTACGACGTGAAGCCGCTGCCGTGGAAGAACTGGGCGCAGAACGTCGTCCACACGATGACGATCGACGGCCAGTACTACTTCACGCCGACCACGCGGGCCGAGCTGCAGTCGGTGCTGAACCAGGCCGCGGCGGCGGGGGCCACGGTCCGGGTGTCCGGCCAGCGGCACTCGCAGCCGCCGCTGGTCACCGCCGACAACCGCACCGCCCCCGACCCGAGCCGCTGGCTCATCGACCTGTGCTGCTACGCCGACCTCGGCCCGAACGGCGATCAATCCATCGTGCTGGACCCCGGCGGCGCCACGGTCACCGTCAACACCGGCGTCCGCGAGGACGAGCTGGACGCCTTCCTGACGGCGAACAACCGGATGCTCCAGACGGTGACCGCCGGCGGGTTCTTCAGCGTCGGCGGGATGACGGCCGTGGACGTCCACGGCGCGACGGTCGCCGCCCCGATCTTCGCCGAGACGGCCACCGCGTTCACCATCATGGGGGCCGACGGGCAGGTGCGCACCATCGACGCGAACACGCCGGCGGTGGGCGGGTGGTCGCCGCTGCGGTTCGCCCGGGTGTCGCTCGGGGCGCTGGGCGTGGTCACGTCGGTGACCATCGCGGTGCAGCCGCGGCCGTGGGCGACGACGCTGCGGCCGGGGAAGGACTCGGGGATCACGTGCAGCACGCAGGCCGAGTTCGTCGCCCGGTTCCAGCCGCTGCTGAACTCGCACGACCGGGTGGAGACGTTCCTGAACCCGTACACGAACCGCTACCTGGCGCTGTGGTGGGACACGGACGCGAACCCGCCGACGAAGACGCCGAACCTGACGACGCGGCCGGCCGGGGCGTGCGCGCTGGCGGGCGAGGCGGTGTTCGGCGCCCCGTACCTGATCCCGATGGAACTGGTCGTCGAGCCGCCGCTCATCGCGGCCCAGTACAGCCACATCAGCACCCTCGCCCGCCTCACCATCGACGCCGGGTTCACGACCGTGGAGGGGTTCTTCGACGACGCCGTGAAGGTGTACTCCGACCTGTGGCTGACGAAGGCGTCGCGGGTGATGTTCATGTCGTACTTCGTGGAGCTGCCGGCGCTGGACGCGGCCGGGCTGGGGAAGGCGTGGCAGGGGCTCAACGCGGTGGCGGCGCGACTCCAGCAGACGTCCGAGTTCCTGCCGGTGGCGCCGATGGAGTTCCGGTTCATCCGCGGCGGCGACACGGCGCTGGCCGGGACGTACACGACGACGCCCGGGGCGACGTTCGTGAACCTGGACCTGATCGGGTACGTGGACGCGGTGCCGGGGGCGCAGTACCCGGCGGCGCTGCTGCGGTTCTTCGCCGACGTCGAGCGGGCGTGGGTGGGGCTGGGCGGGGAGCCGCACACCGGGAAGATGTTCGGGTTCTACGACCCCGGGCAGCCGGCCGGGTCGTACTCGCCGCCATTCAACGCGGGGTTCGTGAAGGGGCTGGCGGCGCGCCGCGGCGCCCGGGTCGCGGCGTTCGAGGCGTACCGCAAGGCGTGCGACCCGGCCGGCCGGTTCCGCAACGACTTCGTCGCCGCCATGCTCGGCGGGTGAGCGGCGCGGTCAGCCGACACCGTTCGCGCCCGCCGGCGCGGCCGGGGTCGGCAGCGTTTCGATCTTCTGGATGTGGTAGAGGGACACGATCAGCACCTGATCCACGGCGTCCACCGGCGAACCCGGCGACGGAAACCCGATGTGGACCGCGCCGGGCGTCGAAAGGATCATGTCCGGGTGATGCACGTCGAACGTCTCCCCGGTCGAGATGAACAACCGGAACGGCTGGAACGGGACCGTCTTGGTCAGTTTCTGAATGTCCTCGCGGCGCATCACCGGTCCTCCGTCGGGTGTACCTACCCATCCTACCGCCGGGCGGCTGACCGGTCACTCGCCCTTGACGTCGTCGATGGCCCAGCCGCCGGCCGGGTCGCGGACGAGCTTCACCGCGAACGTCCGGGCGGCGCCGCCCCTCGTGATCTCCACCCGGAAGGCGTCCGCTCCGGTCCGGGTGCGGCGGACGGCCGTCGCCCCCTGGCCGATGCCGTCGAGCGAGTTGCCGAGCGTCGCACGGTTGTAGTCGAGCCCCTGGTCGGCGTCGCCGGGATGCGCCTTGTACTGGGTCGTCCGGTAGTTCGTGGACAGCAGCGCCGCGGCCAGCGGCACCCGGTCCTCGCGCGGCAGGGCGGTGCTGGTGGCGGCGTCGAGGAAGCCGAGCACGGCGAAGTCCTGGAACGCCTCGTCGGCAGTCTTCGGCTGGTCCACTTCGTTGGCCGCGACGGTGCCGAGGCCGAACCAGTCGAGCTTCCACGAGCCGTCGGCCTGAGACATGCGGACGAGGTAGCGGCCGGCGCCGTTCGGGCCGGTGAACACGGCGCTGTTGGCGGCGGTGAACCCGGCCGGCGGCCCGATCTGGGTGAGCGCCGCGCCGGCCCGGTTGAGCCACGCCTGCGCCGCGGCGGGGTTGTACCCCTTGGCCTTGTCCTCCGCCGACAGCGCCGGCAGGCCGACGGCCTTGAGGAACGCGGGGCTGAGCTTGTTCGGGTCGGCGGCGGTGTTGCGCAGGTCGCCGACGAGCTTCTCCGCCGCGACCGAGCTGGCGTCGGTGGGGGCGACCGGGCCGGACGGGATGCTGGCGGGCGGGGCGGCGGCGGGGACGGGGCCGCCCTTGTCGTCCTTGTTGGTGGGCGCGGGCGGCTGCCCGCACCCGGCGAGGGCCATCGCGGCCGCGAGCAGCACGGCGGGGCGGGTCGTCTTCATCGGCGTCGTCCTCGTCCGGGAGAGGGGTCAGGGGGTCGGGTTGGGCAAAGCCCACCCGTCGCAACGGGTGGGCTTCATCTCGCCTTACTTCGCCAGTTCCACCACCATCTTCGCCCCCTCGGTCAGCCCGGGGGCCACGCGGATCGCCGGCAACTCGGCCGTCACGCCGTTGAGAATCTCGCGCGCCTTCTCGACCTCGTTCCCCTCCAGCCGTACCACCACCGGCACCGCGAAGCCGACCTCGCGGCCGGCCTTCACCAGCGCGTCGGCGATGCGGGCGCAGCTGGCGATGCCGCCGAACACGTTCACGAAGATCGCCTTCACCTTCGCGTCCGACAGGATGATGCGGAACGCCTCCACGGCGTTCTCCGCGGTCACGCCGCCGCCCACGTCGAGGAAGTTCGCCGGCCTGCCGCCGTGGTGCTGCACGATGTCCATCGTCGCCATCGCCAGCCCGGCGCCGTTCACCAGGCAGCCGATGTTGCCGTCGAGCTGGATGAAGTTGAGGCTCGCCTTGCCGGCCCGCACCTCCACCGGGTTCTCCTCGCCCAGGTCGCGCAGCGCCTCCACGTCCTTGTGCCGAAACAGCGCGTTGTCGTCGAAGTCGATCTTGGCGTCGAGCACCACCACGTCGCCCTTCTTGGTGACGGCCAGCGGGTTCACCTCGGCGAGCGTCGCGTCCTTCTCCAGGTACACCTTCGACAGCGCCAGCATGATCTTCTCGGCCTTGCCGACCTGCTCTCCGGTGAAGCCGAGGTCGAAAGCCATGCGGCGGGCCTGGAACGGCTGCAACCCCGTCTCGGGGCTGAACGGCACCTTGAGGATCAGCTCGGGCGTCTCGTGGGCGACCTTCTCGATGTCCATGCCGCCGGCCGCGGACGCCATCAACACCGGCAGCCCGACGGCGCGGTCGAACACGATGGCGACGTAGTACTCCTTCACCGGCTCGGCATCGGCCTGGACGATGAGGGTGCGGATCGGCTGCCCCTCGGGGCCGGTTTGCAGCGTGACGAGCGAGTGCTTCAGCATCGTCTCGGCGAGCGCCCGGGCCTTCTCCTTCGTGGGGGCGAACTTGACGCCGCCGAGCTTGTCGGCAAAACCCTTGAGCTGCCCGGCGCCGCGGCCGCCGGCGTGGATCTGCGCCTTCACCATGACGCCGCCGCCGTTGCTGAGCTTGTCGAACGCGGCGGCGACCTGGTCCGGCGTGGTGCAGACGACGTGGCCGGGCACGTTGGCGCCGGCGGCGGCGAGGAGTTCCTTGGCCTGGTACTCGTGGACCTTCATCGGGCGCGGCTCCGGTGGGGTGGTGCGACTGTTATAGCGGTCGGCCGGCCTTCGACGCGGCGACACTCGGGCCGAGATTTATTCTTCCGGCGCCCCTCCCACCGGGTCGCGGAAACATGTCACGCGGTCCGACCGACTCGGGTCGGACTGTCGCCGCGGCGATCGACCACCGGACGTGAGTCCGCAACGGGTTACGACGCCGCCCGGTCGTCATTCGTGCCGGAATCGATGTTTCCGGCGACCCCCCACCGGGTCGCGGAAACATCGATTCCGGCACGAATGTGCCCTTCTGATGCGGTTGTAGCCACCACCCAAACTGGCACTTCCGACTGCACGACGTGTGCGGGGAATCGACCGGAAAGCCCCCCGACGAAACTTTTCCCATTTTCATTTCCGGTTTTTCGCCGAGATTGCAATTACCCTGTCACGCTGGTCACCTGGCCCCGCCCGAGTCGAGCGCGTGCCAGACTCGTGGTGACCCCACGTGACCGTGGCTACAGCCGTCGCAGGGGTATGTCTCCTTCCTCCTCGGAGTGACGGTCATGTTCCGCGCTCGCACGCTGTGTGGCCTCGGGCTCGCGCTCCTGATCGTGGTTGTCCTCGTCTGGCGCCCACTGCCTACCGAGGCCGGCCCGCCCGACGACGGCAAGGAGAGAACGACCGCCGAGTGTCTCGTTGGCACCTGGATCGAAGTCAGCACGGATGGCCGTCCCCGGTCCTGGTGGAACAGGTACCAATTCGTGTACCGGGCGGACGGTACGTACCGAACATCGAGCAGCGTTCCAATCCGCGAGTTGTGGCTACATAGCCGGGAGGGTCGGTACGTGGTGACCGGCAAGGTGGTCCGCCACCACTACGAGCTGACGTCCGATGACGAGGCACAGAACCGCCTCAAAACCCCGGAGTTTCATCGGCCCGGCTGGTGGGACAACGAGGTCGTCTCCGTTTCGCACGACGAGTTGGTCGTGCTGTCCCCGTCTGGTAGCAGCCGGCTCAGACTCGTGTACCGCCGCATCAACTAACGACGAACCCGATCCCCATCGAGGACTTCGCCCATGTTCCTGTTCCTGCGGAAGCGTCCGTCGCGGTCGGAGATCCAGCACCCCGGTGGGTCAGTGCGGTTGCGCGGCGAGGCGCTGGAGGATCGTTGCGTCCCCGCCAGTTTCAGGTGGGTCAACTCCGTCCTGGACAGCACCAACCACTGGACGGTGACCCGGAACTGGGAGGAGGATCGTGATGGGGTCTGGAGAAGTCCCGACGACGGCAACTATCCCGGTGCAGCGGGGCGTACTGACGACGAGGTGCTGATCAACGACTCCAGCTACGTGGGCCGCGAGACGCGGTGCATTCTGGACGTGCCTGTCACCCTCAAGAAGCTGGAGTTCGGCCCCGACTTCGAGCGTGATTTCACCCTCGAGCAAACACCGGCGTGGTGCAGACGACGTGGCCGGGCACGTTGGCGCCGGCGGCGGCGAGGAGTTCCTTGGCCTGGTACTCGTGGACCTTCATCGGGCGCGGCTCCGGTGGGGTGGTGCGACTGTTATAGCGGCCGGCCGGCCTTCGACGCGGCGACACTCGCACCGGAAATGATTCTTCCGGCGCCCCTCCCACCGGGTCGCGGAAACATGTCACACGGCCAGACCGAATCGGGTCGGACTGTCGCCGCGGCGATCGACCCCCGGACGTGAGTCCGCAACGGGTTACGACGCCGCCCGGCCGTCATTCGCCCCGGCATTGATGTTTCCGGCGACCCCCCCACCGGGTCGCGGAAACATCGATGCCGGGGCGAATGTTCCCGGTCGCGCAGGCCGAGGTGGCGCCAGCAGACCGCCTGCGTGATTCGGACATCCGGGTGACGGGGACCGACGTGCATGTGTGACACGGGTGGGGGCAGGCGATCCCGGTGGGATTGTAGGGATAATGCGGAATCGGCCGGCCTGTCCACTTGACTTCCCGGTCGGACACGCCTAGCGTGGGTTCAGTTCGATAGCGGCCGCACTCGCCTCCACGTTCCGCGCGGCAGAAGTTCCCGTTCCGATCACGGTTCGACGACGCGGCACGTGCGGTCCGTTCGAGTTGCGTGACGATCTGCGAAGTCCGGGGTAGGGCGATGACCACCCGACGCCGCCTGATTCTGCTCGCCGCCACGATCGCGGTCGCTGCCGCGGTCGGCGGACTGGTTTACTCGCGCACCCGCGGACCCGCTCCCGATGACACAGGAGCGAAGGCGGACGACACACCGCCCCCCGCGCCGGTGACGAAGGCGACGACGCCCGCCCGCAAGTTGAATGAAAAGGAGCTGTTGCTGGTCGGGACGTGGAGGTTCGAGAACCTCGATCCGAAGCTCTATGCCCCCGGCTACCAGGCTAAGCTCAAGTTCGCGGCGGACGGCACGTTCACGTTTAGCTTCCGCAGCGAAAAAGTGGAAAACTGGAGTCGGTCGGGCACGTTCCGTACGGCCATCGACACCCTCATCACAGAAGTCGAGGGCGGAAAGACGGCAGTGTCTCTGATCGAGGAACTGACCGAAGGCAGACTCGTGATCTCCGCTCAGAACGGCCTCACTCGCGATGTCAAGCAGTGGACGCGAGTACGTGAAGAGTAGTTCTGGGCTGATTGTGGAAGCCTCCACCCCAACAGTGAGGACAGCTCATGTTCGCCTGGACGATGTTCGGCGTGCGGAAGCAGGATCGTACTGGCCACCGCCTGGCGCGGCTGATGGGAGAAGAACTGGAGGCGCGATGGGTGCTGGCCACTTACGCTTGGGCTCCACCGCCAGGCGCGGCGAGCCTGAACTTTGATACCGTCACCAGCGGCGAGAGCAACTGGGCTCGGTGGGATCCGTCTCCCGTCGCCGCCTGGACTCGGACCGCGAGTGTGCCGGGCATCAATGACGACATCGAGTTCCCCGGATTCCTCGCGATCGCTGGAGTGAACAACGATCAGCCGGTGGACTACAACATCGGCATGACAGTCGCGGCAGGAGGGTCGCGGAACGTTCATTCAGTCAAGATTAATAACGAATACACTTCCGTCATTACATTAAAATCTGACCTCAGACTGAGCGGTGCACAACTCGGCTCCGAGCTCGACTCGTCCCTCACCATGAACTCGGCCACGATCGCGGGCGACGGTGGCGTACTGATCCTCCAGGCCGGTGCGACGTTCGAGTGGTCGGGTGGTACGCTCCGCGACCTCTCCGTGCTTGTTTATCCTGATCCTGGGGCTGGCTTACTCCCGGCCGCCAGAGTCATCGTTGAGGACAAAGCGGCTGGGTCTGGCCCGCTGATGCTGAGTTCGGAGTTCGAAGTCGAGGGCATGCTCGTGTGGAAGTCGGGTAACGTAAATTGCGATCGTTCGGCGCCGACCGGCAAGCCACCATCGGCGATCCATGTCCGCAACACCGGATTGTTCCAGGCGTGGTCTGGAGGGACGTGGGGAACGAACTCAAACAACCTCGTGGTCACCAATGTTGGAAACCTGTGGGTCGATTCGACCGGGACCGCGACCCTCAACGGCGACTACACCACCCTCGGTCGGACGCGCCTGAAAGGCGGCACATTCAACGTAAACGGGACTGCCATCCAGCAGAGCTCGCAAGGGATCTTTTCACTCGAAGGCGGGACGTACCGGGCGGGTAACGCGGCAACGAGTGCGCTCTCCGTCTGGGGTGGACACTTGATCGGTTCCGGCACTATTCAGGGCAATCTCATTCTCGGTAACCCGGCCCTCGGGGAAATACCGGTTCTCGCACCCGGCGACACGTTCAATCACCCCCACCCCCCTCAGACACTCTGGTACGTCCGCGGCATCGGGTCCATCGACGTGACCGGAACCCTCGACATGCTCGACGGGTGGATGGACATCGATGTCGCAGGACCTTCGGTGAGCCAGCACGACCAAGTCCGCATTGTGGGTTCGGCGGCCCTCGCGGGGAAGGTTGCCGGCACCCTATCGCGGCCGCACGCCCCGTTCCCGCCTGGCACCCAGATCGTCTTCCTGAAGTACGCCCAACGGGGGGGTGACTTCTCGGGGCAACTGATCCCAGACGGGTGGACGAAGGACAAGGACGCGAGCCGGTACTGGCTCCAGCCGCCGAACACCGCCGTCCGCGGCAGGGCCGCCAACGACGCCGACGGGGACGGCGTGTTCGAGCCGCTGGACGGCGAAACCGTCCTCCCTGGAGTCCAGGTCGAACTCCTCGACGAGAACGGCGAACCCGTCGTCGAGCCCACCACCACCGACGCCCTCGGCGTGTACGACTTCGGGGCCGTCGAGTACGGCAACTACTTCGTCCGGTTCACCCGCCCGTCCGACCTCCGCCCCGTGCAGCCCGGCGGCGGGTCCGACGAGTACTCCGACAGCGACTACGACTACCTTACCCTCACCGCCGGCGTCACCCTCGATGAGTCGAACCCCTCCGTCACCAACACCGCCGACGCCCTGTTCCGCCCGCTCGTCGCCGTCGCCGACACGTACTACACCCCCTACCGCACCGCCGTCGGCGGCAACGTCCTCGACAACGACCCGCCCGCCGCCGGCGACACCCTCGCCGTCACCCACGTCGGCGGCCCCGCCAACGGCACCCTCACCCTCCACGCCGACGGCACCTTCACCTACACCCCGAACGCCGGCTTCCACGGCGCCGACGACACCTTCACCTACCGCGTCACCGACTCGTACGGCCACACCGCCACGGCCGTCGTCACCGTCACCGTGGTCACCCCGGCGATGGCCGAGGTGCGCGGGTACGTGTGGGGCGACGCCGACGGCGACGGGGTCAACGACGTCGGGGCCGAGTTCGGGGTCTACGGGGTGACCGTGCAGCTGCTCGACGAGGCCGGCGCGGTCGTCGCCGAGGTGCAGACCGGGACGGGGGCGATGTACTTCGTCTTCAACGTGCTGCCGGGCACCTACCGGGTGCGGGTGCTCCTCCCGGAGGGGTACGGGTTCACCGCCCCGGGCGCCGACAGCGACGTGGACGAATACGGGTACTCGGGGTTCTTCACCGTCACCGGCGGCGAGTACATCGACATCGACGCGGGCCTGCTCCCGCCGCCGTGAGCACCGTGGGGCGGTTCCCAGCCGTCCGGGCCGGACGCGGCCGGGTGGGGACCGGCCCCACGCCGCGTCACCCCGCCTTCGCCTCCAGGTGCGGCGGGTCGTCGTGGCCGCCGATGCCCTCCTCCTCCGCCTCCTGCTCCACCGCCGGCAGCTCCGCCCGCATCCGCAGGAACACCGCCAGCCCCGCCAGCCCGCACAGCCACTCCGCGCCCCGCAGTGTGAACCGGCCCATCAGACCCACCTGGTCCGCACGGTCTAGCATCTTGTACAAGTAGCCGAAGATCGCCTCGCCGCCGCCCACCCCGCCCGGCGCCGGGAAGAACGCCTGCGCGATGAACCCCACCGGCGCGATCACGAAGTGCTCCCCCAGCGACCCCGGCTCCAGCCCCGGCGCCAGGAACACCCGCACCGCCAGGTGGAACATCACCACCATCGCCACGTGACACACCGCCGTCAACGCCACCGACAGGTACACCGTCGCCGGCCGCTGCCGGTACGTCCACACCGCGTACCACACCTCCGCCAGCGCCCGCCCTAGCTTCGGCACCCTCGCCAGCCGGCCGGCGAACCGGTCGGCCCGGTCCGCCGACAGGAACCCCATCAGCACCCAGCCGAACACCGCCAGCCCCACCAGCACGCCGCACACCCGGATGATCTTCTGCAGGTACTCGTTCCCCGCCACCCGCGCGTCGCCGGCGAACCAGAACGCCCCGCCAATCACCGCCGAGAACCATAAGAGGCCGAACAGGCCGACGACGCGGTCGAGCACCACCGTGGCCACGGCCGCGGCCCGCCGGCCGGGGGCGCCGTGGGCGATGTAGAACGCCTTCACCAGGTCGCCGCCGACCGAGCCCGGCAGGAACACGTTGTAGAACGTGCCGACGAGGCCGAGCCGGAACGCGCCGGCCACGGTGAACGGCAGGTCGAGCGCCCGCACCAGCACGTACCAGCGGAGGTACTGGATCGCCAGCGTGGCGGCGCACAGCACCATCATCGCGGCGAGGGCGGCGTAGTCGGGCGTCTGCCGGAGCATCCCCCCGATGCCGGGGTTGCCGCCCTGCGGCGCCCAGTTCGTGACCAGGACGTAGGCGAGGAGGCCGAACCCGATCCCGTACTTGGCGAGGCCCTTGAGGACGTGTCGGGTGCGGCTCGTCACGCGTGCTCCTGGCGGCGGGCGGGAGGGGAGATTGTGCGTCACAAGTCGCGGGGTGTCTACCGCAACTGCGAGGGGGGCGTCCGACCCGCGTGCCCCACCCGGGGCGTTGCCCCGGGCTATGCTATCCCAGGCCGTTGGCCTGAAAACCAGCCAGCCGGCTTCACCCCGAAGGGGTGGGATAGGATAGCCCGGGGCAACGCCCCGGGTGGCGTCCCCGAGCCGGGTCGCCCCCTTACGATGCGCGGGGAGCCCGTGGTATTCCTCATCGACGGGTACAACCTGATGCACGCCGTCGGCATGTTGCGCGTCGGGCTGCCGAAAAAGCAGTTCGCCCCGGCGCGTACGACGTTCCTCGACTGGCTCGCCGACGCCGCCCGCGGCCGCCCGGACACGCTGAAGGTCGTGTTCGACGCCGTCCACGGCCCGGCCCCGAGCGCCGAGCACGGCCACCGCGGGGTGCGCGTCCGGTTCGCGTTCAACCAGACGGCCGACGAGCAGATCGAGGAGCTGGTGCGGGCGGTGAGCGTGCCGAAGGCGGCGGCGGTGGTGTCGAACGACGGGCAGGTGCAGGAAGCCGCCCGGCGGCGCGGGTGCGGCGTGTTCACCTGTCAGGCGTTCGTGGACTGGCTGATTACGCCGCCGCGCGACGCGGGTGAGGCGCCGCCGCCGGACGACAAGCCGGTGCCCGACCCCACCGCCGCGGAACTGGCCGCGTGGGAGGCGGCGTTCACCCAGAAGAAGCGGTGACGGCGGCGCGTTGCACCGCCGCGAGCGGCGGACATGAAGCTCACTTCAGCGCCTTGAGCCACGCCTCGAACGCCGGGTAGTGCTTGTCCACGACCGCCTTCGGGCCGCTCAGCCGGACGTGCGTCGCCTCGTCCGCCTCGGCGATCACCGCCCACACCACCCGGTAGTCCACCCGCTCCTCCTCCTTCGACGTCTTGTCGAACGGCCGCTCCTTGAACCGCCACGTCCCGGTCACGTCCAGCACCCGCACCGCCGCCCCCGTCACGTCCGCCTTCGACTCCTTCACCAGCGGCTCGCCCACGAACGACGCCTTCCACATGGGGAACGACTTCTCGACCTTCGGGTCGCGGTCCGGCATCACGTTGAACTCGCCGGCCGGGCCGCCCTTCTCGCCCGGCACCTGGAACTGGTACGACCGCAGGAGGTTGCCCGGCTTCTCGCTCACCCACCCGGCCGGGGCCGGCGCCGACAGCTTGTTCAGCTTGATCGTCGTCGCCTTCGGCTGGGCGACGGCGGCGGGGTCGGCGAGCATCATCGTGGCGGCACAGAGGACGAATAGCGCGAAAGCAGCACGCATGGGGGAGGCTCCGGGGTTGCTACAACGACGGCACCGTTCCGACGCATCTTCGCCCCGCGAGGTTCCGATGGACACCCTCTCCCGCCGGGAATTTGCCGCCGCCGCGGCCGGGCTGGTCGGCGCCGCGGCGCGGGGGCAGGAGCCGCCGACGCCGGTGCCGGCGCGGGCGGTCACCCGCGGCCCGGCCCACCACTTCTTCGGGTACTACGACAAGACGCCGTGGGACGCCCACAGCCGCTACCTGCTCGTGAACCGCGTCGCGTTCGCCGACCGCCAGCCGACCGCAACCGACACGCTGACCGTCGGCATGGTCGATCTGCAGGACGACGACGCCTTCGCCGAGATCGGCCGCACGACGGCGTGGAGCTGGCAGCAGGGGGCGATGCTCCAGTGGCTCCGCGGCCCCGGGAGCGAGACCCGGGTGATCTTCAACAGCGTCACCGACGGCCGGCCGACCGCGACCATCCTCGACTGGCGGGTCGCGCAGTCCCGGGTGCTGCCGCGGCCGGTCTACGCCGTCCACCCGGCCGGCACCGAGGCGGTGTCGCTCGACTTCGCCCGCCTCCACCGCCTGCGGCCCGGCTACGGCTACGCCAGCTACGCCGAGCGGTTCGCGGACGACCCGGCGCCCGAGCAGCTGGGCGTGTGGCGGATGGACCTCGGCACCGGCAAGAACGACCTCGTCGTGAACCTGAAGCAGCTCGCCGCGAACCGCCCGGACGCGCGGTTCGCGGGGGCGCACCACTGGGTGAACCACCTGCAGTACAGCCCGAAGGGGACGCGGTTCGCGTTCCTCCACCGCTGGAAGCCGCCGGCCGCGGCGACGTGGCAGACGCGCCTGTACGCCATGAACGCCGACGGCACCGGGCTGACGCTCGTCCACGACCACGGCTTCTTCTCGCACTACGACTGGCGGGACGAGACGACGCTCCTGGCGTGGACGCGGGCGCCGGAGCGCGGCAACCACTTCTACCTGCTGGACGCGGCGGCGGGGAAGCCGCCGGAGGCGGTGTTCCCGGGCGTGGCGCAGGACGGCCACTGCTCGTACTCGCCGGACCGGGCGTGGGTGCTCAACGACACCTACCCCGACCGGGAGCGGAAGCAGCACCTGATGCTGTTGAAGGCGGCGACGGGGCGGCGGTACTCGCTGAACGCGTTCCACTCGCCGCCGCGGTTCACCGGGCCGTTCCGCTGCGACTTGCACCCGCGCTGGGACCGCACCGGGACGAAGGTGTGCGTCGACGGCTGCCACGACGCGCAGCGGCAGGTGTACGTGCTCGATGTCGGCGAGGTGGTGCGGTCGTAGTGTCCGCCGCCTGCGGCGGTGCAGCGGTTGCACCGCCGCAAGCGGTGTCGCAACTTGCCGTCCCACCCCCGTCCCCTATCATCCCGTTCACGCGACTGGTTCCCGCCCGCGCGCCAGGGGGTGCGCGGCGGGACGAAGAGGGAAGCCGGTGAGAATCCGGCGCGGGGCCGCCGCTGTAATCGGCGAGGTCTGACCCAGCAACCACTGCCGCCGCGAGGCGTCGGGAAGGTGGGTTCGGCCGTCGGAGCCGAGAGCCAGAAGACCTGCCCGTCGTGTTCATCGCCGTGATGCCCCGGCACCGGGCGTCCGCGCGGGCACGGCTTTCTTACGCACCCGCGCGGGTGCGCCGCCCCGCCGAGGCGTTCACCCGCAGGCCACGGCCACTGCCCGACCCGGCAGGAGGTTCCCCGTGTCCGTCCGTCGTTCCGCGTTCACGCTCATCGAGCTGCTGGTGGTGATCGCCATCATCGCCATCCTCATCGGCCTGCTGCTGCCGGCGGTGCAGAAGGTCCGCGAGGCCGCCGCCCGCGCCAAGGGGCAGAACAACCTGAAGCAACTCAGCCTCGCCGCCCACAGCTACGAGTCGGCGTTCCAGAAGCTGCCGGCGTACAGCGAGGCCGTCACCGGCTGGGCGCCGCCCACGCCGTTCGTCACCAAGTTCTGGTTCGGCCAGGAGACGATGAACACCAGCACGTTCACCAGCACCTACGACCCGACGCAGGGCGTCCTCACCAACTACTACGAGAACGCGACCGCGGTGAACGTCTGCCCGAAGTTCGACGCCTACCCCATCGGCAAGGTGTACAACGGCCTCACCTCGGGGTACGCGTACAACCGCCACATCTGCAACGAACCCGCGTGGCCGAACCCGGTGACCGGCCGGCGCATCACCGACTTCCAGGCCACGTCGGCGACGTTCTTCTTCGCGGAGGTGGTGCAGTTGCAGGGCAGCGGCAAGCTGCAGGAGCCGTTCGGCGGCTACTTCGGCTCGCCGTTCGAGGCGAACAAGGCCGTCAGCTCGGCGGCGGTGACGGCGAGCCAGTTCCGCTTCTCGGGCGTGTGCAACGTGTCGTTCGTGGACGGGCACGTCGAGACGCGGCGGCCGGTGGACGTGCCGGGCGTGGCGCCGTTCCCGCAGGCGACGTGGGACGCGAAGAAGACGGAGTTCGCGCTCGGGTTCCTGGCGGAGACGACGACGCCGTACACGGGGCGGTAACCACAACGAAGGCCCGGGGACGGCCGTCCCCGGGGTTCCCGCGCCGACGCACGGCGGCGGGACTACCGCTTCTTCGTCGGTGGTTCCGGTAGCACCGTGATCCCCTTGATTAGGAGTCGGTCTCCGGTCAGGCCGAGGGCCAGGAAGTTCGCAAACCCCTCTTCCCCGAGCACCACCGGGTGCGCCTTACTCTCGCCCGGTCCGAACGGGATCACGACGTGTTTGGTGAGCGCCTTCACGTCGCGGGTGGTGTCGTTCAGGTCGAGCAGGTCAATGGACAACGTGACGGGAGCCGGCCCGGGGTTCTTCGCCTCGACGCGGAGGACGTTGCCGCGCGGGACGAACACCGGGGGGGTGAGAAGGCCGGCCGTCCGCGCCCACGTCGCCGGTCCCGGCTTGCGCCCGAGGTCGGCCCGGTAGCCCCCGTCCTTGAAGCGGTCGGCCGGCTTGATCTCGAGGAACTCGTCGTTCCCCGCCCCGCGGTCGTACGGCGCCCACATCCCCGACATCAGGTTCGGCAAGAGGTCCTGCTCGGCCAGTGTCGGGACATCGGGCTGGGGCACGACTTTGAGACCGAAGACGGTCAAGACGCCGCCCGGCTCCCACGGGGGGGCATTGACTTTGGTGAACATGTCCTTGTGCGCGCCGAACGCGAGCAGGTCGAGCTTGGCACCCTTCCCGCTCACGAGTGGCATCGTGATCCGCCGCGCCTGGCCGTAGCGCGCCGCGTACACATTGGCGTTGGCCCCGAGCTCGACGTAATTCGTCCTGCCGATCAGCTTGTCGCTCGCCATGCTCGGCTGGACGTGGAACGCAAGAATGGTCGCCCGCGGGACCGCAGCCGCCTTGGTCGGGTGGAACGACGCGACGCAATCGACGACGAGAGCCCGCCCGGACGGGTCGAGCCCGTCGGGAGGGCCGAGCCTGCCGGACGCGTACGCCTGCCCATCGATCGTCGCCGGCGGGTTGAAGGTGTCCGGGTGGCGGACCCGCAAGACCGGGCCGGGGCCGGGGTCCACGTCGAACGCGCCCGTCGTCTTCAGAAACTGACCCCGGAGGTCGACGACGAGGTCCCGGCCCGCGACTGGGGTGAACCCGGGTCCGGCGAGGCGGGCGATCCGCGTCTCGAGCGGAACCCCGGCTTGAACCACCAGGGGGCTGATGTCGATCCCGGTCTCGGCCTTCTGCCGGGTGACGGCGTACAGGAACCAGTCGCGCAGGGTGAGATCGCCGACCCGGGCCGGCTCGTTCCGGTAGGCCCACTCCAGGAACCGGATGAGGTCGGCGCGGTCTGAAAAAGCCCGGGAGAGGTAGGACACCAGGTCCCGGTCGGCCTTGGCCCTCGCGCCCGGCGGGGCGGCGAGCAGCCACGTCGGGGCGAGGTGCGTCGGATCCTTCCCCGCGAGTTCGGGCGCGATCCGGAACGCGACCTTGCGGGCGAGCCAATATGTCGGGTCGGTCGGGTCCGGTAGCTTGGGCGGTACCGCGGGCGGGGGGCGGCCGGCCTCGTTCTCGACCCGAAGCGGTTCCCGGGGTGTGCGGCAGGCGTTGTAGACGACGACGAGCGGCAACCCGTTGGCTTGCGCCATGGCCGTGCGTCGGACCTGGGCGAGGGCGACCCCACCGGTTCCGGCCCGGTCGCCGACGGTGAGGAAGTGCAGCCCGTCCGTCCGGGTGAACGGGCGTGGGGACTCGGCCGCCGGCTCCCGCTCTTCGCCGTGCCCGGAAAAAACCAGAAAGGCCAGAGGTGCTTTGTTCGCGGCCACCTCGCCCAGCCACTTCTCGCAGCGAGCCCGCAGCGCCGGGGCGTCGTCGGTCACGGTCAGGACGACCCCCTTCACCCCGGCTTTCGGCTGGGCGCCCTCGGGAAGGATCGCGAGCCCGGCGTCCGTTATCACCTTCCGGGCCGAAGCCGCCGAGGCCGCGTCGGTGGTGAGGTGGACCGTGCAGCCGATCTTGTGAAACCCGGCGGCGAGGTCGGCCGCCGCGGGAACCGTTAACGGCAACTTATTGGGGGCGGCGTAGCCCTCTCCTTGTGCCACCAGGAAGGCCGTCGGCGGGGCGGCCGGGCGGGCGGGGGCGGCCACCGGGCCGCAGACGAGGGCCGCGACCGCGCACCACCGTCGGAGTTCCGTCTTGCACAGGCGGGTCATGGCCGGGTGACCTCGGCGCGGGAAGTTATGGTGCGTCGTCGTGCGGGACGGCTCCGACGAGGAGGATGTCGTCGACCGAACCGGTCCAGAACGCGGGCCGTTCGCCCGTGAAGGCGTCGTGAATCGTTCGGGCGACCACCCGGCCGCGGTTCTCCGGGGTGGCGTCCTGCATGGCCTGGCGGTCGTCCCGGGAGAGGAGCAGCGCCTCGATCCGCTCGGCCGCCACCGCGTCCGCGTCCGCCAGGATCAGGACGAACAACTCGGTGACCGGTTCGTCCACCGGGCCGTAACGCCCGTCGGCCGCCACCCGGATTTTACCGGCCTGCGCGTCGAACCGTCCGAGCAAGAGCGCCCCGGCCGCGTCGATCCGGAACAGCCACCCCCGCGTCCGGTACGTCTGCACTTCGCACCCGACGGCGAACGACTGGCCATCCGTGACGGCGCCATCACGCCCCCCCGCGAGGGCTACGGCAGGGCCGTTCGTGATGCCCCCGCCGGGAAGGATTCGGTTCTCCCGGCGGGCCACTTCCGGGGCTGGGCCGTCCGGCCGGGTGGTCTGCGGGCGGTTAAGCCAGATCGCCAGCCCGACGACCGCGGCACAGCCGACCAGGATCGCGACGACCGACCCCCGGCGCCAGCGACTGGCGGGCGGGCTCGCCGGCCTGGTCCGACCCCCATATACCCGCTCGTCCTCCGGCCGGAACTCGCGGTCGGTAATCCCCGGACCCGCGGCCGTCAGTTCGACCTCCGGCATGGGCGGCTCGTGCCCGTGTACGCGCTCGTCCTCGCGGCGGAACTCGTACCCGGGGCCGACGATCACTTCACCGGTGGCCGGGCGTGGCGGCAGACGACGTCGGTGGTTCATGGCCTGGGTACCAAGAAGTAATCGACGGCCCCGAACACCCACCCCGATTCGGCCGGGTCCCATGGCGTGGGGAACGGTTCCTCGGTCGGCTCGTCGTCGGTCGGGGCGTCGTCGGTCGAGCGGAAGAAGATCGAGACCGCGTACAAACCGGGGCCGGGTAACCGGATGTACGGCACTCGAAACACTTCAACACGATCGACCGACTGATCGTCGGGGAGGTTGATCGGGCGACCGTCGTCGCCCAGTTGCATCACCAATTTCCATTCGTCTGATCGACGTTCGTAGTGGGCTTGAATCAGAAACGATGTCGTACCGGCGTTGTGAGCGGTGTACGAAAGGTAGAGACACACGTACCGCCGCTCGCCCGGAAACTCGGTGTCTGCCGGAACCGGATACGCGAGCGTGACGCCGAGTAGGTCCGCCTCTGGTGGGTCGGTCCCGTACGTCCGAACCGTCTTCGCCACAATCCAGTGACGTACGGCGATTCGCGACAGATTCATGCCCGTCGCCCGTGACCGTGCGACATTCTACCCGACCCGTAACGCCGGCGGAAGACTCCGACACGGCCGGGAAACGAAGGAAGCCCGGGGACGGTGGTCCCCGGGCTTCGCGTAACTCATCCCACGAACTACTCCAGCAGCAGGTTCGGCTCCCAGCCGACGCGCTCGGCGCTCGACCGCAGCTTCTCCAGCGCCCGGTTCTGGATCTGCCGGACGCGCTCCTTGCTGATCCGCAGCAGGTGGCCGATCTGGCGGAGGCTGTGGGTGCCGTTGCCGGTCAGGCCGAAGCGCAGGTCCAGCACCTTCCGCTCGCGCGGCCGCAGGTTCTCCATCAGGAAGCCCAGCGCCTCCTGCCGCTCGTTGTTCTCCTGCATCACCAGCGTGCCCGTGTCCGGCATCGCCTCCGTCAGCTTGAAGTCGCTGTCGTCGTCGAGGACGGCGTTCAGGCTGACGGGGGTGCGGGTGGCGGTCTGGAGGTGCGTCAGGTGTTCGAGCGAGCTGCCGGTGCGGCTGGCGAGCTCCTGCGGGCTCGGGAGGTGCTTGCCGCCGTGGGCCAGCGCCTCGCTCTCCTGCTGGAGGAGGCCGAGCTCCTGGAGGTGGTGCGGGCTCAGGCTCACCAGGTGGCTCTGGCGGGCCACGGCGATCTGGAGCGTCTGGCGGATCCACCACGTCGCGTAGGTGGCGAGCCGGGTGCCGTGCGAAACGTCGAACCGGTCGATGGCCTGCATCAGCCCGCACACGGCCTCCTGCAGCAGGTCGCTGTAGGCGAGGCTGTGGTGGCGGAAGCGCTTGGCCACGTGCGCCGCCAGGCGGATGTTGGCGCTGGCGAGGCGGTGCTTGAAGTGGACGTAGCGGTCGCGCAGCCGCTTCACGGCGACCACGTCCTCGCAGCGGGCCTCGGTGCAGTGCTCGCGGATGAACTGGGCCATCGGCCACGGCTCGAGCGGCGGGCGGCTGGCCCGGAGCTCGGTCGGGAAGTGGCGGACCAGCACGCGAACCAGTTCGCTCTTGCAGTCCCAGAAGCTGGTCAGCAGTTCGCGCTCTTCCTCGGGCGTCAGCAGGTCGGAGGAGAAGGTCGTGACGCTGGTGTCGGGGGCCTTGGCCGATTGTCCGGAACGGGTACGCCTGGTGGCGGCAGTCTTCATGGCGGCCTCGGGCCTTCCTGGGGTATGAGGTTCGTGGTCGGGTTCTGTTGCCACCGAACACTCCGTATCGGCTCTCGGCCGGGTGCGGCTACAGGGGGGCACGGCTTACCCGGGTCCGCCCAGCATAAGGGGTCGTGACCACGCGGGCAAAAAAAAATCGGCGGCTCGACCGAGAGTCGTCAACCGTTCGGCGGGCGCGGGCGAAGGACGCGCGATCCGTCGGGCGGGACAGCTCCAGCCGAGCCGTCGGGCCGGCTCGTCCGCTGCGCACGCAACAGGGGGTGGCAACCCCATGTAGCACGGGATTCTAGCCGTCGAGACTTGACGGTTCAAGAAAACTGTCGCGGAAAACGACACTTTTTCGGGAACTGACCTTTTTCACGGCCCCGGCTTCACCGTTTCTCGGCCGTAACACGTAAATCCGGCAAGGTTTTTGTCCGGTCCGCCGGTTTCGCTCCGTTCTGAAGAGTGGGCAAACTTTACCCCCGATCCGGCCTCCCGCCCCCGCCCGGAGTGGTGTACCTTGGATCAAAACGGCGCTTCCCGCCCACTCGCGTGGGGACCCGCGTGGGGCGGCTACCCGGTCATGAACGTCACCCGGTACAAGTGTTCCGTCCTCGCCGTGGACGACGACCCGGGCGTTCTCGGCGTTCTGGCGGCCCAGCTCGCCCACGACTTCGAGGTGCTCACCGCCTGCACCGTCGAGCAGGCCCGCGGCGTCATGGGCCAGCGGGCCGTTGACATTCTCCTGACCGACCTCAACCTCCCGGACGAGAGCGGCCTGGCCCTGTTGGAGTGGTCGCGGCGGAACTGCGCCCGCACCTCCCGGGTGCTCCTCAGCGGCACCGCCCGTCTGGAGGACGCCGCCGACGCCATCAACCACTCGCAGGTCCACCGCCTCGTGTTGAAGCCGTGGCGGCCGGAAGACCTGCTGCAAACCCTCCGGGCCGCGGCGCGGGCGCTGCTCCTGGAGCGGAGCCACGAGCAGCTCCTCGAGGACCTGCGGAAGCTCAACATCGACCTGGAGCGGCGCGTCGCCGACCGCACCCGCGAGTCGGAGGCGGTGCTGGCGCAGCTGCAGCAGAAGAACCGCATCCTGGAGCAGATGGCGCTGACGGACACCCTCACCGGCCTGGCGAACCGCCGGGCCATCGACCTGATCGCCCGGAAGGAGCTGATCCGCCGCACCCGCAGCCCGTCGCCGCTGACGCTGGCGCTGATCGACGCCGACCACTTCAAGGACATCAACACGCAGTACCTGCAGACCGGCGGCGACCACGTGCTGGCCTGGCTGGCGAGTGTCCTGTCGGAGGCGGTGCGCGGCTCCGACTCGCTCGGCCGGGTCGGCGGCGAGGAGTTCATGGTGGTGGCCCCGGAGACGGACGCGGCCGGGGCCGCGGTGCTCGGCGAGCGGCTGCGCGGCCGGATGGCGGCGGCGGCGACCGAGTACGGCGGCCGGCCGATCCGGGTGACGGTGAGTGTGGGGCTGGCGGTGGCGGGGGTGGGGGTGCCGGTCGGCTACGACCAGCTGTACCGCGCGGCCGCGGCGGCGCTGCGCGAGGCGAAGGACGGCGGGCGGAACCGCTGCGTGATCCGCGAGGTGGGGTAGCCGGGCGAAGCCCGGGGACGGCCGTCCCCGGGCTTTCCACATCACGTCAGCGACAGCACGTGCCCGCTCAGTTGCTCGAAGCCGCTCTCGGTCACCAAATAGTTGTGCTCCAGCCGGACGCCGCCGACGCCGTCGGCGTACAGCCCCGGCTCGAGCGTCACCACGTCGCCGGCGACCAGCGTTTCCGACGAGTGCCGCACCAGGAACGGCGCCTCGGGGTGCTGGATGCCGAGCCCGTGACCCGCGTGGTGGACGAGCTTCCCGCCGAGCACCGCATCGACGGCGTCGAACACCGCCTGACACGTCGCCCCCGCCCGCAGCACGTTCGCCCCCGCGTCCATCGCCATCGCGCACAGGCCGAAGATGTTCCGCTGCTCGGAGGTCGGGTTGCCGCCGACCACGAGAGTGTTTGTGAAGTCGCTGCGGTAGCCCTGCACGACCACGGAGAAGTCGAGGATCAGCGTCTCGCCCGCGGCCAGGACGTGCGGCGTCGGTACGCCGCCGCGCTTCTTGCTGCCGGTCGAGACGGTGAAGTCGCCGTACACCACCGCCCAGTGCCCGAGCTTCGCGTACACCGCCCCGCAGACGCCGGCGTACACGTCGAGTTCGGTCATGCCGGGCGTCACGTTCGCCCGCGCCCAGGCGTGCCCGGCGTCGCCCGCCGCCATGCACACCTTCAGCAGCGCCACCTCGTCGGCGTCCTTGGCGCGCCGCATGTCGGACGTGATGGCGAACACGTCGGCGCAACCCGGGTCGGCGAGCGAGTCGTGGACGCGGCCGCCGTTCTGCTCCACCGCCGACCGCAGGATCATCCGCCGCGGGCCGACGCCGGGCGACTGGCCGTCGTACCAGGGGATCGGCTTCCGCTCGTCGGCGTGGGCGAACTCGGCGGTCTTCGGCACCCGGGCGTCGTGGAACAGGGTGGCGTGGCCGTCCGGCCGCAGCAGCAGCAGGCCGCCGAAGTCCGCGCCGAGGCTCGGCGCCTCGACGTGGAAGTTGGCGAAGTAGCGGAGGTGGAGCGGGTCGCCGAGCAGCACCGGGGCGGGCGGGCGGAGCCGGTCCAGGAACCGCTGGCGGCGGGCGCGGCATCCGTCGGCCGTGAGCATGGGAGCCTCTTGGTTTCCGCCGCTCGCGGCGATGCAGCGTAGGCGCTGCATCGCCGCGAGCGGCGGATTCGAACTACTCGTCCCCGCCGCCGAGGCTGACGCCGCCGCGGTTCTCTTCCTTGTAGATCGTGTCGATCGCCAGCGCCGCGGCGAGGATCAGCATCTTCGCCATCGGCTCGTCCGTCAGGTCGGGGCTCACCTGCACCGCGTACGTGTCGGCCGACGTGAACAGGTCCTTCACCAGCGACCCGAGGCTCAGCTTCTTCGACACCCGCCCCATCTCGACCTTGCCGTCCGGCGACAGGAAGCGGTAGTCGAACCCGGTCCACTTCCCCTTGATCTCGGCGATGTGGGCGTCGGCCTTGTCGTAGATGTGGAACCCGCCGCCGATGGTGAAGAACTTGCTCTTGAAGTACCCGACCAGCGCCCCGTTCGCGTCCAGCACCTCGACCCGGCTGCGGAAGATGTACATGCCGCGGCGGATGCTGAACACGAGCTGGTCGTCCGGCGCCTCGCGCACCTCGATGACGGTGGACATCAGCTGCTTCGGCATCACGAACCGGAGCAGTTGCTTGACGATGCCGATCTTCTCCTGCGCCACCCCGAGCTTCCCGCCGCTCTCGGCGTCGAGGATGTCGTAGGTGTTCGAGTTGCTGATGAACTTGACGTGCTCCTTCACGACGAACGTGTTCTTTTCCAGCACGGGGCGGCTCGCGTTGTTGGGACGGCGGGTTGTGCCGGCGGCCGGCCGGCGGTTAGGGTTATAAACCGACCCCGCCGGGGCGTCCACCACCGAATACCGGGTCCGCCGTGTCCTCAACCGTTCTCGACAAGAGCGAGGCCCGCGTCCGCCGGATGTTCGGCCAGATCGCCGGCTCCTACGACTTCCTCAACCACGCCCTCAGCCTGAACATCGACAAGCGCTGGCGCACGACCACGGCGCGCCTCGTGCCGCCGAACCCGGCCGACGCCGCGCCGATCCTCGACCTGTGCACCGGCACCGGCGACCTGGCGCTGACCTACCACCGCGCCACGAACGGCGCCGTGCCGGTGGTCGGCGCCGACTTCTGCCACGAGATGCTGGTCCGCGCCGCGGAGAAGGCGAAGCGGGCCGGCGCCGCGATCCCGTTCGTCGAGGCCGACGCCCAGGCGCTGCCGTTCCCGGATGATGCGTTCCAGCTCGTGACCGTCGCGTTCGGCCTGCGGAACGTGACGGACCCCGACCGCGGGTTGCGCGAGATGGTGCGGGTGGCGAAGCCGGGCGGGCGGGTGGCGGTGCTGGAGTTCTCGCGGCCGCGGAACCGGCTGATCGGCTGGGGCTACGGCCTGTATTTCCGGCGGGTGCTGCCGCTGATCGGGCAGGTGGTGTCGCGGAGCCGGGAGAACGCGTACAACTACCTCCCCCGGAGCGTGCTGGCGTTCCCGGACGGCGACGCGCTCGCCGACCGGATGCGCGCCGCCGGCCTGGCCGACGTGTGGTTCCGGCCGCTGACCTTCGGGGTGGCGACGCTGTACGTGGGCACCAAACCACATCCCGAAAGCCCGGGGACGGCTGTCCCCGGGCTTCGCACTGCAAATCACTCATGACGACACCCGGCACCCCTCATCTGCTCGTCCGCGCCGCCCGGGGTGAAGCCGTGGAGCGGCCGCCGGTGTGGGCCATGCGGCAGGCCGGGCGGTGGGACCCCGAGTTCCGCCGCATCCGCGCCGGTCAGGACTTCTACGCCTTCAACGAGGACGTGGAGCGCGCCGCGCAAGCGACGCTCTGCCCGCGCCGGTTCGGCGTGGACGCCATCATCCTCTTCTACGACATCACCACGCTGCCGTTCGCGATGGGCCTGCCGTTCGCGCTGAAGACCGGCGCCGGCCCCACCCCCGACCGCCCCGTCCGCACGCTCGACGATTTGAAGCGCCTGAACCCCGAGCCGCACCCGGACAGCTACGGCTACATCCGGGCGCTGCTGAAGCGCGTGAAGGTCGAGCTCGGCGGGGCGCTGCCGGTGATCGCCTTCGCGGGGGCGCCGTTCACCGTCGCCACGTACTGCATCGGCACCGGTAAAGACGTGGACTCGACCCGCCGCTTCGCCGCCGAGCAACCCGCCGTGTGGGAAGGGTTGCTCGAACGTCTCTCGGTCGCCACGGTCGGCTTCCTGAAGACGCTGATCGGCGACGGGGCCGACGTGTACCAGCTGTTCGACTCGTGGGCGGGGATGCTGACGCCGACCGAGTACGACGCCTGGGCACACCCGCACCACGCCCGCATCCTGGCCGGCGCGACGGGCGTGCCGCGCGTCCTGTTCGTGAAGGAAGGGCCGTACCTGGAGCGGATGGCGACCGCCGGCGCGGAGGTGGTGAGCCTCGGCAGCCGACACGACCTCGCGGCGGCGCGGCGCGAGTACCCGGGGCTGGTGTTCCAGGGGAACGTCGCCGAGGAGGTGCTGCGCACGGGCACGCCCGACGACGTGGCCGCGGCGGTGCGCGCGTGCGTGGCCGCGGGCGGCGGCACGCGGCACATCGTGAACCTGAACCACGGCGTGGACAAGGCGACGCCGGTGGAGAACTTCGAGGCGTATGTGCGGGCCGCGAAGGGGGAGTAGGGTCCGCCGCTTGCGGCGATGCACCGCGGTGCATCGCCGCAAGCGGCGGACCCTCACCGCCCCTGGAAGTCCCGCGCGAACGCCGCCGGGGTCAGCTCCGCGCCCGTCGCGTGGCGCGTCAGCCCCTTCCAGTCGAGCGTCCGGCCGGGGGCGAACACCTTGTCCTTCATGAACGCCCCGACCCGCGGGTCGCCGACGTAGATCACCTTCCGCGGGTCGGCCTCCTTGTAGATGTCGCGGGCGATGGCGTGGTGCACCTGCGACGCGAACAGCTGGCCCATCATGTAGTTGTGGTAGTACACCGGGGCCGAGCAGATGTGAATCTTGCTCGCGTAGTCGGGGGCGTTGCGGTTCGCCGGCTTCTTCACGTTCTGGTAGCGCTCCACCAGCTCCCACCACAGCGCGTTCAGGTCCTGGGCCGGGTTCTCGTACATCCCCTTCTCGAACCGCAGCATCACCTGGCACCACCGGCTGAAGATCAGCAACTGGTTCCGCTGCGTCCGGCTCGCCGCGTCCTCGAACGCCAGCGGCGTCGTCAGCGTGATGCCCATCTTCTCGATCCACAGCCGCGACTTGCTGAACCGCTCGAACTGCATCGCCACGCCCTCGGTGCTGAGGATGTGCGCCTCCGCCCGCAGCACGTACGGCAGCCGGGCCGGGATGTTCTTGCTGCTGTACACCGCGTGCCCCAGCTCGTGCAGCATCGTCCCCATCCAGTACTCGTTCGGCTGGATGTTGGCGAGCACCCGCACCTCGCCGCCCTCGCGGTCGATGTCGGTGCAGAACGCGTGCGGGCTCTTGCCGGGCTTCTCCTGCAAGTCGCTGCGGGCGATCACGTCGTCGACGGGGAGCCCGATGCCGCGGTAGAAGTCGGAGCAGAGCTTGGTGATGTCGGCGCGGACGAACGGCGCGTCGAGGTTGGCGTCGAAGACGGTGGGGGCTTCCTGGAAGAACGGGTCGTGGTAGTGCCACGCCTGGAGGGCGTTCGCCGCGATGCCGTACCGCTTGGCGAGGCGGTCGTCGATCTCGGCCTTGGCCGTCTCGAACGGCCCCTTCGTGAGGGTGTCGAGGTCGTCGAACAGCTTCACCAGCTCGGCCCCGTCCTGCTCGCTGAGCTTCAGTTGCAGCGCGTGGAAGTTGGCGAACCCGAGCTCCTTCGCGGCCTGGTTGCGGAGGCCGACGAGTTCCTTCAGGTCGTTCTCGACGACGCCGCCGACGCGCTTGCTGGCCTCCCACACGGCCTGCCGCTGCGCCGAGTCCACCGAGTTCTTGAGGACGTTGCGGACCTCGCTGTCGGGCAGCTCGCGGCCGTCCACCCGGGCGCGGTAGACGTTGAACTGCTGCTCGACGGCGTTGGCCTTGCCGGTGATGCGCCGCAGCAGGTCCGGGGCGACCTGCTTCTCGAGGTACGCGAGGTACAGCAGCTCGACCTGCCGGGCGAGGAGCGGGTCTTGAATCTGGTTGGCGTCCTTGGCCGTCTTCAGCGCCCGCAGCCGGGCGAAGGTGGGGCGGTCGGACAGGGCGGCGTCGATGGCGTTCTGCGCCTCCTCCTTCTTCTTGAAGTCGTCGTCGCGGCCGGAGATGTTGGCGCGCCACCACGCGTGCCCCGCGGCGATTTCCAGCGGCTTGACGCGGTTCTCGTGGGCGGTGATGAACGCGCGGGCGTCGTCGTCGGGGGCGGCGAGGGCGGCATCGGGTGCGGCGAGTCCGGCCACGGCGGCGCCTCCGGCGAGCAGGAAGGAACGGCGGTCGGGACCCATAACAGCTCCGGGTTGGTGCGGCCCGGGGACGGCCGTCCCCGGGCTTTACTGTCCACTGGCCACTGACCACGGTCCACTACGTGGAATAGACCCATTTTCCGAGCAGCAGCGCCGGGGGCAACAGCAAAAGGATGCCGAGCCCCGGCAGCCCCACGAACGCCACCGCCAGCACGGCGTCGAGCCCGACCAGGCCGAGGACGCACCGCTTGATCGCCGCCTGCACCTCCCCCGGCCCGGGGTTCTTGACGGCGCGGCGGATCGGGACGCCGACCACGAACCCGAACGCCACCAGCAGGTACGGGAACAGCAGCGCGCTCGGCCCCGGCTCGACCGGCACCCGGTCCCGCAGCACCAGCGCCAGCACCAGTGACAACCCGACGACACACGCGGCGGCGGTCAGGTGCCGGCGGCTGCTCTCGGTCGCTTCGGTGCGGGCGAACCACGTCACGCCCACGATGTACACGCCGACGACGCCGGCGGTGTGGAGCCGCAGCGCCGGCGGGAAGGCGTCGGCCGGGATCGCGGACAGGCCGAGGAGCACGTTCAGGAAGCGGCACGCCGCCATCGCCACCGGGCCGAGCGGGGTGCGCTTCAGCCAGGCGTCGTACAGCAGCACCGCGACGCCGAGCCCGACGCCGAGCAGCGGCGACCCCGCCACGAACGTGAGGCCGACGCCGACGAGCGTGAGCGCGCCCGCGAGCAGGCCCGCGGTACGGACGGTGATGCGGCCCGACGGCAGCGGGCGGAACGGCCGGTCGCGGGTGTCCTCGGCGAGGTCGAACACGTCGTTCCAGACCATCCCCGCGAGGTACAGGCACGCCGACGCCAGCGCCAGCAGCGCGAGGGTGGTGAGGTAGGCGGGGGATACCCAGCCGGCGTACACGGCGGCGCCGACGCACCCGGCGAGGGCGGTGTCGGCGAACGCGGTGAAGACGTTCGGCAGGCGCAGCAGCTGGGCGAAGGCGAGGAAGCGCGGGTGCATGGGGGCAGTGTACGCCCCCGGCGAG
>Ga0209181_10002797_pt1 | contig 28011 bp, 12 predicted proteins | sample MAT05_FD_187208 | JGI IMG/M metagenome (GOLD analysis project Ga0209181, IMG submission 187208) | Freshwater microbial communities from Lake Fryxell liftoff mats and glacier meltwater in Antarctica - MAT-05 (SPAdes) (version 2) | ecosystem: Environmental > Aquatic > Freshwater > Ice > Liftoff...
CACGCCGGCCTTCTTGGCGACGGCCTTGGTGATGAACACGGCCGGGGCGCCGGTGTCGAGGATGAGGTTGAACGGCCCCTTCCCGTTGATCTTCACCCGCACCATGACGTGCTTGGTGTCGGTGAGCCGGTACGGCACCTCGGTCCGCTTCCCCTTCGTGCCCGCCTTGGCGGGAACGGGGTCGGCGGCGGGGGCGGCGGCGGTCACGAGCAGCAGCCCGGCGAGGAACGCCGGCGGAGCGAGGAAGCGTCTCATGCGGGTCGGTCCTCGGGGAAGCGGTGGGGCTATTGTAGCGCTTCCGCGTGTGACCCGCAGGTTGTTGGCACGGGTGCGGGGCTTCGGGTCGTCATCGGACGTGGTTCACCCCCTCACCCCGCGTGCTCCGCCGCGACCCTCTCCCCCGAGGGGAGAGGGTGGGAGGCACCCGGCCCCCGTCACGGGCGGGCAACCACGCGCCGACGGTAGGCAAGTCACGCCTCTGCGTTCGCGGGTCGATGCCCGCCAAGATGTGGTCCGGCCAGTCCCACCCTCTCCCCTCGGGGGAGAGGGTCGCGGCGAAGCACGCGGGGTGAGGGGGTGAACCACGTCCGATGACGACCCGAAGCCCCGCACCCGTGCCAACAACCTTGAGGTCACACGCGGCTCGCGCAGCCGCCGGACATGGGGAGCGACACCCGCAGCTTCTCCCACTGCCCGCCGCTTCCCAGGCGGTCGGCGGCGCTCTCCCGCGTCCGGTCCCACACGCCCTTCGACAGGACGTACCAGCAGAAGAAGCAGTGGTTCGAGGTCGCCCCCGGCAGCGCCGCCGGGTCGCGCGCCAGAATCTCGGCGCGGATCGCGGTCAGGCCGTCGCGGAACACCTTCCCCACATACGGGTGCTCGCGCCCGGCGCGGATCACCTCCTCGGCCGTGTCCGTGTGGACGTTACCGATCGACAGTTGATCCAGGTCGGAGGCGAAGCCGCAGCACGGCTTCACCTCGCCGCGCGGGTTCACGATCAGCGCCTGACCCGGCCCCTCGCAATAATCCTCCGCGAACCAGTCGCCGTCCCACGGGTTCCCCGGTAGCCCCTCGGCGCGCTCCACCGTCGCCAGGTGGTTCCAGCACGCCGTCATCGTCAGGTCGTCGCTCACTACCAGGTAGCGGCCCAGCAGCGGCGACCACTCCACCACGGCGTCCAGCGCCGCGGCCAAGCGGCGGATCGGTTCGAGACCCTGGTCGGGGTGGCGGCTGGCGTAGCTCAGGCTCAGCACGTTGTCGCGGCCGAACACCCGCCGGCCGGCGCGGCAGTACGTCGCCAGTTTGGCGATGTCGAGGCCGTGGAACTTGTCCACACTCAGGCCGAGCTTCCCGGTGAAGCCCGCTTCCTGCACCGCCGCAAGCGTCGTGAGGAGGTGCGGCTCGTCGCGGAACCAGACGCCGTTGGACATCAGCTTGTCGAACCGGAAGCCGAGCTCGGCGGCGCGGCGGGTGACGGCGACGACGAACTCGGGGTACAGGAACGGTTCGCCGCCGGTGAAGCCGAGGACGCCGATGCCGGCGGCGTGGGCTTGCTCCAGGAAGCGGAGCGCCACGGGGATGGGGAGGCGGTCGGTCCACTCGATCGGCACGCAGCAGTGCGGGCAGCTGAGGTTGCACTGGTAGGTGCCGGCGAACGACAGGTACGTCGGGCGGAACGCCCGGTCGGTGCAGGCGCGGGCGGCGGAACGCGAGGGGTCGGACATCAGAGCAGTGGAGGAGTGGGGAGTAAGGAGTGAGGAGACAGGGACATGGTACGCACTGCGGCCGCCGCTCGCGGCGATGCAGGGCATACCCTGCATCGCCGCGAGCGGCGGAACCGTGGCGTTAGAACCGGCTCCGCCACTCGTCCCCCCGTGTTCCCCCGCCCGATTTCTCCTTGTGGGTAGCCTGGGGAACTGACACAATCTCTTCGGGCGGCCGCCGGCCGCCGGGTGTCTCAGGAACGGGATGCGCCGATGCGCCGCGGTACGCTCCTCCGGTTCGCCTCCGCCGCCCTGCTGTGCGCCGCCGTCGGCTGGCTCGCCTCCTCCGGCGAGCGGTTCGTCGCGGCCCAGCCGGTGCTGCCCAAGAAGGGTGTCGTCAAGAAGGACGACAAGGAGAAGGACACCCGCTCCCGCCGGGCCGTCGCCTCGCCGTTCAACTTCAACGTCGTCCGCGACGCCGGCCCGCGGCTGAAGGCCGCCCGCGACTACCTGGGGTTCAAGGAAATCCCCTGGAACACCGTCTGCCCGCTCGTCCAGAACATCCTCGACGGCCCCGACTCGTTCTACGACCCGGACGAGGACGACCCCCGCGGCCAAATCGCCAACAAGAACTGGGGCGGCGTTCAGCACGAGGCCGAACAGATCCTGGCGAAATTCCCCCGCGAGGGGCTCGAGTTCTACCAGCAGCTGTACGGCCAGACCGCCGCCGCGATCCTCCTCGACAGCGTCAAGAACGGCTACGACTTCGAGGGGCTCAAGGCCGTCACGAGCCGCTACTTCTACACCAAGGCCGGCGCCGAGGGGACCGTCCTCCTCGGCTCCGTGCAGCTGGAGCGCGGCGACTACGCCGACGCGGCCCGGCACTTCTCCCGCCTCCTGACGCGGCCAAACGGCGACGACTACCTGACGCCGCGGGTGCTGTTCCGCGCCGCCACGGCGTTCAAGCGGTCGCCGGAGACGGAGCACCGCGCGCTCTACGCCGCGACCGCGGAGAAGCTGCAAAAGGCGACCGTCGCCACCGGCCTCGCCATCGGCCGCAAGACGTTCACCGCCGACCAGCTCCGCGCCGAACTCGAACGCCCGGTGGGCAGCGTCGAGCTGTCGGCGGCGGTCGGGCAGTTCGCCACGCACCGCGGCAACGCCCAGCGGAACCCCGCGTCCGACGCCGGCCCGCCGTTCCTGTTCCCGTCGTTCCCGGCCGTCGCCATGCTCGACCCGGCCAAGGTGCCCGGCGAGGAGTGGATCGGCAAGCAGCTCGACTTCCTGTTCTCCCGCGAGGACACGACCCGCCAGAACAACACGTTCCCGCTCCCCGGGTTCTTCCCCGTCGCCACCGCCGACGTGCTCCTGATGCGGCAGTACGACGGCGTCCGCGCGGTCGCCCTCCGCGACCAGCAGGCCCACGGCAAGGTGGTCACCGCCGGCCGCGACCTGTGGGTGTCCAAGACGGTGTTCGGCCTCACCCAGCTGACCGGCGACGCCCCGCACGACCCGCACTTCCCCGACACGAAGGACATGCGGACGAAGGTCGAGCAGTGGTGGACGCAGTACCGGACCCAGCCGGCGGGCGCGTACCTGGCCGAGAACCCGCTCGTCGGGTCGCTGTCGCACGACGGCGAGAACGTGTACTTCGTCGACGACATCGCCCTGCCGCCGCCGCCGGCCACGCAGAACCCGAACATGGGCATCGGCGGCATCGACCAGAACGCCGTCAACATGCCGCTGCGGATGAAGAGCGCCATCGACGCCGGGCTGCTGGTGGCGGTGAACATCAAGACGGGCGGGCTGGCGTGGACGCTCGGCCGCGAGGAGCGCGTCGGCCAGAAGGGCGACAACCCGCTCGCGCCGCTGAGCGAGGAGGACGCGGACAAGTCCGCCAGCGCCCACCACCTGTGCCTGAACGCCGTGTTCCTCGCCCCGCCGCTGCCGCTCAACGGCCGGCTCTACGTGCCGGTCGAGCAGGCCGGGTTCCTGCGGCTGCTGTGCCTCGACCCGACGAACCTCGTGCCGGTGCCGAACTCGACCCTCCGGTCGCCGACGCTGGTGTGGCAGGTGAAGCTCGGCCGGGCCGGGTCCACCCTCGCCAGCTCGCCCGCCCGCCGCACCCAGGGGGCGTTCCTCGCCGCCGGCGACGGCATCCTCGTCTGCCCGACCAACTCCGGCGCCGTCGTCGGCATCGACCTGATGAGCCGCCGCATCCTGTGGGGGCACGTGTACAAGGAGAACGCCGCCCCGCCGGCGATGGCGAAGGCGCAGGCCGGCGTGCCGATCATGATCGGCGGCCGCTTCGTCGCGCCCGACCCGCTGCCGCGCGACCGCTGGCGGGCGTCCGCCCCCGTCGTCGTCGGCGGCCGCGTCCTCGTCAGCGGGTTCGACGCCGAGGCCATCGACTGCCTCGACCTCCGCACCGGCACCCTGGCGTGGCGCGCCCCGCGGGAGGCGACCGACCTGTACGTCGGGGCCGTGCTCGACGACGTGCTGATGGTCGTCGGCAAGGACAAGGTGCGCGGGTACAAGGTGAGCGGCGGCGGCAACGGGGAGGTCCGCGGCGAGGCCGACTGGACGGTGCCGTTCGGCACCGCCGCCCCGACCGGCCACGGCGCCGCCGGCAAGGCCGCGTACTTCATCCCGGTCCGCCACGAGGGCGCCGCCAAGGCCGGCGCCGACGCCCTCCCCAACCCGATCCTCGAAATCTGGGCCGTCGCCCCCGACGGCAAGGTCACCTCCAAGACGCAGGCCCGGTCGCCGTCCGACACCGCCGTCCGCTTCGGCATCGGCAACCTCGTCTTCCAGGACGGGCTGGTCATCGCCCAGTCCGCCGCCGAGGTGGCCGTCTTCCCGCAGCTCGAGACGAAGCGCGCGGAGATGGACCAGAAGCTGAAGGCGAACCCGAACGACCCCGAGGGGCTGCTCGCCCGCGGCGACCTCCTCCAGGACGAGGGGAAGCTGCGCGAGGCGGTCGCCGACTACAAGGCGGCCGAGAAGAACGCCCCGGCCGACCCGGCGGTCGGCGAGCCGGTCCGCCGCCGCATCCGCGAGCGGCTGTACCGGGCGTACACCGAGCTGCTGCGGCAGAGCTTCGCGGCGTCCGAGGGCTTCCTCGACGAGTACGCCGCCCTGTGCGAGAGCTACCTCGATCCGAACGAGACGGTCGAGAACACCGAGGAGCACGCGGCGAAGGTGCTCGAGCGCCGCCGGCTGTACCTGTCGCTCCTGGCGAAGGGTCGCGAGGGGCAGGGGCGGCTCGACGAGGCGTTCGACAACTACATGGCCCTGGCCCGGCTCGGGGCCGACCTCCTCCAGCCCGACCCGGACGAGCCGTCGGTGCTCCGCCGCGCCGACGTGGCGGCGCGCGGCCGCATCCAGGCGATGATCGGCCGCGCCGCCCCCGACGCCCGCAAGGGGCTCGAAGCGCGCGTGACCCGCGAGTGGGAGGCGGTGCGGGGCGGCAACGACCTGGCCCGGCTGAAGGAGTTCGTCGGCGTGTTCGGGCCGTTCTTCCCCGCCGGGTCCGAGGCCGAACTGCTGCTGGCCGACAAGCTCACCGCCACGAACGACGACACCGCCGCCCGGGAGGCGCAGCTCCACCTCCACCGCGTCCGCACGACCGCCGCCGAGCCGAAGCTGCGGGCGCGGGCGACGGCCGACCTGGCCGGGCTGATGGTCAAGGCCGGCATGCTCGACGAGTCGGTCCGGCTGTACCTGCAGCTCGGCAGCGAGTTCAAGGACGTGGCGGTGACCGACGGCAAGACCGGGGCCGACTACCTGACGGACCTCCTCACCGACCGCCGGCTGCTGCCGTACCTGGAGCCGAGCCGGTACCCGCTGCCGACGCGGGTGCGCGTCGAGGACAAGTCGGTCGGCGGCGGCGCCGGGGGGCCGGGCCGGGTGTCCAGCGAGGTGCTGCCGGCCGGCGACTTCCTGCCGGAGTTCCACAAGGTGCGCTTCGCCCTGGAGACGGACCCGACGAACAACGGGTGGCAGCTCCGCGGGTTCGACCGGGCGTCGGACGTGGCCCGGTTCCAGTTCAACGACATCGCGCAGTTCAACATCGGCCAGCCGGGCAACGCCGGGCGGGCGTTCCACGCCGGCGGCCGGGTGCTCGTCGCCCAGGTCGGCCCGAACGTGTACGGGTACGACCTGTCGAAGAAGGGGAACACCGCTGCCTGGAAGCTGTCGCTGACCGGCGACCTGCCGACGAACATGGGTTACCAGCAAATCAAAGCCCCCAGCCCCGACGAGATCGAGCTGGTGTACCAGGACGGCACGAAGGTGACGATCCGCACGACCGGCATCGCGGTGCGGCCCGAGTACGCGTGCGTCCTCACCCGCGAGGGGCTCGAGTGCTTCGACCCGGCCGACCGCAACCGCCGGTTCTGGACGCGCCGCTACGTGCCGGAGCGGACGCACGTGTTCGGCGACGACCGGCACGTCGTGCTGGTCGAGGTCGACGCCAACCGCCGGCCGACCGGGGTGCGGGTGCTGCGGGCCGGCGACGGGGCCACGGTGCCGGGCGCCCCGGACTCGGCGGCGGTGCTGGCGGCGGCGAAGTCGTACAAGGTGTTCGGCCGCACCGCCCTGCTCCACGAGGTCGATGTGGACGGCAACCAGGTGCTGCGGCTGCTCGACCTGACGACCGGCAAGGACGTGTGGAAGCGCGACTACGACGACAAGGCGGTGGCGGTGAAGGCGCACGACGTGCCGCTGTGCGGCATGGTCCGCGGCACCGGCGAGGTGGACCTGCTCGACCCGCACACCGGCCGCCCGGTCGGGGCGTTCAAGCTCGACACCGACCGCCTCGCCGACCACGTCGGCAAGAGCAAGGGGGCGCAGCTGTTCGCCGACCCGACGCGATTCTACCTGGTGCTGGACCGCGACCGGAACGCCGGCGGGGGCGGGCCGATCAACCGGTTCGGCGTGTACGGCGGCGTGCTGCCGCTGCGGTCGACGCCGGTGGACGGCCCGATGTACTGCTTCGTCCGGGCGACCGGCGAGCGGGCGTGGTACGCCGACCACCACTTCGAGAACCAGACGCTGATCCTCGACCGGTTCGCCGACCTGCCGGTGCTGGTGGCCGGGCAGACGACGCTGCGGCCGGCCGGCGGGCAGTTCGAGTTCCGGGCGGTGGTGGTCGAGAAGGAGCGCGGCCTGCTCCGGTTCGCCCAGACCATCCAGGACAACTCGCAGCAGCCGTTCCAGACGGTGACGATCGACCCACGGAACCGGTCGGTCGAATACTTCCGCCCGCGGAACGGCCAGGCGCTGCGGCTGGTGGTGCTGCCGGACGTGGCGAAGTGACGGTGCGCGGCGAGCCGACCGCCGTGAGGCGGCGGGTGACGCCCCTGAAGCGCGTCACTCGCCGCCTCACGGCGGTCGGCTCGCCGCGCTGTTACAATCCGCCGCGCCGCTCGTCATCCCTCGACCCGCCGTCCCGTCGCGTAACCCCTGCGGAGGCCCGCACATGGACCGCCGACTGTTCCTCGCCTCCCTCGCCGGCACCGCCGCCGGCCTCGCCGCCCCCGGCCCCGCCGCCGCGCAGCCGCGGAAGCAGACGGACGTGGAAGCCACGATCGACCGCGGCCTGGACTACCTGAAGCGCATCCAGAACGGCGACGGCCACTGGGAGGCGACCGGCGGCCAGTACCCGACCAGCATGACCGGCCTCGCCGGCATGGCCCTGCTCATGGAAGGGAGCACGGTCCGCGAGGGGAAGTACAGCGACCAGCTCCGCCGGGCGGTGAACTGGTTCACCGCCCCGCAGCGGGTCCGCGAGAACGGCCTCCTCGGCGACCCGAACAACCCGACCGAGACGCAGCGGTACATGTACGGCCAGGGGTTCGGCACCCTGTTCCTCGCGTGCTGCTACGGCGAGGAGGAGGACGTGGCCCAGCGGAAGCGGCTGGAGGCGGTCATCACCAAGGCCATCGACTTCATCGCCCGCGCCCAGACCCGCAAGACGCACCGCAAGCCGGAGGGGCGCGAGGTCGAGATCGGCGGGTGGGGCTACGTGAGCGCCACCGACAACAACAGCTTCGACGAGGGCTCGGTGACGATCACGCAGTTGCAGGCGCTGCGGGCGGCGCGGAACGCCGGCATCAAGGTGCCGAAGGAGACGATCGACAAGGCGCTGGCGTACCTGGAGGCGTGTACGACCAACGACGGCGGGATCGTGTACAACTACACGGGGAACGCCAGCCAGCCGGGCCGGCCGCCGCTGACGGCCGCCGCCATCTGCTGCGGGTTCTCCGGCGGGCAGTACCGCGGCGAGCTGCCGAAGAAGTGGCTGAAGAACTGCCAGCGGCACATCTGGCCGACGGTGGCGCGCGGCCGGGTGGCCCACGACGAGTACCAGACGTACTACTTCTCGCAGGCCATGTACGCGCTGGGCGACAACCGCTGGGCCGAGCTGTTCCCGGAGGAGCCGGCCGAGTCGCGGCTGACGTGGTCGAAGTACAAGGACGCCATGTACCCGTACCTGACGGAGTCCCAGAACCGCGCCGACGGGAGCTGGCAGAGCGGGTTCGTCGGCAACGTCTTCTCGACGGCCGTGAACCTGACCGTGCTCCAGTTGGAGAAGGGCATCCTGCCGATCTACCAGCGCTGACGTTGGGAAGCCCGGGGACGGCCGTCCCCGGGCTTTCACCCCGAATCACCCACCCCGAAAGCGACCCGACGATGACCCCAGCCGAGATGGCCCCGACCGACCTCGACGCGGTCCGCAAGCTGAAGACCGCGTTCGACGACATCAAGCGGCAGCTCTCCCGCGTCATCGTCGGCCAGGACGACGTCATCGAGGAGCTGCTGATCGCCCTGTTCAGTAAGGGGCACTGCATCCTCGAAGGCGTCCCCGGCCTCGCCAAGACGCTGATGATCAGCACCCTGGCGCGCTGCCTGTCGCTCGACTTCAGCCGCATCCAGTTCACCCCCGACCTGATGCCGTCGGACATCACCGGCACCCGCATCATCGAGGAGGACTCGGAGACGCGCCGCCGCGAGTTCAAGTTCCTCCCCGGCCCGCTGTTCGCCAACATCGTGCTGGCCGACGAGATCAACCGCACCCCGCCGAAGACGCAGGCCGCGCTCCTCGAAGCCATGCAGGAGCGGCAGGTGACCGTGGGCGGCCAGCGGCACAAGCTGACGAACCCGTTCTTCGTGCTGGCGACGCAGAACCCGATCGAGCAGGAGGGGACGTACCCGCTGCCGGAGGCGCAGCAGGACCGCTTCATGTTCAAGGTGTTCGTGAAGTACCCGAGCTTCCAGGAGGAGTTCGAGATCGCCCGCCGCACCACGGGGGTCGCCGTCGAGGAGATCACGCCGGTGCTGGACGGCCAGCAGATCATGGACATCCAGCACCTCGTCCGCAAGGTGGGGGTGGGCGACCACGTGATCCACTACACGCTGGCGCTGGTGCGGCAGACGCGCATCGGCGAGGCGGGGGTGCCGAAGTTCGTGAAGGAGTGGCTGAGCTGGGGCGCCGGCCCGCGGGCGGTGCAGAACCTGATCCTGGGGGCGAAGGCGCGGGCGCTCCTGTACGGCCGGACGAGCGCGGCCACCGAGGACGTGAAGGCGCTGGCGTACCCGGTGCTGCGGCACCGCATCCTGACGAACTTCACCGCCGCGTCCGAGGGCGTGACGACCGACACGGTCGTCAAGAAGCTGCTGGAGGAGACGCCGGAGTTGAGCGGCGACCTCCTGAAGGACGAGCGGTTCAAGAAGATTTTCGCGTCGTGACGCCCCGCCGCTCGCGGCGATGCACCGCGGTGCATCGCCGCGAGCGGCGGAGCCCCGAGCCGCCGACCCACCGGACCCGAACCCACCACTATGGCCCGCGACCACGACCCCCGCCGGTTCTTCGACCCCAAGACCATCGCCACCATCAGCCAGCTCGACCTGCGGGCGCGGTTCGTGGTCGAGGGGTTCCTCACCGGCATGCACAAGAGCCCGATCTTCGGGCAGTCGGTCGAGTTCGTCCAGCACCGCGAGTACGTCCCCGGCGACGACCTCCGGCACGTCGACTGGACGGTGTGGTCGAAGACCGACCGCTACTACGTCAAGCAGTACGAGGCCGAGACGAACCTGCGGTCGTACCTCGTCGTGGACGCCAGCGAGTCGATGCTGTACGGGGCGGACAAGGCGAAGAAGGCCGGTACGCTGTACAAGTACGACTACGCCGCCACCGCCGCCGCGTGCCTGGTGTACCTGACGGTGAAGCAGCAGGACTCGGCCGGGCTCATCACGTTCGACTCGGACGTCCGCCAGGTGCTCCCGCCGCGGAGCAGCCAGCTCCACCTCGACGCGGTGGTGAAGGCGCTCCACGTGAGCAAGCCGCGGGAGAAGACGAACCCGCTGAAGATCCTGTCGCGCGTCGCCGAGTCGATGCCGAGCCGCGGCATGGTGACGATCTTCTCGGACCTGCTGTGCGACCGCGAGCCGCTGTTCAAGGGGCTCGAGATGCTCCGTCACCGGCGGCACGACGTGATCGTGTTCCACCTCCTCGACGACGACGAGCTGACGTTCCCGTTCGGCGGGATGACGAAGTTCGAGGGGCTGGAGGAGCAGCCGGACCTGCTGTGCGACCCGAAAGCACTCCGGGATGGTTACCTGGAGGCGCTGGAGGAGTACCTGACGGAGGTCCGCCGCGGCTGCACCCGGATCGGCGTCGAGTACCAACTGGTGCGGACGAGCGACTACATGGACGCGGTGCTGAGCCGGTTCCTGTACCAGCGGATGTCGTCGCGGGCGTCGCCGGTGCGGCGCTGAATACGGCGAGCCGACCGCCGTCAGGCGGCGGGTGAGTGGCACGCCGAGGCACCCGCCGCCTGACGGCGGTCGGCTCGCCGCGGATCAATCGTTCTGACGCGAAGGCCCGATGGAAGCGCTGTTCACCCACCCGCTGACGATGGCCGCCGGGACCGCCCTGGTCTCCGCGCCGATCATCATCCACCTCATCAACCGGATGCGCTTCCGGCGGGTGCGGTGGGCCGCGATGGAGTTCCTCCTCAAGGCCCAGAAGCGGATGCGGCGGAAGCTCATCCTCGAGCAACTGCTGCTGCTGTTCCTCCGCTGCCTCCTGGTATTCCTCGCCGGCGTGCTGTTCGCCCGCTTCCTCGGGTTCGGCACCGGCGAGCGCGAGGACGCCCGCGCCACCGCCCACGCCGTCGTCCTCGACGACTCCCCCAGCATGGGCGAGGCCGTGCTCGTGGAGGGCCGGCAGACCACGCCGTTCGCGGAAGCCAAGAACCAGATCACCGACAAGATCGCCCCCGCCGCGGCGCAGGCCAACACGCCGCAGTCGATGGACGTGCTGGTGCTGTCGGCGCTCGACACCCCGAAGGACGTGGCCCGGCTCAACGACGCCAGCATCGGCGACCTGAAGGACTACCTCCGCCCGCTCACCCCCGCGGCCGTGCGCGTCGGCCTCGCCGACGGGCTCCGCAAGGCGAAGGAGCGGCTCGACGCGAAGGGCGACGAGGTGGCGAAGGTGATTCACGTCGTGTCCGACCTCCGCGCCCTCGACTGGGCCGAGGACGGCGAGGCGGTGAAGCAGCTCCTCGCCGAGTACACCGCGGCCGGCGTCCGCGTGAACCTCATCGACATGGCCTACCCCGCCCGCCGCGACCAGGACCGCCAGCCGCGCTCCGGCGACAACGTCGGCATCGTCGAGCTCCGGCCGCGCTCCCGCGTCGCCGCCCGCGGCCAGCCGATCGACCTGGAACTCCGCGTGAAGAACAGCGGCGCCACCGAAGCCCGCGACGTGCAGGTGCGGTTCCTGCTGCACGGCAAGCAGAACATCATCCCCACGACGCAGATCCCGAGCATCCCGCCCTACCAGGAGCGGACCACCGTCGTCACCGTCCCCGGCATCGACGCGCCGGACGAGAAGGTCGGCGTGAAGGACTTCGACGAGCTGGCGAAGACCGCGACCGGCCGGTTCAAGGTGATTACCGCGCTGCTCGCCGGCCAGGAGCCGGGCGGCATCGCCGCGGACAACGTCCGCCACGCCGTCGTCGAGGTGCGTCCGCGGCTGTCGGTGCTGGTGCTGGAGGGGCGCGAGCAGCTGCGCGACAGCCCGAAGGGCGACGGGTTCTACCTGCGGCGGCTGTTCCAGGACGCGTTCGGCGGCATCGAGTGGGTGGACGGCACCGCCGCCGACCTCGACCGCCGCGACCTGCGGCCGTTCTCCGCGGTGTACCTCGTCAACGTGCCGGCGGTGACCGAGCCGCAGCGCGAGAAGCTCGAGGCCTACGTGAAGGGGGGCGGCGGGCTGGCCTTCTTCCTCGGCCCCGACGTGCGGCCGAACGTGTACCGCGACCAGCTGTACCGCAACGGCGCCGGCGTGTTCCCCGTGCCACTCCCGGACGAGCCGAGCAAGGCGCTCACGCCGGAACAGAGGCTGAGCCGGCAGCTGGTGCTGTCGAAGCGCGTGCTGACCCGCGACTCGGGGGTGAAGCTCCACCCGGCGGTGAGCGGCATGTACCAGGGCGGCCGCGACGGCGGCGGGAAGGACACCGAGATCGAGCGCTACTTCCTGTTCGCCAACATCGACCGCTACTGGCCGGTGAAGCGGTTCGGGAAGTGGCGCGAGGACCAGAGCGTCCGCGAGCTGTACTGCCTGCCGAACGACCAGGGCGTGGCCGACTTCGAGAAGCAGACCAACGACGCGCTCGACAAGATGCAGGAGAAGGCGAGGGAGCCGAAGTTCGAGAAGTACCGGCCGGTCATCACCCCGCTCGACCAGCGGGTGCGCAACACGGCCGCCGTCTACTCGAACCCGCCGGCGCTGCTGGCGACGTACCTCGACCGGCTGCTGTGCGACCAGATCAACGACGGCGACCCGAGCGAGCCGGTGCTGCGCGAGTTCTGGGGCCAGCCCGAGATGACGGACATCAAGGGCGAGGTGCAGCGGCTGCGCGACGCGGTGAAGTACGGCGACCCGCTGTACCTGGTGAAGAACTTCGGCCGCGGCCGGGTGGCGGTGTTCACGACCGACGCCGGCGGGGCGCACCCGAACGGGTCGTGGACCGACTGGCCGGCCGGCACCGGCGCGCCGGCGTGGCTGGCGGTGATGGCCGAGCTGCACAAGTACCTGTCCGGCGGCCCCGCCGAGGAGAACCGCTCCGTCGGCTCCGCGCTCGACGAGACGCTGGACGCCAACCGCTACCGGCCGGCGCTGTCGCAGACGGCGCTGACGCCGGACGTGGTCGCGGCGCTGGCCGGCCGCGACGCGGAGGTGCGGCAGGGGAAGGTGAGTACCGAGACGATGGCGACGAACAAGGACGCGCTCGCGTTCCGGTTCGGGAAGGCCACGGAGCCCGGGGTGTACGTGTTCACGCTGACGGCGGCGAAGGACAAGGACGACCCCGAGCCGCGGCCGGAGGTGCGGGCGGTGCCGTTCAACGTGGACGCGACCCGCGAGGGCGACCTGCGCCGCGCGGCCCGCGACGACCTGGCCCAGCAGGCGCCCGGCGTGCCGGTCCACTCGCCGGACGACACCGCGTGGATCACGAACCTGAAGCAGAAGCGCGACGACTTCAGCACGCGGCGGTGGCTGTACTTGTTCATCCTGCTGGCGCTGGTCGCGGAGCAGGCGATGGCAGTGCGGCTGAGCCGCCACACGCGGCCGGAGGACACGGAGCTGCTGGCCCCGAGCGCGGCGGCGGCGTTCGCGCGCGGCACGCCGGCGGTGGCCGCGTCGCCGGCCGAGGAGCCGGCGGCGGTGTGACCGGCGAGCCGACCGCCGTGAGGCGGCGGGTGCCGTTCATCACCCGCCGCCTCACGGCGGACGGCTCGCCGCCTGACTCGATCACGACGACGACCCGCCCGAGTACCCGATGACCCCGACCGAAAGCACCCGCGAACTCGTCCTCCTCCGGCTCGACCAGCCGTTCGGCGAGTTCCTGTCGTCGCTACTGCCGCAGTCCGCGCTGCAAGCGATCCTGTACTACCCGCTCGCCGTCCTCGCGCTCGCCGCCCTCGTCGCGTGGGGCGTGCTCCGCGCCCGCGGCGCACTCCCGGGCCGCCCCGGCAGCGCCGTTCGGCACACCTGGACCGCCTGCGTCCTGGCGTGGGTCGCGTTCGGGCTGGTGCTCCTCGGCGTCTTCTTCGTCAACGACTCGTTCCCGTCGGCCGGCAACTTCGCCGCCGAGGTCGCGGCCGGGAAGAAGCAGCAGAACTCCGTCCTCTGGCTCGCCTTCACCGGGGCCGTGTTCGTCCTCGGCAGCGGCTACGCGCTCGCCATGTACAACAAGGACCGTGCCGGCACCCGCTGGTACTACGCCGCCGCGCTCGCGGCCGTGCGCGTCTCCGTGTACGCGGTCCTCTGCCTCGTCTTCCTCCTGCCGGCGTTCCAGACCTACGAGCGCACCGAGAAGCGCTCCCGCGTCCTCGTCGTCATCGACGTGTCCGGGTCGATGCACAAGGACGAGGACGCGAGCGGCGCCCCCGGCGCCAGGCCCAAGAGCCGCGTCGGCCAGGTGATCGAGTTCCTGACCGACAGCCAGGCCGACTTCCTCGGCAAGCTCCTCGACAAGAACCCGGTCTTCGTCTACCGCTTCGGCACCCGCGCCGACGAGGACCCGCAGGCGCTCAACAAGGGCGACGCGGCCTGGGCCGCCGCAGACTGGGACGCCTTCGTCAAGTACGACTTCAAGCCCGTGCTCCTGAAGGGCCTGTCGTCCGACGGCAAGGAGGCGGTGAAGAACTCGGCCGCGTGGAACGGCGCCGCGCCCGGCACGCCCGACTGGGCCGCCGCGTGGCTGGCCCGCCCCGAGGACGAGGTCGTCCCCAAGAACATGGAGAAGGACGACGCGGACGTGCTGAAGGCGAACCGCGGCCGGCTCGAGCGCCGGCTCGACGTGGCCCGCACCATCGCCGCCGGCACCAACGTCCCGGCGTCGCTGCTGGCGCTGGTCAACCGCGAGGCGGCGAACATGGTGCAGGGCGTCGTCGTGTTCACCGACGGCCGCTCGAACCTCGCGTCCGACTCGGCTTACGCCGAACTCCGCGCCCGCGCCAACCGCGAGAAGGTGCCGGTGTTCACCGTCGCCGTCGGCGAGGACCGCGTCGCCGCGAGCATCGCCGTGTCCGACGTGCAAGCCCCCGGCACCTCTCCGCCGGACGAGCCGTTCAAGGTCGTCGTCGAGGCCGACGGGCAGAACCTGGCGAACACCGAAACGGACGTGTTCCTCGACCTGTACCTGCCGAACCGCAACCCGGAGACGGACCCGGCCGACCACACGCTCAACGGCAAGCTCACGTTCATGCCCGGCGACCCGCCGCACGGGCAGGCCGAGTTCGTCATCGACCCCGCGAAGCTCCCCGACAACCTGACGACGGAGCCGAAGGAGGGCACCAGCGCCACCAAGCGGCAGCTGCGCGAGGGGCCGTGGTCGATGCGCGGCCGCATCCCCAAGCACAAGCTCGAACCGGCGTCCGCGGCGGAACACGTGCGGGTGCGGCCGAACGTGCAGGTGGCGCGTAAGCCGCTCCGCATCCTCCTGTGGGCGAGCGGGCCGACCCGCGAGTACCTCCAGCTCAAGACGGTGCTCGTGCGCGAGGCGCAGGAGAGCCGGGCCGAGCTGTCGGTGTGCCTCCAGAACGAGGCCGGCGAGAAGGGGACGGCGGTGCAGGACGTGCCGCCCGAGCGCATGCTGGCCCGCTTCCCGACCCGGCTCGACATCAACGCCAAGGGCGGGGCCGACCCGAAGGAGCGGTTCAACAACCTGAACGAGTACGACCTGGTCATCGCGTTCGACCCCGACTGGTCGGAGGTGTCGGCCGAGCAGGCGGACATCCTCCGCCGCTGGGTGCAGGAGCAGGGCGGCGGGTTCGTGTACGTCGCCGGGCCGCTCCACACGTTCCAGCTGGCCCGCGTCGAGGCGAACAGCCGGCTCAGCCCGGTCCTCGAAATCCTCCCCGTGCTGCCCGAGGACATCATCGTCATCCGCGCCCGCGGCACCCCGCGCACCCCGCGCCGGCTCGACCTGAAGCCGCCGGAAGAGTCCGACGTGCTGAAGCTGATCGACACGCCCGGCGACCCGAAGGCGGGGTGGGAGAAGTTCTTCACCGACCGCGAGAAGTACGCCGCGCACCCCGACCTGAAGGTGGAGCTGTTCCCGCGCCGCGGCTTCTTCAGCGCCTACCCCGTGAAGGACATCAACGACACGCGGCGCAGCTCGAAGGTGCTGGCCGAGTTGATCGACGAGGACGACAAGGGCGACCGGATGCCGCAGCCGTGGCTCGTCACCAGCAACCCGTCGGCGGCGTGGCGGTCGGTGTTCGTCGGCAGCGGCGAGCTGTACCGGCTGAACGCCTACGACCCGCCCGAGGGCAAGGAGATGTACAAGCGGGTGTGGGTGCAACTGATGCGCTACGCCGCCGCCAAGCGCGACACGAAGGCGGCCCGCGGGCGGTTGCTGCTCGGCGAGGTGTACACCGCCGGCAACCCCATCCGCGTGCAGGCCCGGGTGCTCGACCCGAGCGCGAAGCCGTACCCGGTCGGCGCCATCGACCCGCGCTTCAAGGTGATCCGCCTGTCGGCGGAGAACCAGCCGGAGAAGGAGTTCGGCCCGTTCCCGCTGGCGGCGCGGCAGGGTGCCACGGGGTTCGACGGCTACTACCAGGGGCAGCTGACGCCCGACCCGCGCGAGATGCCGCCGGGCGACAAGCGCTACCGCGTGGTGATCGACGTGCCCGACAGCGCCGGCGAGACGATCGAGGGTGAGTTCCAGCTGCGGGCGTCGAACCCGGAGCTGGACAACACCCGCCCCGACACGGCGGCGCTGATGGGCGTGGCGACCGAGTTCGAGGGGGAGAACGGCGTCGCGGCGCGGGTGACGAACCCGGACGCGAAGGCGCGGTTGATCCGCGAGCTGCCGCGCGAGGGGGGCGTGTCGAAGCTGGCGTTCAAGCTGACCGACCGGGAGATGCTGGCGCTGATTCCCGAGTGCCTGGGGAACCGCGAGGTGACGGCCGAGAACCGCGGCAAGGCCGACGACCTGTGGGACCGCGGCGTCGAGGTGCCGGTGGACTTGCCGTCGTGGATGGGCCGGCCGCCGTTCCGCGTCAGCTACGTGCTGATGCTGGTGGTGGGTCTGCTGTGCGTGGAGTGGATGAGCCGCAAGCTACTGCGGCTGGCGTAGGCGAGGTGGCGAGCCGAGTGGCGAGCCGACCGCCGTGAGGCGGCGGGTGACGTTCCTGACGCGCATCACCCGCCGCCTCACGGCGGGCGGCTCGCCGACCGTTTCGAGACACCCGCGGTGACCGACATGCCGACCACGCCGACCACGCCGACCACCGCCGCCCGCCTCGACCCCGAGGTGCTCCACCCGCTCGACCGGCTCCGCGGCACCATCCGCCGCTACGTCGTCGTCGAGGGGCTGCTGTCGGTCGCCATCTTCCTGGCGGCGTGGTACGTCGCCGCGCTCGTCGTCGACTTCGGCGCCTTCAAGCTCCTCACCTGGGACTGGGCGCTCGACGCCCCGGTGTGGCTGCGCGGCGTCGCCCTCGCGGCCGGCCTGCTCGGCCTCGCGGCCATCGTCGCCGTCCGCATCGCCCGCCGCCTCGCCACCGAGTTCACGTACCCGGCGCTGGCGCTGGTGCTCGAGCGCCGCTTCCCGCGCGTGCTCGGCGGTCGGCTCATTACCGCCGTCGAGCTCGCCGACGTGGAGGCGCAGGAGCAGTACGGCTACTCGAAGGACCTGATCCGCCAGACGATCCGCGAGGCCCGCGAGCGCGTCGGCACGGTGCCGGCCGCGGACGTGTTCGACTGGGGCCGCCTCCGCCGCCTCGCCGCCTGGGCCGGCGGGCTCGTCCTCGGCGTGGTGCTGGTCGGGTACGTGTCGTTCGCCGTCAGTGCGAAGTCGTTCAACCCGTACCACTACGGCTGGAAGCTGGCCCACGTCACCGGCGTGCTCGCCGAGCGCGACCTGTTCCTGATGAACACCGCGTGGCCGCGGCGGGCGCACCTCGAACTCGTCGGCTTCCCCGGCGACGAGCTCCGCATTGGGAAGGACGCCGCCGAGCCGACCGTGCGCACGAAGGCGTACCGGTGGGTCGTCGCCGACCGGGCCGTGCCGATGGGCTGGCGGCCGATGCTGTGGGCCGACGTGACCCCCGCCCTCGCCGGCGGCGACGTGCCGCCGCTCCCCGACGCCGCCTTCCGCGCCGCGGCCGACGGCACGCTCCCGGGTGACGCCGCGACGTGGCCGGTCGATCAGGTGCTGGCCGTCGGCATGGAGGACGCCGCCAGCCGCGAGAAGCTGAGCCTCGCGCTCGGCGAGGAGTACCTGAAGCTGCAGAAAGACCTCGACCGCGTCGTCCTCGCGCTGGAGGCGCAGGCCGGGAGCCCGTCGATGGGGCGCACGCTGCGGAAGCTCGACCTGCCGGCGCGGGTGCTGCTGGCCTACGAGGGGCAGCAGAAGACCGGCGACGTGACGCTCGCCCCGCTGCCGAACCAGGAGTACGCCGCGCCCGTGCCCGACCTGAAGGAGTCGGTGCGGTTCGTGGTCCGCGCCGAGGACTTCCGCACCAGCCCGCGCGACATCACGCTCGTGCCGCCGCCGGTGTTCACGAAGCTGGTCCGCACCGAGTACCAGCCGGCGTACCTGCACCACGCCCCGCCCGACAAGGAGGGGTATTCCGCGCTCGCCGGGCTGCGCCAGACGATGCCCGAGCGGGCGCTGTCGCTGACCGGCGACCGCACCATGTTCCCCGTCCCCGCCGGCACCGAGCTGGTGCTCACCGCCACCACCGACACCGACCTGACGGCCGCGTACCTCGCCCCGAAGGTCGGCGTGCTGCCGGGCGCCGTGCCCGGCTCGTCCGCGCCCGTGCCGCTCGCCATCGCCGACGACCGGCGCACCGTCGCCGTCGAGTTCCGCGGCGACTACCGGTTCGGCGCCGGCCGCAGCTTCCCGCACCACTACCTCGACGCCGACGGGTGGGTGACCGTCGAGCCGGTGTCGAGCACGGCGGTGGTCGAGTTCGACCTGGTGGTGGAGCAGGCCGACGGGGTGAAGGCGCGGCGGCCGGTGGCGGTGCAGGTGATCGAGGACGCGCCGCCGGCCGTGGAGGTGGCGCCGGACGTGATCCGCAAGGTGGGGACGAACTACCTGGTGACCGCGCGGGCGAAGATCCCGTTCAACCCCGAGAGCTTCGTGAAGGACGACCACGGGCTGAGCAAGGTGACGTTCGACCTGACGTACTGGACCGAGGACTCGGACGTCGGCCGGGCCATGCGCGCGCAGCTGGCCCTGCGGCCGCTCCTGTACGGCCCGGCGCCGACCACGCTGCCGGGCGTCGTGGCCCCGACGTTCCACGCGGTCAAGTTCAAGGACCTGGACAAGGGCGACAGCCGCAAGTCGGCGAACTACGGCCTCCGCCAGTTCTTCGAGGTCGCCGCCGACCTGCGCCGCGACACCGCCGCCGACTTCCACAAGCGCCTCGCCGCGCCGCTCGAGGACACGGGGGTGCCGCACGCGGTGAGGCGCGTCGAGTTGAAGAGCCCGGCCCGCGACTACTTCGACGTGGACGTGCTCAAGATCGGGGTGAAGACGAGCGAGGTGCAGACCCGCTACCGCATCGACCTGACGGTGACCGCGACCGACACGAACTTCGACGGCGGCCCGAAGACCGGTACGGCGCAGGAGCCGATCCGGCTGCTGGTGGTGAGCGAGAGCGACCTGCTGGCGGAGATCAACCGGGAGGAGGAGACGTTCGCCACCCGGCTGGACGACGCGCTGCTGAAGCTGGCCGCGTCGCGGCGGAAGTGGGAGTTCGTGCGGTCGGCGAACGCCGGCATGACCGGCGGCCTGGACACCGTGCGGGTGCGGGCGCAGGACGCCACGCAGGACGTGGCCAAGGCCAAGGACGTGGTCGGGTCCATCGTCCGCGAGTACCGGCGGATTCACCAGGAGTGCAAGGTGAACGACGTGACGGCGGTGACCCGCGACCGGTTCGGCACGTTCGCCAACCGCATCGACCGCGTCATGGGCGAGAACCCGCCGGGCGTCACCGAGGAGGAGCGCCGCCAGATCGCCGCCGAGCAACTGACCCCGAAGATGACGTTTCCCGCAGCCGAGAAGAAGCTCGACGCGGTGCTGGCGGACTACGCCAAGGAGCCGCCGACGTGGTCCGAGGCGACGAAGGTGGCGGACGCGGAGGTGTCGCTGGCGGGGCTGGAGTCGGAGGTGCGGGCGATCCGCCAGGCGCTCGGCGAGATCCATACCAAGGAGCGGCTGCGGGCGATGCTGGCGTCGGTGATCGAGCAGCGCCGCCGCCTCCAGGGCGAGATGAAGGAATGGCGCGAGCGCGTGGAGCGCGACCTGACGAAGAAGGAGCCGGAAATCCTGCCGATCGGCGCGGTGTTCCTGGCGAAGGGGGAGACGAAGCGCGTCCGCCAGGGGCTGAACTGGCGGCTGTTCGACAAGGACGACCTGACCGTGCGCGTGACCGTGAACGACGCCGAGGGCGTGACGGTGCCGCCGATGCTGCGGCTGAACTTCGAGGACGTGTCGCTGACGAACGCGTTCGAGTACGAGTTGCGGGCGGGGACGAAGGTCGGCGACTTCATCGTGACGTTGACGCCCGAGGTCGGCGACCCGGTGCAGGTGCGCGTGCAAGTGAAGTAGTGGGCCGGCGTGAGCCCCCGGAGTCCGGCTCGGGTCTTGAGCCCGGAGGGCGTCGGCGAGTAGCCCGGGGTGGAACCCTCCCTATTACGCATAAGTCTGCAACATATTTACTGGCAACATGTTGCAGCAGGTGACTGGCGGGTTTTCTGGGGTTGATCGGGCCTGGAAACCCCTTGATTTGCAAATGGTTTCCACACCGGTGCCCGAGCATTCCCAGAGGTTCCCCGACTTATGCGTAATAGGGAGGGCAACGCCCCGGGGGGCGTCGACGGCCCCGGGACAGGATGCCGACCGAATTCGCGCCAGCAAAGGTTGGCCGAGGCCGAGTCGCTCGTCTACTGGTTACGAGATCGCGCCCCCCGTGCGGAGGTTCCGTCCATGACTGCCCGGTTGCCGGTCCGGTCGCTCCGAATGGCCGCCGTGTTCGGCCTGTTCGTGGCCGCCGTCGCGTCCGCCCAGCCGCCCCGCCCGGCCGGCGGCCCCGGCGACGGCATCAAGCGCACGAACGAGGAGAACTTCAAGCTCTACAAGAAGTTCGCCGACGACCTCCTCTCGCTGGCCCAGAAGTGGGAGAAGAGCGACAACCCGGACGAGAAGGCCCGCGCCAAGAGCCTCCGCGCCGCCCTCAAGCTCGGCGAGGAGAAGGGCGTCGAGAACCTGTTCCGCGGCGTGCTCGCGTCCGTGCAGGGCGCCAAGGCCGGGCCGCAGTTCGACGACCTGTTCGCCAAGGACGCCACCCTCCTGCGGGCGCTCGAGGAAATCCTCGAGACGCTGGAGACCGAGGACGAGTCGGACCGGATCAAGCGCGAGATCCTGGAGCTGAAGGACTTCATCAAGGAGGCCACCCGGATCAAGCGCGAGCAGGAGAACCACCTCGCCCGCACCAACCTGCCGAAGTCGGACGCGAACAAGCTCGCCAAGGAGCAGGGGAACCTGGCCAAGGAGACGCAGGGCCTCGCCAACAAGCTCGGCAAGAACGACCCGAAGGCCGGCGACCCCAAGAGCGGTGAGCCGAAGCCGGGCGACCCGAAGGACGGCATGGGCGAGCCGAAGCCGGGCGGCAAGGACGGCGACAACGCCGCCGAGCCGAAGACCGGCGGCGAGCCGAAGCCGGGCGACCCGAAAATGGGTGAGCCGAAGTCGGGCGAGCCGAAGTCGGGCGAGCCGAAGGCCGGCGACCCCAAGGCCGGCGGCGAGCGGCCGATGGGCGACCCCAAGATGGGCGAGCCGAAGGGCGGCGGCGACCCGAAGATGGGCGAGCCGAAGGGCGGCATGCCGATGGGCGGCGAGCCGAAGGCGCCCGGCGAGACCAAGAGCAAGGGCGACGGCAAGGGGGACAGCAAGGGGTCGCCGAAGGAGGGCGGCGGGGAGGCGAAGCCCGGCCCGCCATCGCCGGGGATGCCGCCGATGGGGGGGATGCCGCCGCCGGGCGGGGCCAAGCCGCCGCCGTCGGGGGCGCAGCCGCCGCCGGGCGCCCCGCGGCCGCCGAACCCGAACAACCCCAACGACGAGGCCCGCCGCAACCTCGAAGACGCCGTGCCGCCGCAGGACCAGGCCAAGCAGGACCTCCAGAAGAACGACCGCGAGGGCGCCTCGAAGAAGGAAGACCTGGCCATCAAGGCGCTCGAGCGGGCGCTGGCCGAGCTGGAGAAGCGGCTCCAGCAGCTCCGCGAGAAGGAGATGCTGAAGAAGCTCGAAGACCTGGAGCGCCGCATCACCCGGATGCTGCAGCGGCAGATCGAGGTGTACGAGGCGACCAAGCAGATCGACGCCGCGGTGACGAAGAACAAGGGGCAGAAGACGACCGCCGACATCCAGCGGGCCGGGGTCGAGGCCGAGAAGGAGGGCGAGATCGCGGCCGACGCCGGGAAGGCGCTGAGGCTGCTGGAGGGCGAGGGGAAGGCGGTGGTCTTTGCGGGCGTGCTCGGCGAGGTGCAGAAGGACATGGTCGCGATCCAGAAGCAGCTCAACGGCGCGAACACCGGCGCGGACACGCAGCTGGTCGAGGAGCAGGTGATCGAGCAGCTGCAGCGGATGAAGGAGGCGCTGAAGAAGGCGCAGGAGGACTTGAAGAACCCGCCCCCGCCGCCGCCGCCGGGGGGGATGCCGCCGCCGCCGCAGAAGAAGGACCTGGTGCAGCTGATCGAGCAGTTGAAGCTGCTGCGGGACTTGCAGCGGCAGGTGAACGACCGGACGACGGCGTTCGGCCGGCGGGTGATGGGCGAGCAGGCGACCGACCCGTTCATCCAGGAGCAGTTGCGGATGCTCGGCGACCGCCAGCGGGTGCTGCAGAACATGCTGAACCGGATCGCCGAGCAGCTGAACCAGTAGTGCGGATCGCGGAGGTACGTTGCCGCTTGCGGCTTCGCGCTGGGTAGCGCGAAGCCGCAAGCGGCAACATTGCTTTCACACGTCGAGGAACCGCTGGAGGAACGGCCGCAGCGTCTCCTCCGGGTACAGCACCCACGAGTAGTCGCGCCGCCGCAGCACCGCGTTCGCCCCCGCCTCGACGCGCATCCGTTCCAAGTCCTTTTCCGCCCGCGGCACCAACTCTCCGACGAACGGCCGCAACTGCTCGGTGACCGTCCGAAGGGCGCGGAACCACCCGCGCCGCCTGGCGTGTGCCCCGTGCGGCGGCTCCACCCGGCGCAACACCTCGTGTTCCGCCACGAGCGCCGCGACCTCGCCGCGGCGGGCGTTCTCGGCGGTCAGGTGCCGCTGCGGGTTCCAGTGCAGGTCGCGGACGAGCCGCGCCTGCCGGGCCGCGTCGTCGGCCGTCGATGGCGGGCCGGGCAGCGGCAGGTGGAGCGTCGCCGACAGCACCTGGTACGCCGGCGGTTCGAGGCCGAAGTAGTCGCGGATGATGGCGTCGGTCACCTCGTCGTACTTGCCGCCGCCGATGCCGTGGATGAAGAAGTCGCCGAGGCACACCCGGGCGAACAGCGTGAGCGTGAGGGCACGCGGCCGCAGCTGCGTCGGATTGCTGGCGGCGGTGGCGCGGGCGCGGCGGCCGTCGGCCCCGGTGCGGACCCAGAACGGCGCTTCGCCCTCGGCCAATTCGGGAGCCGGGTGGTTGGCGCTGCTGATGCGGTTCGCACGGCGGTAGGCGCGGATGGCGGCGTTGTACACGGCGGCGAACCGCGGCAGGTCAGCGAGGACGTGGCGGGCGAACGTGCGGAACGCTTCGGTCTGTGACAGCCGGCTGACCGAACGTTGGAGGTTCCCGCCGCCCCACTCCAGTTCCCGTTCGAGACGCATGAGTGTGAAGGCCGCGCCGATGTTGTCCGCCGTCTCCACCCACGACTCGGACAGGAGCGGCTCGAAGTCCCAGGACTTGGTAATCGCTCGCACCCGCTCGGGAAAGGTGCGGAAGCATACCGCGTCGAGAACGCGGCGGTCTTCGTAGGGTGATTCGCCGTCGGCCCGGTCGAACGGGATCACGTCCGCCGCGGCGCCCGACGCGAGCGGCACCCGCAGCACCGGCGCCTTCAGCGTGTCCGTATCGACGATGAGGTTGAGCGGCACGCCGCCGAGCCGGCGCGCGAGGCCGTTCAGGGCGAAGTTCTTCACCCACACGCCGGGGTGCGACAGCTCGGGCTGATGACCCGCGATCAGAAGTGGTCCGTGGGGCGAAAGCCCGGGGACGGCCGTCCCCGGGCTTTGCGATAGTTCCAGCGCCTCCCGCCGCGCCAGCGCCCGCAGCTCGCGGAGCGGCAGCCCGCCGACGATCACGTCGGCGCGGTCGAGGCGGCGGCGGTTCTCGGCGACGAGCCGCGGCACCTCGGAAAACGGCGGGTCGGCCAGCACCTCCCCGTTCCCGACGGGCGCCCGGAACCGTCGGCTCATCCGCACGACCCCGGACACGCCGCCACCGGCAGCGCGTCGCACTCCGCGGCCGCGAGTACCCCTCGGTAGTACGCCAGCCGGGCCTCGGGGTCGTTCATCATGCCGCCGAACGCGCGGTTGGGGTCGAGGTACAGCCGCGGCACGCCGATCTCCTTCACCCGCAGCGCCTGCCGCGCCGCCTGCACCCACAACTGCAGCGGCATCCCCCAGCCGTCCTCGGTGATGCGCAGCTTCTCCAGCGCCTCCCGGCGGTACGCCTTGAACCCGCAGAACGCGTCCGTGATGCCCAGGCGGTAGCGGTCGTTCAGCTCCGCGGTGACGCTAGCGTTGATGAACCGCCGGTCCGTCGGGGCCGGCGTGTCCTGGCGGAAGTCGCGGTAGTAGCGGCTCCCCGAAACGATGTCCGCGTCGTGGATGGCTTCGAGCAGCACCGGGATGCGGCCCGGCTCGTGCTGGCCGTCGCAGTCCATCGTCACGAGCACGTCGTACCCGCCGTCGAGGGCGAAGGCGAACGCGCTCTGGAGGGCGGCGCCGTAGCCGCGGTTGCGCGGGTGATCGACGCGCAGGATGCCGGGCTCGGTGTCGAGCAGCGCGGCGGTGCCGTCGGTGGAGCCGTCGTCGACGACGAGGATGTCGGGCGCGTACCGGCGGGTGCGGGCGAGCACGTCGGCGACGTGCCGGGCCTCGTTGTACACCGGGATGGCAGTCAGGGTGCGCATAGGCGGCCTTCCGGGCGGCGGGTCTGGTTCCCCATTCTAGCGGGGTTCGCCGGGGCCGAGCAAACGGCGATCCGCGAAAGGGATACCGCACGTCAGGAGGGAGCCTTACTCCGGTTCCCCCACCCGCGCCGCAGTCACGCGGACGGGGTAGTCCTCCGGGTCGGTGCGGTTGAGCGCCAGCGTGCCGGTCACCTTCACCAGCCCCGCCCGGCGGCCGACGCGCACCCCCGGCGGCAGCTCGACCGCCACCACCCGCGCCGGGTCGGGCGTCTCGCAGAACCAACAACCGACGGGGTATTCGAGCAGCACGAACGAGCCGAACTGCGCCGCGTCGCCCGGCGGCTGCACGAACCCGGTCAGCACCACCGGCTTGCCGTCGAGGGCGACGAGGTGCCGCGGGAAGGCCGGCTCCTTGCCGCCGAGTTCGGTGTCCGCGAGTAGCCCCCACGGCAGCGGGTTCGGCCGGTCGGCCCGGACCGGCGGCAAGACCGACGTGTCGAACCGCCGGGCGAGCGGTCGCGCCGAGCGAAAGACGATCGTGCCGCGGTGCCCGTCGTGACCCGGCTGGCGGGCGAGGGCGTCGGCCGCGGCGCGGTAGGCGGCGCGGCGGGCACGCAGGTCCGGGGCCGACATGCCGAATTCGGTGACGCACCCGTCGAGGATGGCCGCCGCGGTGCGCACGTCGCCGCGGGCGTTCGCCAGCTCGCCGAGCTGCCACAGGAGGCGGCCGTCGGCGGGGAGCGCGAGCGCCAGCGCCTGCACGACTGCCACGTCGTCGGCGGGGAGCTTGCCCGCGAACAGGTGGCCGTAGTCCACGCCGAACAGGTCGTCCGGCTCCTGCGGGCGCAGCGCCGCCCGCCCCTCGGCGCGGCGGAGGCGGACGAGCTTCAGGTGATACTCCTCGGTGCGACGGTGTTTCTCGGGGGCGAGACGGACGGAGTCGGCGAGGGCGGCGGCGGCCGGGTCGAGGTCGCCGGCGAGCTGCCACGAGGTGCCGAGGTTCGCCGCCGTGCGGAAGTGGTCCGGGAAGCGGTGCGCCGCCGGCCGCAGCACCGCGACCGCCTCCGTCGGTCGGCCGAGGCGGAGCAGCGCGGCCCCGAGGTCGGCGGTCTCGTCGGCGGTGAGCGGGCGGGCGAGCTTCTGGAGCTTCCCCGCGGCCGCGAGGAAGTCGGCGCGGAACGGCGACGGGAGGGCGTCGGCGGGCCGCTCGACCGCGGCGGCGCGGAGGGCGCGGTGGTCGGGGAGGAAGCCGGCCCAGCGGCTCGGCAGCGGCGGCGGGTCGGCGGCGGAGTCGTACACGCCGCCGCGCGCCGCGGCGGCGAGCAGGAGGACGGCGGTGGGTGCGAGGAGGCGCATGTTCGGCGGCAACCGGTGGGACGGGTACGCGGGTCGGCGCGCGTTCGCGTGCCGGTCACCATCGTGGGTGGTTCGCCCCCTCACCCCGCGTGCTTCGCCGCGACCCTCTCCCCCGAGGGGAGAGGGTGAAGACTGGCCGGTCCTCATCGCGGGCGGGCAACCACGCGCCGACGTGGGGGCGGCGTACCCCGGCGTCCGCGGGTCGATACTCGCCCGCGACGGAGGCCGGCGGGCTTCCACCCTCTCCCCTCGGGGGAGAGGGTCGCGGCGAAGCACGCGGGGTGAGGGGGCGAACCACCCACGATGGAACCCCACCCCACGTTCACGACCCGGACGGCTAGGGGGTCAGGCGGAGCCGTACAGCTCGCCGACCCGCGCCGCCTGCTGGCGCTCGGCCAGCCAGTCGGCCACCTGCGTGGTGTCGGCCAGCAGCGCGTCCACGTCGGCCCGCTCGGCCGCCAGCGCCTCCGCCACCTCGCCCGGAATCGGCCCGTACACCCGCTCCAGTTCGTCCCCGAGCCTGCTCGTCAGCTCGCGCCGGAACTCGCCGCGGATCGCCGGCCAGCGCACCGGCAGCAGCAGCAGGATCAGCAGGTGAATCACGATAATCACCACCAGCGGGACGAGACCGATCAGCGCCAGCCGGAACGCGCTGATGTCGGTGTTGCCGACGACGAAGAAGTCCCACAGGAGCACCCCCGCGGTCGCCACCAGCGCCACCTCCGGCAGCGTGTTCGCCGCGAAGCCGAGGGTGCCGCGCACCGCCCGCCGCCACCCGGTCGGCCGCACCGCCTGCCGCTCCACCTCCGCCAGCGCGTCGATCACCGCCCGCGTCGCCCGGTCGCGCCAGTCGAGCCGCGACACCGCCGCCGTCCGCTCCTGGAGCAGCGCCAGCGGGAAGCCGCGCTGGTCGGCGTCCACCAGCAGCCGGTTCACCAGCGCCGTCGAGCGCTGGTCCAGCACGCGCTCGCCGGCGGCCTTCGCGCAGTCCTGCACGAACGCCCCCAGGTTCCACTCCACCGGCGTTTCCATCCGCCCGCCGAGCAATCGGCCGGTGAGCGGGTTGCGGTCGCGGATGCGGCTGCCGGCGTAGCGGAACACGTTCGTCAGCCGCAGGTACGCGGCCATCAGCCCGCGGAACCGCTGCTGCCCCTCGACGCTGAAATGGTGCTCCACCTCGGTCTGGTACGGCTCCAGCGTGCCGACCAGCACCTCGGCCTGCACCGCGGCCTCGTCGGCCAGCACGTTCCCCCAGGTGTCCGCCACCTTCGCCGCGGCCTCGCCCAGGTCGGGCGGCTTCGCCCCCGCCGCGGCACGCTCGACCTGCCCGAGCATCTGCCCGACGCCACGCGCCTTCACCGCCTCGATCTCCAGCCGCGTCAGGCCGAGTTCGAGCCAGGTCCGCAGCAGCGCGAACTGCTCGCCGTCGGGAAGCGCGGCCGGCGGCGCCCCGCCGGACTCGACCCACGCCCGCGCCGTCGTGCGGAACAGCAGCGGGTTGGCGAACCCCTCGTCCTTCAAATCTCGCAGCAAATCATCGTCCGGGCGCACGCCGGATTCATCCGTCAAGCAGCGGTCCCACTTGTTGAGGACGAACGCGAACGCCCGCCGCCGCCGCTGGTCCTTGAACAGTTCCCAGCCGAGCTTGTCGTGGTACTTCTCCTGCGAGCCGACGTAGAGCACCACGTCGGCCACCGGCAGCAGCGCCAGCAGCTTGTCGCGGTTGGCGGTGTCGTT
>Ga0209181_10002800_pt1 | contig 27999 bp, 18 predicted proteins | sample MAT05_FD_187208 | JGI IMG/M metagenome (GOLD analysis project Ga0209181, IMG submission 187208) | Freshwater microbial communities from Lake Fryxell liftoff mats and glacier meltwater in Antarctica - MAT-05 (SPAdes) (version 2) | ecosystem: Environmental > Aquatic > Freshwater > Ice > Liftoff...
CTTCGTCGAGCCACTTCCGCGCGGTCGGCCCGAGGGCGAACTCATCGCTCACCAGCGCCCAAACGACCTCCTCGACGATGTTCAGATGGAAGCGGGAGTAGAACGGAGCAGTGGTTAAAGTGTTTGTTACACGGGCCGCCGGCATCTCCGTAAGCAGCCTTGTAATAAGCATAAGTCCTTGTGCAGCATCGCCACACCCGAGCGCTCTGATATAGGCGCAGGCAACGGCAATGTACTTATCCATCTGAAAGGGGGTGGCACCGGGGCGCAACAACTCGCCCCTCACGAGTTCGAGGATCTGGGCTGAGCGATCCTTCATGCCTACTACTAGCCAGCCTGCCGCGAGGTTGGCTATCGCGATCAGAACGTCGGACCACTCTGGCTTAGAACTCTTAGAGTACCGATTCCGGATCTTCACGATATCAGAGCCACGGTAGATTGCATGGCTGATTTCAGTGAGCAGAAACTCGATCTCGTCTCGTAATCCGAGCTTGCGAAGGCTTCGGATGGATTGCCCGAGAGCGGCGTTTACTAGCCCGAATAGACTTTCGTCTGGCTCGCTACTAACGAGGACGATGAAGCGTCGTGAGATGAGCTTGATTAGGTCGATATGGCCATAGTGAGCGGCCAGTACAAACGCTCGATCAACGATTTCCCCGCGGATGGTTGAAACGTGCTTTGCCGTCGGGAATTTAACATTTCTGGAAAGACCTGGATCAAGCAGTCCCGGAACCCATCTTAGCACCTCGTGTGAAAATGCCTCCCCAACTCGATTGGCGAGTGTGAGTGCGGTATGCGTGACCCACGTCTGAGTCTCCTTCGAGTCGCGTCCAGGTGATCCCTCACGATACAGCCGCCGAACTTCGTTGGCTAACTTCGCAGGTGCCGCTATCCGAATTAATGCGGCGACATCGGTATCGAACTGGTTTGAGTACCTCCTGGTGGTAGAATAGGTCTCCGGGATTTCGCTAGGATCCAACAGGCGATATTCCTTCTGCATTCGTTCGATTACATATGCTGATGTCCAGAACGGATTGTTCGTTTGATTCGGACCTTTGAAGCCGAATTCCGGAAGTGCGCCCTTTTTTCGGATCGTCTCTTGCCGAAGACGGAGTTCGGCGGAGAGACCGCCGTAGTGCGGCTTCCCGTCAAGTGCCTGTTCGACCCGGTATCGAAAGGCTTGGTAAAGGTAGTTGTCGGAAATATCGGCAACAGCGGCGTCATACTGACTGATATCGGTAATCGCACGCTGGTCTCGAATCATCACTACGCCTGACGATTCGAGTAGTTCGCGTGCCGTTGCAGCTTCGCCAAGTCTTGCGAACGCGAACGCAAACATTATGTCGATGTACGGAGTATTACGGTCGATACGATCTCGCTCTGCTTGTGTCGCGGACGATCGCACACTTTGTCCCTGCACCCAGTTATCAACCGTTCGGCGGATAACCCACACCTGCTCACGCACAGCTCGAAGCCGTTCGGCGTCCCGGTGCCCGGCGTACTTGAGAAATCCAGGAAGTTCGCGCTCGACTTGCATGCCTTCGCGCAACAGCCGTTCTAGAAGACGGTCGCGGGTTCGTGCTAGTCCAAGTGCATCGCCATTTGCTAGCCGTGTTAGCCGTGACGCGGCCAACCAGACCGCGCGCACGGGAAGCAATTGCTCGTTGGCTTCCAAATACTTCTGGATCGCTGCTAGCCTGGATGTCACCCAGCCCTGCACGTGGGCTGCGGATGCGGACAGGAATCCTGCGACGACAGCTCTCGCGTCGGGCGCGGATGTGTTGTGACCCTTCAACTTCACGTCCAGGTCGGCAGCCCCGACCGGCCGGCCGTTCAGCTGTGGGAACTCGGCTGCGGCCCACGTCGCCTCCCACTCCGGATGGGGTTCGGTGTGTTCCCACAGGGCGTTCAGCCAGCACGCGGCCGCGTCCGCCGCCGCATCGCCGGCGCGGGTGTACGCCTCGGCGAGCTGCGGCCATAGAGCCTTCCGCTCAGGCGCGTCGAGCGGCCCTTCGACCGCCAGGAACTCGTCGGCCAGTTCCTTCGCGCGCAACTTCCACTCGTTCGGCGCCACCAACTCCGGCGCCGGCGGCACGTACTCGGCGGCGTCTGGCTTCAGCGCCTTCGCGCGGGTCGGCTTAGGCTTCGCGACTTCCGGCTTCGGGGGCGCGGCCGAACCTTCGTCCTTCACCCGCGGCTCGCGGTCCGGCTTGTCGGGCTTCGGCTTCGGGGCGTCAGCCTCGGGGCAGACGAAGTGCTCGAAGTCGAACCGCGTCGCCCCGATCCACGCGGCGAGCGGCGTTCGCTCCGACTCGATGACGTAATCGACCCAGTCCTCCAGCGACCGGAACGCGGCGTCCGGCACGCTCTCGGGGGTGAACCCGTTCCGCCCGTCGGGGTAGAGCCACACCACGCGGTTGGGGTCGTCGGCGAGGAGGCGGCGGACGGCGTCGCGGCGGAGCGTCGGGTGGAGCCGCCGGCCGACCGGCAGGAACAGGTTCGGCAGCTTCCAGTACGGCTTGAAGGCGACCGCATTCTCGACTTCCAGCACCGGTGGCGCGTCCTTCGACGGCCGCGTCCGCAGCACCGCGACGGGCGTGCCGTCGGCGGCCTCGGCCACGGCGAACGTCAGCCGCTGCGTCAGCCGCTCGTCGGCGTCGCGGACGAGGGCGTCGAGCCGGCCGACGGGGTCGTCGCGCAGCACCCACAATTCGGCCGCGTCGGCGGCGTTCCCCGCGGTCAGCCGGAGCGGCACAGTGACAGGCACGGGCGCCACCGCCGGCTCCCACGCCACGGGGGCCGTCGGCAGCGGGAACTCCGCCAGCGCGTACACGTCGTGGAAGGTGGCGTCGTCGACGAACCGCCAGTTCGCGGGCGGCGACAGTAGGGCGAACTGTCCCTCGGCGACGCGGAGCTGCGCGGCGAGCGGGTGGGTGTAGCCGAACGAAACCCACACGCGCGGGGCGCGTTCGAGGTACACCCGCATTCCGCCGGTCGGCCCGTCGAGCGCCCGCAGCAGCGTGTAGTACGGCGGGCCGATGACGCGCAGGAGCACGCGTGTGTCGGGCCCGTCGGCCGCGAACCAGCGGAAGCCCTGGCGGTCGTTGCCGAGGCGGAGGAGTTCGGTGACGACTGCCGGCAGCTCGTCGGCGGTCGGCAGCTCGAAGAGGACGGCGGTGCCGGCCGCGATATCCGGCGTGCCCGGCTCCTTCGCCAGCGGCACCAGCTCGACCCAGCTGCCGACCTTGCGGGGCGCCTTGGAGCCGTGCCGGTTCGAGCCCTTCACGCCGAGTCGGGTGAGCACTTCGCGCGTCGCCTGCGACAGGTCCGTCCCCGGCTCCACGTATAGCCGCCCTTTGGGGTCGGTGCTGACGGCCGCGGGGGCGAGCGTCACGTCGGGCGGCACCAGCCCGCTGGTGAGGGCGAGGCGGACGGCGTCGGCGTCGGGGAACAGCAGGATCATGCGACGGGGCTAACCGGGGTTGCTGGCCTTGGTCCGCTGCGGCTGCTCCGGCTCCGTGGCCGGACCCGCCGGGGCGCGCTCGGGCTCGCGCTCGATGATGATCTCGCCGAGGTCCTCGGCGTGGACCCCGTTGCCGACCAGCTTCTCGACGAGCGTGCGGTGCAGCTGCTCGTGCTCCATCGGCAGGGCGTCGGGGTCGGAGTCGAGCTTCACGATGATGTTCTGCTTCCCCGTGTCCGGGTCGCGGCGGAGCATCACGGTCATGGTGGCCACGGCGGGGCTCCGGGGTCAGGACGGCTTGGCGGGGTCGAGCACGGCCGGGCCGGGGGCGCCGACGTCGGCCGGGTACTTCGCGCGCAGCTCGGCGATGATCTCGGCCACCCGCTCGCCCTCGATCGTCTTCTTCTCCAGCAGCTCGTCACGCACTCGCACCAAGTCGTCCTTGTGCTTGCCGAGTATGGCCGCGGCGCGGGACTGGCACTGCACGATGAGCGTGTTCACCTGCCGGTCGATCGCCTCGGCCTGCGACGCCGACAGAACCTCGCGGCGGCCGTCCTTGTCGCGGAAGGTGCGGAGCGGGGCGGCCAGGCCGCTCATGCCGAGCGTGTCGACGAACACGCTCGCCAGCTCGGTGGCGCGGGCCAGGTCGGAGCGCGGGTTGCCGAACCCGCTCGCCCCCGTGGACACGTCGCCGAGGACGAGCCGCTCCGCCTCGATGCCGCCGTACAGGACGGCGAGGATGTCCAGGAGTTCGTTCCGGCTGTGGCCGATGCGGCGCTTGTCGTGCTTGAACGCGGTGAAGAACGGCGCCCACGGCATGTCGCTCTGGATCGTCACCTTCTCCGGCGGCGGGTGGTTCGGGCAGAAGATCGCGCACACGAAGTGCCCGGCCTCGTGGGTGGCGACCATGAGCGCGTCGTTGTCGGCGAGTTCGACCTTCTCCTCGAACTCGGTCAGCGCCCGCTCGATCACCTTCGGGGTAGTGGCACCGCCGATCTCGTCTCGCATCCGCAGCCGCGCGACGGCGCGGCACAGGGCGTTCAGGTGGTCGCCGCTGAACGGCGTGCCGGTCGGCGTCATGTAATTGTCGCCCGTCCGGCGGACGGCGTACTCCAGCGCCTCATCGGTAAACTTCAGCCGCATCTTGCGGTCGTAGATGGCGAGGATTTCCTTGCGGTCGGCGTCGTCGGGGTAGGGGATGTGCAGGTGGAACTCGAACCGCCCGGGGCGGAGCAGCGCGGGGTCCAAGCTCTCGACGAAGTTCGTGGTGCCGACGACGAACACGAGTTCGTCCTTGTGGAACCCGTCCATCTCGGTGAGGAGCTGGTTCACCATCGAGTGCTCGACGCCGCTGCCGGTGTAGGTGCCGCGGGCGGTGGCGAACGAGTCGAGCTCGTCGAACACGATGATCGCCGGGGCGGACTGCCGGGCCTTGTGGAAGACCTGGCGGAGCTGTTCCTCACTCTCCCCGACCCACTTACTCTTGAGTTCCGGCCCCGACACGATGGTGACGGCGGCGCCGATGCTCGCGGCGACGGCCTTAGCGAAGTACGTCTTCCCGGTGCCGGGCGGCCCCCAGAAGATCATGCCGCGCGGGATCAGCTCCTCCAGCCGGGCGACCTCGTCGACCTCGGCCGAGGCGTCGCGCTTGCGGAGCACGTCGAGGATTTCCGCCTTGAGCCGCTGCTTCACCTTGGCGTAGCCGCCGATGTCGGCGTCGAGGTCCACGCTCGGCACCTCCATCGCGCCGGACAGCGTGGCCTGTCGGAGTTGGGCGTAGGCGCGCTTCGGGTCGGCGGGGTAGTCTTCGCCGTCGAGTGTGGCGAGGAGCTTGCGGAGGCGGACGGCGTTCACCCCGGACACGTACTTGTAGAGCTGCCAGGGCGCGAACTGCCGGCCGAACTTGCGGGCCTCCTTCTGCGTGACGAGGTGTCGCAACCGGGCGCGCGGAATGCCGACGATGCTGACCCAGTGCGGGAACAGGTTCTCGATCACCTTCGGGAGCGGGAACGACGGATCCTTGAACCCGAGCCAGACCAGCCCGGGGTTCTGGTACAGGAGGGGGATGACCTCGCGGGCCTCGCTGGTGAGCCCGCCCTGACTCGTCGTGAGGAGGTCGAGGTGCGGCAGCACCGCAACCTTCCCCTCGACGGGGCCGGTCACGGCGTCGCGGAGTTGGGCGATCATAGTCCCCATCAGCCCCGTTTGAACGGACCCCGGCGCCGCCGCACCCCGGTGATTCCCGTCGAGGAGCAGGCAATGGAGCTTGGCTTCCTTGAGCCGGGACCGCAGGTTCAGGTACAGGTACGGCGTGAGTTCCTTGTCGCACTCGACGAGCACCGGCAGCGCGCGGGCGAGCCGGCCGGCGACCTCGGCCAACTCCTGCGCGTACGCGGCCTCGACCGCCTGGTCGGCGGACAGGTCCTTCGGCAGGTCTTTCTCGGCCACGGTTGTCATGTGCTGCTATCGGGGGCCGCGTGAGTGGTTCAACCGGCGAAGCCTGCCCGTTGCAACGGGTGGGCTCGTGCAGCCTCACACTTCGATCGTGATCGTCAGCGATCCGCTCGCGGCGTCCTCGCTGATCTCCTTGACGGTGCCGAGTTGCTTGGCCTTCTCCTTGAGCGCGTCGCGGGTCACCTTGTTGACCACGTCGGCGACCTCGGGCTGAAGTTCCTGGAGCTTCTTCTCCAGCCGGTCGGTCGCCTGCTTCTGGAGGGCCGACTGCTCCTTGTCGAACTGCTTGTCGAGTTCCTGCTTGAGCTGATCGCGGACGCGGTCGCGGAGGGTGCCCTCGTTCGGCCCAACGTCATTGAACCCGGTCGCGTTCCGCTCCGACTCCTGCGCCACCGTTGCCTCCGACTCGGCCTTCACCGTTACCGCGCCGGTACACGGGTCCACGGTCACGGTCGTGGACTCGTCCCGCCGCACGAGCGTGCCGTCGGGCTGCTCCTCGAATCCGCGGTCCTTCAGCTCCTGGCGCAGGAGGGTGGCCATGTCCTCCGGCGGGAGGATGTCGAGGAGTTCGAGCGTGGTGCCGATCTCGTCGCCGGCCCGGAGGTGGCGAGTCTCGGACTCCTTCACGCTGATCCGGTAGGCACGGCTCATGTCGTCCTCAAACAGAAGCTGTCAGTGGTCAGCCAGCCAGCTGGCTGACCACTGACAACTGAAAACTCAAGTCCTCAGCGGCTCGATCGCCTCGACCGCCGCGCGGGCGCGGGCGGCCACCCGGTCGCCGTCGGCCGCCTCCCAGTCCTGCTTCCACAACTGGCTCGCGGCGTAACCCTCGTCGAAGTAGCCGACCGTCCGGTACTTCTCCTGCCACCCGGCGAGCACCGCCATCTGTCGCGGCAGGGCCACCGACGCGCGCTGGGTGTCGAGCCGGTCCGCCAGCCGCGCGGGGCCGGTGCCGGCGAGGCCACTGGTCCAGAACGTCGGCGACAACTCGGCGTGGAATAGGGCGGCGTTCGCGGCCAGGACGAACCGCGCGAGGTCCGGCCGCCCCGCAGCGTCGGCCGCGGCGAGGAACGCCGCCAGCCCGGCCGCCTCCGCCCGCCCCTGCTGCCGCATCCGCCGCCAGTCGGTCACCTGCCCCTTCGCCCGCTCGGAGCGGAGCCAACCCTGCGTCAGCTGCGGTTGCAGGCACTCCAGCACTACCGCCCGCTCGCCGACGAACAGCGATACGAAGTCCGGCGGCGCCGGCTCGGCCTCGTCCGAGAGGTCGGCCGCCGCTCCGACCCACGCCAGGCGGTTCGACCGGAACGCCTCCTTCTGCCGCAGCACGGCCGCCGCCTCGGGGTCCACGCGGCAGGCGTCGAAGGCGAGCCAGAAGAACAGTTCGTCGCCGGCGGTGAGTTCGTCCGCCGGGGCGTCCCACGTGGCCCGTGTGTCGTGGACCTTCTCGGTCGTGGCCCACATCAGGAACTCGACGACGTGCGGGGAGAACGTGAGTGTCCGCTCGCCGAGGGGGGTGCGGTCCCACGCCCGGCCGGTCGCCGGAAGGCCGGCGCGGAGGTAGCGGTCGTTCCGCCAGCCACCGGCGCGGACCAGGTACAGCACGCACGCCTTCGACAAGCTGTCCTTTACCAGCTCGACGGCGTTGCGGCTCAGGCACGCAGGTCGGGCGTGTGCCTGCCGGAGGAGCTTGTAGCCGTCTTCAGCGGGGAACCGGCCGAGGCAGAACCGCAGCACCCGGACCAGGTCGGCCTCGAACTTCGACACGGGGCGCGGGCCGTCGGCCTCGCGGGGCGGGAGGGCGGTGCCGGTCATGACGCGGCTTCCGCGGCGGGCGTGCGGCGCCACCCTTTCCAAAGAGCCGCGGCCGCGCCGGCGGGGAAGCCGTTCACGACCACTTCGCCGCCGCGTACGCGGATTTCGAGCGTGTTCCGCTTCCGCCACTGGTCGTCGAAGCGGTAGCGGTCGGTGAGGAAGTGGACGCCCTGGTTGCGCGAGCCGACCCAGCGCCGCGCGGTGTCGGGTTGGTCGCGGAGGTAGGGGCCGTCTACGAGAATGTCGATACGCGCGAGCAGGTCGGCGGCGTCGGGGCGGCGGCGGAGTTGGTCGAGGGTGAAGCCGCTGAACACCATCACGCTCAAGCTCAGGGTGCGGGCTGCGTCCGCAAGGGCCGCGGCGCCGGCCGCGTGGGCGAACGGCTCGCCGCCGAGCAGGGTGATTCCTTCGATGCCTGACTGGTCACGGGCGCGGGCCATGTCGTGCGACAACTCCGCGATCGTGCGTGGTTCCCCGCCGTCGAACGGCAGGTATTCGGGGTTGCAGCAGCCGGGGCAGCGGAGGGGGCAGCCCTGGAACCAGACCGCGAACCGCTTCCCCGGCCCCTCGGCCTCGGTGGACGGAACCACTTGCGCGATCGGCACCGTCAGGGGTTCGGGGGGGCGGGTCATGCGGGGTCCGTTCCGGGGTACGTTTTCCGATTATACCCCATCATCCCGCGGCCGGCGCCACCCGGACCGTACCGGGTTCGCCCTCGCGGCCGTCCAACACCACCTCACGATCCACGAACGCCCGAACCGTGTCGATGTTCGTTGTGAGGTGGCGGGTCACCTCCGACGTGCGGAACTCGCTGGCGTCCGGCGAGAAGACCAGCGGAAGTAGCAATTGATCGGCCGAGTGTGGGTCCACGGGGGCGGCCGCGGCGCGGTAGGCGAGAGCCTCGTCGGCGGCGTCGTCGGCCACGGCCTCGGCCGGCTTGCCGCGCTCGCCGAGGCCGAAGAACAGCGTCGGCACCGGCGCCTGGCGGAACACCACCGCGGCGACCGTGCCGGGGTTCGACGCCTCCCACTCCTCCAGCGGGATGTGCGACTCCACGCCGTCCGCCTTCAACCGTACCGACAACCGCCGGGCCTGACGGCGGGCGATCCCTTCCGGCAGACCCGCCACGGCCGAGAAGCCGCCGGCGGTGGTCAGGTCCGGGACGGTCGTGAGGGTAATGCCCCGGACGCGGGGGCAAGGGTGAACGGTGGCGCGGATTTCGCCGCCGCCGCGCGGGTAGAAGCCGGGGCGGATCATCTCATGGTCCAGGTCGATGCCGAGACGTTTGAGGTAGCCGCCCCAGGTAATCGCGTTGAAGTGGTAGCACGGGGCGTGCGTGTTGTGCGTGCCGCCGGTGACGGTGACCGTGCTCGGCGACGTGCCCCTCAGGGCGAGCGGCAGCGCGACCGTGTGCAACACGAGCGACGTCGAACCAGCCGTGCCGATCGAGAACGAGTAGGTGCCCACCTTGACCGGCCCCGGCTCGAAGACCAGCACCGCGGAGCCGACCGAGGCGCCCTTGAAGACCGCGCCGCAGACAGAGCCCGCCGCCCGGACGCACATCAGGTGTTGCGGCTGCAACCCGGGCTTCGGGCGGTTCGCCCGCACGTTGACGAGCTTGAACGGCCGGCCGGTGAGGGCCGCGAGCGTGAGGGCGCTGCGAAGGATTTGCCCGCCGCCTTCGCCGCGGCTGCCGTCGAGTTCGATCATGCCGGCTGACACACCCGTTCTCCGGTCGGTTCCGCGGTTCGGACACACGGTAGCGGGGCCGGGTTCAGATTACGCCCGCCGCCGACCGATCCTACCCCGCATGTCCGACCAGACCCTGACCGCCCGCCCCGGCCCGACCGATCGCACCGTTCGCGCCGCGGACGGGAAGTTGTTGCCGGTGCCCGACGGGTGGGAGTTGCTGCCGCCGGGCGACCCTGGCGTGACGCGCCGGGTGAAGGCCGCGGGGCCGAGTTGGACGGTGCAGGAGCAACGCGGTCGCAAAGTGTTCTCGCGCGGCGTGTGGGCGCCGGCAGCGACCATCGCCGCCGTCCGTGCCGAGTTGGAGGTCGAACGAGCCGAGCCGGCCTACGCCCGCAAGCGCGACGCAAACGTGAAGCGGCGCGAGAAGGCGCAGACGGAGTACGTCGAGGACTTCACCGCCGCCGTGCGGGAGTACCTGGGTTTCGCGGAGCGGTACGCCGAGCTGGCCGACCGCCTCGCCGTTGCGGTCGCGGCGCACGCCACGCCCGTCGGCAGCGGCACGGTCGCGCGCACGAAGCGGATCCCGGTCGAACAGCGGGCCGAGGCGGCGGTCATCGCCTGGCTGCGGCACCAGACGACGGCCTACGACAACATGCCCGTCGCGCGGGTGAAGGGCGCCCGCCGCGAGGTGAGGCGCGCGCTAGCGGCCGGGTCGAAGGCGCTGCTCGACCGCTACCGGCGGGGCGAACCCGTGCCGCCGACGGGGTGCCTTCTCGAGCGCGGGCTTGCCAAGGCGGCGCGGGCGGGGTGAGTTTCCGTCGGAGCCCGGAGCGTGAGTGACGGGTCAGCCTGACCCGTCGCTCACGCTCCGGGCTCCGACGAACCACGATTTCACTCCTCGGTCGGCCGCGGCCGGTTCGCCCACTGCTCCGGTGCCGCTCCCGCAACGACCACGCCCTTGTCCGCCCAGCCGAGGTGCGCCGTCACGTCGGACGCGGTGTAGCGCAACGTCAGCCCGCAGCGGCGGCGCGTCGAGGTGTTCATCTCCGAGCCGTGCAGCAGCAGGTCGGAATGCAGCGACGCCTCACCGGCCTTCAGCTCCACGTACACCGGGTCGCCGTACTTCTCGACGCCCGGCACCGTCTGGTTCAGCACGTTGCTCTCGTCCTGCTCGCTGAGCTGCCACGTCAGGTGGCCGAGAACGTGCGTCCCGGAGATGAAGCGCATGCAGGCGTTGCCGCGGTCGGCGTCGTCGATGGCGAGCCACACCGTAACCGCCTTGCTCGGGGTGAGCGGCCAGTAGCTCGCGTCCTGGTGCCAGCTCACGGCCTTGCCGTCGCCCGGCATCTTGCAGAAGAAGTGCGACCCCCACGCCACCACGCCCACCCCCAAGAGGTCGGACACGACCGCCACGATCCGCGGGTTCGTGAGGATGTCCCACACCCGGCCGTGCCGGAGGTGCGCCGAACTGATGGAGTAGCTGTCCTTCCCCTCGGCCGCGTACCGGGCCAGCAGTTGGTCGAAGTAGCCGCGGATGCCCGCGGCTTCCTCGGGGCTGAAGAACCGGAACGGCATCAGGTATCCGTCGCGGTTGAAGCGGGCGATCTGATCCGGGGTCAGCACCTGCGGCCGGTCGTTGGCCGACGGGTGGAACGACAGGTCGCGCGGGATGTTGGACAGTTCGCCCTGGCCGGGGACGGCACGGAACGCGGTCGGAGCGGCGTTCATGGGATGATCCGGGAGGAGAGACTACGGCCGGGGAGATTCTATAGAATCGAGCAAGTGTGTGTCCAGCGCGAAAGCCCGGGGACGGCCGTCCCCGGGCTTTAGAATGAGCCGTGAGTGCTATTTGGCCGCGACCGGCGCCGTCCACGTCTGTAGCGTCCAGCCGCCGGTTTGGTAGTTGTCCGGCGTCGCGTACTCGCGGACAGTGGTGCGGTCGGCGCCGATCTCGACGTAGTAGAACGCCTGGGCCTGCATGGCGAAGTGCGCCCCGTTGTCCACGTTGAACACTGGAATGCCGGTCTGGGCGGCGCGGTTGGAGCCGTCCCACTTGTACACGTTGCGGGCGTGTGTGTGGCCGTAGAACACGGCCGCCACGTTGTACCCCTTCAGCACGTCGTGATAACCCTTCACGTCGGCCGGGTCCCACTCGCGGGCGGTCGCCACGGCGTCAGTCACGTTGGTCGGGCCGGCGTAGCGGAGCATGTCCACGTGGTGCAGGATCACGACGGGCCGTCCGGACGTGCCGACCTTCTCGCGCAGGTCGGCGGCGAGGAAGTCGAGGCTGTCAAGCGGCGCGTAGCGGCGTCGGCGCGTGATGGCCGGCACCTGCCCGACCACGATGCCGAGCGCGACGCAGTGAACGCGGCCCCAGTCCCATGAGTAGTGGACGCCGTTCGGCGAGACGTTCACGACGCCCGGCCGGCGACGGTTGCGGGATGCGATCTGCTTCACGACGAGGCCGTCGCCGCGCGGCGAGTCGTGGTTGCCGTGGACCTCGTAGACCGGCAGCTTGAGCCGCCCGTCGGACCCGGTGAGGCCGAAGTCGGTGGCGAAGGCGTTCCACTCCGTCTCCTGCGCCGCGACGTTCGGCTTGTCGCCGGTGTCGATCAGGTCGCCGGCGTGAAGGAGCCCGCGCGGCGTACGAACCGCCCCCCCGCCGGCCGCCGCTGGGATGGCGGTGCCGGGGAGGCGGTTGAGCGTGTCCACGAGCCGCGTCGTGACTGGTCCGGAGCGGGCGTCGAGTATCTTCACGTCGTCGCGGTCGGCGAGGTAATGTGTGTCGCCGACGACGAAGAACGACACCGGCTCGTCGGCGGGGGCGTCGGAGGCGAGCCCCGGGCGTAAGCCTGGGGTTGCGACCGCGGCACCGGCGGCGAGGAATTCGCGACGGGAGGGGGCGGGCACGGGCGGCTCCTGTTGAAGTGAGGCGGTCAACGTGAAGGTGAAACAACTGTGAAAAGCCCACCCGTTGCAACGGGTGGGCTTCGCCCGCTACACCTCTGCGGGCTCCGCTCAAATGATCTGCCGGATCGGCTCCGCCCCTTCGACGCCGACGAGCTTCTGGTCGAGGCCGCCGTAGAAGTAGCTCAGCCGGTTCGGGTCCAGGCCCATCTGGTTCAAGATCGTCGCGTGCAGATTCTTGACGTGGAAGCGGTCCTCCACGGCGTTGTTGCCGAGCTCGTCCGTCTTGCCAACGCTCACGCCGCCCTTGATGCCGCCGCCAGCGAGCCACATCGTGAAGCCGTACGAGTTGTGGTCGCGGCCCGTCCCCTGGGCGTACTCGGCTGTCGGCTGCCGGCCGAACTCGCCGCCCCACACCACGATCGTCTCGTCGAGCAGCCCCTTCCGCTTCAGGTCCTTCAAAAGCCCCGCCACCGGCTTGTCGGTGGCGCCGGCGTGCTTGCCGTGGTTGCGGACCATGTCCGAGTGGGCGTCCCAGTTGTCGTCGTTGTGGGCGCCGCCGCTGTACACCTGCACGAACCGCACCCCACGCTCCACGAGCCGGCGGGCGAGCAGGCACTTTCTGCCGAAGTCGTCGGTCTTCTCGTCGCCGATGCCATACAGCGCCTTCGTCTCGGCGGTCTCCTGGGCGAAATCGACGGCCTCGGGGGCGTGCTGCTGCATCTTGAACGCCAGCTCGTAGCTGGCGATCCGGGCGGCCAACTCGGTGTTGTCGCGGCGCGCGGCCAGGTGCTCCTCGTTCTTCTCCTTCAGCCGGTCGAGCAGGGATCGCTGCTGCTCGCGGGTGAAGCCGGGCGGCGGGGCGAGGTCGTGGATCGGCGTCCGGTCGGCGCGGATGACGACGCCCTGGTACGCCGCCGGCATGTAGCCGCTCGACCAGTTCTTCGGCCCGCTGATCGGCCCACCGGTCTTGTCGAGCATGACCACGTACCCGGGCAGGTTCTCGTTCTCGCTGCCGAGGCCGTACGTGACCCAGCCGCCGAGGCTCGGGTGGCCGCTGAGGATGCGGCCACTGTTCATCATCAGCAGGGCCGAGCCGTGGATCGGGCTCTCGGCGTACAGCGAGTGGACGAACGCGATGTCGTCCACGCAACTGCCGACGTTCGGGAACAGGTCACTGACGAGCTTGCCGCAGCGGCCGTAGGGCTTGAACTGCCACTTCGGGCCGACCACACGCCCCTCGGCCTTGTGGCCGCCGCGGCCGAACGTGCGGACAGGGATGGTGCGGCCGTCGAGGCGGTACAGTTCGGGCTTGTGGTCGAACGTATCGACCTGGCTCGGGCCGCCGTAGCAGAAGATGAAGATGACCGACTTGGCCTTGGCCGGGAACATCGGCGGCTTCGGCGCCATCGGGTTGACGAACGACCGCGGTGGGGCGGCGGGGGCGGGGCCGTCCTGCGCCGAGGCGCGGGCGTAGAAGCCGTCGCGGTCGAGCTGCGACGCGAGGGCCAGCCCGGTGAACCCGGCGCCGGCCTCCCACAGGAACTCGCGCCGCGTCCGGCCGCAGAACTGGTTACGGGTCATCGGTCAACTCCTTGCGGAGGTCGTGTGCGGGCCGGGTGTCAGTCGAGGTAGACGAACTCGTTCGTGTTCAGCAGCAGTAGGCAATATCGGGCCAGTGCCGTCCGCTCGTCCAGGCCGTGGCGCGTGCGCTGCTCGGTCACGAACGCCGCGTCCTTCGACGCCTCGGCGGGCGGCGGCGTGCGGCCGGTCGTGAGGCGGACGGCGCGCGTCACCTGCGCCAGTATGTCGCCGGGCGACTCGCGCTGCAGCCGGGCCGCGAACGCCGCCGCCTGCTCGTTTGTGAACTCGCCGTTGAGCAGACCGAGCGCCTGCGTCGGCACTGTCGTCGTGTAGCGGACGGGGCAACTGTTGTCGGTGTCGGCTTGGTCGTGCGTCGCCAGGATCGGCACCTGCAGCGACCGCTTCACACCGACGTACACCGTGCGGCGGTTCGACTCGTCGCCCTTCGTCTCCTTCCAGCCCTGGCCTGGAACCGATTGCCCGGCCAGTACTTCCTTCGGAATCTTCGGGTACACGCTCTCGCCGTGCATCTTCGTGTTCAGCGACCCGCTCACGACAAGGACCGAGTCGCGCACCTCCTCGGCCGTCAGCCGCCGCATCGGGAAGCGCCACAGCCGGGTGTTGGCCGGGTCGGCCTTCAGGTTCGCGTCGTCGCCGGCGGACGACGACTGGTACACGGCCGAGGTCATGATGAGCTTGTGGAGGCGCTTCAGCTTCCATTCGCCGTCCATCACGTCGGCGGCGAGCCAGTCGAGCAGTTCGGGGTTGGTCGGCGCCTCGCCGAGCTTGCCGAAGTCGTTCGACGACGGCACGATGCCGCGGCCGAAGTGCCCCTGCCAGACGCGGTTCGCCAGCACCCGTGCGGTGAGCGGGTTGCTCTTTGACGCGATCCAGTTCGCCAGCACGGTGCGGCGGCCGCTGGTCTTTACTCCGGCCGGAGGCGCGGGGATGGTCGGGTCCGGCACGCCGAGCACCTGCGGGAAGCCGGGCTGTACCTCGGCCCCCTTGGCGTGCGGGTTGCCGCGCGGCAGCACGAATACGGCCGGCGGCCGCGGGTCGCAGTTGTTCACCGACAGCGCGAACTCTTGCCCCGCCGGCCGCGGTCGCTTCTCCAGGTCGGCGCGGTCCTTCTTCAGCGCCAGGTAGTCGGCCTTCTCGCGGGCGCTGAGGAAGCCGGGCACCTTGTTCACCACCTGCGGCCGGTCCGGCCCCTCGCTCGCGCGCTGGTCCTCGGCCGGCATCTTCTTGATGGCCGCGTCCTCGACTGCGCGCATCTGCGTCGTCAGGTCGGCGACCTTCGCCTGCCGCTCCAGCAGTTCGGCCTCGTACACCGCGCGCCGCTCGGGCGGGGTGATGTCGGTCATGTTGGTGCTGGACGAGACGCCGCGGGTGTCGCTGAACGGGCGGATGTCGCGGAAGAACGCCAGGAATCGGTAGTAGTCGGCGTGCGGGAACGGGTCGGCCTTGTGGTCGTGGCAGCGGTTGCAGTTCAGCGTGATGCCCAGGAAGCCCTGCCCGGTCACGGTCACGAGGTCGTCGTAGCCGTCGTACAGCGCCTGCTTGGGGTCGGCGGGCTCGTCGTCCCAGATGCCGAGGCGGTAGAACCCGGTGGCGATCACGGCGTCCGGGTTGTACCCGGGCAACTCGTCGCCGGCGATCTGCTCCTTGACGAACACGTCGTACGGCTTGTCCGCGTTGAACGACCGGATGACGTAGTCGCGGTACCGCCACGCGAACGGCTTCGGGCCGTCGCGCTCGTAGCCGTTAGTCTCGGCGTAGCGGACCACGTCGAGCCAGTGGCGGCCCCACTTCTCGCCGTAGTGCGGGCTGGCGAGCAGCGCGTCGATCAGCTTCGGCCAGGCGTCCGGCGACGTGTCCTTGACGAAGGCCTCCACCTGCTCCGGCGTCGGCGGCAGCCCCCACAGGTCGTAGTAGGCCCGGCGCACGAGCGCCGCGCGGTCGGCGGAGCGAACGGGGCTCAGGTTCTTCTCGTCGAGCTTCGCCAGCACGAAGGCGTCGATCGGCGTCTTGACCCACGCCGGGTTCTTCACCTGCGGTACGGCCGGGCGCTTCACCGGCTGGAACGCCCAGTACCGCTTCGCCTCCTCGGTGACGACGCCGCCAGTCTCCTTGTGCTTGGGCGGGCCGCCCTTCGCGGTCAGCTTGTCGGCGGGGAAGGGGAGGCCGGCGCCGACCCACTTCCGCAGTACGGCGATGTCCTTGTCGTGGAGCTTCCCCTTCGGGGGCATCCGCACCGACTCGTCCTTGTAGTCCACGGCCTTGAGCAGCAGGCTGGCGGCGTGGTTCTTCAGGTCCACGGCAGGTCCGGTGTCGCCGCCTTCGACCACGGACTCGCGCGTGGCGAGGCTGAGGCCGCCCTTGATCTTCTCGTCCGCGCCGTGGCACTTGAGGCAGTGGGCGGCGAGGATCGGGCGGACCTCCTTCTCGTAGAAGTCCACGTCGGCCTGGGCGAACGCCTTCGGCGCGGCGACGGGCTGACCGCCGGCGTGGCGGACGGTCAGCGCGGCGGCGACGGCCCCGAGGGCGACGGCGGCGGTGAGACGGGTGCGGAACATGTCTGGAGTCCGGCGGGCGGGGGTGTCACGGATGAGTGCGTCGCCGCTTGCGGCGGTGCACCGCCGCAAGCGGCGAAAACCCTGTGGCTACGGCGATTCCACGGTCACGGCCATGACGACGGGCGCGCTCGCGTCCGGCCCCTTCACGAACTCGATCGTTCGAATCACCACATCGGGCCGCCGTGGCGTCACAGCCAGGTATCGCACCTGCTGCCCGCCGCGCATGGCGAACGCGAACTGCGACCCGGTCACGTCCACCCGCCGGATGTAGTCGGCGAAGTGGACGCCGTTCATGAGGTCGTGGTCCTCCGTCTTGCCGTCCTCGTAGCGGAGGCGGACGGTCATGCTCACCGTCCCCTTCGGCGACGCGGGGAAGTTCCAGCCGCCGATTCCGCTCAAGAGGTGGACGGCCTTCGCCTTCCCGGCGTAGGCCAGCGACACGCTCCTGGGCATGTCCGGGGCACGCTTGCCGTTCGGGCCGTACAGCATCACCGCGTTCTTGGTCTTGTCCCCCTGCGGGTCCAGCAGCACGAACGGGACGCCGTTGAACGTCTTCGGCTTCCAGTCGGCGAACGCCAGCCGCTCGGCCGTGCCCGCGTCCTCGAAGAACATCCCCTTCGTCGTCACGACCGTGGCCACCCGGTCGAGCGGCACGGGGACGAACTTCCCCTTCTGCGTCAGGAACTCGAGCAGGTCCGTCAGCTCGGTCGGATTGATCTGCTTCTCGAACCCCTCCGGCATCAGCGACTTGTCGGTCTCGGCCAGCGTCTCGATGTCGTCGCGGCTCAGCGGGTGCCGCTTCCCCTCGGCGTCCACCACCTCCACCGACGTCTTCGTCTCGCCGGCGAGCAGGCCCGTGAGCGTACGGCCGTCGGCGGTGACGACGCGGTACGCTTTGTAGTTCCCCTCCACGCTCCGCGACGGGTCGAGGATGTGAATGAGGAGTTCTTCCTTCGGGTGAACCGACATGCCGGTCAGGTCGGGGCCGACCTGCGTCCCCTCGCCGGCGTACTTGTGGCACTTCGCGCACTGGGCCGTGAACACCGTCTTCCCCTTCGCCACGTCGCCGGTCTTGTTGATGACGTGGTGCAACTCGTCGATCACCTTCTGCCGGTCCGGGCTCGGCAGGCCGCCACCGAGAGCGAGGAGCTTCTGCGCCCGCGCGGCCACGGCCTTGTCGGCGTTGTTCGCCAGCGCCGTCTTCTGATCCAGGGCCAGCAGGTCGAACCGCAACTGACCCTTCTCGACGGCGTCGAGGAAGGCCGCGGCCGAGTCCGGGCGGCCGAGCACCAGCCGCAACGCGGCGGGGCGGGCGGTGCCGGGCAGCTCGCGGAGCCGGCCGACGACCGCGGGGCCGATGGCCTTCGACCGCGACGCCCCCAGCGCCTCGAAGATGCCGGCCGCGACCGTCGGCGGCGTCTGCGGCGTGACCGCGGCGAGGAGCTTCGCGGCGGCGTCGGTGTCGTCGGGGCGGAAGTCCATCACCGACTTCGCGGCGTCGATGCGGTCGGCGTCGGCGGCCTTGGCGTCGGCGGCGGTGGCGAGGAGGCTAGTGACGACGCCGGCGATTTGCATGTCGAGCCCCTTCACGCCGCCCGCCGCCGCGAACCGCAAGAGCTTGCCGCGGGCCGACGTGGCGAGCTTGCCGAGGAGGTCGCCGACGGCCTTCTCGCCGTCCGGCGTCAGCGTCAGCGTCTTGCCCGCGGGCCAGCCGGCGGCGAGGCCAGCGAGGATGGCGTCGTCGGCCTGCGGGTTCGTGCCGAGGCTCCGCAACAGTTGCTCGATTGGCGATGGCCCCGCGGCCGGCTGAGCGGCCGCGCCGCCGGTCGGCGCCGGCCCAATCCCGCCTTTCGCGGGCGGCGCCTTCGGGTTGGTGGCGAACGTCCGGGCGACCAGCTCGACCACCTTCGCGGAGGCGGGCGGGAGCGGCCGCTCCTTGGGGGTCGCGGCGACGGCCGTGAGGAACCGAAGCGGGTGGGCGGCGCCGGCGGCGGCAGTCGCGTCCGCGAGGCCGGCCGGGTCAAGGAACGCGGGCTCCGTGAGGTGCGAGGCGATCACCTTGCTGAGGTTCGCCGCGTCCGTCAGGTCGGCGGTGGCCAGCAGGGCCGCGACGCGGACCGTAACGTCGCTGTCGGCGTAGGGCGACCGCGGCGTCAGGCCCGGTATCAGCCCGTCGGCGTGGTCGCTCAGCTTGGCTACGAGGCCGAGGTACGTAGCTCGGCGGACGGCCGCCGACGGGTGCGTGACGCCGGCCCGCACGAAGTCGAGGCCCCCCTCGGGGACCACCTTCGCGCCGAGCAGACCGGACATGGTCCAGACGGCGTGAACGGCGCCGGCGTTCAGCCCGGTCTCATCGAGGGTCTGATCTTGCACCAGCTTCAGCAGCGCTGGTTCGATGTCGCGCTGGCCGCGTTCGACGAGCAATCGCTGGGCGTGGAGCCGCCAGCCGAGGTTCGGGTGCTTCAGCGCCTCGACCAACTCCTGCGGCGACGCCCCGGCCAGCTTCGGGCCGGTGTCGGCCTTGCCGCCGTGGACGACGCGGTAGATGCGGCCGTGCGTCTTGTCGCGCAGCTCGGTTTCGTAGGCGTTGCCGGCGCCGTTCTTGAACCCGGCCGGCGTCGGGTTGTGCTGCACGATGAAGTTGTACCAGTCGTTCACCCACACGTTCCCGTCCGGCCCCACCTGGGCGTCGATCGGCGAGGCCCACTCGTCGTCGCTCGCCACGAGGTTCCAGCCGTAGGTCGCGGCAAACGTAGCCCCGTTCGGGCGGAGGGTAAACGCCGCCGTCAGGTGCCCGGTCGGCTCGCACACGAAGGCCGTGCGGTTCCAGTACTCGCGTGGGTAGGTGCGGGCGGTGTACAGCGCGACGTGCGACGCCGCGGTGAAGCCGCCGTGCCAGTCCACCTGGCGGACGTGGTCGGTCACCGGCTCGATATGGTTGTCGGCGGCGATGTTCGCCAGCGGGGTCGCGCTCAGTCCGCGAACCTTCTCCGTGTACCGGTTCGGGATCGGCATGTGGACCAGCGGGCAGCCGTTGGCCGTGCTACCGAACACCTCACCGGCCTCGTCGAAGTTCAGCCCCCAGGTGTTGTTGCTGGTGCTGCGGAGGAACTCGAGCTTCGTCACCTTCAGGGCGGCGTTGTCGGCTTCGACCTTGAAGCGGTAGAAGCCCTGCTTGAAGCTCACCCGCTCGCCTCCGACCGTGCCGTTGAACCCGGCGTAACCGATCGCCCCGTACACCCAGTTGTCGAACCCATAGCGCAGGTTGCTCGGTCCGGCGTGGGTGTCGCCCGTGGACCAGCCGCGAATCAGCTCCTGGCGCAAGTCGGCCTTACCGTCGCCGTCCGTGTCCTTGAGGAACAGCGTCACCGGCGCCTGGTGCGCAATCACGCCGCCGGCGTAGGGCAGCAGGCTCGTCACGATGCTGAGTTTGTCGGCGAAGGTGGTGACGGTGTCGCAGATGCCGTCGCCGTCGGTGTCGGTGCAGACCACGACGCGGTCGCGGCCCTGGCCGGCGGGCTTGAGCTCGTTTGGGTAGTCGAGCGTCACCGATACCCACAGCCGGCCCTTCTCGTCCCAGGCCATCGCCAGCGGTTTGCCGCCGAGCTTCTCCTCGGTGACGAACGCCCGCACCTCGAAGCCGACCGGCGTGACGTAGTGCCGCACGCTCTCGGCCGCCGGCAGCGGCTTCTGCATCCGGCCGCCCGGGTCGCCCTTCGCGCCGCCCTTCTTCCCCGCCGGGTAGAACGGCACCTTGGCCGGGACGTACTCGAACGGCGCCAGCCCCTTCGCCACCGTCGTCATGTCCGGGCGGTCGAAAAAGGTGCCGGCCAGCGCTGGGTCTTGGTTGCACGCCCAGCGGACGCCGCGCTCGAGCAGGTTGTGGAAGCCGGGGTTGCCCCAGGTGCGCTGGTCGTGGCCCCACGCGGTGTAGAAGACGCGCCCCTTGCCGTGCGTGCGCGTCCACGTCCACGGCTCCTTTACGCCCGCCTCCTCGCGGATTTCGAGGAGAGTGCGGTCCTTGTCATTGTGCTTGTGGTGGGTGTAGGTCTCGTCCCAGCTCGAGAACGAGCGGTACCCCTTGAGGATGGGGTGGTCCGGCTGAACGGGCGTGGTGCGGAACGTGCCGGTGGTGTGGCTGCGGAACTGGGCGCCGACCAGGTCGATGTACGCCGGCGAGTTCAGGAAGCAGTAGCTGGCGCAGTGGACGGGGATGAATCCCTTCCCGGACGCGACGTAGTCCAGCAGCGCCTTCTCCTGGTCGGGCGAAATCTTCGTGTGGTTCGCATACACCAGCAGGCCGTCGAACTGGTTCAGCTTCGCGGCGTTCAGGTCGTCGAGTTTGTCGGTGTAGGTGAGGGTGATGTTGCGGGCCGCGAACACCGGCCGCAATTGTTCGAAGCGCGCGGCGGGCTGATGGCCGGCGGAGTCGCCGAGGAACAGCAACTTCAGCGGCAGTAGCTCGGCGCCGCGGCCACTGTCGTGGGCGACGAACGCCGCGAGCAGGGCGGCGAGGAGCGGCGGGAGGGCGCGCATCGCAGGTGCTCCGTGCAACGCCGCAAGCGGCGAATTAGGCGTCTCGAGCCACGGCGTCGGTCAGGCGGCGGACGATCCCGGCGACGGCGCCCTGCCGCTTGCTCCCCTTCGCCGGGACGATGCGGCAGTCGGCGAACGCCGGCGGCAGGGCGCGGGCGCCGGCCTGGCGCACCACTTCGGCGAACAGGGCGGGGTCCGTCTCGAACAGGCGGGTGTGGATGAACAACGTCGCCGGGTTGAACAGGTTCAGCACCGCCGCCACGCCGACCGCCAAGTACGTCACCGCCGCCCGCAACTCGTCGGCCAGGTCCACCGCCCCCGCCGTCAGGAGGTCGATCACCTCGTCCACGTCCACGTCGCGGCCGAGTTTCTCGGACGCCCGCAGGGCCAGCGCCCGGTCGCTGGCGACGGTTTCGAGGCAGCCGCGGTTGCCGCAGCCGCACGCCCGGCCGCCGTCCGCGACCGCGGTGATGTGGCCGATCTCGCCCGCCAACCCCGAGTGCCCCGTCACCAGTCGGCCGCCGCTCATCACCCCGAGGCCGACGCCAGTCCCCACGTCGAGCATGGCGAAGTCGTCGAGCCCGCGGGCCAGGCCGTACTCGCGCTCCGCGAGGCAAAGGGCGTGCGACTCCTGGAGCAGCGTGCAGTCGATGCCGAGCCGTTCGGCCAGGTCGGCGGCCGGGGCGTGGCCGTTCGTGATCGGCAGGTTCGGCGACAGCACGCCGCACCCCTTACGATAGTCAACGAGGCCCGGAAGGCTCACCCCGAGCCCGAGCGTGGTGACACCCGGACGCGCGATCAGTGTGCGGGCCGCTGCTTCGAGTGCGTCCAACAGCGCGGGATAACTCGTCGGCGTGGGGACGGTCACGAGGTCGGCGTGCAACTCGCCGTCGAGCCCGGCCGAGACCACTTCGCAGTGCCCGCCGTCGATCGTGACGCCGAGCACCTGGGCCGTCGCGCTGGCCAGGCGGAGGCGTGGCGCGGGTCGGCCGCGAGCCGTCTCGGGGGCGTCGGCTTCTTCTAGCAGGCCCGACCTCAGCAGCGACGCGACCGCCTTCGACACCGTGGGCGGGCTCAGGCCGCACTCGCGGGCGACCTCCGCGCGCGACAACGGCCCGCGGTCCTGGATGACGCGGAGAACCTGTCGTTCATTGAGCCGCCCGACCAGCGCCGGCCGCATGGTCGTTATGACGGGCATCGTGCCGTTACCGGAGGGAGCCATGATTCCCGATATACTACTCGCCGAGCCGGGCTTTGTAAAGCGGCTTTAGTAAAGTTGATTTACAAAACCCGCCCACGCTCACGTCGCGGGTTGAGTTTGCTGTCGGCGCCGCCAGGACGCTAGGGCGAACGGCTGGAGGAATTCGGCCTTTTCGCAGCTCGCCCGCCCGCAGCGTCAGAGATTTTCTTGCCGCACGATGAAGACCGTAGACGCACGATCAGAACAAACCGATCTTGTCTGATCGTGCGTCTTCGGTCTTCATCGTGCGGCAAGAAATCTTGGCGGTGGCGCTCCCGACTTGCCCCGGGGTGGGGGATTCGCTTCAACGTCCCTTTCGTCTCCCGGCGGGAGTGCTTCGGATGACACCGGCCGGCCCCGGCCCGAAGCGCGACCCGTGGGTGCCGCGGATGTGGGAGGGGTCGGACTACCCCGCCTTCCTCCGACTGCTGGCCCGCAACCATTTCGCCGTCCACCCGCCGCAGCTCTGGATCGCCGCCGTCGCGTCGGTGGTCACGATCGGGAACATGGTCGGCCGCTGGTTCACGACCGGCCGCCACGGCGACGCCGTGCGGCGCACGGAACTGGTCGGGCCGCCGGTGTTCGTCATCGGCCATTGGCGGACGGGCACCACGCTGCTGCACGAACTGCTTTGCCTCGACACGCGTTTCACCAGCCCGACGTACCTGCAGTGTTTCGCGCCGAACCACTTCCTCCTGACGGAACACCTGCTCAAAGGGCCGCTGAAGTTCCTGGTGCCGGACAAGCGGCCGATGGACAATATGGCTGCCGGCTGGGACCGCCCGCAGGAGGACGAATTCGCCCTGTGCCTGCTGGGGTTGCCGTCGCCCTACGCGGACATCGCCTTCCCCAACCGGCCGCCGGTGTTCCCGGGGTCGCTGGATTTGTCCGGCCTCACGCCGGCGCAGCTCGCCGGTTGGAAGCGCGGGTTTCGCCGCTTCTTGCAAGCCGTGACCTACCGCGACCCGCGGCGTCTGGTGCTGAAGTCGCCGCCACACACGGCACGGGTGAAGGTGCTGCTCGACCTGTTCCCGGACGCGCGGTTCGTCCACATCGTGCGCGACCCGTACGTGGTGTTCCCGTCCACGATCAACCTGTGGAACTCGCTCGGCCGCAAGCACGGGCTCCAGACGCCGCGCGACCCGGGCCGCATCCGCGAGAAGGTGTTTAGCGAGTTCCGCACGGTCTACGACCGGTTGGAAGAGGCGAAACCGCTCATCCCGCGCGGGCAGTTTCACGAGCTGCGCTACGAGGAGTTGGTGAGGGACACGCCGGTACAGATGCGGGGCGTGTTCGACGCTTTGGGATTGGGTGGGTACGCGGACTACGAGCCGCGGTTGCGGGTGTACCTGACGGCTACGAAAGGGTACGAGGCGAATCGCTACACGCTGTCGGACGCGGACCGCGACGAGGTGACGCAGCGGTGGGGAGACGTGATTCAGCGCTACGGGTACGACGAACGTGCGAGTGGCGAGCGGCCCGCGTGAGCGGGCTGTTCCTCCGCGCAACTGATGCGCGGAGGAACAGCCCGCTCACGCGGGCCGCTCGCCTGTTGACTTAAACGAACAGCTTCGTCACGACCCAGTACCCCACCAACGCCGTCCCCGCGCCGATGGCGAACACCGCCACCAACAGCCCGACCACGACCCAGCGACTCGCCCGGCCGGTGCGGCCGGGGTTTTCGAGCGTTTGCTCCAGGAGACGGGCGTTCTTGACGTTCGCCTTGAAACCGATGTCCAGGAGGTCGCCGGCAAACGGGATCAGGCCGACGAGGGCGTCGATCCCCTGGTTCAGCACCATCCGCGTGAGCACGCTCGTCGGCGCCCCCAGCCGGTGGGCCACGAGGATGATGTAGCTGCCGATCAGCGAACTCACCGTGTCGCCGACGCCCGGGATGAGCCCGAGGAGTGCATCGAGGCCGAAGGAGATGCGAGTACCGGGGATTGTGACGGCCGTGTCCATCACCTTCGTCAGCGCCCGCACCGCCGGCAGCGCGGCCTTCGGGTCCACGTCGGTGATCAGTTGCGGGCGCGGGAGTGCGGTGGCCATGGGGTCTCCGGGTACGTCCGGTGTGGTCACTGCAAACCCCTTGCCGAACCGGCTTCGGCGCGCTCGCGGTCGTGTTCGGACTTCAGAAACTTGGCGTCGTACACGAACGTCCCGCCCGGGAGGAGCGCCGCCACGAAGCCCCAAGCCGCGGCCGTCCACTTCCAGCGCCGGGCGGCCATCGCCTGCAAGCCGGCGACCCCGAATAGGAGGAACAGCATCCCGTGAACCCACCCGACGTATTTCACCGGCCCGGGGTCATTCCCGAGCGCCTCGACGTACTTGATCGGCATCGCCACGAAGAACAGCAGGAGGCACGACACGCCTTCCGCGAGGGCGACGACGCGGAGGCGGCCGACGGGGGTCGAGAACAAGGCGGAACTCCGGGTGGGTCCGCCCATTTTACCGGAGCGTGGCCGGATCGACGCGGACGACTTTGATGTGCGTGCGCCGCCAGGTGTACGTCATCACCAACTCGCCGGCCGCGGTCTCGATCAGCGCCGGGTACGAGTACTCGCCCGGTTCCGTCTCCATGTCGCGGACTTTCCGCCACGTCTTCCCGTCGTCCGCGGACACGCCCAGGCTAATCGGCGTGCGGGCGGCGATCGTCGGGTTGTAGATCATCACCAACAGCCCAGCCCTCGTGCGCACGGCGTCGATCCCGGCGCTGGGGTTGAGAACGTCGATCTCCTCCGCGGCGGCGAACGTTCGGCCACCGTCCGTGGAAAGCGACCGGCACACCTTGTGCGACCGCGACCGCATCAGCGCCACGACGCCCTTACCGTCGGCGGTCGGCACCAGCGCCGGCTGAATTTGACCGAACTGCCGCGGCAGCGGGAACGGGTTCGAGCGCGACCAGGTCCCGCCGTCGTCGTCGGAGCGGTCGACGTAGGGCGTCCAGTTCCGGTAGCTCTCGACGGACGTGCCCGCGAGGATGATCCCGTCGGCGAGCTGGAGCGGCTTCGCCCGCACGGGGCCGTACATCGGCGTGGGCAGCATCCTCGGTTCGGACCACGTCCGTCCGCCGTCCGCGGAGGTGCGGTCGAAGCCGGTCCACGTGTCGGGCTTCGGGCCGGCCTTGTACCACAGGCGCAGCGTCCCCTGGCGGCTCTTGAACAGCACGGGGTTCCACGTCGGCTGGCCGGGCTCGCTGCCGACGACGGTGGGTTCGGACCACACCCGGCCGTCGAACGCGGACAGCCAGATTTGCACGTTCTTGGCCCCTTCCGCGTCGCCGGCGAACCACGCGGCGAGGAGCTTGCCGGGTTCGTGCTCGACGACTGTGGAGGCGTGGCACTGCTTGAACGGCGCCTTCTCGAAGATGAACATGGGGCGGACCCGGGGGAGGGGAGGGGAGGGGTATCCTATTCGACTTTACCGCTCGCGGCGTAGCACCGCGGTGCTACGCCGCGAGCGGCGGAACCACAGCTCCCGACATTCACGTTCTCCCTCCCCCGGATTAAACTTCCCCCACCTCCCGCGAACCTCCCCCCGTTGCGACGAATCACTCGGTAGAGCCCCGTCGAGGTAACACACATGGCGAAGCTGCGGATCGGCCGCGAAATCCTGAAGTCGGCACTGGACCGGGCCATCCTCACCGAGGCCGAGCGGGCCACGCTGGAGCGTCTCCTCGCCGGCGCCGCCGCGAAGGGGCCGGTCGCCGCCGAGATCGCCCAGATTCCGTCCCCGGCCCTGCGGGCGCTCCTCGATGACAGCCGACTGTCGCCGAACCAGCGCGCCGTGATCGTGATGCACGTCCACGGCATGTCCGGGGCGAACGGCTCGGACCGTGACCACGTCTACCAGACGGTCGTCGCCAACCCAGTCGAGTTCGGCAGCACGTTCGCCATGCTCGGCACCAAGACGCCGAATGCCGAGTTGTTCCTCAACGGCCGCTGGTACCCGGTCACGCTGAACGTGCAGTTCCTCAACGACAACCGCGAGGGCAACCACCTCAGCAAGGGCGTGCTCGTCCACGGCACGCTGTCGATGTGCGAGACGGCCTACGGCTTCAGCCGCTACGTCTACCCCGACCTGTTCCTCGACGACGCCGGCATGGCCCGCGAGCTGACGGTGTTGCAGGTGCTCAACCACTTCGGCTACCGCGGCGTTCAGGCCACGGCCGGCGAGTTCAACCTGAAGCTCCTCCGTGCCGAGCGCCACAGCCGCGAGCGCGGCAGTGTCGTGGTCGTGAGCGGTCCGGTGGTGACGATCAGCAACCGCTGGCTCCCCGGCCCGGAGAGCCGCGCGCTCGGCACCGCCGAGATGCCGCGCCGCTGCGTCGTGGAGGCCGAACTGGAGGTGGCGGAGGAGCAGCGGAACTACTACGCCCCCTACGGCGGCAGCCAGGAGGGGATGAGCCGGCTGCCGTTCGTGCGCGTGTTCAGCCTCGACACCAAGCAGTACGTCTACGCCGACGTGGACGACGTGCGCCCCTACGAGTTCGACGAGGAGGCGATGGGGAAGCTTCACCTCCCCGGCGAGATGCTCGGCATCCTGTCGCGGGTGTTCGGCACGCCGGTCGAGGGGCTGTTCGGCGACGTGATCAAGGGGAAGCACGGCGGCGTGGTCATCCTCGCGGCCGGCAACCCCGGCGTCGGCAAGACGCTGACCGCCGAGGTGTACGCCGAGCAGACGCGGCGGCCGCTGTACGTGCTGGAACTGGGCGAGCTCGGCACCAACGTGCAGCAACTGGAGGAGAACCTGGCCCGCGTGTTCGACCGCGTCGCCCGCTGGAACGCGGTGCTGCAGTTCGACGAGTGCGAAATCTTCCTCGCCCAGCGCGGCGAAGACCTGGAGCGGAGCGCGATCGTCGGCAGCTTCCTCCGCCTGCTCGACTACTACCAGGGCATCCTGTTCCTGACGACGAACCGGGCCGACGTACTCGACCACGCGGTGCGCAGCCGGGTGATGCTGCGGCTCGACTACCCCGACCTGGACCAGGCGGCGCGGGCGGTGATCTGGCGGACGATGCTGACCGCCGCGGGGTTGAGCCTGACGGAGGGAGCTGTGCTGGAACTGGCGGAGACGGTGCTGAACGGTCGTCAGATCCGCAACCTGACGCGGCTGGCGAAGATTCTCCACCCCGGCGGCGTCGTGACGCTGGACGAGATGCGCGGCGTACTGCGGTACGGGTGTGCGTGAGTGGGGCGAAGTCCACCCGTTGCAACGGATGGGCTTTTCACGATCCCCCTTGATTCCGGTCGGTGACCCTCCATAATTCTCACTGTCGAAGCCCAGGTGGCGGAATTGGCAGACGCACCAGCTTGAGGGGCTGGCGGTAGCAATACCGTGCAGGTTCAAGTCCTGTCCTGGGCACTGTTGCAGCACAAGGGGTTGTGGCATATACGCCGCAGCCCCTTTCGCGTTCCCCACCTCATCGCTGAAACTCTCCTGTAACAGTGTTGCCGCCGTGTTGGTCGGTGCGGCCCTGCGGAGGGCTTAGGGCGTCTGCGAGTCGGTCATCGACCGCCCTCGCCGCCAGGCGTGCCGCCCATTCCTCGCGCTGCAGGGCGAACAGGAACTCGCCGCCCCACGCCCCCTTGAACCACACGTTCCGCAAGAAATGCCCTTCCTGACGGAACCGGTGGTGGCCTACTTTCGTTGCACGGCCGGGTATGCCAGCCACTCGGCCACCGACCACACACGATCAGTCAGCCCGGCGGCCATCGCCGGGGTTCTTGAGCGCC
>Ga0209181_10002803_pt1 | contig 27993 bp, 18 predicted proteins | sample MAT05_FD_187208 | JGI IMG/M metagenome (GOLD analysis project Ga0209181, IMG submission 187208) | Freshwater microbial communities from Lake Fryxell liftoff mats and glacier meltwater in Antarctica - MAT-05 (SPAdes) (version 2) | ecosystem: Environmental > Aquatic > Freshwater > Ice > Liftoff...
TTGATAAAAAAACAGGAAAAATTATTGTTTAATGAGCAGGATAGAAAAATTACTGGAATACATGAAAACATCGGGCAAGGATAGTTTTCTGCAACATGCGCTGGCACTGGAATATATTAAGATTGGCAATGATGAAGAAGCCCGTAAACTGTTTAATGAAATTTTGCTGCGGGAACCAACTTACATCGGCTCTTACTATCATTTGGGTAAATTATTAGAGCGGGTTGGCAACTATGATAAAGCAATAAGAATTTATAAAAGAGGGATTGAGGAAGCACAAAAAGCCAATGACCATCACACCAGGATGGAGTTGCAGGGGGCGCTGGTGGATATAGAGGAGTAGTAACGTAGCCGTAGGAAAGGGGAGCCGGACAAGAAGATTGAAGCGAAGAATAATCAATGTTCAATTATCAACGCTCAATATTCAATGCAAACGGGGCATTGTATTTCCTTGAATATTGAATATTGAACGTTGTTTATTGATTATTTTTTGGGACAAACTTTTTGTTCTTTGGCCATCATCGTTGTGAACTTATTCTGTTCTTCTTTTCTTTTGGTAAAAGAAAAGAAGAATCTCTTTTGTACTGGATAACAATACTGAGCGACTCCGAAGTATGAACTTTTACCTAAGCGTATTTAGCATATTTAATAATGAATCTTTTAAAAGAATTTCGGCAGTTCGTAAAACAACAAAATCTTTTTCAACCAAAAGATAAGCTGCTGCTTGCTGTAAGCGGGGGAGTAGATTCTGTTGTGCTATGTGAGCTTTGCAAACACGCTGGTTATAATTTTATAATTGCACATTGTAATTTTCAGTTGCGTGGCGAAGAGAGTGAACGTGATGAAAATTTTGTACGGGAAATTGGTAAAAAGTATGAAGTTGAAGTATTGGTTAAAAAATTCGAAACTGAGAAATACGCAACAGAAAATAAACTCAGCATCCAGGTAGCTGCACGTGAATTGCGCTATAGTTGGTTTAATGAGCTTCTTGCCGATTTAAAAGTCAGCTCAAAATCATCAGGGTCCAAAATCCCCCCTTGGGGGGTGGGGGGGCTACTTACCGCTCACCACGCCAACGATAACATCGAAACCCTTTTAATGAATTTCTTTAAAGGAACCGGTATTAATGGCCTGCATGGCATCTTGCCAAAACAGGGTAATATTATACGCCCATTACTCTTTGCTAAAAAAGAAGAACTTACTGCATTTGCAATATCAAATAATTTAAATTTTGTTGAAGACTCTTCCAATGCTTTGGATAAATACACCCGCAATTATTTCCGTAACCAGTTAATCCCCGGTCTGCAAAAAGTGTTTCCGCAGGTAGAGGATAATCTGCTGAATAATATGGAGCGTTTTAGGGAAATTGAATTGTTGTATAATCAATCGGTACAACTTGAAAAGAAAAAATTACTGGAGAAAAAAGGAAATGAAATACATATACCCGTTTTAAAATTATTGAAGATACCAGCATTAAATACGGTTGTTTACGAGATCATTAAAGACTTTGGGTTTACTGCTCATCAAACCAATGAGGTTGCAGATTTATTAAAAAGCGAAACCGGAAAATACATTTCATCTGCCACACACCGCATCATTAAAAACCGCAACTGGCTTATTATTGCGCTAAACAAAACCATTGAAGCCGGACATATTTTTATAGAAGAAAATGATAAGCACATTGAGTTTCAGCAGGGTAAAATCAGCATTGAAATGTTGCCAGCTGCCAACTGTCAACTGCCAACTGCCAACTGGGTTGCTCTATTAAACGCTGCAGAAATAAAATTCCCTTTATTACTCCGCAAATGGAAAACCGGCGATTATTTTTATCCGCTGGGCATGACAAAGAAAAAGAAGCTGAACCGTTTTTTTATTGATCAGAAATTATCACCCACCCAAAAAGAAAAAACCTGGGTTATTGAAATGGATAAAAAAATTATCTGGGTGATTGGTCTGCGTATTGATGACCGGTTTAAAATAACAGACAGCACAAAAAATATACTGCAGCTTTCATTAACCATTACCCAATAAACTTGGATGTTTCAATTCTTCAAGAATACCTTCAAACAGCGCCGGATTCATAAAAGCAACCAGGGCAAGGGTGAATACCAACCCAAATACAGAGCCCCATAAATGTGCATCGTGGTTAACATTGTCGGCATTTTTTTTACCCATATACACACAGTAGATTATGTACAACACAGCATAAACCGTTGCTGAAATTTTTATGGCTCCGTAAATATAAATGCTGCTCCATGGGCTGAATATGATTGTAGCAAAAATCACGGCAGATACCGCACCTGATGCTCCCAGCGACCGGTAACTATAATCATTTTTATGTTTTAAATAACTGGGTATATCAGAAACGATCAGGCCCAGAAAATAAAGAAGCAGGTAAGAAATATTACCTCCCAGCCCATAAATACTAAAATACTGTTCCAGGTTGCGGCCAAAAAAGAAAAGGGTAAACATGTTGAAAATAAGATGCATGTAGTCGCCATGCAAAAAACCCGATGTAATAAAACGGATGTATTGGTTTTCACGGGCAACCCGGTAAGGCCACATGATGGTCTTATCTAAAAAACCAGCGTTAGAAAAACCAATTAGAGAGAAAATTACATTGGCAATAACCAATCCGATTGTTATAGGGTATTCCTGAAAATTCATCTGATTCTTTTTATCCCGTTAAATACCGGAAGCCAAATCTAAAGTATTCTTACTGTTTTAACCCAGATTTCAACTGCAAAATTTGGGTTTAACCAGCATCGTTCCCTGTTTCAAAAATAAAATCAGGGGCAAAAGAAAATATCCATCAAAGCCAGCCCATAATGTTAATAACCATATGTTAGTTATACCCAAAAAAATACCAAGTATTAATACTAATTACACAATAAATACGTTTATGTAGTTATTATTCTACAATTTTTTTTGTAGAAATGCTATTAAATGCATTGACTATCATCAAGTTAGTTAGTTAATGGTGTTTAAAAATTTAACCAATATCCAACACAATGAAGCCAGACTTACACAAGTTTACCGGTTATGTGCAGCCCCTAACTGCAAAAGCATGCCCTGATTTACCTGTTTATTTTAATGATTTAAAAATTTATTTTATTGGCGTAAGTCTATATAAAAGTTTATCCAATGTTATCCTAAATAAAGCAAAATGAAAACAAAATTTACCCGCTTTCTTCTTTTAAAGAAGATACTTGCAACCTTGTTTACAGGGTTATTGTTATTTGCGGTAGGTACCAAAACCCAGGCTCAACTGGGCATATATGAGTTTACAGGTGCAGGAGCATGTCCTAACCAGAACCCTTCTGTTACCACACAGCCTGCAAATGCTGTTTTTGGCAATGTAAGTTTCGCCGGGTCATCTCCATCCTGCGAAGTGTTGACTGATGCTTACCGGTTAAGGAACCTGAATAATAGCAATACGCTTGATCCGACTGAATATATAACATTTACTATTACACCTAATAGCGGCTACGGTTTATATTTAGATTCTATAAGTTTTACACATTCTGCAATTAGTTTTCAAAATACGAATACATGGTTTTTAAGGTCTAACCAGGATAATTATGCTGCTAATATTGCTTCAGGAGCGATATTAACATCTGAACAAACACCAGTAATAGCTCTGGCACCAGCGATTTTTAGTAATGCACCAGGATCCATAACCTTCAGGCTTTACGTGGTAAAAATGGGAGGTGGAGGTCAAATATGGACACTGGATGATATCAAAACCTTTGGCACCGTAGTAGTGGTGCCGCCAAACCCGGCAAACCCAACCTCAAATTCACCACAATGTTCAGTGCCAGGTGTAACCATGAATTTTACGGGTGCTCCACCGGTTGGCGAAACCTGGTATTGGCAAACAACAGCCAATGGTACAAGTACGGCTAATTCAACATCAAGCTATACAGTTCCAACTTCGGGAACTTATTATTTGAGGTCTAAGTTTGACGCAGGATCACAGGCATGGAGTTTAAGCAGTGGTAGTGTAACAGTGCTGGTAACGCCCGATGTGGCAACACCGGCATTTACAATCGGTGCAACTTCAACCCGTTGTCAGGGATCGGGCACTGTCACCTACAATGCTACAGCAATAAATAATACAGGTATAACTTATAGCCTGGATGCTGCCAGTATTGCCGGCGGTAATACAATTAATACTGCAAATGGCGCAGTAACTTACGATCTTGCCTGGTCAGGCACTTCTATAATTACAGCTGATGCTGCAGGTTGTGGCGGTCCAAAAACAGCAACACATACTGTAACTATCATTGCATCGGTTACAACTCCGGTGTTTACGTTAGGTGCAACTTCAATCCGTTGCCAGGGAGCCGGAACAGTAACTTATACAGCTACAGCATCCAATACTACCGGTATAACTTACAGTTTAGATGCTACAAGCATAGGTGCCGGTAATACTATAAATTCTTTAACAGGTACAATCACTTATGTTACTACCTGGAGCGGTACATCAACCATAACTGCCAGCGCTGCCGGTTGCAATGGTCCAAAAACTGCCAATCATACTATAACAATAACCCCAACTGTAGGTACACCGGTATTTGCTTTGGGTGCTGCGTCATCCCGCTGTTATGCTGCTGAGGTTGTCACTTATACAGCTACAGCAAGTAATAATACCGGCATAACTTACACACTTGACGCTGCCAGTATAACCGGTGGCAACAGTATCAATAGTGCAACCGGAGATGTTACTTATATAGCGGGCTGGACAGGCACCTCTGTTATTACAGCAACTGCAACTGGTTGTAATGGTCCTAGAGCAGCTACACATACGATAACTATAAATGGAGCTGTTGCAACACCTGTATTTTCTTTGGGTGCAACCAGCATACGTTGCCAGGGCGCTGCAACAGTAACTTATATAGCTACATCTGCAAACAGCACCTCCAGGGTTTATAGTTTGGATGCAGCAAGTATTACAGGAGGCAACAGTATTAATAGCTCAACCGGCGCAGTAACTTATGTTGCCGGCTGGAGCGGTGCTTCAATCATTACTGCAACTGCGTCAGGATGTAACGGCCCTGCAACAGCAAACCATACGGTTACCATCACCCCAACAGTTGGTACACCTGTATTTGCATTGGGCGCAACATCCACCCGTTGCCAGGGAGCAGGTACGGTTAATTATGGTGCTACTGCAACTAATAACACAGGAATTACTTATTCGCTTGATGGGGCTAGTACTTTATTTGGTAATGCTATTAATGCTTCAACAGGTGATGTAACTTATTTAGCTTTTTGGTTTGGTACATCAACTATTACTGCAAGCGCTGCAGGTTGTAACGGTCCAAAAACAGCTACACATACAGTTACCATCACAGCAACAGTAGGTAATGTTTCATTTGCATCTGGCAGCACATCATCCCGTTGTGTGGGCGCAGGCACTTTAACCTATACTGCAAATGCAAGTAATAATACCGGTATCACTTATACTTTGGATGCAACAAGTACTGCTGCCGGAAACAGCATTAATGTAACAACAGGAACAGTAAACTATATTGCCGGTTGGTTAGGTGCATCAACCATAACAGCTAACGCAACCGGTTGTAATGGCCCTAAAACTGCCAGCCATGTTGCTACTACCAATGATAACGTTACTGCACCGGTATTTACATTGGGTGCAACATCAATACGTTGCCAGGGCGCAGGTACCCTTATTTATACAGCCACCGCAAGCAACACTACAGGTATTACTTACTCGCTGGATGCAACTACAATTGCCTTCCCGGGTAACTCAGTAAATAGTTCTACAGGAGCCGTAACTTATGCAGCCGGATGGAGCGGAACATCAACAATCACAGCAAGAGCAGCAGGTTGTGCCGGTCCTTTAACATCGGCACATACTATTACTGTAACACCTACCGTGGGTACACCTGTATTTTCTTTGGGTGCCACATCAACAAGGTGTCAGGCAGCAGGAACGGTTAGCTATGCTGCCACTTCAGCAAATAATACAGGTTTAACTTTTACACTTGATGCTGCCAGTACAACTGCCGGCAACAGTATTAACAATACAAACGGCGATGTAACTTATGTGGCTGGCTGGTCAGGAACTTCTATAATAACAGCTACTGCAACAGGTTGCAACGGACCAAGAACATCAACACATACTGTTACAACTAATGCAAATTTAGGTACACCTGTATTTACATTGGGTGCCACATCAACAAGATGCCAGGGGGCAGGTACAGTTACATATACTGCAACAGCCTCTGCCTCTGCATCTATTAGCTATGCCCTGGATGCAACAACTGATGCCTTCCCGGGCAATGCTATCAATACATCAACCGGGGCAGTAACTTATGCAGCCGGATGGAGCGGCACATCAATCATAACTGTTACAGCAACAGGTTGCAGTGGCCCTACAACTGCAATTCACACAGTAACAATAACCCCAACCGTGGGTACACCCGTGTTTACGTTGGGTGCAACCAGCACACGTTGCCAGGGAGCCGGAACGGTTACCTATGATGCCAGTTCAACCAATACAACTGGAATAACCTACATATTGAATGCGGCCGCTGTAACTGGAGGAAACAGCATCAACGCTTCAACCGGCTTGGTTACCTATGCAGCCGCATGGACGGGCAACACCATCATCACAGCCACTGCAACAGGTTGTAACGGACCAAAAACGGCAACACACTCAGTAACAATAACCCCCACAGTTGGTAACCCGGCGTTTACCATCGGGGCATCATCTACCCGTTGCCAGGGTGGTAATACGGTAACTTATACAGCTACAGCAACCAATTCAGTACTATCTTATGCATTGGATGCAGCTAGCATTACAGGTGGCTGTACCATTAATGCCGCAACCGGGGCTGTGGCTTATGCCGCTACCTGGAATGGAACTTCTGTGGTTACTGTTACCGCTACAGGCTGTAATGGACCTAAAACAGCAAACCTCACAGTAACCATTATACCAACAGTAAGTGCACCTGTGTTTGCAATGGGGGCAACATCTACCCGTTGCCAGGCGGGTGGCCTTTTTCCATATACATCAACTGCAGCCAACTCAACAAGCATAACCTATAGCCTGAATGCTGCCAGTACAGCAGCAGGTAATTCAATAAATTCTACCACAGGTACTGTGGCCTATGCTGCGGCATGGACAGGAACCACAATTATTACAGCTTCTGCAGCAGGTTGTAACGGCCCTGTAACCAGTACCCACACGGTAACAATTACCCCAATTGTAGGTACACCAGTATTTACCGGCGGCGCAACATCTGTAAGATGCCAGGGTGCAGGTACAGTAACTTACATAGCTACTGCAACAAATACAACAGGTATCTCATACAGCCTGGATGGTTCAAGTATTTTGGGCGGTAACAGCATCAACGCTGCTTCGGGTGTTGTTACTTATAATGCCACCTGGAGCGGTATTACAACAATAACTGCATCTGCTGCAGGATGTAGTGGCCCCAAAACAGCAATACATACCGCAACAGTTACTGCAACCGTGGGTACACCTATTTTTGTAATAGGTGCCCAATCAACCCGTACCCAAGGTTCTGGTACTAGTACTTATACGGCCAATGCCACTCAAAACACCGGCATTACTTATGCGCTTGATGCGGCCAGCTTAACAGGTGGCAACACCATTAATGCAGCCACAGGTGCAGTGATCTGGTCTTCGGCCTGGAACGGCACATCCATGATAACCGCTTCGGCAACAGGTTGTAACGGGCCTTCAACGGCGCCGCATATTGTAACTATTAATGGTGCTGTTGTGCATGCTCCTCTTTACTTGTCTGGCCCAGGTCAGATTTTAGACAGGATTGACCCGGTTTCAAGAAATATTACAACTACACTTCAAACCGGCGACCTGTCATCAGCAGCTACTACAAATATCACTTTTACACAGGTTCCGGCATTATGCGCTGACCTTGTAATTAAAGCTCAGACCATATCCGTACTCACTTATGTGAGTATTACCAGTGGTACCATGCCTGCCAGCCCTAATATTACTGCCCAGATAAAATATGGCAGTACCAATATTATAACATTAACCAATCCTATTTATAATTCGTCAGCCCAGATGTTGACCTGGACTGCTGTTTTGGGTGCTGATGTAACGGTACCAAGCGGCCAGGCTATTGCGCTGCAGGTTACCACAGCCCAGGCGGGTGTAGTGTTTAAAATTCTCTACCGCAGTGTGAGCAAGCCATCCAGAATAAGTTTGTTCCCTGTTTCTACCTTTATTGATATTACTTCATTCAATGTATTTAATGCAGTGTACCCGGGCGGCAGTACACGTGTGAGTGGTAATCCGGGCACCACTATGTATGCAAGGGCGGTAGTAACTACCCCCTTTGGTTATACTGATATAACCAAGTTGACTATTAATTTTAATCCTCCGGGAACAACGGTAAATGTTACCTGTGTAGATTCAACTACCTGCACCCGCACCTATGAATATCCATGGACGATCCCTGCCGGCTTTGGCAATATTGCCATTATGGCAACGGCTTTTGAGGGGTATGAAAATATTATCAAAAACTCAGAAGTAGTTAACTTTTCAACCTGCCTTATTTGTGCACCGGTTGCAGTATCCGACTCAGCAAGCGGATCAGGTGGTGCACCTATTACAGTAGATGTGCTTGCCAATGATTATGACCCTAACAATAATATAAATCGAAGTACCCTGGCCATTTCTGTTCAACCAAGTAACGGATCGGGATATCTGTCAAATGGTAAAATAGTTTACCTGCCAAATGGTACGTATGCCGGTCGTGATACATTAACTTATCAGATTTGCGACAGTACAGCACTTTGCAGCACGGGCCAGGTATTTTTCACAATCAATCCTTTGCTGATTGATCTATGTTCGGATGCCACAAAAACACACACCTATTACATACCTTATCCCGAAGATCAGGCACGCACTGCATTGGTAGCCTCTGCAAGTAATGCAATACCAAGTGGCAATATACGCACAGTCATAAGTCTTAAAATGCCATACCCCGGCATGACCATTGTATGGGATGAATGGGAAGATGGTTATGAAATAAATGCGCTTAATCCAGCCCAGGCTACTACCAGGGTATGGGGCGATGGTAATCCCTATAACGGTATTGCACCGGGATACGCAACTGATATTATTCCTGCTGGTGGAAGTATTGTATTGGATAATACCATGCCTTCCAATCCCAGGATACCATCAAATATATTTTATGATGGAAAGGACAAGGTCACATCCAGCGGGCAGGTGGCAATAACCCAGGTTGCAGGAGAACCCACCTGGTTGCCGGTGCAATCCATCAAAACAAATGTTACTTCTGTATTTGATTTTGGACAGTCCTTTACCATTCCGTTGGGACAAAATTTCCCCAACCGGGATTTTAGATATACCGCACTATTTATAAGAGCGTCTCAAAATAATACTGCAATCAGTATAGATAAAGACAATAATGGATCTTTTGAAACCATTGATACTTTAAATGAGGGCGAGTCTCTATTAGTAAATGGAGGTGTAATGGTTGGGGCTACTGTCACGAGCGATAAGCCGGTGGGTGTTGAATTAAACAGCGGCGGGGTAGATCAGTATTCAATCCGCAATGCACCCATTTATCCGGCAACATGGTATTCAAATACCTATTATACACCCGTACCCACTTCAGATAATGCGGGTGATAATCCAAAAGATACTTCCGTAGTTATGTTTTACAACAGTTTGAACAGGCCAATCAGCATCAACTGGACATCCGGTGCTCCTGCAAACGGAACAATTAACCTGCCTGCAAAAGGTGTGGTAAGGTTTCCGTTAGCCTATTCAACAACGGCAGCGTATAAATTTGTGAACCCTACAGGAGAGGCTTTTACTGCCATCGAAATTGTGGATTCTTACACACCCGGCAGCGGTGGAAATGATGGCACAACTTATGACTGGGCCTTTAATCTTATTGCAGAAGCCAGATTAACCGACTTTGCAACAGTGGCATGGGCTCCGGGAGGACTTGACCTGGTAGCACCTGCCGGTCCCGATGTAAATGGTAACCCGATATGGGTAACTCCAACGGCCAACACAACAGTTTACGTAAAGTATGACGGTAATGTAAGCGGCACTACAGGGTTAACAAGCCCCTGTGGCTTAAAATACGATATTGCTTATCCTTTGAATGCACTCAATTACCAGAAAATACGTGACCCTAATGATAACGACCAAAGCGGTATTGCGGTTTACACCTGCAACGGTGCTAAACTGGCTGCTGTTTATGGAGAAGATCCGCAGGGGTCAGGTACAGGTATTGGCGTAGCCTTTTGGGATGTGGGTACTACCATTCAGCCGTTTTGTAAGCAAAAACTAATTTTTGCAAATGACGATTACGGCCGTACAATGGTAAACCAGCCGGTAACCATTCCTGTGTTAAACAATGACTTTGGATTCCTTTCAGTGGTTGATCCTACTTCGGTTAACAATGCAGGGTTGCTGCTGGCAAAACATGGTACAATATCCATCAATGCCAATGGTACAATTATTTACACACCCAACCCGGGTTATGTAGGTAAGGATACTTTTGAATATGCTGTTTGTTCAACACCATCGCCAATTGTGTGCGATAATGCCAAAGTGTATGTAGATATTGCCGTTTGCCCTGCACCATTTAATCAAAATGTGATAGCAGGCCAGGCATTTCTGGATAAAAATGAAGATGGACTCAACAATGATGGCGGTACAGGCTTTGCCGGTGCAAAAGTGTATTTATATGTGGATGGAAACTGCAATGCAACCATCAATGCCAATGAACTAAAAGATTCAGTAATTGTGGACGCATCCGGTACCTACCAGTTCGTTACCTATCCCGAAAAATTTGTAGGCGATGATTTTGACGGAACTGGCGGAACAAATACCTGTGCAGCAGGATCAGACGGTAATGCAGCATGGATAGGCAACTGGACGGATATAGGAGACCCTTCTGTTGGTTTTTGTAATAATACGCAGACAGCAGCTAATACCGATGCTGAAATTGTAAAAGACGGCACTTTCAGTTTTGCACTGCGTTTAAAAGATAACAACGTTTCGGCTACCCGTACGGTTAACTTGAGTGGTGCTTCTTATGCCTTCCTCTCGTTTTCATACAGGCGTAAGAGTGCAACGCTAACTGCCGGAGAAGATGTTATTGTGCAGGCTTCAAAAGACGGAACTACTTTTGGTACGGTATTTACCATTGCCGGCGACGGAAATACAGATGCTAATTATGTTACGATATACAACCAGGATATAACCAATTATGCTGCAGCGACCACTTACCTGCGTTTTTTAACCAATAATGCGGTTGATGATGCTGATACGGTGTATATCGATAATATTAAAGTACAGTTCCTGCGGTATCCGCAATGTTATATCACCAGGCTCGATCCTGCAAGTGTTCCTGCATTCCATCATACCACAACGATACTGCAGCGCAGCTTTACTGCCACCAGCGCACAAACCTGCCTGGCTCCGTTTGATTTTGGTATTGCAAAAGATAAGATAGCAGTGAGTGGGGCAATGTTTAATGATGCCAATGGCCTGATGGATAATTTGGTTAACGGTACAGGAATGGGAGTTGTCACCGGTATGACTGTATATGCCTACCTTGTAGACACATCTGGCAAAGTCGCATATCGTACCACTTTAGCGGCAGGTGGTGCTTTCTCTTTTCCTGCTGTTGACATACTTACCAATTTTACACTCAGGTTATCTACCACCAGTTTAAATATAGGCGATAACGCTCCTCCGGATGTGGGCCTTCCGGCAAATTGGTTACCAACCGGCGATTGCTATGGTGTTAACAATAATGCCGGTATAGGCAACAGTGCAATTACCCCAATTGTTGGTATTGCGGTTAATACCGGAACAGTAAATATAACCGGCGTAAATTTCGGTATAGAAAGATTACCCGACTCTGATGATAAGAGTAAGAATTATACTGTTAATGTACCGGGTTTGCAATACGCAGTTCCGGGGCTCACCGGCTCCGATCCTGAAGATGGCATCCTGGGAGCCGGTAAAACATACAAAATTACCGGCGTGCCCACTAATGCAGTTTTATTTTACAATGGTGCATTGGTTTCAACAAATATGGTAATCACTTCTTTTAATCCGGCTTTGCTCTTGATTGATCCAGGTGATACTGCACACCTTAGTACATTCACTTATGCCTCTATGGATGCTGCGGGATTGTATGACCCATCGCCAGCAACAGTAACAATAACCTGGAACCAGACACTGCCAGTTAAACTCATCAGTTTCAGCGGCCGGTTAAATGGTACCAAGGTTGATCTGAATTGGGTAACAGCAAATGAATTGAACACCAAACAGTTTGAAGTTGAGCGTAGTGCAGATGGGCAGGCTTTCACTAAGTTTGCAACCGTTGCCGCCAGGGGTAATAGCAACACCGCAATCAGTTACGATCTGGTAGATCCGGTTCCATTAAAAGGGGTGAGTTATTATCGCCTGAAGATGGTTGATATTGATGGCAAGTTTGAGTACAGCCAGATAATTATTATCCGAATTGATAACAGTATACAGTTGGTTACCAAGGTTGCACCCAATCCATTTACAGGTAAAATTGATGTGTACTTAACACTCACACATAATACACCCGTCGATTTCAGGTTTATTGATATTAATGGCCGCATGGTATTCAGTAAATCGGTAAAAGGCCTGAAAGGTTTTAACTGGTTTACCATTAACGATCTTGATAAACTACCCAGTGCGCCATACATGCTGCATATTAAAACAGATGATGCCACCATTGTTGAGAAGTTAATCAAACAACAACAATAATTCCGTCCGTACACTATAAGCTAAAGCCCTGCAATTTGTTGCAGGGCTTTTTGTTAGCCACGGATACTTCGACAGGCTCAGTACACTGATTTACACGGATTTTTTTCCACAGGCAAATAACACAGAAGAAATACATGTTCTTTTCTGTGCCTCTGTGGCAAATCAAAATCTGCTGCAGGCAGAATCAATAAACCAATCCATGAAAATCCATGAAATCTGTGGCAAAGAAAAAATTGCGTAGCAGTTTCAAAATAATTATTGGGTAAACCTAACTATGATGATATTTTTCATTGCGGTTAATACTGCATGCCCGATAAATTTGTTCAGCTAAAATCAACCGTACCAACTGGTGCGGAAAAACAAGTTTTGATAAACTCCATTGGTAATTGGCTCTCTTTTTTACTGCTTCACTTACTCCAAAAGCACCGCCAATTAAAAACACAATTTGCTTTGTGCTTTCATTTGCCCTTAGCTGTATAAAGTTTGCAAGCTCTTCGCTGCTTAATTGTTTTCCGTTTTCATCAAGCAGCACTAAGCAATCTTCTTTTTGCAAAAGGTTGATGATTATTTCACCTTCTTTTTTCTTTAGGTCTGTTTCGCTAAGACTTGCTGCATTTTTTGCAGTGGCAATAATATTCCATTCAACAGGGTAGTAGTTGCTTATTCTTTTTGTAAAAAGTTCAATGCCTTCTTTTACAAAAGGTTCATTATTTTTTCCGATGGTCCATAACTGAAATTTCATCGTGTAAAAATAGGCAGTAATTTTTTATGATAATTTATCAAATCCATTCATCTCTTACTGCTGCATCAAGCGGTGCATAGTTAATGTATTGCACAAATCTTGGTATGGTTGAGGTATTGGCGCTGCTGCCATGTGGCAATGCCTGGTGCCAGATAATAAAATCGCCTGCATTGGCAACAACGGGTTTTGTACCTAATGCATAAATATCTTCGTTGCGGGGATTGGTACCTGGCGGTAAACTGTTTAACCACGATTCAATTTTATTTTGAAAACCCGGCACCAATGTAAATGCACCCTGGTTGGCAGCCGTATCAGCTAAATATAGAATCCCCTGTAAGCCAAACGGAATGGGCAGGGTAAGGCTTACATCCCAATGCATTTTAGGGCCCGGGAATTTCCAGGTATCTGTTTCCGGCGGGTTAAAACCAACACGGTCTGTATTAACCCAAAGGTCTTTCCGGTTCCATAATTGCTCGTAAGCTTTTTGTATTTTTAGGGAAACCCGGTTTTTTTCAAGTGCAGCATGCTGAAAAAGCTGTACCATAATTCCCTGGCGTGCAGGATGAGTATTATACCAGGTGAAAGGGTCATCTCTTTTAATTTCAATAAAATCGCAAATGGCTGCAATGGTATCTTCGCAATCGGGTTTTGATATGGCTTCCCTAATAATGATATAGCCATTTTCTTTCCAAAACTCAAGATCTTCTTTGCTCAGTACCTTTTCAATATTGTCGCCATTGCAAACAGTTTCTCTGTTATGGATATAATTATTGAAATCCCCAATTTTATCAGTAGCAAGTTTATTTTCATTTACAGCTAATACCCAGTTTTCAAAATCAGTAAAGTTGCAGGAAGCGTTGTACACCTGCACTAAAGTCTGTTCCAGTCCCAGCCCTAATACAGCCAAAAGTGATATATCGATATTCCATTCTTCCGCAAATGCATCTGCAGTAATTTTGCCTGATTTTTTTAATTGGCATTTCTCCCAATATCGTTTTAAATGCATCACGCCAATAGTGCCGGTCTCAGACGATGCAGAAATATTTATTACTGTACTTTCCATTTTTTAAATCACAAGTTTTAAAGATAGAAATAAAATAGTCACCTGTTCTGAATGTAGGTCAGTCTGTAATAATAAATTAAATCCCGCTGAGCCTCGCCGCTTCAATTTTATTGTAAAGTACAAATGATCTTTCTAAAAAAAACGGTACAGTTTCATTCCGCTTTTCTTCATTAAAAATCTGTTCAGGAAATTTTGCATGAAAGCCTGCCCTGTTTTTCATCAACAGTTTCTCTTCATCCGAAATGTGCAGGCCCGTAACTGCAGTAATAGTGTTCACAATTTCCATGGCACCATCATGGTAGTTAAGCGCATAGGCCGATTTATCTTTTTGTAAAATTTCCAGGAATGCATCTAAATAACTTTCAATCACCATACCCATGTATGCATCAAGTTGCACAGTTGATATTTTGTCTTTATCAAAACCAAAAATATCAGCTTCCAGTAAATTGGGGATGGCCTGCATGCCTCTTTTCTTTTGCTGAGATCGTAGCACTTCATCAGGCTTTCTATACAATAAAAAAAAAGGAACAGCAGGGTATAATGCTCTCAATTCTTTGTAAAAATGTATATGCCAGCTATCTGTTTTAATAAAAAGCTGTTGATGGTTTTTGTTTCGTTTTGAAGCATATAACCCAATGGCTGCTTTCAATTGTGGTAATATGACAGGCATGCAGTCATTCCTTTTTCCAAAGCGTAGTAAGTCATCAAAAAAAGGCACTTCCGATAAAATGATATTTGCAGGCTGCAGGCTCAGCATTTGCGAAATTAAAGTAGAGCCGCAACGGGAGATATGAAAAATAAAAGCGGTTGGTTCAATAACATCCATCTCTTTTACCCAATCAACCAGTACCTCTGTACTGCTCATGCACATTTGCAAGTGTCCGTTTTGTGGCAGTGAGCGGCATGATGAAATCGTTTCGTCAAAAAATGGTTCAGTAAAATCTTTGTTGCCAACATACAGCCACCGGCACAGGGTTTTATCATCAGCCTGTAATTTTACAGGTATCCATCCTTTAACAGCGCAGTCAGTTTTAGGGGTCATAATTTACATTGGTATTTTCGATTTTAAAAAACTGGACAGGATGTCGTGAATGCTTTTGTCTACCAAAGTTTTCCAGTCATTTTCACCTTCCATAATCTGTCGCCTTATTTCAGTTGCAGATATAGATGCCACAGCTTCTCCCACACTGATCTCATTTACTTCGTATCCTACACCCCGGCCATAATTAACCGACGCAATATCCGGAATGATGATCACTTTTACCAGGGCGTTATCAGCATACACTTTTTCCCAAAGTAATTTTACTTCAGCCGCAGGCAGGGGGTTTGCGTCATCCGGTTCTATATCCCTGATGGCGATAAGCACCGGTTTTTCTTCCTTCAAAAATGTATCAAAAATATGCATATGTCCTTTGTGCGGACTTTGATACCGGCCTATAAATAAATTGTATCTCATTTGTTTGCTGCTTTAAATATTTTATCGGTACATGCTGCAATGCCCAGCACTTCGGTATCCAGTAAAACCTCCGGATTTTCCGGCGCATAATATGGAGCCGATATACCGGTGAAGTCTTTTATTTCGCCGGTAATAGCTTTGGCGTATAATCCTTTTGGGTCTCTTTCAATACAGACTTTTATATCGGTACATACATATACTTCAATAAAATTTTTGCACATGGTCCTAATCTCATTACGGGTATCTATATAGGGCGATATAAGCGAAACAATAACAACTTTGCCCTGGCTTTCAAGCAATGATGCCATGTAGCCTACATTTAAATTATGTTTCTTTCTGGATTCTTCATCAAACCCTGTTTGATGAATCACTTTTCTTATTTCATCTCCATCCAGCAGCACCGGCACAACTCCTTTCTTTTTATATTTTTCAACCAGTGCTTTTGCAATGGTTGTTTTGCCGGAGCCACTTAAGCCGGTTAAAAAAATAACAGCAGGCTTTGTTTTAAAGCCTGTAATTCTTGCCCACATTTCGTCAAAAAAGTAATAAGAAAATATTTTAATAATGGAATCAATAATACCGATGGATATGGATGCAATCAGGTTCCCGGTTAAAATAAAGGCAATTACAAAAGTGATGATGGAACTGTAGAACCGGTAAACAATTGCTTTGATCAGTTTTAATTTATTAAACATGGAACTAAGATACTGAAGGATTAAAAATTTCCGGATAAATAAAAAAATACACCGCAGTTATTTTCCGGGTATTAATAATTCTTTTTCAAGTTCATCAGCCATTTTATTACTTACTGCTGTATTCATTTCCCTAAACTGCATAATCATTTGTCTTTTTGTTGCTTCATTATACATGCCGCTGGTATCTTCAATTTCTTTTTTTACCGGGCAGGCAGCACTTGCAAAAATTTCCTTCACCCAATCATTAACTACGGCATCTACCACCAGGTGCACCCGGTTGATGTAGCTTTTATTATGAATGGCATGAGGTAGGTTAAAATTCATATACCAGCATTCCCCTTCTTTTAAATGCATCTTTTCTTTATCAAGCAAAAATTCCACATCAGTATGCGTACGTACCGGAATATGCAATCGTATTTCTCCTCTTTCAAAATTCAATTCGGCATCACGGTGTTCTTTAATAATGCTTCCAGCATTCAGTTTCAGCAGGCGCACTGCCTGTAGGGGGCACTTAAAATTCTGCAATACTTGCTGCAGGTAAGGACTGCTATCTAATAAAACAGTATCACGGTAATCCCGGTTTTCGGTGGGAGAAATAATGATGTCATCAACTTTTCCGGCTATGCTCCGTAAAGGTATTGCGTTCCATTCGCCTTCGTAATGTTTTACCTGGTAATGGGGTTGCCAGTTCATAGAATTTAAGGCATCTGTTTCCTGCTGCAACCGGCCTGCATCAAAAAAAAAAGGTAACTGAAGATATTTGATGATGTGCATCCTGTTAATATGACTGTTTATTCATCCGGACTAAAGCAGTTTAGCATGATTTGGTAAATGCAACATTATTTTTTCTGCCACGTTTATCAAAAGCAATTTCAATTTTACGGATCGCTAAACCCGTATCTGCCGCATGGTTAATAATAACTTCTTCTTTATTTTTATTTAGCGCAGTAAGCGGATGTTTGCAAAAATTATCTGCGTGTCCGCCAATGATTACATCAATATGGGTAGATGTTGCCGCCAGCGAAAGATCATCTAAATGGTTGTCTGCTTTATATCCAAGTTGCGAAAGGCAAACCACCAGGTGGCAGTCTTTTTCTTTTTTTAAATATACGGCCAGGTCATTGATGCCTGCGGCAGAGGCGGCATCTTTATTTGCACTAATAATGCCTGTTTTGATATTGCCTTTGTAAACAATGCGGTAATCATTGGCAGCAACAGCATTGGGGGCATCTGCATACATGGATGCATCGTAACCACTGTCTGCTGCTTCATTACCTGCATGCAGCATGATCAGGTTTGCGTAATTGTTTTTCAGTTTTGCAATTTGCTCCAGGGGCTGGGTATTACCCAGGCTGCATCCGGTATGTGCCAGCACCAGGCTGTTGTTATTGATGCGCAAACCGGTTACAGGGCTAAGACTGTTGGCTAAAGATGTAAAAGGTTTGGTTGCCAATAGTGCGGTAGCAGCCATGCTGCCATGCAGCAGAAATTTCCTTCTGTTATTCATGTTAGTTGAGGTTGATGCTGTTTTTTAATAGGCACAAAATAACATTTAACAATGTATCATGCAAATAAAAAGAGTTTAAGATACAAAATAGTTTTGCTCATATATAAGTAATAGTCAATCTGCCGGTATCGTTACTTACAGGGGACTGTAAAAAACAGGCTGACTGTTTAAAGCCGTTTGGCCTACATGAATTACAACAATAAAAGTTGACCATCCATTTATTTTTAACAGCTTTGTATAGTAACTTTACTAAATAAAAATACCAGAGCAGCCAATGCAGGAATATAAACTTTACCCAACGGCCGAAATTAATTTTGATGTGTGTTTTAAAAAGTGTGTGCTGTTTTTAAATGAAATAGGCATTGAAACAATATATAAAAAACTGGATAAGTACTGTTTTTTGCCCGGTCTTTCTATCCGCAATGGTGCAATCATTATAGACAAGGGAGGTCTTAAATATCCCGGCGACTTATTGCATGAGGCAGGGCATATTGCTGTTGTACCCGCAGCTGAAAGATATACGCTTACGGCTGCATCCATCGAAAAAAGAGAAAACAGAGAGGCTGAAGAAATGATGGCTATAGCCTGGTCTTACGCAGCTTGCATACATCTGGATATTGACCCGTATTTTGTATTTCATGATGTGGGTTACAAAGGCGGAGGCAGTTGTATAGCAGATAATTTCAACAATAAAAATTATTTTGGATTACCCATGCTGCAATGGAAAGGCATGGCCGCAGATGAAAAAAAAGCAGCGGACTTACAGGTAAAACCCTATCCATTTATGTTAAAATGGGTGCTTGATTAAGTTTTAGTAAAGAAAAAATTATTCCTCAATCAAAAGCTTGACAGTATAAAATAATTAATTTACATTTAAGCTTTCTTAATAAAATCTTCACACTAAACCTCTCTCATTATGGACGGAACAATTGCAGAAATTCGCATGTTTGCAGCAAACTTTGCACCCAGGTTCTGGGCTTATTGCAATGGGCAAACATTGCCTATTGCCCAAAATCAAGCACTCTTTTCCCTTTTAGGTACAACCTTTGGTGGCAATGGTACTACAACTTTTCAATTACCCAATATGCAAAGCAGGGTGGCCATTGGCACAGGTATTGGGCCTGGCTTAACAGCTGTTCAACTCGGCGAAACAAAGGGTACAGAAAACAATACATTAACTGCTGCTAATATACCGCAGCATACCCATGCAATTACAGGCGCTGCTAAAATGCTTACCACAACAGCAGCCGCCAATTCGCTTACACCAAGTGGCAATTATTTTGCCAATGATGGCAGTCCCAAATACAAAACTTCGGGCAGCGGTACTATGAAGCCAGCTACGGTTGCAGTGGGATTGGGTGCATCTGGTGGTACACCCGTAAATAATATAATGCCATATACCGCCATCAGTTATATTATTTGTATGGTCGGCATATTCCCATCCAGGAATTAATCAAAACATTTAATTAAAATATTCAAAATTATACAATCATGGAAGGTTACATTTCAGAAATAAGAATGTTTGCAGGTAATTTTGCACCCAGTTCCTGGAATTTTTGCAACGGCTCTCTGCAGTCTATTGCACAAAACACTGCACTATTTGCTTTAATAGGCACCACTTACGGCGGCGACGGGCAAAACACATTTGGCTTACCCGACCTGCGGAGCAGGGTACCCGTTCATACCGGTCAGGGAGCTGGCCTTAGTAATTACCAACTTGGGCAAATGGCCGGGTCGGAGAATATTACACTTACTGCTTCCAACGTAGGTGGCCATACCCATGCTGTAAGCGGTAATGCAGGTATTGTAACCGCAAACGGCGATGGACAAACACCCGTTGCGGTTAATAATTTTCCTGCCAACAACGGCGACCAGATCTATAACACCGCCACCGATAACAGTGCAATGGCACCGGTTTCGCTTACAGGTGTTACCGTAGCGCCGCAAACGCCCAATGGTAATACACCTATAGGTAACATTCAACCATACCTGGCTATGAATTTTATCATTTGCATGGAAGGTATATTTCCAACTCAAAACTAACTTTGTAAAATTATTTAAATACAATAATCATGGAAGGAACAATAGCAGAAATAAGAATGTTTGCAGGCAATTTTGCACCCAGGAACTGGGCGTTTTGCTCATCACAAATACTAGCAATTGCACAAAATACAGCCCTGTTTTCAATATTAGGTATTACTTATGGTGGTAACGGGCAAACCACTTTTGCATTACCTGATTTCAGGGGCAGGGTACCTGTTGGGGCAGGCCAGGGGCCCGGCCTTTCAAGTTACAGCCTGGGCCAGGTGAGCGGGAGTGAAACCAATACAGTAGCCAATGCCAATTTTCCGGCACATACCCATCCTTTCAGCGGCTCTGTTACCATGCCCGGTAATGCAGCCAGCGGTAATGCTGATGTGCCCCAAAGCAATTACCCGGCCGGGCTTACCGGTACCCCTATGTATTCAACTGTTAACAATGGCAGTGGTTTGGGCAATATGCAACTGGCGCTCTTGGCAGCACCCGCAGGTTCATCAATTCCTGTTAATAATATACAGCCGGTTATGGGCATGAATTATATCATTTGCATGTTTGGTATTTTTCCTTCAAGAAATTAATTTATTGTAATTAATTATAAACCCGGCCTGTTGAAACGGATGTTTTTTTACAAAGTTTCAGCAGGCTGTTTTGTGTTTAACCCAGATTTTGCAGTTGAAATCGTAGCGAGGGTTTCAAATACAAAACAGATAAGGTTTTCAGGTTATTTTTTGGATGAAGAAATAGTGAACTATTTTCAATTAAAAAAATGTTGTGAAAGGCTTAGCTGTGAAGGATTTGGAAGCCGCAGTAGATTTCAACTGCAAAATCTGTGTTTAATTCTCTGTTCAATAAATTGACATTCAGTCTTAACTTCACCCTTTTTAAAAAACAGTACAATCAATAGAGATATGCCTACCATTGGAGTTTTGCTTCCCGGATCTACCCTGTACCCTTCCATCGGCATGGACTTTTTACAAGGCCTTAAATCCTGTTTAAATTTTCACCAGTATAACGGTGTTGATTACCAGATAAGCATGATTGGTTACGGACTTAAAGAGGATGAGATATATGCAGCCGCAGAAAGATTGGTAGTAGCTGATAATGCAGATGTTGTGATAGCTTTTGCAGCAGATTATCATGCAGTTAAACTGTCGCCTTTATTTGCCACCGCCGGTAAACTGTTAATTATCACCAATGCCGGAGCCAATTACCCCGAAGCATTTACAGTACCGGTAAGCCATACCCTGTTTCATTCGCTCAACGAGTGCCTGTGTTGTTTTCTTACCGGTAAATATGCTGCCCGGCAGGAGGGTGGGCACGGTGCCATCATGGCAACTTCGTTTTTTGATGGCGGGTACAGGCATGCACATGCTATGAACAATGCCTTTGTACTTTCTGGCGGAGAGATAATGCACAACTATGTAAGTCATTTTAAAAAAGAAGAATTCAATACAGATTCGCTAACGGCATTTATCAAAAACAATCCAGATGTAAAGAAGTTGCTGGCTGTTTTCAGCGGCGATATGGCCCGGTTCTTTTATAAAAACCTGGCCGGTATGCAAAATGAACATAAACTGCAATGGTACGGTTCGCCCATGATGTTTGATTGTACCCCTGGTGATTTTGCAGAGCCCAAACCCGCATTGCCGGTAGCTGTAATTGGTTATACCAACTGGGTGCCCCAACTGGATAATGAAGCCAATCATGCAATGCAGCAAAACTGCAAAAAAGCAAACGGAAAAGATGCCAATCTTTTTTATATGCAGGGATGGGAGAACGCCCTGCTGTTGATGGAATATTTACAACAACGAAAAGACGCAACTGGTACAGAAGCTGCAATCAATCAACTGAGCAATAAAAAAATACACAGCCCGCGGGGAACGATTAATGTAAATGAAGAAAGGTATCTACTTGCCCCGGCTTACCTGTTAAAGGCAAGCGGCAACCTGCAGATAACTGTTGAAGACTGTATGACCGATACTTCAGCCACCTGGCAGGAAATGCGGGCACAAATACCCGACGAGCCCTTTTCATCCTGGCGAAATACCTACCTCTGCATATGACGGGGCCAATCAATATCATGGTTTTGTGCAACAACGAAATGGCTATACCGGCCATGCAGCAGCTATACATGAGCGGCAGTTTAAAAGCTGTAGTGGTTCCAGAAAAAAATACTTCGTTGTTAATCCTGCTTAAACAGATGCTTACAGGTACGGGTATAGGCCTGGTTAGCGTAAATAAAAAAAACCTCCAGACAAAAATTAAAAGTCTGGTTACAGAAAAAAATATTACAACAGGCTGGATGATGACATTTGCCTACATCATACCAAAGCCTTTGCTGGGGCTGCTTCCGGGCGGATTTGTTAATTTTCATTACGGAATTTTGCCAAAATACCGTGGCCCTAATCCAGTGCTGGCACAAATGCTGAATGGCGAAACAGAGAGCGGAATCACCATTCATTTAGTTGATGAAAAAATAGATACCGGCCCTATTGTAATGCAACAAAAAATCCCCATCAATGATACAGATACTTTTGGCATACAGTTGCAAAAACTGGGTATGCTGGGTGCTTCCATGGCCATGAATTTTTTGCAGCTTTGCAGGTTACACAAAATCCCTCTTGCTGTTGCACAGGATGAAACAAAGGCCATGTATTTTAAAAAGCCGGTAGCTGCCGACCTGATGATAAATTGGGACAAGATGGGCAGCACTCAGATCATCCGGCTTATCCATGCCTGCAATCCCTGGAACAAAGGTGCCGGAGCATTGATTGGCAATACGGGTATCAATCTTGTTGACGCTGAACCCTGCGATGATATTCCTGTAACCCAAAGCCAGCCGGGAACAATTTTGGCCTTGGACGAATTGTCGGGTTTAAAAATTTATTGTTTTGATAATAAACTGATAAAAGTCAATATAATCAGCACTTCCGAAGGCTTTTTTGCTGCAAAAAAATTGCGAAATTTTGGAATTAAAGCGGGGGATAGATTTTTATCTCCAAATTTTTAGGATTTTAAATTAAATATAATACCTTTAATACTCTTTTAATGTGTCGCTATGCTTTCACAGGTATGGCATCCCTTTTTAAAGATTTCGATTTTGCCTTATTACCAAACAACCTCATTTATGAAAAAAAGTTACCAACTGCTTTGCTTATTGCTTGCTTTACTGGTTTTCTCAACCAAATCTTTTTCGCAAAATAATCTTGCACCTGGCGATCTCGCTATAGTGAGTTACCAGTCAGACTTTGATCCCCAAAATGCTTTTACTCCGGGCTTGGCCGAGTTTGAAGACCGTTTTTCTATAGTGGTATTAAAACCCGGTGGGATTGCTGCCGGTACAGTAATATATTTTACCGAACGCGGGTGGAATGCCGTGTCAAACACCTGGCATGATGAAGATTACGCCCCGTTCACATTTGGATTGGGTAGAGAAGCAGTGATACAATGGACAGTACCCGCAGGTGGCATAACACAGGGAACTGAAATATTTTTCATAAACAAATACCACGATGAGGTAGCATCGCCCAATGAATATTATGACTGGGCTGCTTATGCTAATGAAGCAGGTACCGTACTAATTAATAACCTTGTGAATGTAACACCCATTGTACCTGCTTCAAACAGTACAGATGGTATGAACTTTACTTTTGGTGGTGACCAGTTATTGGTTTACCAAACCGGTCCGGTTGGCGGCCCTACAGGTGGTTATAATAATACAACAATCAGGTTTATTACTGCATTGCTTGCCAATAATAATGGAACTACTACTTATGCTGCCTGGGATCCAACCCCGGGACCAAATCTTAATGAAAGCAGCCTTCCGCCAGGTTTGGTAAATGGCCAAACTGCTTTTGTAATGTCTCCGGGCCCGCTACCGGCAGCTTCTACAGCGGCTAATGAACCAGATAATGGAAAATTCAGCAATTGTGCTTTAAGTGTTGCGGGTGCATGTGCAGCATTACAAATGTCAACTATCATTTATGCAACTACAAACTGGACTTACAATAACGCTGTATTCCCGCTAGGCACTTCAAGTAGCCTTTGTACATATAGTATTTTACCGGCTAATACCATTACGCTTAGTTCGGCAGCTGGTACCAATGCACAAACAGTTGCTATAAGTATTCCCATTACCAATATTACTTATGCTACAACTGGGGCTTCCGGTGCAACCGTAACCGGTTTGCCCGCAGGCGTAACTGGTAGCTGGGCAGGCAATGTGGTAACTATCAGTGGTTCGCCTACAACAAACGTAGGTTCTCCATTTAGTTACACAGTAACTTTAACAGGTGGATGTGGAACGGTAACTGCAACAGGAACCATAACAGTAACTACCTGTTCGGCAAACGACCAGACAGTTACAGCGTCGCCAACTCCTATCTGTACCGGTTTAACATCAACCATAACAGTGGCTGCTTCGCAACCCGGTGTTAATTATACCTTACGTTTAGATCCGGCAAACACAGTAGTTGCAGGACCAACAGCTTCAAATGGCCCGGCCATTAATTTCTCGGTTGGACCACTTGCTGCAACTACTACTTATAACGTATTGGCCGAGACAGATCCTTTTTCTATTAACTTAAACGGTGGCCAGGCAGGGTTTTCTATACCTGCTGCAGCTCCTTTAGACCTGAGTAATAATTTCACCATGGAAGGCTGGATCAAACCTGCCGGAAATGGAAGTTTTGCCCGTATGTTCAACAAAGACCAGTCTTATGCTTTAGGTATAAGTGCCAACCAGACTCAGATTACTTTCACCCGTCATAATGCAGGAGATTTCTCGGTGCCATTTGCTTTTGTAAGTGGTACCTGGTATCATATTGCCTGTACTTATGTATCCGGTACGGTAGAGTTCTTTGTAAACGGAGTGTCTCAAGGAACAGTTGGCGGTGTGCCTGCAATTGTTTTGCAGGTTGCTACAGGTGGTCATATAGGTTCAGACGCAGGTGGCGGATTCAACCGTTTTAATGGAAATATTGATAATGTGCGTATCTGGAACAATGTTCGTACACAGGCGCAAATTGCGGCTAACCAGGGAGCTTTCTTAACAAGCACCGGCAACCCAACACTTGTTGCCAGTTGGTGGATCATAGAAGGAACCGGCAATGCAAAAGATTATTCTGCCAATGCCATAAATGCAACTGCTTTAGCAGGAACCTGGCAGACAGATGCACCGGTAGCATCATGTAGTATTGTATTAACAAACAAACCAACTGTAACCGTAATACCAAATAATACCATTACGCTTAGTTCTGCTGCGGGTACAAACGCACAAACAGTTTGTATAAATACAGCCATTACTAATATTACCTATAACACCGTATCGGCCACAGGCGCTACTTTTGCAGGATTACCAGCAGGCGTAACTGGTAGCTGGGTAGCGAATGTAGTTACCATCAGCGGTTCACCAACAACCACAGTGGGATCACCATTTAGCTACACAGTTACCTTAACAGGTGGTTGTGGTCCGTTAGTAACCGCCTCCGGCACCATCACTGTGAATCCGAATAACACAGTTACTTTAACTTCGGCTGCAGGTACCGATGCACAAACGGTATGTATCAATACAGCAATAACTAATATTACCTATGCAACAACAGGGGCTACCGGTGCCAGCTTTGCAGGTTTACCAGCGGGAGTGACCGGTAGTTGGGCAGCCAATGTGGTTACCATCAGTGGTACGCCTACAGCATCAGGGCCATTTAACTATACGGTTACATTAACAGGTGGTTGCGGAACCATTACAGCCAATGGTTCTATTACCGTAACACCAAATAATACTATTTCGGTAACATCCGCACCAGGTACCAATGCCCAAACGGTATGTATCAACACAGCGATCACCAATATTACGTATGCTACAACCGGCGCTACAGGCGCATCTTTTGCAGGCTTACCTGCAGGGGTTACCGGTAACTGGGCAGGCAATGTGGTAACGATCAGCGGTTCGCCAACAACAACAGTGGGTTCGCCATTCAGCTACACGGTTACGTTAACCGGTGGCTGCGGAACAATAACTGCAACTGGCTCAATAACGGTTAATCCAAATAATACTATTGCATTAACATCGGCACCAGCTACTACATCTCAAACAGTGCTGGTTAATACACCTATTACCAATATAACGTATTCAACAACCGCTGCCACCGGCGCCACCTTTAGCGGTTTACCTGCTGGTGTAACCGGCAATTGGGCTGCCAATACAGCAACCATCAGTGGTACACCTACTGCATTAGGTACATTTAATTACACAGTAACCTTAACAGGTGGTTGCGGCGCTATTACGGCAACAGGAACCATTACGGTGGTTGCCTGTTCTATTACCCACACTTCATCAGCGGGTACCGATGCACAGACCGTTTGTAACAATACGGCAATCACCAATATTACTTATTCCACCACGGGTGCCACCGGCGCAACATTTGGAGGATTACCTGCAGGAGTAACGGGTGTTTGGGCAGCCAATGTGGCTACTATCAGTGGTACACCTACAGTAGCCGGTACCTTTGGCTACGTGGTAACCCTAACCGGTGGAGGTTGTGGTGCATTTAATGCTACCGGAACCATTACGGTTAACCCAATACCAGATGTTAACCAGCCTGCAAACCAGGTTGTATGTAATAATACAGCTACCGCAGCGGTTAATTTTAGCGGTGTTGTACCTGGTACAACTTTTAGCTGGACAAATAATGACCCAAGCATCGGCCTTGCAGCCAGTGGCACGGGCAATATAGCCAGCTTTACAGCAATTAATGCAACCAATGCGCCGGTTGTGGCTACAGTAACAGTTACACCTTCAACACTTGGAACACCTATACCCGAATTATTTTATTATAATTTTGATGGAAGCGGAACTTCAGTTCCAAATTTGGCCAGTGCTCCTCCGCCTGGTACAACAACAGCTACTATTTTGGGAGGCTTAACGCAGGGTGCACCAGGATTGTGTGGTGCTGGTGCATTAATTGCAACCGGAGGAAGTTCAACTACGGACTATGTGAATACAGGATGGGCAACAAACTTAACGGGAACATCATGGAGCATTACCTTTAGATTAGGTAACATCAATACTGCTACAGTAGCTGCACTTTATTTGTTTGGAGATGTGAATGCAGGGAATTTCAGGGTATTTCATAATGGTGTTGCTGGAGTGGGTAATTTAATTCTCAGGGGTCCGGTTAATGATGTACTAGTAAATGGCGGAGCTACCATAGCTCCCCATGTGACTACATTCGTTTATGACAATGTGGCTGGAAATATTAAAGCATATTTAGATGGGGTACTTGTAAATACGGTGGCTCAGGCGCCACCAACAATCAGTTCAGCAGGTCCGTTTAAGGTTGGCGGTTATTCAAGTCTTGCCGGTTTTTTTGCCGGGGGAAAATTAGATGAATTCAAAATCTATAACCGTGCATTGAGTTTATCAGAAGTGCAGGCTTTGGCTTCAAGTTGCCTTGGAGGACTTACCTGTACAGGCACACCAAAAACCTTTACTTACACAGTTAACCCAACACCAAACGCAACAGCGACCCCTGCAGCACAAACAATATGCTCTGGTTCTGCCATTACAACAATAGTAAACAGCGGTACGGTGCCAGGCACAGTTTATAACTGGACAAGAGATAATCCGGTTGTAACGGGCATTGCAGCCAGTGGATCTGGTAATATCAGCGGTA